>Ga0181561_10004298_pt1 | contig 12348 bp, 10 predicted proteins | sample 011ome_19_FD_133760 | JGI IMG/M metagenome (GOLD analysis project Ga0181561, IMG submission 133760) | Coastal salt marsh microbial communities from the Groves Creek Marsh, Skidaway Island, Georgia - 011510BT metaG (megahit assembly) | ecosystem: Environmental > Aquatic > Marine > Intertidal...
CCTCGACTCATGCTCGGTGGATACCGTTAAATCATCGAGGCGAGTAGCTCTGAAGATAAGTGGCGTTCCCGGAGCAGACAGTAACAGGGGATTGGCTCTGACACGCAGGCTTAGCTCAGACATTTCGCCGCCGGGCACACGCACGATTTGTTCGCCAATAATTTGCACGCCGTCTACCCCTTCGACCTCCAACCGGAATTGATGTTCATCAGCGTCGAGATTAGAAAGGTGAATTTTGTAGACGTTGTCGATTAATCCACCCGGCGCTTCGATATACAGCTGATTGCGTTCCCGCAAAATGGTTAGGTCTACCATGCTGCGGGTGAGTAGCGTGTAACTGAACACTAACACCATAATCAGCAGCACACTGACGTAGCCCACGGAGCGGGGGCGGAGCAGCGTGGTGGTCTTGCCCTCGAGTTGATTTTCACTGGTATAGCTCACCAGTCCTGGCTCGTAGCCCATTTTGTCCATGATGGAGTTGCAGGCATCAATGCACAGTGCGCAGCCAATGCATTTGTACTGCAGCCCGTCTCGAATATCGATGCCCGTAGGGCATACCTGCACGCAGAGCTGGCAATCAACGCAGTCCCCCAGCGCTTCGTTGCTTTCACCGTTGCGTTTGCGGGCCCCGCGGGGCTCTCCTCGAGTTGGGTTGTAGGACACAATCAGGGTATCGCGATCAAACATCGCGGACTGAAAGCGCGCATAGGGGCACATATAGGTACAGACTTGTTCGCGCATATAGCCGGCGTTGAGGTAAGTGCCCACGGTGAAAAGGCCCGTGAAGGCGTACTCCCAGCTGTTACCACTCAGGCTCACAAGATCGGAGACTAACTGCCTAATGGGTACAAAATAGCCAACGAAGGTGAGGCCGGTTGCCAAGGCAACAAAAACCCAGCCCGAATGTTTCATGAATTTTTTGCGGAACTTGGTAAACGACATGTCTTCTTTGTCGAGCTTGATCCGTTGGTTTCTGCTGCCCTCAAAAAGCTGTTCTATGTACATGAAGATCGCAGTCCAGACTGTTTGCGGGCAGGTATAACCACACCACACCCGCCCAAAAAAGGCGGTGACAGTGAATAAACCAAAGGCTGAGATCATGAGCAGAAAGGCCAGCATCACCAGATCTTGAGGCCAAAAGGTGAGCGTCAAGATATGGAATTTGCGTTCCGGGAGATCGAACAATACCGACTGCTGCCCATTGAGATTTATCCAGGGCAAGAGAAAGTAGCCCATCAATAGCGGCCAACCGGTATACAAGCGCACACGCTGGAAGAACCCTTGTATGCGCCGAGTGTATATTTTTTCTCGCTTCTGATAGAGGTCAACTTCGCTGACCTCAGCGGGTGCGGCATCCACCGCGAGCAAATCAATTCGGTTATCGCTCATGGCCGCGCACCTCGTAGACTAGTTTGATCCTTCGGCGCTTGCTTTTACTGCGCGGCGAGGGTCGCCTCGGCGTTCTTATTGCGGTTGCTCAGGTTGTAGACCCATGCGGTAAGCAGATGGATCTTGTCTTCGGTGAGGGTGTCACCAAATTTGGGCATCTTGCCGTTGCGACCATTGCGTAGGGTGTGTGCCAGCTGCTGTGCGCTACCGCCGTAAAGCCAAATTCCATTGGTGAGGTTGGGCGCGCCCATCATTTGGTTGCCTTTCGCATCCATGCCGTGACAGGCCGCGCAGTAAGTCTTGAAGTTCTGCTCGCCCTTAACCACTTTTTCTGGATCTGCCTCCCGGGAGTTGAGTGAAAGCAGGTAGTGCACGGTCACGTCGATTCCTTCATCACCCAAAATTGCTTGCCACGCGGGCATAGCTGCCTGACGGCCGTTGTAAAGGGTGGTTTTAATGGCTTGAGGTGTGCCGCCGTATAACCAATCATCATCGGTGAGATTGGGGAAGCCGTGGGCGCCGGCGGCGTCTGAACCGTGACATTGTGCGCAGTTGTTGCCAAAAATGCGGCCGGCCATTTTCAACGCCGCTGGATCTTGGGCCACTTCCTCTACGGGAAGAGCGAGGTACCTATCGCGCATGGCGCGATATTTTTCGTCGGCGACGGCGACGCGGGCTTCATACTGACCCACCGCAGACCATCCGAGTAAGCCTTTCCAATTGCCCATGCCCGGATAAAGCACGAGGTAACCAACCGCAAACACCACTGTGAGGACGAACATGTAAAACCACCAAGCGGGCAGCGGATTGTCGTACTCTTCCAGCCCGTCATAAACGTGGCCTGTAGTTTTGAGCTCCCCTGAGGGCTTCTTCCGATTGGCAAACAGTATCCAAACAGCCAGGACGATTTGAAGGGTTGTTAGTACAATGACCCACCCGCTCCAGAAATCACTCACGTTCTTGCACCTCGTTCATTGTGCGTTTGTTCATTTCCTCGTCGGCGAAGGGCAGGTTGGCAGCGTCATCAAATTCTTTTTTACGATTTCGGCTGTATGCCCAGAACACCAAGCCAATAAAGCTCGCTAGCAGAAAAGCGGTGCTCAATCCTCTGAGGTCGTTGATATCCATGTCAGCGCCGCGCCTTGATGAGCGTGCCCAATTGCTGGAGGTAGGTCACCAGAGCGTCGATTTCACGACATTTTCCCCCCGGTGCACTGGGACAGCTTTCAGCGGCTGCGCTGGCGCCCGCAATGTCGTCATCGGTATAGGGCACACCCAGCGCTTTGAGCACTGCAAACTTGTCGGGGGTCACGCTGCCATCCACTAGGTTTTCAAACAGCCAAGGGAAAGCGGGCATATTGGATTCCGGCACGACGTCCCGTGGGTTGTAAAGGTGGGCTCGATGCCACTCATCGCTGTAGCGTCCACCCACCCGCGCCAAATCCGGACCGGTACGCTTTGAACCCCACAGGAATGGATGATCGTAAACAAACTCACCCGCCACGGAATAATGCCCATAGCGCTCGGTCTCAGCTCGCATGGGACGCACCATTTGGGAATGGCAAGTATTGCAGCCTTCGCGAATATAGATGTCACGCCCTTCAAGCTCCAAGGCGGAGTAGGGCTCGAGGCCATCGATAGGGGTGGTTGTGGTTTTGGAGAATGCTAGGGGTACCAGCTCGACCAAGGTGCCAAAACTAATGGCTACCAGGGTCAGCACGATCATCAGGCTGACATTCGTTTCGACTTTATCGTGATTCATGATGCGGCCTCCTTATGCTGCGGCCACGGCGGTGCTGACACCCGCGGTCTCTTCTACGTCTCGGCGGGTGGTCATCCACACGTTGTAAGCCATGAGTAGCATTCCGCCCAAGAAAATAGCGCCACCTATTACCCTCACCACATAGCCCGCATGGCTCGCCACTACAGATTCAACGAAGGTGTATGTAAGGGTGCCGTCGGCGTTGTATGCACGCCACATCAAACCTTGCATGATGCCGTTGACCCACATGGAGGCGATGTAGAGCACGGTGCCAATGGTAGACATCCAAAAATGGACGTTAACCAGATTGGTGCTGTACATTTTTTCCTTGCCGAAAAGCCGGGGAATTAGGTGATATAGGGCGCCAACAGAAATCATGGCAACCCATCCCAATGCTCCGGAATGGACGTGGCCAATGGTCCAGTCGGTGTAGTGGGACAGCGAGTTGACGGTCTTGATGGACATCATGGGCCCTTCGAAGGTGGACATGCCGTAGAACGATAGGCTTACCACCAGAAACCGAAGAATTGGATCATCGCGCAGTTTGTCCCAGGCTCCCGAGAGCGTCATGATGCCGTTGATCATGCCGCCCCAAGAGGGCGCAAGCAGAATCAAACTCATCACCATGCCTAGGCTCTGGGCCCAATCGGGCAGCGCGGTGTAATGTAAGTGATGGGGGCCGGCCCAAATGTAAATAGCAACTAGGGCCCAGAAGTGCACAATGGACAATCGATAGGAGAATACCGGGCGCTCGGCCTGCTTGGGTACAAAGTAGTACATCATGCCCAGGAAGCCCGCGGTCAAAAAGAAACCCACCGCATTATGTCCGTACCACCACTGCACCATGGCATCAACAGCGCCCGAGTAAGCGGAATAGGACTTGGTCAAGCTCACAGGCATAGCCGCACTGTTTACTAGGTGCAGTACCGCGACGGTGAGGATAAAGGCGCCATAAAACCAGTTGGCCACGTAAATGTGGGATACCTTGCGCTTCACGATAGTGCCGAAAAACACCACGGCGTAGGTTACCCACACCAAAGCGATCAGGACATCAATGGGCCACTCAAGCTCTGCGTATTCCTTAGAGGAGGTCATACCCAGGGGTAGAGTCACCGCTGCAGCGACAATCACCAGCTGCCAGCCCCAAAAAGTGAAAGCCGCCAGCCGATCTGATATCAGTCGGGTTTGGCATGTGCGCTGGACCACATAGTATGAGGTCGCAAAGAGGGCGCACCCCCCAAAAGCGAAAATCACGGCATTGGTGTGCAGCGGACGCAGTCGACCAAAGCTGGTCCATGGCAGATCGAAATTAAGCGCTGGCCATGCCAGCTGTGCCGCGATCCAAACACCGACAAACATGCCGACGATACCCCAGACCACGGTCATAATCGCAAACTGGCGTACGACCTTGTAGTTGTAAGTCGGGTGCTCCAGCGCTGAATTAACCTCAGACATGGTGACGCTCATCCTTTCCTATGCACGACAGCGTCGTAGCACGCTGTCTTCTCAACAATGAAACTCGCAGGGATATACGAGCTGGCATCCGCCCGGATGCACGGTTTTAGGCAGGAGTCTCAAACACGACACCCGCAGCAGATTGCAGTGGTAGCCCCAGGCCCACCACTGCGGTTTTCCCTATGGGTTAATCTGTAAAACTGGGGGTGGCTCCCCACTCCCAGAGCATGACCGAGCCCACCATCAGACAAATAAGGATGACCAGGGCCACACCAATCACCGCACTGGCGAATAAAAACCCGCGGGTCTCTGGTATGCGCATAACCACCGGGATGCCTGTGAACAATAGGTAGGTGGACCAGCTAATTGCAAAAACGCCCACCAGCATGTCTAACCACAGAATGGGATAAAAGCCCACTGCGCCTGCTATGAACAAAGGCGTGGCGCAGATGGAGGCAATCAAGATGCCCTTGGTCAGGCTGGATTCAGCGCCATAGGTCTCTGACATCCAGTGAATAAAGTAACCAATGGCGGCCACGCAGGTAACCATGCCACCGTAGAACAGGAAGCTAATAAGCTTGGCGCTGCCTTCAGTGAGTTTGATTACGTTATCGCCGCTGCCTACGGTCCAGCCCACTTGCGTGGTGCCGAAATACCAGGCGACGGCGGGAAGAATAGCCCAAAGCATTGGGTACAGAAGCATAATGGCACGACTGTTTTCACCAAGCTCTGCGAGTCGATTCCACTCGCTGCTGGGTTTGGTCAGGATGCCGAAAGCATGTTGCAACATAAAACTATTCCCCCAGATAGTTGTTTTACATTATAGGCAAATTTCCCTACAAGGCAAACGGTCTTTTGGAAGTGTACGCCTAATACCAAGGGGGTAGTCGCGCTCCCTAGAAAATTCTTCTTAAGCTGTTTCTAGAGGTTTGCCCCGATGCTGGTGAGGCGATGTCTCAGCGCTGGACCTGGGGTAGTGCGGCGAACAGTGTTTCGGGTTCGATCTCTCTGGGATCTATTGATTCGATGAAGTCTATGCCAAATTCGTGGGCGCGCTCGGTGTCAGTGTTATCGCGGATAACCACGTGTTCTCCCACAAGGTGGTGGAGATCACTAATGGTTTGATGAAGCGCAGGTAGGTGACTCGCTTCTCCCGTGGGCGGCCACATGCTTGGATCGAGGGCGAGCATGTTGGGGTTCAGGGTTTGCAGCTCGCCGGTGCTACCGCGCTGGGGATTCACCTCGCAAACCGAAATCTGACATCCAATTGATCGCAGCGTGCGGGCAAAGTCTGCCGCTCGGGATTCCTCGCGAAGGCGGGCTGAGTCGCGCAGCTCAATGCACAATCGATCGGTTCCAATGCCGCTCTCAGACACTTCAGACAGGACAAAGTCGAGAAACTCGTGGTGAATGGCAGCGTCGGTACTGACACGGATATGAAAAACAGGAATTTCCCTGCCACCCGTGACTAGGTGCTCGGCGAAGCGACAGGTGGCGTTGATTTTGGCGCAATCCAGAGCGATGGAAAGTGCCGCGGAGTGATAACCCGACTGCTGCCGTAGTTCACCGCCGGCATCCGGCGACCCATCAAGGAGCACCTGAAACACCGACTCGGTCAAGGTGGGATTGTTTGCTGCGCTGCGCGTCAATCGCCGCAGGGACAGGCGCGGCGGCATATCGTCGCGCAACCGCACATAAGTGCGCTGAACGGCCCCGGCTAAATCCGTAGGGCGATTCTCGGTCTCGGTGACCACTCCCGTATTGGGAGACAGTGATAGGCCTCGTTTCGCGGTTTCCTCCACCGCGCGCAGCAGATCCTCGGCGTTCCCTTTCGCGGCGTCAATCAGCGAAATACCAATTCCAGCGCTTTCTGAGTTGTCCATATTTTGGGCCAGAGCACGCTGCAGGGCTGCGACCGAATCGACCTCAGCCAATACACACCGGGTTGAAGGCGATAGCTGTCCCGTTGCCTCAATGGCAATGCCCTGATTCTCCAAAATGTTGAGTATTTGCTGGGTGCCCGCCGCGCGATCCGTGTGAATGGCCACTGCGCAGTGACTTGCACCCTTGCGGCGAGCACGTCGCAGCAGGCTTTGCACCCGGTCGGTTAACTCCGCCCGCGTGGAATCGTCGTCCTCGCTGGCTCGGGCAACGCTGGCTAGATCCTGCTGTTTGCGTTCCAGGGTCTGGAAGACGCTCTTCTCGATAATCGAGAGTTGTTCGCTGGGGGCTAGCGGTCGCAGGCGAGACCCAAGCCAGCGAGCCAGTTCAACGAGATCTAGATCGCGGACTTTTTGTCCCTGCTCATTGGCAAAAGCAAAGCGAGTGCCCGACCCATTGCGCCAAATCAGCTGCAGATTGCGCAAATCACCGTTGGGTAGCGTCTCTGCAAGCCAGGTGCTGAGATCCAGATCCCGGGCGCGCTTCACCCAGCGGTGCAAGCGGGGTAGGTTTTGCAAGCGCTCGGTAAAGGCCGGTTCCGCAAAGACCTCATAGTTGCCCAAGGCCGAATCGGCCAAATCAACCTGGACCTCTCCGGTCAATTCCCGGGCGAGGGTGTCGAGGAGTGTTTCCTGCGCCGGCGTGAGATACTCACCGTTTTGTAGTAACCCCCGCAGCGCCTGCATTTGCGCCTGAGTTGCCTCGGTATCGAGGGGCTGCCCGCCGCTGGCGATTTCCTGGAGCGCGTTATTAACGCTGGCGACTTGCTCGAGTAATCCCCGATAAGTTTCGTTCTCACCCTCTCTCAGTCGAGTGAGCGTTAACTCGTCCCGAACAATGTCCTGTGCCACGCGCTGAAGCGTGGTCGGAAGGGCCGTATCTGACAGTGCGCCCACGAGATCGCCATCGACGGCTTGGGTAGCAATTTGCCGCTTTTCCTTACCCTCTTCCGCGGCGACTGATCGCTGGATATTGCGCTGCTGCTGCTTCAGCATGGTGAGCGCGATATCGGTGACCTCGGTCAGCGCCCTGTCAAAAACTTCAAGCTCCCCGTCGTATTCATCAGCAACAGAGTTCAATACTTCGTCAAGGCGTTTCTCTACGCGGGCATTATTCTTAGGCGCAAGTGAACTCACTTCACTCAAGCGCTCAACCAACAGCCGCGCTGGGTGCTCTCGATTGCGATAGAAATCTGGATCTAACAGAGACACCTGAGCGAGGGGGAGCTTCAGTGCGTGCATGCTCTTTGACAGACCCTCGGACATGGGCAGGGTATCGATCATGGTCTGGTACAGATTGTCTACGAGCTGGACGCTACCGCGCAGTGGCTCCGCCTCAGGTCCAAGCTCGTTGAGGCCTAATTGCTCCAGCAGCGACTGTCCCTCGCTGGCGCGGACCCCCTGCATACGTAGTGCGGCAACCGTATTGGCCAGTTCAGTTGCTCGCGCTGCCAGTTCCGCAGGGGGTAGGGGCTCAAAGTCGGCGGCTTGGGTGCCAAAGCCGCTACGCAGTCGATCGAGGACGCCGCCATCGACGGTCGTATTGAGTGCTTGAGAACCTCGCCCGGGTAGGAAATCGCTGTGTCCCCCGGAACTCGCGACCTCGTCAAGGGGCGAGGGAGCAACCAGAGGCGCCGCGCTGTCTAAAAATGAGTGGCCCCGTCCGGATTGCAATGCCGCGTCAGCGAGTGGCATCGATTGCTGTTGTCCCATATCGCTCAGATAGGGTGTGGCTGGGGACAGCGCTGCCGCAGATGACGCTAGGCCCCCTTGCTGCGCCACACCCAGAAGGGTTGGGCTCGCGCCGCTTTGACCCGGTACGCCGGGCTGTGACAGCGGGCTTTGGCCGTACCCGTTACCAGCATCCGATCCTTGGGGTAGCGCCGTGTTTTTAAGCGCTGAAGATTGTTGGGGAACTTGCTCAAAGCCCGGCGTAGATTGCGTCAAAGGCGTCTGCAAAGGCGTCTGCAAGGGCGATTGATTGGCCGGTTCGCGTGGGGTGCTGTGACTGTTGACGTCGGGCGCCTTTTTATCTTCTAGTCGCGATCCTGAAGTCTCCAGCTCTGACTCAATGCCGGGCATTAATCCATCGTTTTCCAAGCGACCGTTGATCGTTTTGTAGATTTGCCCAAGTTCTGGCAGGACATTGCGAGCAAAACCCCGGTCTAGCTCGGACACAATAGCCCCAGACAGCTCGAGGGGTTTGATGGCTTTACGGTAGGCGGTGACGAGGCCTCGCAGGCCAAAGGGCAGACGAATACTCTTGGGATCTTGATCGATTAGCTCTGCAATGCGCAGTGTCAGCGCCTCAAGCTGCACCCAATATCGCTCCGAGCCCGCCCGAACGATTCGATCGATGGCGAGGTTGTTTTCAAACTCCTCCACGTCCACTAGATCAAGCTCGGCGGGAATATTGCTCTGATCGTCCCCGTTGCTCTCCACTAGCTTGCCGTAGGACTGATCAATTTCGCTAAGTGTGCTGGCTACCAGTGCTTTGTGTTGGACTTTGAGTGTGGAAAAACCCTCAAACGCCTGTGATCGCCCTTCGGCGGTCAGCTGCGCGCTGGCGGAGAGGTTGAACAGGTGGTCGGTCATGGCGTCAAATATCAGCTTGAGTCGCGGTTCAAGCAACTCATGCACATAGCGACGCAGGGCGATGATCTTCGGATCCCCTGCGGCTTGAGCATTGATATCGTCGGTCATCGATCCCATTTCGACCCAATAAGAGTAGGCGTATTGTTACCGTTAGCTGAAAAAAACGCTAGTGTTCATCAGTGACGGCCACTCAAGTGCAGGGTACAGGAGTCTAGGGAGGAACGCGCCATCAAGTCGCAACAAGCCACTAAAAACTTACCCTCGGGTGCCCCAGCCTCGGTGTCTCACAGGGATATTAAACTTCGCACCGAATGGTTGGCGCTGCTACGCGGCGAATTTGATCAGCCGTATATGGTGCAGTTATCTGAATTTCTTCGCGCTGAGAAGGCAGCGGGTAAGCAAATTTATCCCCCGGGGTCCCGGGTTTTTGAGGCGTTAGAAGCCACGCCTCCTGCGTCAGTTAGGGTAGTTATCCTGGGGCAGGACCCATATCACGGCCCTAATCAGGCCCACGGTCTCTGTTTTTCCGTGCAGCGGGGCCAACCCGTGCCTCCGTCGCTGCGTAACATCTACAAGGAATTGGCGTCAGATGTGGGCGCTGTGGCTCCGGCTCATGGTCAGTTGACCGCTTGGGCCGATCAGGGTGTGTTGCTTCTCAATACCGTGTTGTCTGTGGAGGCGGGGTTACCGGGCTCCCACCAAGGACATGGGTGGGAGCGGTTCACCGATAGGGTAGTTGCCTTGGTCAACGCCGATCCAGCGCCCAAGGTTTTTATGCTCTGGGGCTCTCATGCTAGGAAGAAGGCAGTCACCATTGATACCGACCGACATTTAATTTTGGAAGCGGCGCACCCGTCGCCGCTGTCCGCTCACCGGGGATTCTTGGGCTGCAAACACTTTAGCGCCGCGAACCGATTTCTGGAGAAACACGGTCGCGGAGTCATCGATTGGCAGCTGCCTGACTGAGAGAAGCTCAAAAAACCTGCAGAGATCTCGGAGGATTTCGAGCCACTAAGACTTTCAGCGATTACGGTTTTCAGCCCCTTGAGTAAAGCGGAGTTGGCTATCGACCGCTGACCTTGGCCACAAAGGCAGCCATCTGCTCGGCTTTCTCCTTAGCAATGGATTGCGCGTCCGGCGTGGAGTTAAGGGTCTCCAGGAGATCGGCGGCTCCGGGCATGTCGGCCAAGATGTCCCAGTCATAGACCTTCTTTGCTACCGCAGCGGCCAGATCGATGCTGTACATGGCCATGTAATCTGCCGCGGTTGCCTCGTCACCCATCAGAAATGGGGAGAACTTGCCCAGTGCGTTGACGCTGCGGACGCCTTTCTCAAGTACCGGTTTAACTTCTTCGATGGTGAGCTCGTGATTTTTACCGCCAAAAAACACGCCAGGGAAGAGTCGTCGCGCGGGCAACTCAATGTATAGCTCTAAGGTGTGCATCATCTGACGAACCCGCGCACGTGCAAAGGGATCGCTGGGAAGCAATGGACGCTCTGGGAACATATCCTCAAGATATTCGATGATTACCGCGGTTTCTGCGAGGGCGCCGTGCTCTGTCTCGAGGCAAGGCACCTTGCCCATGGGGCTCATCGACAGCCAGTTTTCGTCCTGACTCGGAAACGTTTGAACGAGCTCGTAATCAATGCCCTTGGCAGCTAATACCATGCGGACCATGTTGAAATAATTGCTGACAGCGAAGCCGTGCAGTTTAAGCATGTGGGGTTCCCTTTATGGTTGAGTTGAGATTGTTACTAAATCGGCGCTTGAACCATCGTAGCGGAGTCCTCTACTCAATCCGTCTTCGGTGGTTTCTATAAGTAGTAGTGCACGACAATGGGTCAGCTCGGACGTTGTCCAGGTTCCGCGTAGGTCTATCCAATCCCTGAGCCTGTCACAGGGCCAGGATGCGGCATTGACCACGCTGCCAAGCACTTTGCCCTCGATGTTAGTCGTTAGAGGAGTACCCGGAGCGGGCGCAGGGGCGTCACTGCCCGCCAGATACAAGCGGCGTTTGGGCGTACCTCGCCAATGCAGCCGAGCAATGATTTCTTGGCCCGTGTAGCAGCCTTTTTTGAAATCGATGAAGCCATTTAGGTCAAAATTCAGATCCTGCGGTAGATAATTGCCAGACGTTGCTGCTCTTACCCGAGCCAACCCAAGTAGGATATTGAGTGTTTGCCATGTATCGGCAGAGGCTTCTTCTTGCTCTGAGTTGAAGCCGTGATCTGCGTTGGGCGCAATAAACACTTCTGCCGCGCCTTGCTCCATTGGGATGCTAAAGCCACCCTCTATGGCTTGCCCCGCGCCGGCGAAGGGCATGGATAAACGCTCTTTGTTGTTTTCAATGGCCGTGTTTTCCGGTGCTGCCTCAGCGTCCTGTGGCATCGCTTTCGGGGTAGCCTTCGGCAGAGCACCAAAGGGTGTTAGCTGGCTGGAGATCAAATCGGCTTTCGCAAACATAAGGTATTTTTTCAGGTGTTCCTGCATTACCGGCGCAAGATCGCCGGAGATTCTGAGCAGTACCCGCTCCACGCTGACTACTAGGGCCAAGAAGTCGCACAGCACACGACCTTTGATATCGCAAAATGCGCCCTGCCTAACATCCATAGGCTGGGCATTGGCGAAGTTGGCTGAGGTCTGTCCTTGCAAAAATTTTAACGCGTCTGGGCCAACCACCTCGAGTAGAGTGTCGTGGGTGGCCGGCAGCCATTGTTGGGATTGCTCCATGCGTTGTGATTTCCTGTTTGTTAGGTTTTCGACTTAAACCTGCGTTTGGCCTGTGCTAGTTTGAGCGCCCGCCGGATCCGCCCAGTTACGGTCGATGTAGGCGCCTCACTATACGGGAGATGTAATGTCTGAAGATAATGATTTCAACCGCATGCGCTGGGCGAGTCGACGGGGGTTGCTTGAGCTGGATCTGCTGCTGGCGCCGTTTGTGGACGAGCGTTACCGCACCTTAGATGATAACGATAAAGCTGATTTTCAGCGCTTGGTCACCTGTGAGGACCAAGACCTTATGAATTGGATTATGGGTCGGGAGGAGGTCTCAGATGAAGGGCTCGTGCCAATTGTGCTTAAGATCCGCGCCCACAACCAATCCAAGCTGAAGCAGTAACTACCTCCTGCTTGGCGGCTTTTCAGTCCTTATATTCGGGTAGGCGAAGAAACATGTTCTGCGCCAAGCCGTCTGCGCTTTCCTC
>Ga0181561_10004306_pt1 | contig 12333 bp, 8 predicted proteins | sample 011ome_19_FD_133760 | JGI IMG/M metagenome (GOLD analysis project Ga0181561, IMG submission 133760) | Coastal salt marsh microbial communities from the Groves Creek Marsh, Skidaway Island, Georgia - 011510BT metaG (megahit assembly) | ecosystem: Environmental > Aquatic > Marine > Intertidal zone...
CGCTTGCCCTTCGCCATCGCGCGGCGCGCGGAAACGTTCTCTGAGAACGCGCCGTCCGTCGTCGGCGCGCGCTCGCGCGTCGCGCGCGCGTCGCGGTGTGTCGCATCGCGCCGTCGCATCTTTGAAACGTCGAGACATCGCGACGCGCGCGCGCGATGCGCGCCGACGCGGACGAACGAGGTCGCGACGACGTCGCGCGCGATCTCGTCAGCGACGTCGACGCCGACGACGCGACGCGCGCGATGGCCGACGCCGACGCCGACGGTGATGACGAAAATGATGACGCGACGACGACGACGACGACGACGACGACGACGAACGAACGACGCGACGCGCGCGAGCGCGCCGGCGACGTCGCGCGCGCGTCGCTCGCGATCGCGCTGCTCGCGGTCGCCCTCGCGAGGCTGCGACGGTGGGCGAGGGGCGACGGCGACGCGTCGACAGGCGCGCCGGGACGCGTCGACAGGCGCTTCGCCGCGCTACACAGGAAGTGTAATCGATGCGGCGCGCGCGGGTCGGGGGTCAAGGTGAAGTGCGAGCGGTGTAAAAGGTGCTGGTACTGCTCGCAGACGTGCAAGAAAGCGGCGTGGGCGCTGGAAATTTGCGAGTGTTGTTGACGCCGGCGTTTAGCGGCGCGGCGTTTGAAATCGCGCGCGCGGCGTCGCGCGACGCGTGCACGATCGCGTGCTCGTGCATTGTAATCGTCGCGAACGCGAATGCGTCTGAATGCGTCGCGTTTCTGCGTGCACCGCGTGCGTTTCACGGCTCGACGCGTTCGCGTTCGCGTCGGCGTTCGCGTTCGCGGCGTCGCGAACCGACCCCCCCTCCGCGCGCCGCGGCGCGCCGCACATCGCCGCGTCGAGCCATGAGCGACAAGATCGTCGAGGCGCAGAAGGTGCGACGGACGACGCGCGCGCTTCGCGACGCGCGAAAACGGCGCGACGCGCCATCGCGACGTCGGATAAAGCGTCAACGATTCGATCGCGACGCGCTAGGGCTCGACCGCGCGTCTCGGACGCGCGCGCGGACGACGCGCGCGCGACGCGGACGACGACGCACCTTTAGGCGCGCTCGAGCTCGACCGAACGACTGACGAGACGCGCGCGGCGTCGCGGCGCCGCTCGACAGTTTTTTCAATCCCAAAAGGGATTCGTGCACCTGAAGCGAGGCGGCGTCGATCGCGTCACGAGCGTGTTGATCCCAGTCGGCGCGGTGTGCGTCATGAGCGCGATGCTCGCGAAAGGTGCGCGACACGTCAAAGCGCGGCCCGTCGACGCGCGACGACGGCGCGGCGGACGCGCGTCCGTCGGCGGTTTCGAAGACGCGACGGATGGGCGAGCGGGACGGGACGGCGAGACTGACGACGACGGATCGACGCGCGATCGATCGCAGGCGTGATGGATCTCACCACGGGCTCGAATAAGAAGGAAGGGTTCTGATCGCGATCGACGCGAACGATCGAGGGCGTCGAGCGACGCGTTGTAATTACAATCGACTAGCGTAACCGAACGGCGCGACGGACGACGACACACCTCGACGCGACGCGACGTCGATGCCGTCCGACGTCGTCGCGCGCGCGTGAAGGCGCGCGGGGATGTCGACGCGCGCGAAATCGATCGCCGCGGCGACGCTCGGCGTCGTTTTCGTCGCGCTGTGCGCTGTGCGCGCTGATGGATTCGCAATCGAGCCGCGGTGCGTCGACGACGCGCGACGCTACGACGACGTCACGCGACGCGCGCTGACGACGCGGGCGACGTGCGCGGACATCGCGCGCGGCGCGGAGGCGCTCGAAGCGCTCGGAGCGTCGACGTGCGGTGCGGTGGGCGCGCGCGCGCGATTTCTGGCGGCGAAGCTCAACGCGGCGACGGGCGCGTGGGACGACGCGAAGCGCGCGCTCGCGGGCGACGAGACGAGCGAATTATGGAAAACAATAGATGAGATGTCGCGCGCGGCGCGGGTGGGGTCGGAGGCGGGAAGACGAGGGGATTGGGTGAAGGCGTACGCGGCGGCGAACGCGGCGGTTGAGGCGAGCGCGTGCGCTTTGGATCCGAGGACGTTTCAAGCGCGCGCGCGCGCGGCGTTGAAGTTGGCGATGCACGGAAGGGCGTTCGTGGATGCGAAACGCGCGCTCGCGCTGGGGGGGGGGAAGTCAGAGGCGTACGAGACGATGGCGACGGCGTTGAGCGAGTTGGCGGATTCCGCCGAGCGGTTAGCCGACGCCGAGACGCTGGCGCGGCGTTGTTTGCGGTACAGCCCGGACAACGTCGAGTGTTTAGTAGTTAGAAAAAATATTAGGCGAGCGCTGTTGGTTTGGCGCGAAGCGAGCGATGCGGAATCGCTCGGGGATTGGAGTTCGGCGATCGACGCTCTGAGGGAGCTGCGAAACGCGACGCGCGGCGGCGCGTTTGAGGCGTTGAAATTCGACGCGCTCGTCGCGTCGTGTCGCGTGAATGGTAAACGAGAACGCGCGCGTTGGGAGACCAGCACGACGAGAAAGAGGGTTCCCGCCAAACTCGTCGCGGATGCGATCGATCAGTGCACAGACGCGTTGTCCGAGCTCATGTCGCGCGGCGGCGAAAGTCGCGTCGACGACGTCCCGAATTCGTATTACGCTCGCGCGTGGATGCGCGCGCTGAGCGCGAACGTAGATGGTGCGATGGCCGACGTAGCGGGGATTGAACGTTCGGTAGATGTATCGTCCGACGATTGGAAGGCGAACGTTGAGGCGTTGCGAAAAGCCATCGAAGAGGCGCGCGAAGCAAACGCTCCAAAGGATTTATACGCGATTCTGGGATTGACGCGCGAAGATGCACAAGCGGAAGATTGGCTTCGTGTTTTGAAACGTGCGTACAGAAAGCTGGCACTACTATTACATCCCGATAAAAATCCGGCGGTCGATAAAGAGGAGGCGGAGGAGAAATTCGATGAACTCGTCAAGGCGTACAAGATTCTGTCAAGCGAGACGCTTCGTCGCGAATACGACGAGACCGGCAAGGTGAACTTGGGCGTTGACGCGCAAGCGACGAACGACTGGTTCGACAGTCACGCCGATAGCCGTCGCACGAATGACGGTCAACCGCCAAACGATGGATTTAACGAGGATGATTACATCTTCCGGTTTGATAAGCGCGACGCCGGGGCGGATGGCCGAGCGGCTGGTCAGTACGTGCACAAAGAAACGGGCGAACGGGTATTCGGTGAACGCGACGTGCGCCCAGAAGAAGATCAACAGGACGACGTCTGTGCGAAGAAAAAAGGATACTGCATCGCCGGACGAGGCGGCGCCGAGGCTCCGTCGCGCGCCAAGCACGTTCCGGGGGTCGAATCGCTCGAGGTGAAAATCGTTACGCCGAATCTGCTCCCGGGAGATACCGTGGCGGCGAGGCTCGTTCGAAACATCTTTGGACTTCACAAGCTTGAGTTCATCTTTGCTTTTGACGTCGAGTTACCGAGCGAAGAAGTTCGCGACAAGACTTTTCAAGACGCAGCGAAAACGCGTTTGAGAAGACTCGTGCGTACCCTGCACGCGTCCCTCGTCGGCCGCGACGGGGCGTCGACGCTCACGAGCATGATTGAAGAGCACATCGTGAGTTCGTCGTCTTCAGAAGACGATTCGATCGTAGACTACGTGGCATCCGCGATGAGCGGTCGCGCACCACGCGTCGGATCGCCTCACGAGACGCGGGATCTTCTGGATCGCTTTGCGTCGCGCGCCACGCGCGAGATGAGACGGCTCGGCGCCTTGGGACTCAATTCCGACGATCGCACCGATAATTTCGTGCGCGTCGCGCGTGACTTGATGTTCAACCCCTTGGTATCGTCTCACTTGCTCTCATCCACCGCCGACGACGCCGAAGACGCCTCACAGGTTCGAAGTCTCGTCGCCCTCTGGCGCGACGACGTCCCCAGCCGCGTCCTCGTCGACGGCGACGTCCTCTCCTACGAAATCAAATTCGTCGATTCCGACAAGTCTCCCGACGCCGTGCGAGCGATGTGCGCCACCTTAGACTTCGAAACCACCGCGGGCGACCGCCTCAGCGCCTTCCCCGACGCCATCGATCAATTCGGCCTCGCCGCCGCCGTCGCCGCCGTCAATTTCCGCGACGTCCTCGCGCGAGACGCCGTAAACGGTTGGATCTCGCGTCGCATCCCCATCCCTTCCGGCCTCATCGGCGCGCGCGTTTCGTCCTGGTTCATCGTCGCCGCCCGCATCGACGCCGGTCGCGCGTCCACGCGCGTCCGCGAGGTCAAAATCATCAACGCCTTCGCGGACGCCGACGACTTCGCCATCCTCGAGCCGCGCGGACCCTGAAACGTCATTCCAATTCATTCCGTTCGCCCATCGCGTCACTTCGCGTCGCGTCCGCGGTCGACCGGCGTCCCGATCGCGCGCGATGCACGTCGCCCTCGCGAACCTCGCGCTGTGCCCGCGCGCGCGCGCGTCGTCCGTCGTCGCGCGCGACGTCGCGAGCGGTAGGTCAACTTTCGCGGGCGTCCCCGTCGTCGTCGCGCGCGCCGCGCGCGCGCCGAGCGCCCCGCGCGCGCGCGGGATGACGCCCGTCACCGCGCGGTTCGGCGGACGCGGCGGACGCGGCGGCGGCGGACGCTCGTCCGGTGGACGTGGACGCGGCGGGGGCGGGCGCGGGCGAGGCGGACGCGGACGAGGTCGCGGACGACCGCAGATGGACCGAGGACCGATGCGAAACGAAGACATCGAGTTCGATGAATTGCGGGTGCTGGACGAGGATAAAGAGATGCTCGGGGTGATGTCCACGGACGAGGCGCTGGAACTCGCGGCGGAGAAGGAATTGGATTTGGTGGTCATGAGCCCGGACGCGGAGCCGCCGTTGGCGCGAATCATGAATTACTCAAAGTACAAGTACGAAAAGGAAAAGAAGGATCGGGAGGCGAGGAAGAAGGCGGCGGCGGTGCGCGTGGACATCAAAGAATTGAAAATGAGGTACAACATCGATACGCACGATTACGGGGTGCGACTGAGGGCGGCGCAAAAGTTTTTGGAGGGCGGGGACAAGGTTAAGGTGATTTGTCAGTTTCGCGGGCGCGAGAACGACTTCCGGGAGATTGGGCGGGAGATGTTCGCTCGATTCGTAGAGGACGTTGGCGAGGTGGGCTCGCTCGAGAGCAAGCCTAGCATGGAAGGGAACTCGATGACGATGTTACTCGCACCCACGGTCGCCAAGGGCGACAGCAAGTAACGAGTCGCGCGCGCGTTTGGATATCGTAATTTTTAAGACACCACACAAAAGAAATTATTGTTTTTTTATTCAACGATGAATCCCGAATGGGTCGCGCTAAAATGTACACTTTCATTCGTTCACGCATTCGCGATGCGTTTTGGCGGCAGACCGCTCGGAAACGCCTGTTCTCCTTCGCCCGGGAGCACCGCTTCGGCGAACATTTCGACTTGCAACTTTGCGTTACTCAGCACGGCTTGCGTGATGTGTCTACAGGGTCGATGTTCTCGCGTGATGCCCGCATCGGAGAAAAATCTGTCCCAGATATCACACACCGCTTCCATTTCTCGGATGTCTTTGAGGTGAATTTTCACTTGCAGCAAGTGAGCGACGTCAGTGCCGGCCATCACGAGGAGTCTGACCAAATTATCAAACACACGGCGCATTTGTCCCGTGAACGTGGGTTCGACCACACCGCCACAAGTAATACCAGAAAGCCACACTTGTCGTCCCCAGGTGACAACTGGAGAGCAATCCAAGCCACCAGGATTGTGGTACACGACCTGCGTGTTTGCGTCTGGCGCGTGCAACGCCAGCGCTCCACGCCCGGCGCCACGACGACGATCGCCACCTTGTGACGTACCGCTTTCTAACACCGCAATTCGATCCTCGTACTGAACGTTCGTTCGCGTTGCGATTTCATGCGAGCGCGCAAGCTCTTCGTGCGAGCGCACGAGTTCTTTGTGCGCTGCAGAAAGTTCTTTGAACGAGTTTACGAGTTGCTGGAAATTTTTCACCTCGACGATTTCGTTACCCGGTAACGCGTCGTCCAGCTCACGCGTCATTCTCTTCACTGGAACCAAGGCATGCGTTTCATCCTCCGCAGTAACGCTCGCAGCTCGAGATCTCTTACGTCTGCTCGGCGGCTCAACGGGGATGGGAATCGTCTTGTGCTTCATCCTCATGTGCGTGCACAAACCCCTATGTTGCTTCGCTTTGAACCCGCACTCTGGACATTGGAGTTGGTCCGTTAAAATTTCCATGTGTTTGGTACTAGAATGGACTCCCTTGTCGTGGACTACCGTCTCATCCACTTCCTCCATGTCAGTCTGATTGAGTGCCACCCGATCTTCGATGACGGCTGCCGCCGCAATCAGTTCAACGTTGTGTTCTTTCTTGTAGTGCGTGCAAAGCTGTCTGAACGACTTGCATTTGAAATCTCCAGCCGCACACTCGTCGCAAAACCGAACGCCAGGATCCATCTCTTTCGTGCGAGGAGGTCCCGGGAAACTAACTTCGACGTTCAGGGGCTCTTCTTCGAGTGGTGAGGTTTGGGGGTGCTTCAACTTGCAGCTGCGCAGATGAGCTGCAAACCCTGCATTCCAGAAACCCGTGTACGCCTGACAGTACTCGCACGTTATCTGCGTCTTTTTCGATTTACCACTCGGACGATCGGTATCTCTAGTCTCATGTGTGAGCTTATTCGGTTTTGACAACGAAGGTTTCGGCTCTGAAGTTGGCAACGACGCATCACTCGACGAGTTCATCAACGCCTCCGCCTCTTTAAACTCTTTCGCGGTAATGAATGCCCGTACATTGTGCGCGTCTTTGTAGTGAGCGATCAGCCCTGAATTGTTTGGAAACTTGGCCGAGCACTCTGCACAACTTCTTTGCGTGTGAAAGATGCGTAAGATTGTCGTTTCTGTTTGCGGTCGAACGGACTGTTCTTCGACGGCAGGCTCGTCGCCGGGTGACTCTCCTTGTGCAGACTGTTTACCAATTCGCGTGACTTTAACGCCGTGTTCCACCTGCATGTGTCGCACTAAATCATCGAAAGAAGTACCTTTGAACTCGCAACCGCTTTCTTCTCGAAGTAAACATTTTCTACTCTTCGCGCCGACGGATAGCTCTTTGAGCGGCGTGTGAGCTTCAGACGCAATTTTTGGAGGCGCCTTATCTGTTGCCTTCGTGACCACTTGGGCATTAGGGACGCTCGTAGCGGCTGATTTCGCTCCTTTGCACCATCGCGCTTTGTGCGTCACGAGCCCGGCTGGCGACTTAACTGAAACTCCACACACATCGCAAGCCGTCGAATGATTGGTGACGATGACAGACGCTTGCGTTTTGTTTTTCTTCTCTACCGCACCAGCGGTCAAAGGCACGATTAGTTCGCCGCGATGCTTCATCTTGCTCTGATGTATTTTTAGCGAGTGCGCATTCTTGAACGACTTTCCACACTCAGTGCACGCACATTCCTGCGACTCGTTCGTAGACTTGTCGATGTCAAGACCTCTGCTCGCTGCTCGCTCGTCTTCGTCGTCGATACCTACGGTGTAACGCGAAGGTCTCGCGGCTGTTCGCCGCTTTCGATTGGGTTCAGTAGACTCGTTCGCAGTCAGCTTGTCGTCAACATTCGATACGTCGTCAAAAAGATTTTCAGGTGTCTTGAGAAGCGCAGCCTTGTTCGCTGGTCGATCATCATCGCTGTCTGCGTTGTGCGTAGCCTCTGCTTCAGCACGATGCTTCACTGTATCGCTTCTCGGCCCATCGTCGTCGGCGTCGCTGTCGCGATCCGTCTCATCCTTGTCGTTCTCGTCCTCCATCACGAATGCGCTCACCATCTCGGCTTGGTCCATGGCGGGTTGCTCGGCCCAATACTTTTCGACGTGCTGCTGATACTCGGCGAAAGTCTCTTCGGGCTTGGCGCTGCAGTAACTCACGACGTGTTTCTTGAACGCGAGGTATCCGTTAAACTTTTTCTGCGCGCCGCAAAAGCAACACTCGATATCCTTGTAGATCTTGTACTCTCTGTTACCGTCCGGGCTCATCTGGTCGACCCCGCGCGGCGTCGGCACTTCAACATCTATCGTCGTCGGACTCGAAACCGCGAGCGCTGGTGCCGGCGTGCGCGCCGGCGCCTCGTTCGCGACTTCGCCGTCCTTCGTCGTCTTGTCGCTATTCGGACTTCCATTCGCGCCCTGCCCCGGGCTCCGCGCCGGCGTCGCCGTCTGCACCTCGTTCCCATCACCCGCGCCCGCGTCCACTTTCCCATCGCTCACCACCGCCGCGACCTCGCTCGCGGGCGGTTGACCCGGTAAACCTCCCTCCGCCGACATCGCGCCGTCGCGTCGACCTCCGCGCTCGCCTTCGCCGTCCTCCCCGCGTCGATTCGACCGTCTCGATCGAGTCCTGCGCGCGTCCGCGTCGTCAGTCATCCCATCGCGCGCGCGTTCCGTCGTTCCGACCCGCGCGCGCCGCGCGCCGCGCGCGTCGACCGCTCGCGCGGGTCGAAATTCTCCAATTTCAACCTCCGACCGATTCCCCGCGGTGTTCCGCGCGTCGCCGTCGCGCGCCCGACCGTCGCGCGCCCCCTCGCCCGCGCGCGATCGCCCGCGCGCGATCGCCCGCGCGCGTCCGCCCGCGCGCGCGGCGCGTCTCGCGCGCGCGCGACCGCGCGAGCGCTCGACGACGCGCATTTGACCTCGCGACCGCGGCGACCGCGCGCGCCGATGCGCCGCGCGCGCGCGCGCGAGATCGATGCGTCGCGCTCGCGCGCGCGAAGACGTCGGTCGTGATCCGTACCTCGCGTTGGATTCGCTCGCGGGGCGCGCGCGCGTCGAGGAGTGCGCATCGGGCGCGCATTCGATGCGGAGACGACGAGACGCCGCGAGGCGTCGCGCGAAGCGTCGCGCGAGGGCGAACGCGCGCGACGCGGCGACGACGAGAGGGAACGACGCGTCTGGACGACGCGGCGCTGATGATGATGCGTGACTAGTGAGAAATCTAGCGCTGGCTAAGAGCGCGCGCGGGCGGCGGCGGTTGGGACGCGCGCTCGCGAACGACGCGACGCTTGCGAACGCAGCCGCAACAGGAGGTTTCCTCCTCGACGGTTTCGACGAACGGCGACGGGTCGCTCGGACCCGGTGCGGTCGGCGCGGGATCGCTCGCGGGATTGAGCTCGGACGCGGCGTCGGCGTGGAGCTTGGCGCGGGCTTTGGCGGCCCATCGGTCGAGGGATCGCGCGCGCGCGAACGGCTTGGCCGCGTCGTCGGCGGCGTTCGTCGTCACGGCGTTCGCGGTGGTGGTGGTGGTGGTGGTGGTCGTCGATCCATCGGTGAGATCGAGCTTCGTTCGCGCGACTGGGGTATCCAGAAACGACAGCGCGCGCGGCGTCGCGGGCGCGCGCGCGTCCGCGGTCGCCGGTGCGAACTCGAAGCTCGCGTCCGCGTCCTCCGTCGGCGTCGCCGCCGGCGTTCGTCGTTTGTTCTCGCTCACCGCGCTCAGCTCGTTCGGCACCAATCGCTCGCTCATCGTCTCACGCTCGCTCACGGACGCCCTGCCGTCCCCCGGGCGGTTCAAAGGCGTCGCGCCCTCGCCCCGCCGTCGAACCGACGCGTGCGCCTTGACGCGCTGCGCCTCGACGCGCGCCGCGTACGCGTCGTACTCCTCCAACGCCGCCGACCCATTCTTCGCCACGTACGCGTGAAACCATCGCAATAAATTATTATTTTCCTACGTTCGCAAACGCCCCCCGCGCGGTCCATCGACCGATCGTCAGTCGCGCGTTCGCTCGCGCTCGCGCCTCGCGCTCGAATCCCAACCGCCTCGACTCGCCCGCGCGTCGTCGTCGTCGCCCGATCCGATCCCCGTCTTCACCGACGCCGTCCATCGCCCCCAAACGCGAGCGCGACTTCCATCCCACGCTTCCCGCGCCTCGCTCGTCGCGTCGCGTCGTCGTTTCGCGCACCGTGAACTTCCCCTTGGCCAACGCGTCGAAATCCACGTCGACGCGCGTCCCGAGCGCGCGCATCGTCTGCGCCAGCACCCGCACGTTCCGCTCGTTATCCCCGACGAACCGCGCGTTGAAATCAAACCTATGCAGCGGCACCTTCCCCGGGTGCATCGCGTCGAGCAGCTGCGCGTACGCGACGCCGTCGCCGCACTCTTGCACCGAGGCGTAATCGCTCCGAAGCGCGCGATTGAGCCACGCGACGAGCTCGAGCCGTCCCATCGAGCGCGACGTCGACGCCGTCGTCGTCGTCGCCGTCGGCGTCGTCGCGCGCGCGGCGCTCGCGCGTCGTCGCGTCGCGGGCGTCGACATCGTCGTCGAGGAGTGACGCGGACGCCATTCGCGCGCGCCACCATGGCGAGCGCGCGCGGGTTCTGCGAACGCTGCGGCGCGCGCCTGCGGCTGACGACGCGCGCGCCCGACGTGCGGTGCGACGCGTGCGGCAGGGCGCACGCGCTCGAGGACGGTGCGACGCCGACGCGACGACGGACGAAGCGGCGGCGGCGAGGAAAAGCGACGAAAAGAAAGACGCGACGCGACGCGACGCGACGCGACGCGACGACGGTGAACGCGGACTGACGACGCGCGATGACCGCGATGACGCCGCAGCGTTCGGGGACGGCGAGCGCGAGCTCACGGCGGGGGCGAGGGAGTTTAAGTTTCATCACGGCGTCGAGGCGAGACATCCGAACGGGACGCGCGTGGGCGCGACGGAGGAGGTGACGCGAGAGCGCGCGACGGTGGACGAAAAGTGTCCGAAATGTAAGCATAAGGGGTTAAACTTTTACACGATGCAGTTGAGGAGCGCGGATGAGGGGCAGACGGTGTTTTATGAGTGTCCGAAGTGCTCGCACACGTTTTCGCAAAACAACTGAGCGCGGGGACGAGGCGAGGCGACGCCGTGTAGTAAAAGTAGCGACGAAATTTTGTCAGTGACGCATCGAAAGCGCGTGGTAGCTCATCGAAAGCGCGACGCGCGCGGTAAAAAACGTGTGTGAGTGATTTTTACAGCGGGAAGAGAGCGCGTGTTCGCGTCGACGTCGTCGTCGCCTACTCCGGGTTACCCCAACTATTGACAACCTTGCACGAACCGTCGCCACCGTCGGGTCCGTACTGACGCCAGCCCGCGCTTCCTTCCTTGTAAAAGGCGCTCGCGTCGGTGCCGGTACCGTCGGCCAAGGATGCGTCGCATCCGTTCGCGTTCCCGCTCGAACCGACGTGCCACAAGTCGCTCGTCCAGTACTTGTTGACGCCGTCGCACTCGAATTCCCCGTCGCATTCCTCCTTGACGTGCTTCCAATCCGTCGCTTCGTCGTTGATGTTCGCCTTGTAGAACAAGCACGACAACAACCACGTATCCTTGCGACAATACCGCGTCGCTCCCGACGCCGGAACTTGCACGTGCGCCGCCGCCGCCAAATCGACCGCGCCCGACTGCGCCATCGCCGCCGCGTCCGCCGCCATCTCCTGACCGAACTGTTGCATCGGTTCCTGTCCCAGCATCGCGATCGAGCGCCACGAGCCCCTTTCTTCGCGCTCACCGACGCACATCAAGCTAAACTTTGACGCGTGTCCGCACGCGTCCAGGTGCGCGTCCCTCGTCAGCCCCCTCGGCGCCGCCAGCGCGAACCGCGAGCTCCCGAGCGCGGCCTCGCTCGACGTCCAACCGCGTCCTCTCGCGTACTGCGCTCCATTCAGCGCCAAGCTCGCGACGAGCGCGCCCGACAGCGCCCCGATCGTTCGTCGCGCGTTCGACCCGCGACTTTGGTGTTCGCGCCCTTCGCCCTCGCTCGCCACGTCCAATCGCAGCGACGCGTCGTCGGCCGCGCGCAGCAGGCTCCCGCGTTCGTCTTCGCTCATGTCTGCGCGCTTCGCGTCGCGTTCGCGCGCTCGCGCGTTCGCGCGCGCGCGTTTCTGCCGATCGGCTCTCAGTTTTAGTGTTGGCGCGACGGTGCCGTCGGCGACCGACCGCGGCACATCGCGCGGCATGGCGACGCCGACGGTGATCGAGTGCCGCGTGCGCGGCGCGTACTGGCACGTGAAAAACCACCCGATGTCCGGCGTCACGCTCGTCGGGTGGGCGAGGACGCTCTGGGCGCACGGACGGTCGATCGATGCGGTGGCGTTCGCGCCGAGGCTGATGTTTCTGACGTGCATGGCGCTCGCGAACACGCTGGCGGCGATCGCGGACGGCGCGCTGCGCCCGAGGTGGGGTCGGACGAAAGTGCGAGACGACCCGGTGTTCGTGCTGGGACATCCGAGGACGGGGACGACGCACTTGCATAATATATTGGCGAAAGACGAGACGCGCTTCGGCGCGGCGACGACGTTCGACGTCGGGTTTCCGAG
>Ga0181561_10004308_pt1 | contig 12331 bp, 15 predicted proteins | sample 011ome_19_FD_133760 | JGI IMG/M metagenome (GOLD analysis project Ga0181561, IMG submission 133760) | Coastal salt marsh microbial communities from the Groves Creek Marsh, Skidaway Island, Georgia - 011510BT metaG (megahit assembly) | ecosystem: Environmental > Aquatic > Marine > Intertidal...
CCACGAGCGGCGCGGACGCGCAGGTGAAGATATGGGACCTTCGCACGTACAAAGAGGTCCACGCGTACTACACGCCGACGCCGGCGACGTACGTGGACATATCCCAGCGAGGGATGCTCGCGCTGGCGTACGGAGGGAGAGTGCAGGTGTGGGACGCCGCGCTGTCGGGCCCGAAGCAACAGTCGCCGTACTTGAACCACCAGCTCCTGAACGGGCGCAAGGTGCGCAACTTTCGATTCGCGCCGTACGACGACGCGCTCGGGGTCGGGCACAGCGGCGGGTTCACGAACCTGCTCGTTCCGGGCGCGGGCGAGCCCAACTACGACTCCATGGTGGCGAACCCGTTCGAGACGCGAAACCAGCGAAGAGAGCAAGAAGTGTCGCAGGTCATGGACAAGCTTCCGCCGGAGACGATACAGCTCGACGCGGACGCTGTCGGGAAGCTGCGCGCGGTTCCGAAGGAGGTCCAGGCGGAGCGGAGGAAGGCCGCGATCGAGGCGCAGCTCGCGGCGCGGCGCGAGCAGAGGGACGCGAACGCGGAGAAGACGCGCATGAAGGGGAAGAACAGGGTCTCGAAGCGGTACCGGAAGAAGCAGCAAAACGTCGTGGACGATAAAAAGTTGCGCTCGCGGATGAAGGCGGAGGAAGCGAAGCGGAAGAGCGCGGCGGCGAAGGCGAGCGGGGCGCGGCGAGCGGGCGACGGCGCGGAGGGCGGGGGCGCGATGCCGGGGCAGAGCGCGGGCGCGGCGAGCGACGCGCCGGAGGCGCCCAAGGACGTGAGCAAGGCGCTGAGAAGGTTCTACAAGTGACAGACTTTGACGCGTCGACGCGCCCGGCGAGACGGGGAGGGAGGACGCGATTAGAAGACAGTAGCTCGAGACAACGAACGTTGTATTCAATAGGACGCGCACTCGTGCCGAAGACGCGAACGACCAGATGATACGCCTGTCGTGCTGTGCGACTGGACGAGTCGAGGGAGACCGCCGCCGCGACTGAAAGTGAACGCTTCGTCCTTTCGACGAGAAAAAGTCGGGCACCGATGATGCCCTAATAATGTGAAATCGCGCGCACCTTCCCGCCAGATCTCGGCGCCGCGGCCACCCCCGTCCGCCCCCGCGGGCGTCATGAGCGAGCACAAGAAGCTCGCGCGAACGCTCGCGCGCGCCTTCTACCGCCACTCGTCCACGCGCGAGAGGCTCGCGCGCGCGGGAAACGCCAAGCACGACAACACCGCGATCGTCGAGGTGCTCGTCGACGCGCTCACGCGACGCGCGTGGGTTCGCGAGGACGACCTCGCGGCGTCGGTCCTCCTCAGCGCGAAGCAGGTCCGAAAGGCGCTGCATTACCTCGAAGAGCAGAAGCTCGTGACGCGCGCGCACGTCAAGGAGAAGGACAAGGAGCGGATCGCGCGGACGAGGCTGCGGGCGGAGGAACAAAAAGTCGACGATCACGTCCTCAACGATCGCCTCAACTCCGTGGAGAAGAAGGTCGTGACGTACGTGCGCTTGGACTACAGCCGCGTCGTGGACGCCGCGACGCTGCGCATCGGGACCGCGCGGAGGAACCTGAGGCGGAACATCGAGCGCGGGCCCGCGAGCGTGCTGTACCGGTGCGTCGGCGAAGACGACGCGTGCGGCAAGCGGTACACGTCGCTGGACGCCGCGAGACTGTTAGGCGCGTTCTGTCTCGCGCCGGTCCCCGTCGACCGCGTTCGCGCGGTGCACGCCGATCCTTAAGGACTTTCTCTCCCGGCGTCTCTCCCCGCCCGCTCCTCGCGTTCGATCCCCGACCGCGACGCCTTTCAACGCCAACTGACGCCTTTGAACTCCACCCCGACGTCGCTTCGAACGATGGAACGGCCCTCAGACGCGCAATCCATGATGTTTCGGTGCCAGGTGTGCAGGTGCGAGGTCGTGCAGCTCGGCGGCGGCGAGGACGGCGCGCCGCCGGAGCCGAAGACGAAAGAGGGCATGAAGAAAGCGCTCGCGGACTTCGAGCGCGAGGTTTCGATCGTGCAGAAGCAGCTGGACAGGTGCGTTCTATACACTGGTCCCCATACGACCCCGTTCGCGTGGTGAACGCCGATCCTTAAGGACTTTTCCCGGCGTCTCTCTGCGCCCACCCCCCGCTTTCAATCCCCGCCCTCGGCGCCTTTCAACTTCAACTGACGCGTTTCAACTCCACCCCGACGTTCGCTTGTATAGGGTCAAGGGAAAGACGCCGCCGCAATACGGGACGCTCAACGAGTGGACGCGCGCGATGAAGATCCGCGCGGCTCGCGCCGGCGACGCCGACGGCCACCACCACCACGGCGGCGGCGGCGGAAGAGGCGGTTTGGGCGTCCAGACCGACGACCTGGAGGACACGAAGTTCGAGGTGACGTTGGGGCTGACGAAGGAGCAGGAGGAGGCGATGGAGGCGGAGGCGAACGCGCCCAAGGCACAGCCGGAGTGGCTGCGGCGGAATCAGGCGCGTTCTCCTCACACTGGTTCCCGTACGACCGCTTCGGCGTGGTGCACGCCGATTCTTAAGGAGTTTGTCTCCCGGCGTTTGTTTCTCTCCGCCCACCCCTCGCTCACAATCCCGACACACCTCGACGCCTTTCAACTCCGCTTCTGACGCCTTTCAACTCCGCCCCGACGTTCGCTCGTATGGGCAACGACCCTCAGTTCGAGGAGGAGGACGCGGCGCTCGCGGGGGGGGCGAAGGCGGCGGAGCCGAGCAGGGCGAAGGGCGCCGCGGAGATGGACGAGGAGGCGATCAAGAAGGAGTGGCTGAGGGCGTACATGGAGGCGTTGAGCGCCGCGGGGGCCGGGCCGGGCGCGGGCGCGGGCGCGGACGCGGGCGCGGCGGCGGCGGCGGAGGAGGACGAAGAGAAGAAGCGCGAAGACGCGCCCGCGCCCGCGCCCGCGCCGGCGCCGGCGGCGATCGACGACGCGCGCGGGACGAGCACGGACGATCTCCTCGCGGAGGCGATGGCGGTCGGGGACGACGTCGGCGGCGACGACGAGTGGGAAGACGTCGAAGGCGACGACTGGGAGGACGCATGAAGGTAGATATGATAGAAGTTTGAGAAGGAGGCAGAAGTTCAGAATCCGACGGCGGAGGTGGTAATCCTGACGCACGTGAAAAGGTAGGGAAGATGCGAAGGAATGTTATGATTGTCTTGGGTGGTGATATAAAAAGACCTAGCGCGTCAGTGAATGTAAATATTAGCCACCAACGTCGCTGAGCAAAAAACACTCACACTTCGACAAGGAGAGGAAGAACGCCGTCACTGGTACCGTTTGATGTTCATGTCCCCTCGACTGCATTCGTCTTCATCGTATCCTTCTAGGGATATTCACGTCCAGACTAACAGCCCAAGGAGAGAAACAAACCATCCAACAACACAAATCGGGCGTACTCCTGTGCAGACGCTTATTTCGGCAACACGTACGCGGGTTGCATCATCACGACCCCCGGTTGCGCGGGCTGCACCTTCCGTTGGAAACAGCAGCACTTGCAGCACCACGCGCACGCGACGATGAGCAGGGTGAGGCCCACGGTGCAGCCGATGACTATGCCAGCGACGAGACCAGCGTTGAGTTCGCAGCAGTCTTCTTCAGAGGCGAAGCAGTAGTTGCCTCCCATGGTCTCTACAGGAAATATGACTGTATTGGATGCTGCAAATGCCCCTCCCGAAGCAAACCTGGAATCAAAATCACCTCGATAGGCATCTTCAGTCAGTTCGCAAAAAGAGTCGGTTTCTTCATAGTGGTCCACAAGATTCATAAACTTTGCTTTTTGCGTCGCTATCTAACCCGAACCATACTAAAAAATCGGGTTTAGAGGCTAGAACACAAGTGGCAAATGCGCTTTCATCTCTCATCGTGCGCCGGTCTGGGCCACGTTCGATAATTTCGCTGAAGCCTATTGACTTGGGAGTTGATACGCCAGCAGGCATCTTGATACCGTCGTGCTGAACGGGACCGAGAGACGCTTGAACCTGCGAGACTTGCAGCGCGAACAGCACGCAGAAGACGGCCGCGGAGACGGAGATGCGCATTGCGAGAAAAAACTTTCCTAAAGCAGATCACAACGTCGAGGTGAAGTGAATATCAGTGGCGCTGAAATGAAAATTGCACGATGGATAGCCCTAGAATGTCATCAAGTGGGTTCGAGAATAAAAAAACTTCACCAAAGAATAAAGTACAAGAAATCGAAACGAAAGGTTGCTGGCGTACCTCGTGTGGCTGAGGCTGAATGTGATGTGAATGTGCTGAATGTTGCAAATATTCCTTTTTCACGCGGAGACGTGTCCTCTTTCGCGCGACGCGACGTCGGTCGCGCGTAACGCGCGCGGATCGCCGAGTCGTCCGCGGGGGGGTGGACTCCAGGTCACCGGTCAACGCGCTCGGTCGCGATCGCGAAGCGTGCGGCGCGCCAAGGGGAGTGACCTTTCTGACCGCGTCACGGGTCTCGTTCCTCGAAAGGTCGCGGCGTGTCCGACTGATCGGAGCTCCACTCGTCTATCATAGTGTAACACTTCCGTTTTCAAAAAAATGAAGTGACGACTCTTCGTTTTCTTAAAAAGCAGAGGTCTGTCTCGCTACGTCTCGTCTACGGATCGATCGCGCGCGTCGCGCTCACGAGCGGAGGTGTTCCGGTCGAGGCCCCGGCGGCAGCGGCGGCGGCGGCGGCGGCGGCGGCGGCGGCGGCGGCGCGGCGACCGTCGGCGGCGGCGCCGGAGCCGGCGCCAGGGTTTCCGCGGGGAGCGCCCCGCCCGCCAGATGCTGTTGATGCAACGACGCCATCGCCTGCATGTAGTGGTGCACGTACAGCGCGTCGTACGCGCCCATATGGAGCCCGTGCGGCGCCATCGCCGGCACGCCGTACGCGCCGCCCGGCGGGGGATATGGTCCGGGGTGAGCGTACGCCGCGGGAGGCGGCCCGGGCGGCGGCGGCGCCGGCACCGCGATCGCGACGGGCGGCGCGTCGTACGCCGGCGACGCCGTCGGCGGCGCCGAGTCGCGCGGCGGCGTCCAGAGCTGCGCGACCGGGATGTCGCCGTGCACCGGGTGCCTGGACGTCGTCGGCGTCGCCGGCGCCGCGACTGGGGTCGCGACCGGCGGCGGCCCCGGCGGCGGCCCCGGCGGGGGGGAATACGGATCGTCATCAACCGCCGCCGCCGCCGCCGCCGCCGCCGCCGCCGCCGTCTCCGCGCGTCTCGCCGTCTCCGCCGCGCGCCTGCTCGCGTCGCTCGCCTCCGCGGCGACCGCGGCGGCGACGAGCATGTCCTCCACGCTCGACGTCTTCGCCGCCGGCGCAGACGACGACGCCGACGACGGCGCCGTCACCACCTTGATCCCGTCGCGCTCCGCCGCCTTCGCCGCCGCCGCCGCGCGCGCCGCCGCCTTCGCCGCCGCGCGTCCTTTCCTCGTCTGCGCGCTCCCCGGGTAGCACCCGCCGCTCCCTGCCGCGGAGTCGCTGTCGGACGCGGTGCGGTATACCTCCGGCTGCGAGTCGGACAAAAAGTCGGAGGACATTCCCGAGGACGCCGCCGCCGCCGCGCGCTCCGCCTTCTCCGCCGCGAGCTGCCGCCGCGATTTCTTCTCGCGCGGCGGCTGCGGCTGCGGCCGCGGCTGCGACTGCGGCTGCGGCGGCGACGGCTGAGTCGTCTGCGGCGGCGGCGGCGGCGGCGGGCGCGCGAGCGGCTTTCCGGGCGGCGGGCGCGGTCCGGGCGGCGGCGGCGGTGGCGAGGACGACGCAGCCGCCGCCGCACCCACCGCCGCCGCCGCCGCCGCCGCCGCCGCCGTCTTCGCCCTCCCCTTGCCGTACGGACTCGCCGCGAGCGCGCCGCCGCCGACCGCGAACGCCGCCGCCGCCTCCGTCGTCGTCTCCGCGGCAGCCTCCACAGCCTTCGCGGCGCTCTCCCGCCGCCGCGCCCGCGCGACAGCCTCGCGCGCTTCTCGCTCAGCGTACTCCGCCGCCGCCGCCGCCGCCGCGGCTTCGTTTCTCCGATGCTCGCGCTCCGACGCGGCGGCGCGTTCCTCCGCCTCCGCCCGCCGCTTCTCCTCCTCGCGGCGCGCGTCTTCGTCGTCGTCGTCGTCGACGCCGCCGCCGCCGTCGCCGTCGCCGCCGCGATCATCGTCGCCGTCGCTGTCGTGAGCCGTCGACTTCCCCCCCGTCTCCGTCGCGCCCGCGCCCGCGCCGGCGCCGGCGCCCGCGCGCTTCCTGCTCTTCTGCTTCGCCTTCTTCGCCTTCATCTTCATCTTCTGCGCCTCGCGCCGCTCTTTATCCGCCGCCGCCTCGTCGAGCTCCGCCATGAGAAGCCTCTGCGTCCTCTCCGCCTCCGCGCCGCGCTCTTTCACGTACGCGCGCATGAGTCGCTCCTCGAGCAACAGCGCGAGCGCCGCCTCGAGGTTGCGCTCGCTGACCATCGACGACAGGTCAACCGCGCACTTCGGGCCGAGGAAGCCGCCCTCGCTCGCGTCGTGAAGCGCGGTGAGAAACGCATCAGCGTCGACCGTTTTCGCGACGTTCACGTCGCCGTCGACGTACGTCCGGAGGACGTCCCCCGCGGCGGCGTACCTCGCGCGCACGTCGCCGCTCCCGCCGTCCGCCGGAACGTCGCCGTTAAGATCCTTATTATTCACCCCGGAGGAGACGAGCGCGAAACTCCCGGGGCCTCTCGACGCGAACGCGGTCAACACGAGGACGCCAGCCTCGCCGCCGACGCCGAGGTCCAACACCTCGCGCCTCGTCTCCGCGCAGAGGTTCCTCCAGCACGCCGCGAGCTGCTCGCGCGTCGCCGGAGGGACGAACGGTTTGCCGTGACGACCGGATTTGCCGTCGAACCGATGCGACTGGCGGTGCCGCGCCAAGTTCGTCGTCGACGCGAACGCCCTCTTGCACTTGTCGCACCGCGCCGTCGGCGTCGGGTGCGTCGGCACCGGGATCGACGACGAAGAGAAAGTAGAAGATAACGGCGACAACCCGGCCGTTTCGGGTAGGTTTGCCCCGGACCCTCGCCCCGAGGACGTCTCGCTCAGCGTCGCCGACAGCCGCCTGCGTGGGTCAAGCGCTCGGTCAGTCGAACGTCTCACCGGTCAACCGTTGAAAGGGAAGCGCGGGTGAAGAGCGACGACGGGAAAAGTCCTCAAGGAACGGCGTGCACCACGCGAACGGGGTCGTATGGGAAGCAGTCTGTCTCACCGCTCGTTCGTCCGCTCGAGGAGCTGCGACACCGTCACCGGCCTCGACGCCTCGCGCTCCTCCACCTCGAGTCGCCACTTCGTCTCCACCTCGGTCTCGATCTCGATCTCGGTCGTCGTCGTATTCATCGCCGCCGCTTCCTCCGCTTCCTCGTCGTCGCTGCTCGCGAGCGCGGCGTACGGCGTTCCGTTGGTCCCGCCGTTCCCGTCGTTGTCGTCGTCGTCGTCGTCGTCGGACGAGAAGAGCGTCGCCGCCTCAGGGCCGTTCCATACAAGCGAACGTCGGGGTGGAGTTCAAAGGCGTCAGTTGGAGTTGAAAGGCGTCGCGGTCGGGAATTGAAAGGAAGGGGTGGGCGGAGAGATGCGCCGGGCAAAGTCCTTAAGGATCGGCGTTCACCACGCCAACGGGGTCGTATGGGGACCAGTGTATAGAACGCACCTCCGCCTGCGCTCTGCTCTCGATCTCGCGCATCATCCCCTCCGCCGCGCGCGTCGCCCGCGCCTTCTCCTCCTCCGCCGCCCTGACGCGCCGCTCGCGGTTCTCTGCGCGCTTCTCCAGACGCGCGGCGGCGGCGGCTTCCGGGGACGCGTCGAAGTCGTACGCGTCGGCGACGACGATCCCCGCGTCTTCTTTATTCCCGTCGGCGCCCCCGGTCGTCGCCACGTCACCCGCCACGTCGGCATCCACGACCGTGACGCTGCCCTTCATGAACACGTACACGAGCGACCGGAAGTGATACGACCCGCACGCGTCGAACGTCCACGACCACGACTCGCCTGCGGCGAGCGGCGGCGACGCCGCGACGGGCGCCTCGTCGTCGTCTAAGGGTCGTTCCATAACGTCGGGGTGGAGTTCATAGGCGTCAGTTGGAGTTGAAAGGCGTCGAGGGCGGGGATTGAAACCGAGGGGTGGGCGGAGAGACACGCCGGGAAAAGTCCTTAAGGAACGGCGTTCACCACGGCGACGCGGTCGTATGAGGACCAGTGTATAGAACGCGCCTACGATCTCCAGAAAGTTCCTGCTCGCGCACGACTCGAGCTGCGACCACGCGACGGTCGTGCCGACGCGCACGGTGAGGTCCGCGGGGACGAAGCGCATCTCGTCGATCCATATCTTCGCGCTGCTCGGGGGCGGCGGCGGGGTTGAAATCGTCGTCGTCGTCGCCGTCGTCGCCGAGGAATTGGAATTGGAATTGTTGTTGGTCGGGGACGTGGTCGTGATGAGCGGCGAGGCCGTCCGCGCGCCGCCGCCTACCCACGTCGTCGGCCGCGCGATCCTCTGCTCTTCCTGCGACGTGACGCGACGCGACGCGCGACGGACGATGGAGGGGCGCGGTCAGCGGGAGGAGGGGCGCGGGGCGCGCGCGGCGGGCGTTCACGCGGCGGGACGAGGAAAGATGGAACGATGAACGAACGTCGACGCGACGCGCGCGCGGGGCGGCCGGGCGGGGCGCGCACGTCGTCGTCGTCGCTGGATTCGTCCGTCTCCGCGAGCGCGAGCTCTTCGTCCCACGTCGGCGGCGTGTCGCGCGCGATCGACGGCGGCGACGTCGCCATCGCGACGGCGACGCGAGTGGGCACGACGCGCGTGGTTCGCGATCGATCGCTCGCGACTCGACTTGACTCGTCGAAAAAACAGAACGTGTCGGATCGATCCGCCGCGCGCCAGCCTCGCGCCGCCGCGACGCGAGGATCGGACGCGGGGAACGGATATCCCCGCGCGCGGCTCGAGCGAGTCCTCGCCGCGACGGACGACGCGACCGCGCGCGCGACCGTGCGACGACGCGGCCGGCGAGCGCGCGCGCGCGACGCGTTCGTTTGAACGCGAGCTCGATCGATCCAAACTGGTCGGGGCGTCGTCGCGAACCGACCCGTGCGCGCGCCGACCGGGGGGGGCCCGATAGACAACTGAAGGTGCGCTCATTCGATCAAACTAAAAAACCATAGAGAGTACACGTACGCGTACACGTACGTACAAACTGTCGTTCTCTTCGTCCGACAGTTCCGAGGAAAGCCGCTTCACTCCATCCCGCGCGCGCGCGCCGTCATGGGCCGCTACGACGACGTCCGCCGCGCGGGCGGGCTGAACATAAACCCGTGGGTCCCGCGCATCGCGTGGGCGACGTGGCTGGCCGGGCTGCTCGTCTTCGTCGTCGGCGTCTCGCGCGTCGCGCCGCGCGGCGAGGGGGACGGATCTACGGGTAGTGGCGGAATAATCGACTGGAGGTACCTGGCGTTTCTGTTCGAAAACGTCGACCCGTACTTCTTCGCGTCCGCGGGCGTCGCCGCCGCGATCGGGCTCAGCGTCCTCGGCGCGGCGTGGGGGATCCTCATCGCGGGGAGCTCGCTGATCGGCGCGGCGGTGCGCACGCCGAGCCTCGCGAGCAAGAACCTCATCTCTATCATATTCTGCGAAGCCGTCGCCGTCTACGGCGTCGTCGTCGCCGTCGTCCTCTCGACGAAGACGACGGTCGCGCCGATTCGTTTACCCGACGGTTCGTATTCCCCGCGCGCGATGGCGAGCGGGTACGCGACGTTCGCCGCGGGGCTCACCGTCGGCCTCGCGAACCTGTTCTGCGGCGTGTGCGTTGGCGTCGTGGGCAGCGCCGCCGCGCTCGCCGACGCGGTGCGTTTCTCTTCTGTTTCTCAGTCGCGCCTCGGTTTCAAAAGTTGACCGCGGCTCCTTTCGACTGATCGATGGAGATATTTTTGATCGCGACGACGTCGCGTCTCTCTCGCCCGCGCGCAGCAAAACCCGACGCTGTTCGTGAAGGTGCTCGTGATCGAGATCTTCGGCAGCGCGCTGGGGTTGTTCGGGGTCATCGTCGCGATCATCATGAGCGGCTCGATCGACTTCAAAGGCGTGTGACGGGCGCGCAGGAGCGAAGAGAGCCGGGGCCGGGAGTTAGTTACAAATCTCATCACTGTGAATCTATCGCTGCTCGTACGAGTAACAAAAAAAAAGAACCGCGTCGAAGACGGTCGCACTCGCGCTCGCGCGCCGCGTCGCGCGCTGTGACGTCATGGCGCCTCCGTCGACGCGGTTCCTCACCGCGTTCCACGTTGTCAACGCCGCGGTGCGTCCCGTCCCGCGCTCGCGTCGTCGTCGTCGTCGTCGTCGTCGTCGTCGTCCCCGCCCCCGCCGCGGCGTCCCTCGCTTCGAACGCGGCACGCAACCCTAACCAACACACACGCATTCGCGTCTCGCCTCTCGTCCCTCCCTCCTCCAGGTGATCCTCTCGTACCCGTTGGTCATCAGCGAGTGGGCGAAGACGCGGTACCCCACGAAAGCGTCCTCGCTGACGTCGTGGGAGCGACAGAGCGCCGCGGGTCTCTTAGCGATGCTCGTCGCGCGATTCTTTCGACGACAAAATCTCGATCAGGTGCGTTCTATACACTGGTTACCATACGACCGCGTCGGCGTGGTGAACGCCGTTCCTTAAGGACTTTTCCTGGCGTTTCTCTCCGCCCAACCCTCGCTTTCAATCCCCGCCCGCGACGCCTTTCAACTCCACCTGACGCCTTTGAACTCCACCCCGACGTTCGCTCGTACGGAACGACCCTCAGTGGGTCGCGGACGGCGTCTTCCACGCGAAGGTATCCCTCGCGGTTCTGACGTACCTCATCGACCCGGTGCTGTGCGCGTGGTACCTCGCCATCGTCTTCGTCATGTTCCTGCACCTCCCCGTGCCCAAGTACGAGGGCCCGAGCGAGGTCATCGCGTTGACGCCCGCGGCGTTTCGAAAACGCGTGCTCGAAGACTCAGGCGCGTTCTCCTCACACCGGTCCCCATACGACCGCGTCGGCGTGGTGAACGCCGTTCCTCGAGTACTTTATCTCCCGGCGTCTCTCTCCGCCCAGGGTCCCTCGGTTTCAATCCCCGCATACGATACCTTTCAACTCCATCTGACGCCTTTCGACTCCGCCCCGACGTCGCTTTGAATCACGGAACGACCCTCAGTCGTCGACGGCTCCACGTGGCTCGTGCACTTCCGCGCGGGGTACTCCGCGAAGAGCCGCGCGCTGGAGCCGACGTTCGCGGACCTCAGCGTGCGATACGCGACGCCTTTGCAAAAGTTCGCGAGCGTGGACGTGGGGCGGTGGCCGAGGGAGGCGGCGGCGCGCGGCGTGGACGTGGACGCGTTCGGGAACAACTCGCAGGCGCGTCCTCCAGTCGTCACACTGGTCCCCACACGACCGCGTTCGCGTGGTGAACGCCGATCCTTAAGGACTTTTCTTCCCAGCGGTCGTTTCTCTCCGCCCAGGGTCCCTCGCTGCTTTCAATCCCCGCCCCGACGCCTTTCGACTCCGCCCCGACGAAACGACTCTCAGGTGCCGTCCATCGTGATGTATCACGCGGGGAAGGAGACGCTGCGCGCGCCGCAGCTGTACGAGGACGGGAGCAGGGTGCTCGGCGGGGGGAGGATGCGCGAGGTGGATCTGCTGACCGGGTTCGAGATCGAGAGCAGATATCGGCGGACGCGAGGGAAGGACGCGACGTCGAAAAAGGCGGAGTGACGACGCGATGAGAGCGTTGTAGCATCTGAACTGACGCGCTCACGCGCTCACGTCGGTTCAGCGTACGGTCTGCTTCGTTCGCTCACGCCGCCGCGAGCTCGGCCTCGAGTTTGTCCACAAACCCTTGCGCGTGGGTATCGCCGCGCTCCACCGCGACGCGGTACCACTTCAGCGCCTCCGTTTTGTTCACCGCCACGCCGCACCGGCCGTCGTGGTAGATGAGCCCGAGCTTATACGCGGCATATTTGTCGCCCAACTCGACCGCTTTGAGGTACAGCCCGAGTGCCTTCTTTTTATTTTCCTCCGCGCCAGGGCCGTGCTCGTAGCTAAGCGCGAGCTGGCGGGTCGCTCCGGCGTGCCCGCACCCGGACGCTCTTTCCCACCACTCGAACGCCTTCGTGAAGTCTCCCTTCACGCCGTACGCAAAGCGGTAACAGCGTCCGATCCAGTACATGGCGTCGGCGTCTCCAGTCGCCCTGTGCCACCAGTAGAACGCATGCTCATACTCCTTCGCGTAGTAAAGCCCTTCGCCGAGCTCGAACAAAGCACTGGGAGAGCCCCCAGGCAACGACGCGTCAGACTTCTCCGCGTCCCTCCACACCTTGCTCACCTGGGCG
>Ga0181561_10004316_pt1 | contig 12314 bp, 6 predicted proteins | sample 011ome_19_FD_133760 | JGI IMG/M metagenome (GOLD analysis project Ga0181561, IMG submission 133760) | Coastal salt marsh microbial communities from the Groves Creek Marsh, Skidaway Island, Georgia - 011510BT metaG (megahit assembly) | ecosystem: Environmental > Aquatic > Marine > Intertidal zone...
AAAAGAAAAGAAAAAAAAACAACCTCACGTCTCACGCGCTTCGCCTCGGCTCGCGAAGCGCAGGAACGTCTCCTCCAGGGTCGCCGCCCCCACCTGGTACTCCTCCACGCCCAGCGCGTCCCTGTGTGCCTCCATTTGCTGGAACACGAACGACAGCGGCACGGCGCGTGGGACCCGGCACTTGACCAGCCCCGCGCGCGAGTCGTCGCAAACGCATGGTACGACGTCTTCCTCGTCCCCCTCCGCGCAAATTAGTCTGAAGTTTCCGTTTCGGCTTTGGACGCGAAACGTCTCGCGCGCGAAGCGAGCGACGGCGTCGCGGCGCGCCGGAGACGCGTCTCGCAGTCGCATCTCCAGCGCGTGCCCCGTGCCGAGCGCGGCGCGCCACGCGTCCACGTCGCCCACGTGCTTCAAGGTCCCAGCCTCGACCAGCCCCACGCGCCCGCAGACCGCCTCCGCCTCCTCCATGGAGTGCGACGTGAGCACGAAGGCGACGCCCGCGGCTTTGGACGCGCTCGCCAGCGCGCGCCACAGCCTGCGGCGCGCGCGCGGGTCCATCCCGGTGGACGGCTCGTCCAGGAGCACGCACGCCGGGTCGCCCATCAGCGCGATCGCCACCGCCAGGGCGCGCTTGTTCCCGCCGCTGTACTCGCGCGCGGGGCGAACCGCGACGGCCGGCTCCAGGCCGACGGCGGCGGCGACGCGCGCCGCCGCGTCGGCGCTCTCCTCGTTTGAGAGCCCGCGCAGCGCGCCGTAGAACAGCAAGTGCTCGCGCGCGCTCAGCGACTCGAACAGCGCGTCGCGCTGCGGGCAGTACCCCACGGCGCGCCGGAACGCGTCCGCGTCGCGCCGCAGCGAGAGACCGGAAGCGCGTCCTTCGAGACTAATTAGTCGCGAAAACACGCGAGCGTCGCCTCGCGTGGGCTCGAGCGCGCCGGTGAGCATCTCGAACGTCGTGGTCTTCCCGGCGCCGTTCACGCCGAGCAGCGCGAAGGACTCGCCGGCGGCCACCTCGAAGGTGACGTCGTCCACGGCGAAGCGGCGCTCGAGACACGCGTCGTCGGTTCCCGTCGTCAGCGACGAAGCCGGCGGCTTCCCTCGGTACTTCTTGCGCAAGCCGCGGACGACGAGCGCGGCGGAGGGTGAAAAATCGTCCGAGCCGTCGTCCTCCGGAGCGTCCTGGAATTCGCGGGTCTCGCGGGTCGCGCCGCGCTCCGGGTCTGCGCCTTCCGGGACGTTTCGTTTTTCCCGTTTTTCCAAACTTCGCGTTTCCCGTCGCGGGAAACGACGAAACGAATCACGAAGCGTCGACTCTACGCGCGACGCGACGCGTCTCCGAGCGCGCCGCGCCGCCGCGTCCACCGCGCCGGCGTGCTCGAGAAGAAGCACGAGCGACGCGTAGACGCCGGATGCGACGCCCATCGCAAGAAGCGCCTCGTGTGTTGTCGACGGGAGTCCGACGACGGTTCCGTCGGTTCCATCCGTCGCGATACCCGCGTCGCCCGCCCACGCCGCGGCGGTGCCGAACCCGCCGGCGACGTCGAACACCACGCGCCCGACGCAGTAGTGCGGCAGCCAGAGGAACGCCACGCGGCACGCGCGCCACGCCGCGGCGCCCCCCCCCCCGGCCGCGCCCGCGCCCGCGAGCCCTCCCAGCGTGACTCCCGCGATGAGCTGCGCGACGCCGAAGAACACGAAGAGCGCGAGCGTGGACGCCACCGCCGCCGCGGCCGACGCAAACTTCGCCACCGCGCCGACGAGGTACACCAGCGGCGTGGCGGAACACACGAACAGCGCGAGCGCCGACGCGAGCGCGACGACGCGTTCGTTTTCGAGCGAAGACGTTTGGCCGTTTTCGTCGTGCTCGCTGCCGGCGACTCCGCCCGCGAGCAAGACGACCAACAGCGCCGCCGCGGTGGGTATCTGCGCGCACGCGTCCCACAGGAACGTCCCGCACCAGTACGCGTCGCGGCGCGCGCCGGAGACGATCTGCAGGTGCTTGGCGCCGCTCGCCGTTTCGCGCGCCGGGAACGGCGCCGCCGCGGACGCCGACAGCGCGCTCAGACCGACGACGACGCACAGCGCGACGAGTAACCGGGACAAGAGCTGTTTCTCTTGCTTTTCCGAACGCGTTCCCGGTAACGGGTGGTTGATCGAGACCAATCGCGGCTCGCCGTCTCGCGTCTCGCCGCCTCCGCGCGTCTCCGCGATCGGCCCGCGATCGTCTTCCCCGAACGCGACCGCGCCGCTTCTTTCGGGCGAAGACGAAACGAGGGCTCGGAAAATCGCGTCGTGCGCCGTCGCCATCGCCGCGGGGAGCGCGTGGTACGCCGTGCTCGAGGTCAACGCGGTGTACCGGAACCGGCGCGCGCCGTTCCGCGGGACCGGTCTCGACGTGTCCATCTCGCCGGGCTCGACGAACAGGCTCGCGCACGTCGCCAGACCCGCGCGCTTGCCCACCGCGCACGTCGCGCGCGGCTTGGCGTTCGCGAGAAGCACGCCGTCCAACGACGCGAAGGCGTCGAACACCGGAGCGCTCGAAGCGCTCGGAGAGGAGAGGTTTTGAGGTCTCGAGAAGGTTTCCGCGAGCTTCTCCGCGAGCGCGTCCTCGAGCGTGTCCGTGGGTCGCCGCGCGGTCTCGTACGGGCCGCACGACGCGCACGTGTGCGCGCACGCGTCCAGAACGGGCGCGTCCGCCGCGCAATCCCACACGCGGTCCACGCCGGCAAACGGCGCGACGGCGCCGTCCTCCGCGAGGCGCGCCAGCGCGTCTCCGGCGAAGGCGACGACGTCCGACGGGTCCGCCGGGACCGACAGCGCCGATCCCGGGACGAACGCGTGTCTCCCCGCGCTGGAAGCGACGCCTATCGGCGCGTCGCCGAGAAACGAGCGGTCGAGCATGGAGGCTGGACGCGGGTCACCGGCGCGCCGCGACGCCGCCGAGGACGCCGCCAAGCCGGCCACCGCGAACAGGAGCGGCGCCAGGAGCGTTCCCGCGACGGTGGACGGGAACGTGCGGCGGCAGTGTACGGCGCGTTTCCAGAACGTCGCGCGCGTCTGAGCGAGAAACGTCACCGTTTTGTTTCCCGCGACCACGCGTGGTCGTGTCCTCTGGTCGTTCGTTCGCTCGTCACGCGCACGTCTCGGCGTCTGCGTCTTCAAACGCGCGTCCGTTTCTTCAGACGCGGACGCGGACGCCGCCGCCGCCGAGACGCGCGTCCTCCCCGGGGGCGCGCCGTCCGCGCGGTCGGCAACGTTGAGGAACGCGTCCTCCAGCGTGGCGCACCCGACGCCGCACTCGAGCACGCCGATGGCCTCGCCGCGCGCGCCCTCCAGCGCCTCGAGGAGCGCCGGGAACGAGGCCCGCGCCGAGGACGGCAGCGCGACTGTCGCGACCGCCGTCGCGACGCGCGAGCCCACCTCGGCGCGCGCGTCGGTGCCGTCGGCGAAAGAAAGCGGCGCCGTCTCGACGCAGGCGCGTCGCACGACGCTTTCGATCGCCCCGAAGTCGGCGTCGCGGCGCACACGCAGGCGCAGGACGTACCCGCCCCCGAAAGATGCCTTGATGAACAAGGGCGACCCCGCGCATGCCAGCTTCCCGGAGTGCACGACCGCCACGCGGTCGCTCAGCGCGTCCGCTTCGTCCATGAAGTGCGTGGTCAGCAACACGGAGACGGGTGCCTTTTTTTCAGCCGCCGGCGGCGCCCCGCCGCGGCGCCCCGCCATTTTTCGTATGACGTCCCAGGCGTGCCTCCTGGCGAGCGGGTCCATCCCCGCGGTGGGCTCGTCCAGGAGCACCACGCTCGGCTCGCCGATGAACGCGATCGCCAGGCTCAGCCTGCGCCTCTGCCCGCCGGAGAGCGTTCCCGCGAGCCGATCGGCGTCGCGCGCCAAGCCGGCGGCGGCGAGCGACGCGGCGACGCGCGCCGCGGCGCGTTCGCCTCCGCCCGGAACTGAACCGGCGACCTCCGCGTCGGGCGCCCGTAACGCCGCGAACAGCTCGAGGTGTTCCCTTGCCGTGAGCGAGGGCCACAGCACGTCGTGCTGGGGGCAGACCCCGAGCGATGCCCTGGCGCGTCGCGGGTGTTTCTTCACGTCGACGCCGTCGACGAACGCGTCGCCTTCGAAATCAGACGTCGCGCCAGTCACCAACGACAGAAGCGTCGTCTTCCCGGCGCCGTTGTGCCCGAGGAGCGCCGTGATTTCGCCGCGGCGCGCGGCGAAGGACACGCCGTCCAGCGCGCGCGTGGTCCCCGCGAACGTCTTGGAGACGTTCGCGACGCGGACGGCGGCGTGCGGGTGCGGCTCGGTCGGGAGGTTCGCGGAACGGTCTCGCTCGATGCCGTTCGGGATCGCCGCGACGTCCCACGCGCCGGCGGACGCCGCGGCGATCCCGCTCTTCCGTTCCGTCTCGGAACGTCTCGGGGAACGTCTCGCTTCACCTTCTCGGCCGCCTCCGCGCTTCGGGGTTGGCCACGCGAAAGCCGCGGCCGCGCGCGCGGGGAGGGCGCGAAGGGCGCCGCAATCCGCCGCCCACGCGAGCGCGCCGTACGCGAGCGCGTTGGCGAGCGCGACCACGAGCACGCCCCCGGCCGAGAAGGTCCCCGAGGCGGCGCCGGAGGCTTCGTCGTCGGCGAGCAGGTTGCGGAACAGCGTGTCCCACCGGGCGCCCCTCTGCGCGTTCTCGAGGATGGCGACGGCCCAGCCCCACATGTACACGCCGCTCGCGGGCATCAGCGCCGTGCACGCGAGCCACGCGCTGGAGCCGTCCGGCGCGGCCGCGGCCGCGGCGACGCCCGGCGTCCAGGTGAGCACGTACGCCAGCGCCCCCGCCACGGCGGCGACTTTGGCGTCGCGGAAGCACGCGCTGAGGAAGAAGCAGAAACAGACGAGCTGCGCGGACCAGACGCAGAGAAACGTGAAGGTGACGGTCCAGTCCGTGTGTTTGAATGGGTACGACCCGATCGCCGCGACCAGGAAAGACACCAGCGCGAGCGACGCGTAGGACGTGGTGAACCACGAGCCCCAGTACGCGCGGCGCGACGCGCCCATGAGCTCCAGCCCCTCGCGCAGCCTCAGCTCTTTCTCGAGCACGACGCTCTGGCACATGGACGCGGCGGCGATGACGAACGCGAACACGAACGCGAGCCCGAAAAAAACGGCGGCGTAGGTGGACCCGAGGTTCGTGCTGTACGCGGGGAACGGGTAGGCCTTCACGCGCACGTCCAGCCGAACGCCACGTGGAAGCGGAAGAGACGCCGAAGCGGAAGCGTCGCCGGAAGCGGAAGCGTCGCCGGAAGCGGAAGCGTCTCCGTCCGCGAAAGCCTCGTCCCGGCCAGAGAGCGCCAGAGAAAGCAGGGCTTGATCAAACGCGCGCTGCACGTTGACGTACGTCCAGTACTCGCGCCACTTGTCGTCCTCGCCGACGACCCACCGCACGAGCTTCTCCTGCGCCCAATTCGGGCCGGACGCGCCGGTGGGCGTGTCCGAGGCGTTCACGCGGATGACGTACTCCACGCGCCTCGCGCGCGGCGCGCGGAGTACGTCATCCGGCGGCAGCGAAACCACCGCCATCGCCGGCGTCCACCGCGGCCCCGACGCGAGGTCTCCCTCGGGACGCCGCACTTCGCCCAGCGCGAGCGCGAGCGCCTCCTCGGCGGTGTCCACGCCGACCAGGAACTCGTCCAGGACCCGGCGCCGACACGCCGCCTCGTCCACGCACGACGCCGCGCAGAACGACGCGCGCAGCTCGGCGGGCGGCGCGAACAGAGGCGAGTCCAGCGCGATCGGCGGGTCGGCACGGAGGCGCACCGCGGAAGCCGCGAGGTCGGCGCACGCTATCGGGTCCGCGAGACACGTGCGCGTGATCTCCGGGTCCAAAACGAGGTCGAGGGAATCGCCGCCGCTGGGGCGGACGGGGCCGACGGCTTCGAAACGCCCCGAAACGCTCGAGCGCCCCCCCGTCCCGGCGAGGACGGCGGCGAGGTCCAGGTCGAGCGCCGCCGCCGCCGCGACCTGCTGCGCGAAACTCGCGAAGACAGGGTTTAGGGTGTCTTCGTCGTCTGTCTGCGGTGCCACCGCGAATCGCCCGGTGTCTTCCCGCACGTCGGGGCCGCAGACGAGCGTGACCCCCGCGGCTTCGGCGACGGCGCGCGCCGCGGGCGTGCGCGGCGAGAAGATGAGCCGCGCCGCGCGCGCGCTCGGGGGTTTACGACTCCAGGCCAGCGACTCGAGAGGCGCCACGCGGTGGAACACCGCGGGCTGCTCGTGGTCGCTGACCAGCATTCGAGGCAGGCACATCAGCAGCACGAACGCCACCGGGACGCCGAGTTCCAGGACGAAACAAAACGCCGCCGCGCCGCGCGTTTTCACGCGCGCGTTTTTCCAGACGAGCGCGCGAAACGTGCCTCCTTCTTTTTTTCTTTTGAGTTGGAGGGTCTCCGCGGGCCCGGGCTCGCGCCCGCGGAGACCCTCGTCGAGTCGCCGCGAGCGGCGGGAAACCCACGTTCGCCACGCGCGCGGGCGTCTCTCGAGCGGGTGCGAGTCCAGCGCGGCGTGAAGGGTCGCGATGGGCGTGCCTCCGGTCGCGTCCGTCACCGCGCGCGCGCGACTCGACCGAGGGGACGTTCGCTCCTCGGGCTCGTCGAGGCGACGCGACGGGTCCGCGGAAACGCGCGCGGGCTCTTGGCCGGCGGCGACGTCCGCGGCGCGGTGGTGCGGCGCCATCGCCGACGACGGGCGCGCGACGCGAGGCGTTTCGCGCGCGTGATCCTGCGCCCGGGACAGTGGCGCTGAGCGCGCGTCGCGTCTCGTGTTCACGAAAACGCCCAGTCGCCTCGAAACCTCCGACGGCGAACGTTCCAACCTCAGCGCGTTTCGTGCTTTCGTTCACTTCGCGATGAGCGCGCGGACGCGCGCGTCCGCGCTCGAGGCGCTGGGGTACGCGAAGGGCGTGCCTCCCTTGAATTTGAATGACAAGGCGTTCCGCGAGCTCGTGGTCTGGCTGGAGGACACGAAGATCCGTGCCACGCCCATGGACGCGCGCGGGCCTCTGAGGGCCATCGACTCCGGGGAATGGCCGAGCGCGTTCGCCGCGCTCGCGCGCGAGACGTCGTGTCCGGCGGACGCGACGAACCCGAAGGAGACGGCGCGCGCGTTCGACCACCTGCTGTCCAGCGCGGTGGCGCTCGACTACCGCGACGACGCGGACGCGTTGGGCGCGGTTGTGAAGACCCTGAAACTCGGGGTGGGGACCTCGGGACCGCCCGACGCGAAGCGCCAACGCGTCGCCCCCGTCGCCGCCGCCTCCCGCGATGGCGCGCCGCGCCCGCAGATGGCGAACCTGTCCGACCCGGCGCTCCGGTCGAAACTGGTGGAGCTCGCGCGCGCGCTGGACGTCGACGCCGAGGCGGCGATGCGCGAGGGGGGCGGCGACAGCGGGGGGGGCGTCGAGGCGCTGACGCGCGCGTGCGCGCGCGCGGTGGAGCGCTTCGTCGCGCCCTTCTGGGACGCCGTGGAGCGCGCGGAGAAGGAAAAACAAACAGAAAAGGCGTCGTGGAACCTCTCGGCGCTCCGCGACTTCCCGCCCGGAATGGACCTGGGAGGCCCTTCCGGCTCGGACGAGACCGTGCGCGCCGCGGTGGCCGTGCTGCGCGTGCTGCACGTGAACGACATGCGCGAGCTGCAAACCGCGGTGGACGCGCTTTTAGTCGGGATGCAGGAGTACACGGGCGACCCGAAGACGGACTCCGCCATCGGCAAGGTCGGCCGCGGGTAGCTATTAGCCATGAGCAGAGACGCAGAGAAACACGCATCTACGAGCTAGCTAGATGATGTGTCGATAGTAACACCACCGCAAGGTACTACGTAGGTAAATATCTTACATCGTCTCATCAGCAGGAAGAAGCGTCTTGCGCATGAGCGCTACGTCGCGCGTCTCGTCGTTTCGATCGAGCGCCCCGAAGAGCGCGCCCAGCAGGGCGCCGGAGGCGTTTTTCTTTCCGTCGCCGGCGTCGCCTTCCCTCGCCCGCACCTCGTACCCCGCGCGCTCGTACAGCCCGAACGCCACCGGGTCCGACGCGCGCACGTGCAGCCACACGCTGTCGTGCCCCATCTCCAGCGCGAGCGCCTCCGCGGCGAGCAACACGCGCTTGGCGATCCCGCGCCCCCGGTGACGCGCGTCGACGGCGACGTTGCACAGGTACGCCGCGTCGGCGGGGCACGGGATGGAGCGGCTCCCGCTCGCCGCGCCGCGGGGGGCACCGTCGGCGCCGTTGGGGAAGCCCCGGGCCTCCTCCGTGAAGCTGAGCGACGCGATGGCGACGGGGTCGCCGTCCAGCACGCCCACCAGGCACACCTGGTCGGGGTCCGGCGCGCACCGGTCGACGAGGTACTTGGCCACACGCGCGCGCGGACGCTCGTCCGGGGTGCCCTTGAACGCCTCCAGCATCACCTCCGCGACGCGCCGCACGTCCTCGCCGCGCAGCGCGCGCACGGTGACCGCGCCGCCGCCGGAGACGGGCATGTCCGCGCGCTCGAACGCGCTCTGCAGCGCGAGGCGCGCCTCGGCGGTCGCGCGCGCCGACGCGGCGGCGAGGCGCGCGCGGCGCGAACCCAAGAGCCGTGTGCGGGGTGCAGAGCGGGGGAGGGCGATCGAGGGTGCCGAACGCCCCCGAGCGACGGTCGCATCACCGAGAGAAGCGAAGGACGTCGACGCGCACGCGACCGCGCGGGACATCGTTCGCGACGATATATCACCGACGCGCGCCGTGTGAAGTGCCCGCGAGTGCCGGGAGTGCCGGCGCGTCTCGCTCCCCCGGACGCGAACGTCGACGATACATCTCGTTTCGGATAAAACGAAGAAAAGTTTCGGGAAAGGCACGAGCGCATTCGTCGCCGCGCGAGTCCCGCCTGGCGGCTCCGCGAGCGTCGACGATGTTCAACTGGGTGCGCGTGCGCGGTCTAGTGACGACAACGTCGGACGAAGACGACCCGTCGCACCGCGTGCATCACAACATCCGCGTCTTCGCTCAGGTGGAGGGGTTGGACAGGCAGGCCATCGCCACGCAGGGCGATTTGCACGAGGGGTTTAACACTCGCGAGGACGCGTGCGAAACCGGGTGTCTCGCCGCGTGCGAGCGCGCGTCTTCGTCCGCGATGGCGGACGAGGCGCTGGAGAAGTGCCAGACGGCGTGCGCGAACGCTTGCAACATGCCGGACGCGTCCGGGAAGTTCGTCGCGGTGGTGTACGGGGAGAAGCCACGGGGCGAGGAGGGGATCGGGGAGAAAAAAGCAGCGCGTGGGACACCGCGCCGACCGAGGTCGTAGGATCCTCGCGTGTGACGCGCCCGAGCGATACGTGCGGAAACGGCGTCTCAGTAGACGTGTGTAGTAGTCCGTGATAGTGACAGTAGTGTTAGGGAAACGACGGGCGCGGATCGTCGACGCGAGAACGAAAGACGATCGCGTCGCCGGCGCTATGGCCAGATTCTTAAAAGCGTCGAAAGAGGGTACCGACGAGCGGCTCGATCCGTCGCGCGCCGTCGCGTGTCACTCCAGCAGCGACACCTTGTTTTTTGTCACTCCAGTGACACCTTGTGCGCCATGGCCTCCTTGTGGATCAGGTGGTTGCTCTTGTCAAGCACGTCCAGCAGCTTGTCCACCTTCCCGACCCACTGGTTCAGGAGCCAGTCCGCGCCGCGCGAGTCCGGGTTGAAGTCCACGACGCCGCCCGGACGGTCGATGCGCGCCGACACCTTCTTCGCCACCACCAGGTCCGACAGCCTCTTCTCCGTCTCCTTCGCGTCCAGACACAGCAGCTCGCCGAGGCGATCGAGGCGCACCCGCTTGTAGTACGCCCCGACGACCAACAGGTTGTGCTCGATGACCCGGCGCCGTAAATCCTCCCGCCTCGCCGCGCCCTTCTCGCCGCCGAACAGCTCCGTCTCCGCCGCCATCTCCGCCGCAAACGCCTCCGCCAGCGTGTCCCAGTGGATGATCTCCTTCGTCGTGAACTGCTTCGTGAGCTGCTTGTGCAGCGGCAGATCCGCCAGGCGCGCGTCCTTGCTGATCTGGTGCAGCAGGTCCTGCTGCATGGGCGAGGTGGCCGCCAGCACCACCAGCCACGCCGCGCGCTTGGCGGCTTGGGCGCGCGCCGCCTCGTCCTCCTTCACCAGGTCGCACGCCATGACGTTCTGGTAGCACCGGCACATCTCCAGGTAGTCGTCGGCGTGCGCGTGGTACCGGATCATCAGGCGGTAGTAGTTCAAGCGGAGCTGCTCCACCTGCGGGATGCTCGGGTCCGTCGCCTCGTAGTACCCCTCCGCGTGCTCGACGTTGGCGTTCTTCGCCAGACGCTCCTTTTCCCGCTCCTCCGCGCTCATCGCCGCGGCGGCGTCCAGGTCCATCTGCCGCACGTCCTCGCCCGCCTTGCGCGCGGCTTCCAGCGCGGCTTTCTTCTCGCTCTTCACGATCTCGTCAAACGACCGAGGGTTGATCTTGCGGGACAAAATCTGCGCGCGCACGTGGTCGTTCTTGTCCAGGCACAGCCGCACCTGCTCCTCGATGAAAAACACCTTCTCGCGTTTGGACAGCGCGCCGTACGTCTCCACCGCCACCTCCTGCATGATCTCCGCCGCCTCCTCGGGCTTGCCCTGCTCCTCCTTGATCTTCGCCAGCTGGCGGGTCAGCCGAGCCTTCTCCACCTCCACGAAGATCTTCCCCGACGTCACCGCGCCGAGCGTCTCGATGAGCGCCACCTTCGTCGCCATGTCGGGCGCCTTCTCGACGTACCCCATCGCCTCCTTCACCAGCGCGCCAACCGCCTGCTTCAGCTGCGCGCGGCGCTTGGAGAGCAGCACGATGTGCTCGTTGACGCCCTTCCAGTCGCCCGCGCGGTGCAGCACCTCGAGGATCGCGACGCAGAAGCGGGGGGTCGCGGCGAAATCGGCTTGCTGCGAGACGCGAGACGCGCGACGAGAGCGAAAGGTGACGAGAGGAAGGTCAGCCCTCCGCGTTTAACGGACACGTTCGCGCGACCGCGATCTGGATCTGGGAACGCGCGTTCGGAGAAACGGGGGGCGGGACGCACCAGGCGGTAGGTCTTCTCGTGCGCGAGCATCTTCTCGATGACCTCGGTCAGCTTACCGGGCTGCGTGGACGGAAATGGGGGCGTCAGTGGGGTCAGCGGGTGACACGACGACCCGGTTCGGTCGCGTGCGCCTCACGCGTGGCGCCTGGTTCGCGGGACGTCATTTCAAAGCGTCGCGCTTCAGCGAGAGACGCACCTGCGCAGCCTCTTCCTTCAGGGCGTCGATTTCGGCCGTAATCTTTGCCAGCTCGGCGTCGCCTTTCTTCTCCATCTTGAGCTCCCCCATGTTCGCGGAGCGAGCGTGCGTGGCCTCGGCTCGCAGCTCAGATCTGGCTCGCGCTCAGATCGGGCGAACCAGAAAAGAAAACCCAACAGCTCAAAACGACTCGCGGACTGAGCGCGTGGCGCAGTCGCGGCGTGCTTCGCGACGATGAGTGTAAAACTCACAGTCCCTGCGAGGCGTTTTCAGAGTGACATCCTCGACCACTCCGAGGGGCGCGGCGGCGTCCGCGGGGTCAATCAACCCCGTTCGCGACGATGTCGCTCGACGTAAGCGACTGGCGGTGCGCGGTGTGCCTGGAGGAGCCCATGTGCAAGCCCGCGGTCCCGAGGTGCGGGCACGCGGGATGCTTCTGGTGCGTGCACCGAGCGATGGACCACTTCGGCGCGAGCGCTTGCCCGACGTGTCGCCGGCCCTTCGAGCACCTCCCCGACGTGTGCGTCCCGCTGCACCGCTTCCTGGCGCGCGCGTTCCCCGTGGAGTACGCGCGGCGCCTGCGCGAAACGCACGAGGAGGAGGAGACCAAGGAGTGCTTCTCCCCCAGCCCCGCGCTGGACCTCGACCTCGGCGCGTTGCGGTTGACCGACAAAAAAAACCACGACGACGACGACGACGACGACGACGACGACGACGCGAAGAACGCGTCTCCGCTCGCGTTCTTCGACGCGCTCGAGCGCGCTCCGGCGGTGCGCGGCGCGGACGATCCCGCGCTCGAGCGCGTGTTTCTGTGCGGGTTCCGTGACGACCGCACGGACGGTCCGGACTCGTGTTCAGAAACACGCGGGCACGCGTTGCGCGACCCGGTGGTTCTGACGTGCGGCCACGCGGCGTGCGCGACGTGCGCCGAAACGCGTTTGGACTTTCGCGACGATCGTGGGCTCGCGACCTCGGAAGCGTCGGAAGCGTCGGAAGCGCCGGACGATTCGCGAATCGCGAGACTCCGAC
>Ga0181561_10004317_pt1 | contig 12313 bp, 8 predicted proteins | sample 011ome_19_FD_133760 | JGI IMG/M metagenome (GOLD analysis project Ga0181561, IMG submission 133760) | Coastal salt marsh microbial communities from the Groves Creek Marsh, Skidaway Island, Georgia - 011510BT metaG (megahit assembly) | ecosystem: Environmental > Aquatic > Marine > Intertidal zone...
AAAATCAATGTCTCGCGCTGTAATCTCGGATTCGTAGCTTTTATGTACAAAATCTCGTGTATGCAAATCAGTCTCACTCAAAAAAAATATGTACACGGTTCATCGGCTTGAACCCGAGCTTGACCGGCCACTATCCACGGGGGAATAATAATAATATCCGACAAGTGTTAACACCGCGGGCGGAGACACTCCCCAACGCACGCGCGCGCAAACACCCGCTACCTCCACAAAAAATGTCCGCCGAAGGCACCACGATCGACTACTCCAAGGGCACGCTCAAGGATATGGGCAAGGCCACGGCCCAGGTCGTCACGATGGGCGACAAGACGTCGATGAAGATCACGCTCAATCCTGGGTTCGACTGGAAGGCCGAAGTGAGCCCGAAGTTGCCGGGCTGCCCCGAGTGGTGCCCCGCGAACCACTTCGGTTATCTCGAGAAGGGCACCATGAAGGTCAACTTCCAGGACGGGACGACGAACACGTTCAACGCGGGCGACTCGTACCTCATCCCCCCGGGCCACCTGCCCGAGGTGGTGGGCGACATCCCGGTGCGTCCCTTCGCTGACGTCGCGCTGAACGCACTTTATCCATAAAACGGTCGTTGTGCGGGATTTTTGTTTTTTTCTCGCCGCGCGACTGACGAACCTTCCCACGATTCCTGCAGTGCGTCATGGTCGAGTTCTCTCAGTCTACCGCGGCGGTCGTCAACTCGATGAAGAATTAATTAAATGGACCAGGCGACACTCGATGAAGAATTAATTAAATGGACCAGGCGACGCGCGCGTCCTCCGCGACGAATGTGTCGCGCGTCTTCGATTTTGTTTTATCACACGTGCACTCCAAAAAAAAAAGACTCTTCCGTCTGTCGTCGCGTCGTCGCGCGTCACCGCGTCATCTCCGCCTCGATCTCCTCCAGCGACTTCCCTTTCGTCTCCGGGACGGTCAGATAAATAGAAGCCAGCGCGATCACGCCCATGACGCTGAAGACGTAGTACGTCCCCGCCTGACCGTACGACGCGATCATCGTGGGAAGGTACAGCGCCACGAGGTAGTTGGACGCGAAGTTCGTCAACGTCGCGGTGCCCACCGCGGCGGATCGCACGCGCTGAGGGAAAATCTCCCCCACGAGCAGCCACGCGATCGGACCGAAAGACACCTGATAAGCGCCGACGTACGCGAAGATCGCGAGGACGGACAGACGCGCGGTGTTCAGACTGTCCGCGGGGTCGCCGGTCGCGAGCGCGTCCGAGCACGCGCCCAACGCGACGGTCGCGAGCGTCATCGCCGCGACGCCGCCGAGGAGCAGCGGCCGCCGTCCGACGCTGTCGACGTACTTCACCGCGAACCCTGTCATGACGAGCTTGAAGACGCCCAAGATGACGCTCACGCCCGCGCCCTCGGACGCGTCGAACCCCGCGGCGATGAACACCTGCTCGGCGTAGTACAACACGCTCGGCTGCCCGGTGATTTGCTGGAACAAGACGACGGAGAGGCCGACGAACAACGGCCGAACGTTCTTCTTCCTCAGGAGCTCGCCGACGCCGCCGACGCCGGACTTTTCAGAGGCGGCGGTCATCGCGCGCATCTCCGCGTCGATCGTCCCGGGCGTCGCCTTATCTCCTCTCAAGATCTTCAGCGCCGCGCGCGCGTCGTTCGCGTCGCCGCCTCTCTGCAGCGACCACCGCGGCGAATCCGGCAGCTTTAACAACCCGAGCGACAACACGCCGGACAGCGCGACGGAGGACGAGAGCAGCACCCGCCACCCGCCTTCCTCGCCCTCGATGAGATACCCTCCCGCGTACCCGAGCAAGATCCCGCCCACGATGAAGCACTCTTTCAGGGAGATCAGCAGCCCTCTGACTTTCGTCGGCGCGGTTTCCGCGATGTACAACGGCGCGCCGTGCATCGCGAACCCGATCCCGAGGCCGTACGTAAACCGTCCCAACACGAGCGTTTCTAATGAAATCGCCCCACCCTGCACCAGCGCCCCTCCTGCGTATAGCAGCGCCGCGAGTTGCAGCTCCTTGCGGCTCCCGAGCTTATCCCCGAGCTTCAGCGCCGCCGTCGCGGACGCCACGAGCGCGCCCGCGAGCGACGTCGAGACGACTAAACCTCTCTGGAACGGATCCAACGCGTACCAGTCCATCCCCGCGGTGTTCGGGTCCGTCAGCGACTGCAGCGCCCCGGACGTGCTTCCGATGTCCCATCCGAATAACAGACCCGCGATCGCGGGGAAGATGAACAGCAGCGCGGTCGCGCGGACGTCGACGTCGTCCGCGATCGGTCGTTCGCCGCCTCCTCGGTCGTCGTCGAGAAGCCGACGCGCGTCGTCGTCGCCGCGCGCGAGCTCGGCGTCGTAGTCGTCCACGCTCGCGCGCGCGACGGGGGACCACGCGTCGTGTCTATGACGCAGCATGCCGTCGAGTTTCGACGCGCGGCGCCGTCTCGTCGCGTGCGCTCGGTCGCGATCGGCGTCGGCGACGCTATCGACCCCGGGATGGATAGATCTAAGAGAGTTGTCGCGTCCGCCGAGACGCGCGGTCGCGCCGACGGCGCGTCTCCTCCTCGCGGACGCGGACGCGGTCCCGGACGCGAGGACGGCGACGCTCGCGATAGAGCTTTGCATCCGCTCGCGCGACCTGGGCGATACCGCGGTGCGACGGCGCGAGCTGGAGTGGGGCCGGACGCGTCGAGCGATACGTTCTTTCACGCGCTCCGAGGCCCGGACGCGGTCGGCACCGCCGAGATTGCAAAACAAGTTTGAACGACGACGCGCGTCTGATCAGATCGCCCGCGCGCGGGAGCAGAGACGCGATGTCCGATTACCCGTCGTCCTCGCAGAAGCGGTTATGGACGCTCACGAGCGATGAGATCGAAAAGCGACGCGCGGCCGCGCGCGCGCGCGCGATCGACGCCGCGACCGAGGCGCGAATCACCGCGGGCGAGCCGACGACGTCCTCCGCGTCGTCCCCGCTGAGCGACGACGAGGAGACGCTCCTCCGCAGGTACTACGAGGTGAAGATCCAAAACGTCTGCGCCGCGTATTCACTCCCGACGAAGGTGCAGACGACCGCGCTGCTCCTGTTCAAGCGGTTCCTCCTCGGGACGTCGCTGCTGTCGCACAACCTGAAGATCATGTTACTCACCGCCGTGTACGTCGCGTGTAAGGTGGAGGAGAACTACGTCTCCGCGGAGGAGCTCGGACGCGGGATGAAAGAGGACGCGTCTCGGGTGCTGTCCGCGGAGGTGACGCTCCTGTCCGGGGTGAACTTCCAGCTCGTGACGTACTCGCCGTACCGCGCCGTGGAGGGGTTCAGAGCGGACGTCGAAGAGAAGGTCGCGTCGGGGGAGGTGAAGGGAAGCGTCGCGAAGGAAGAGCTCGACGCGTGCGTCGCCGCGGCGCATAAGATCACGGAGAAGCAGATGCGAACGGACGCGCCGTTGATGTTCTCCCCGGGGAAGCTCGCGCTGTGCGCGTTTCGAGCGGCGGGGAAGGAGCGAGGCGTCGCCGTCGTCGCCGCGTACGTCGACGCCGTCGCGAAAAACGCAGAGGAGAAGGAAGGCGACGAGCTGAGGAAGAGCTTGGACGCGATCGACGAGATGACGAGAGAAGGGGGGGAGGAGCCGAAAGAGGACGTCGTCAGAGATATCGACAAGAAGCTGAGGGCGTGGAGGTCGTCGAACCCTGTTCCCGCGAAGAACGCCGAGGCGGGGAAAGCCGACGGCGACGCCGGGAAGAGCTCGAAGCGGCACAAGAGCGCGAGCAAGGCTGAGAGAGAAGCGGAGGAGGACGCGGCGCTGGGGTAGGCACGCGCAGCGCTCTAAGCGTTTACATCGTATTCACGCGCTAAGGAAAACGACCCGACCGGAAAACGCTCTTACGCGAACGTGAACACGCGAAGGGAGAGCAGCGTCTGCCGCACCGACTCCGTCAACGCCGCCTTCGCCTTCGCCGCGCGGTCCAACCCGCTCTCGGACGCGACGCCCTTCAACAGCGTCAGCGCCGTCGGGCTGAACTTCAACGGCTCCAACGGAGTCTCCCTGCCTTCCGCCCTCGCCGCGACCGCGAGATGCCCGACGTTCTCGTCCCTGCCGTCGTTCATGAGCAAAGTCAAATCGCCGGGTACTTCGGCTATTTTATCCTTCGCGTCCACGAGCGTGCACCCTCTCGATTGCGTCAGCATCACGTGCACGGCCTCGCGCTCGCGCGTGAACACCTTGTCCGCGTCCTCCGCGAGCGTCAGGTCAAAGTCCGTCACCTCCGCGATGCGCACCATGCAATCCCTCGACCCGATCGTTCGGTTGAACCGCGAAGACGCGAACATAAACGACGGCGACAACAGCGCGACGTCTTCGCACATCGCCGCTTCCAACGCCGCGTCCTTCTTCTCGATGCCGACGTACGCGCAGTCCTTGTCCTCCAGCGCGAGGTGCACGCCGCACTTGGACAGACGCGCGAGTAGTTTTCTCGGCGCGAGCTTCACCCCGAGAAGCGAACGCAGCGCGGGCTCCGCGTCGCTCGCGAGCGCGCAGACGCCTTCGCCGACTTCGATCTCGATCGGCCGCCCCCCGAACCTCTCGTGCTTCGGCGTCACGGACACGATCACGGACTCCCCCGTAGAGCTCGGCCGCGTGCTCCATCGCGTGTACGGCGCGCACGCGACGCGGCTCTGCACGAGCGCGTGGTGCGTCACCTTCACGGTCGAGTACGTCAACGTTCTGTCCTTCAACGAGACGTCGGTTATTCCATCCGTCTTCCACTCGCTCGAATCGTCGTCCCACCACGCCACGGACGGCGTCTCGTCCACGAGCACGATATCGTCCGGAATCTCGTACGACAGCATCAACGGCGGGACGTCCGCCATGTCGACTTCGGTGGTCTCCGCGCCGGCGACGGGTATCGGATACGGCAGCCGTTCGACGTCCACGGCGAGCGGGGACATCGTTCGCAGCGTCGTCCCTTGCACAACCTTTGGCAACGGCGGGAGCGTGAGTAAGTCGACCGTGCACACGCCGCCGACGGACGTCAACTCGTTGTTGCAACCTGGGCTCAAGGTGTCGTACGCTCGGTGGATCACCCTCACCGCGACCGTGGCTAACGTCAACGGTTTCGGGAGCTCCACGCTGACGCGTAACTCTGGGACGTCGACGAGTTTAAACCGCGGGTTCTTCACGTGGTTCAGCCACAGGACGTACTTGAACCCCTCTCTCGAGTCGAACACGATGATCTCCCCGTTTTCGTCCTGGTACTCGTCCGCGGTGTGCATGATCCCCGCGGTGGATCTATCGATCACGACGTCGGTCAGCGCGCGGATGCGTTTTTGAAACCCGCCGACGGCATCCGCGAACGCGTCCCTTCCCTCCGCGATCGCCCAATACCTGTACGTGTCGCCCTCGTTGACGATCTTCTCGTTGTCCACCGCGAGCTCTAACGCGGGGCCTAGTAACCGCGTCTCTTCGTCCGTTATCGCCATCTCGTACGTGTTAATCTCCTTCTCCCGTTGCGGGTCCGGCAGCGCGCTCGTCGCGAGGTGTCGCTCCCACTCGTACGCATCCTTCACCTCCGCTCTGTGCGCCTCGAGCGCCGCGCGTCGCTCGTCCAGGAACGGCGTCACTTCCGCGAGCTCGGCAGCCTTGATCGCGTCCGCGGCGGCTATTCTCTCGTACTCCAGGTCCGATATCGCTTTGTTCTCCGCTTCGATTCGCGCTCGCTCCGCCTCCTCCGCGGCGATGCGCTCTTGCTCGATCCTGAGCGCCTCCGCCTCGGCTTCCTCGCGCGCGGCGATCTCCTCGGGGGTCTCTTCCTTTGGCTTCTTCGCCTTCTTCCCGCCCTTCTTCTCTTTCTTCTCCTTCTTCTCTCCCCCGCCCTCCTTCTTCTTCGCCTTCTTCTTGCCCGCCTGGGAGGGGTGGGGAGGGGTCGGTCAGGTCGACGGTGGCGCCTACCTAATCGGGCGCAAAATAATGTGACGCGAATGATTACTCGCGGCGAGCGGGGCGGGGGGACGGATGCGCACCATCTCGGTCGAGCGAGGACGGCCGAGGGGCGCTCTGCGGCTGTCTTAGGGTCCCGCGATGGTAGGGAAACGCGACGCCCGCGCGCTGCCGTCCGCGGCGTCCCGACGAGTGACGGGGGAACCGCTCTTCGTTTTTTTAAGACCTGTTTTGGCCGGGCCGAGAAGAGCGCAGCGAGCGAGCGCCGCGCCGCGGCGTCCCGAAAATCCACGACGAGCGCCCGCGACGTCACTCTTCACGGCGCCGCTCGTCGACCTCGCGATGAGTCTCCGGCGCGCGCTCGCGCGCGCGGCCAGCGCGGTCTCGTCGACGTCGCGACCCTCCGCGGACGCGACGTTCCCACGCGGCGTCCCCGCGGCGACGGCGTCGCGACAGCGTCGCTGGTACAGCCCCCTGGACGACGTCAACGTGTACGGCAAGGACGCGACGCAGGTCATCGACACGTACACCCCGCGCGGGTTCGTCGTCGGCGGCGTGGAGTACCGAGGGAGCGTGTTCCTGTACCAAGAGCTCTCGCTGCTGTGGAGCGTGAACGAGCTGCGGGACGTCACCCCGGAGTCTCTCCTCGCGGCGCGCGCGGTGACCCCGCCGCCGGCGCTGCTCATCGTCGGGACGGGGAAGACGCTCGAGCCGCTGCCGAGGGAGACGTTGGACGCGTTCCGCAACTGCGACACCGCGCTGGAGGTTCTAGACACGCCGAACGCGATAGCGACGTTCAACATCTTGGTTCAGGAGGGGAGGTCCGTCGCCGCGGCGATGATACATCCCGGGTACTCTCAACAGTAAGTTAGCGACGCGCGTTTCCTTAGGCGTAGGCGTAGATAGGCGTAGTGGTATTAAATAGAACATCATCGTCAATCCTTCAGCTTCCGCCCGCCCACCGAGGAGGTGTACACCGCCGCCTTCGCGTCCGGGGGCTTCGGGACGAAACACGTGAAGCACGACTGCCGGTTCTTTCGGTTGTGCCCCCCGCACGCGTCGCACTCCCAATCCCCCCACTGCCCGTGCTCTTTCGGTATCCGCCGCGGCGCGCCCGAGGGATTGAACCCGCCCGCCGGGTTGATGAACCGCCCTTGGTTGTCGAAGAACCGCCCGATCTGTTTGTTCCCGCTCACGCCAGCGCCCGCGCCGGATAGCCCCCCGGCGAGATCGCTCGGCACCGCGCCCATCCTCGCCTTCGCCGCGTTCTCCATCGCGGTCTGCAGAAATTTCCTCTCCCAGCCCGCGTCTTCGGAGTCGGATTCCGAGCTGCTGCTGCGACTCCGTCGTCGTCTGCGATGCTTCTTCCGCCGCTTCTTGTGCTTCTTCCTCCGTTTCTTCCTGCTCCGACTCCTGCTCCGACTCCTGCTCCGGCTCCTGCTCCGGCTGTCGCTCCCGCTCCCGCTCGCGCTCCTGCTGCGACTCCGTCCCCGGCGCTTCTTCCTCGACCTCGACCTCGACCTCGACGTCGATCGTCTCGACCGATCGCGGCCACCGCGCTCGTCCCTCGACTTGCGAGCGCTCTTCTCGCGATCATCCCCTCTCCCGTCGCCGTCCTCCGCCTTGACGTCCTCCTTCCCCTCCTCCTCGACGTCCTTCTCTTTCCCCTCGTCTCCGCTCATCGTCCCTGCGCTGCCGTGGAGTGACCGACGTCGGCGGAATCGAGCGCAATTCTAGGGCGAGTCGCTGCGTGCAGTCTGGTGCGTGAAAAATAAGAGCTGAGCGGGGAAAACTCAAACGACGAGATCTGACGCCTCGGGTCCGCGTCACTCTCCGCCGCGCAAATCTCGCGGCGACGGCGTGCATGTCTGCGTGAACGCGCGCGTCCGGCATGGTCGAGTCGAGCGCGGGCGCGGGGGTGTACCTCAGCAGCGACATCGACCTCGACGTCAGGCTCAAGGTGAAAAACAAACAACGACGTCCTTCGCCCCGCACATTTCGTTTCGTCCTCACTCTTCTCCCTCCCACGCTGAACCTCGCCTCCTCGCGTCTTCTTCACAGGTCGTGGGGGTGAACGGACGGCTACCGACGGTACGCGCGCGCGCTCTGCTCCCCTGAACGCCCGCGCGGCGACCGCGCCCCGACCGCGCCTCTCTTCGCGACTCGGCACCCCCTCACGTCACGTTTACTGATCGATGTTTTTTCTTTCCACTCCGCCGCGTCTCGACAGGATCACGTCGGCGAAGACGGACGCGCGGAGTTGCGAGCGACGTTCCAGCTGTTCACGGATGACGACGAGCCGCTGACGAGCGAAGTGAGCTCGTCGTCCGCGGCGTTCGAGGACGCGAGGGGGGAATGGAACGAGACGCTGTTTTTCCCTCTGAAGTACAGAGACGTGAGCGCCGACGCGCGACTGGAAGTTAAAGTGTGGGACTCGAGGGACCTGTCGAAAGACGTCGTCGTCGGCGAGAGGAGCGTCTCCATGTTCGACGAGAACCTCTCGCTCCGACGCGGGCACCAGCGCGCGGCACTGCGCTTGCGCGCGAAGACGACGCGCGAGCCGCTGCCGTTGGACGCGATGCACGCGTCCCCCGGCGGGGACCTGACGACGGCGGAGACCGCGCTGAAGAAGTACGAGCAAAACGAGATGTCCCCGCTGGAGTGGTTAGACCAGCTCACGTTCAAGCGCGTGGACGAGATGCGCGAGGCGGCGCGTCTGCGGAGGATAGCGGACGGGGAGATGGAGATCCACTTCGAGTTCCCGACGTTCGCTTCGCCGGTCATTCACCGAGAGAACGCGCCGGCGAGCGCGTCAGCCGCGGCCGGGGCGAAACCTTCGCTAGATCAGTTGATTTGGCTCGTCGACTCCGAGGTGAACGCGGGACTAGAGAACCCGGCGGAGCGCAAGCACGAGAAACTCACGCGGTCCGTCGGCCGAGGCGTCGTCGATCACGACTTGAAGCCGAACGGGAACGAGAAGCGGTCGCTCGCGGCGGCGATTTCGCTGCCGCCGACGCGGCACCTCACGCCGGAGTACAAGCAGCTGCTGTGGAAGTTCCGGTACTCGTTGCGCTCCGAGAGCGGCGCGCTCACGAAATTTCTCAAGTGCGTCGACTGGAGCGACGCGAACGAGGCGAAAGCGTCGCTGGAGCTACTGTACGAGTGGGCGCCGATCGACCCGGCGTCCGCGCTCGAACTCCTATCGCCAACGTTCACGAACAACGAAGTCAGAAGGTACGCGGTGAGCATCCTCGCGGACGCCGCGGACGACGAGCTCTTGTGCTACCTCCTGCAGCTCGTGCAGGCGCTTCGATACGAGAGCGCGGACGACAGCCAGCTCGCGAGATTTCTCGTCGAGCGCGCGGTCGCGAACCCGGTGCTCGCGAATTTTTTGCACTGGTATCTCGTCGTCGAGTGGGAGGACAAGAGCTTCGCGTCGCGGTCGTCGAGGACGCACCAGCTGTTCGAGGACGCGTGCCGTGCCATGGGCGCGAAGGGCGAGGAGCTGTGGGACGCGCTGCGAAGGCAGTCTGAGGTGATGGCGCAGCTGACGTCGATCACGCGAGAGCTCGCGGGGATGCGAGGGCAGCCGAAAAAAGTCGAGCGTCTGCGCGCGATGCTCTCGGATGAGGGCGCGTGCGGCGACCTCGGCGCGTTCGCGCAAGCGCTGCCGCTGCCGATCGACCCGACGATCAACGTCAACGGCATCGTCCCGCAGGAGAGCACAGTGTTCAAGTCCGCGCTGTGCCCGTTGAAGCTCGCGTTTAAGACGACGGAGGAGACGCGCGCGAACATGATTTTCAAAAAAGGCGACGACTTGCGGCAAGACCAGCTCTGCGTGCAGATGATATCGCTGATGGACCGCCTGCTGAAACGCGAGAACCTGGATCTGAAGCTGACGCCCTATCAAGTCCTCGCCACGGGCAGAGACACCGGGCTCATCGAATTCGTTCCCTCGCAAGCGGTCGCGGACATCATCGCCGAGCACAAGACGCTGACGAAGTACATCGCGTTGAACAACCCGGACAAAGACGGTCCGTACGGGTGCTCGCCGGAGTCGTTGATGCGGTTCGTGAAGAGCTGCGCGGGGTACTGCGTGATCACGTACATCCTCGGCGTCGGCGATCGGCATCTCGATAACCTCATGTTAGCCCCGGACGGGCGGATGTTTCACATCGACTTCGGGTTCATATGCGGACGAGACCCGAAGATTTTCCCTCCGCCGATGAAGTTGTGCAAGGAACTCGTCGAGACCATGGGCGGCATCGAGAGCGAGCACTTTGGGAAGTTCAAGACGTACTGCTGCGAGGCGTATAACATCTTACGGAAGCACGTGGTGCTGATTTTGAACTTGTTCTCGCTCATGGCGGACGCGAACATCCCGGACATCAGCCAAGACTGCGAGAAGGCGCTTCTAAAGTTGGAGTCGAAGTTCGCGCTCGACCTCGACGACGAAGCCGCGATGCAACACTTCCAGGTGCTCATCACCGAGTCCACGAACGCGCTGTTCCCGCAGATTTTCGAGACGACGCATCGATGGGCGCAGTACTGGCGGTGAGTGATAAGTAATAGAAGCTAGCATTACAACACGACGAGCGTGCGATCAAAAGTCCCCTTCGTCCATCGACTGGTTGTTCGGTTTTTGACTCACCGACGTCGCGTTGAACGTCGCCTCGCGTTTCACCCTGTCGATGATGCTCATCGCCGCGACGGAACCCTCGCGCTTCATGAGAATCGCCTCCAACTCCTTGTACGACGGCTTCTCGTCGAACGTCTGAATGAACTTCGGCTCCGTGTCGTTCGCGTTCATGTCCGTCAGGACGTACAGCGACCACGGGTACGGATAACTCTTCAGCAGACGAATCGTCTCGCCTTGGATCCGCTGCTCCGAGATCCAGTACGCTTGCTCGAACGTCGCGAGGAAGTCCTCGTTTTTCTTCTTCCACGGTCCGATGCCGAGGTCTGAGATCAAGTTACTCCCTTCGCCGTTCATGATCTGCGAGTTCACGATCGCGAGAGTTCCGCCCGTCTTCTCCTCCGCCGCGGCGAGCTTCTTCAGCTCTGGGAGCGTCTCCGCGGTGAGGAACACCATCGCCTTCGCCGCGGGGGTCTTCAGCACGACGACCGCGTCCGAGTCGTCTATGACTTGCTGTTTCACGTCCGCGTTGTCGTCCCCGCCTACCCTCTTCAGGAACTCTCCCACCATGGGCGCGACCGCTTGGTCTGTTGGGAAGAAGAGCGATCGATCGACCGTCAGCAAATACTCATCGGAGCGATCGACGGACGGAGGGTGCTCACACGAGGAGGAGGAAGAGAGAGGACGACGACGACGACGCGCGCGGGGGGTGCGCACATTGCTGCCTGACCCCCCCCGGCCAGTCGTCGAGGTCCGTCGCGCCGATGAGCGGGAGCGAGAACTCGATCGAGAAGAACTTCTTCCCGCTCGCGGCGGCGCGCGCGACCGCCTCCGCGGCTTGCTTCGCTTGCTCGCGAGGCGATCGCGGCAGTCGCGGCCCCTCCCCGACCTCGAACGCCGCGCGTGCGACGGACGCGCGCTTCGCCGCGCGAGGAGCGCGCGCGCGACTACCGAGACGAGCGCCTCCTCGACGCGAGGAGACGACGGAATGACGATGCACAGCGCTGGCCATCATCGTTCGCGGGGGCGGACGCTGTCGCGCGCGACCGAGTGACGGGGCCACGTCGCACGCGACGAGGACAACGACAACTGGCGCGAGCGTCGCGAGGTCGCTCGCGAAATCGGCACCCGCGCGGTTTCGCGGGTCGCGAAAATCGAGAAAAATGCACGCGAAATCAAAGAAGAGCCAGTGTTAGGGCTAGCGGCGTCACATCTCGTCGCTCGGGACGACGCGCACGCCGGCGAGCGCGCGCGGCCCGCCGCGTCGATTCCGTGCCCAGGTCACGCACCCGCGACTGGCGAGGTGGGAACCCCCGAGCGGTCGTCGCCGAGGTCGACGGGACGCCGTCCGTCGAGCTGAACACGCGCGACTGCGCTGAGCGAATCTTGTTCGTCGTGAACCGAGTTTCGCGTCGGCGTCGGCGGGGGTCATGGACGCTGCCCGTGAGTTTTACACGAACAAAAACATCCTCGCACCCATGGTGAGGGTGTGCACGATGCCGACCCGGCTGCAGGCGACGGAGTACGGAGCGGACATCGTGTACTCGGAAGAGATCCTTGACTACAGGTGCGTCCGCCGCTGAGGGAAAATCTCGCCGGTTTCGACGCCGACGCGACGAGTCGACCAAACGTCGGAAGAGGGAGGGCCTCCGTTCGACGCCACGGACCGCCAACGTGACGACACGAGTAGGCCCCATTCGATACTGACACGACTCTCCTCCCCGAACTCGCAGCCTGATGAGGAGC
>Ga0181561_10004318_pt1 | contig 12311 bp, 9 predicted proteins | sample 011ome_19_FD_133760 | JGI IMG/M metagenome (GOLD analysis project Ga0181561, IMG submission 133760) | Coastal salt marsh microbial communities from the Groves Creek Marsh, Skidaway Island, Georgia - 011510BT metaG (megahit assembly) | ecosystem: Environmental > Aquatic > Marine > Intertidal zone...
AACTTGGCTTGAAGAAAATTTCCGGCGAAAAGCGCTGGAAAAAGGCGCCTCGGCGCCCCTCGCGTCACTTCCCCTGCCCCTTCCCCTACCCTTGATCCCGGGGCGCGAGACGCACCCCTCGACGCGAGCCCTCGACTCGCGAGCACCCGACCCAGGACAGCGATACGCCCTCGTTCGTTTAAGAAGACGGACGACATGACCACCGGCACCGACGTCGTCGCGAATGAGCGCTCAGGGAAGGATATTTTGGACGAAAATCTCTGGCCGGGGTTCGACAAGTTCAAGGTCGTGCAGGTACGCTTCGCGCATACCAGCGCGCGAGACACCCCGTGAGACGCGCGGTCGCCCATCCTTCCATCCTCACGCTCGAGATGCGAGCCCACGCCTCGTTCGCGCGTCCCGTCGCGCACCCCCCCGAAGCGAGGCTCGGGACTTTTTTTTTTCGTCACGCGTTCGTCAAAGCCGAACTAACAATCCAACACGCCGACGTCGACGGCGACGCCGCCCGTCGCGCGCCCTTCGCGCGCAGACCCTCCTCGACCGCAACAAGGCTTTGATTCACGAGATCAACAAGAACCACGAGGCTCGCGCGGCGGGCGGCATGGAGCGCAACGTGGACCTGCTGCGCGAGCTCAACTCCAACGTCGCGAAGGCGCAGGAGCTGTACGAAGAAGCCGGGGGCGGGTTTGAGTTTCGCGACGCGGAGGAGGGGCGGAGCGACGAGGCGGAGCGACGTGCGTGAGCGACGAGACGCGGCGGTACATTGTACGCGCGAAGAAGACGAAAATCCATTCGGAGTGAGAATAACGAGCCGCGAAAAGAAAACGAGCCGCGAATGATGACGACGCTCCGTTCATGTATAGGTAGGTACTACGTGATTAATAATACCCGCAAAAGACGTTTGTGAACCAGCGCTGCGCGTTGACGTCGAGCCAATCGTCGTCGTCCAGACCCGCGCACGTCGCGCGCGCGTTTTCCGCGTGCTCGTCCGCTGTTTCCGAGATCTGCGCCAGCCGTTCGACGCCGCCCTTCCCGAGAATCAACCCGGGTTCCTCGCAGATCAGCAGCCGAACGCACGGCTCGGGCAGCGGAATGGCTCGCAAATACCCCATCGCGTCGCGCCCGCCGTACCGAACGGACGTAACGTCGCGCGCGCCCGCCACGAGCAACGCGGGCTCGAGCGCGAGGACGTGCGCGACGTCGCCGTTCGGGACGAGCGCCTTCAGTTCCAGCACGGTCCGCATGATGCTGTTCGCGGTGAGGCTCAGAATGTCCGCGCCCGCGACGTGCACCATGTCCGGCACCGATCGCGGCGCCACACCGGTCATCACGCTGACCATCCTCAGCTTCGACGCGACCCAGACCGGATCGCCGCGGTCGTCGGGAAGCACCGCGCCTTCGCCGTACTTGGCGAGATGGTACTTCTGCCGCTCGATGAGCAGCTCGCAGTGCCTCGCGACGGCGATCGTGCCCAGCACCGCGCAACGCACGTCGTCCGCCGGGGAGCTCGACATCGCGCCGCCCTCGCGCCACGCCGACTCCACGGCCGCGCGCGTCGCCTCACGCTGCGCCTCGATCGCCGCGGCGTCCTCGTCGCCGCGCCGCTTGGTGCCAGCTCTGCGGGACGCGGACGCGCGCGCCGGCGCGGCGCGCGGCGCGCGGCCGGAGCGCGCGGCGCGCGATCGGACGCGCGGGGGGGCGACCCACGCCGACCACGCACGCGACGCCGCCATGTCGAGACGCGCCGGCGGGCGGGCCTCGCCTCTCGCTCTGTGCGAGCGGTGCCCAGTCGCGGCAGGTCGCGACTGATGAAGAGCGGATCCCAAACGCCGAATCGTCCGCTGAAAAACAAAACTCCCATTCGACACTCGATGCGTGGTCTTCAAATTATCCGACCAAACCTAGACGCGCGGTGCGGGCTCGGTGCGGCGAGGAACCCCCGGGTCGACCGCGGCGGAAGCGCGATGATGCGCGACGTCGACGCGGACGACGACGCCGCGAGCGCGGCGAGCAGCCTCGATGACCTCCCCGGCCCCGACGAATTCTTGGCGACCGCGATTCAGAAATTGGCGCTGAAAGTGACGCCCGAGCGCGCGTCGCCCGGAGGCGGCGCCCGAGGGCAGTCCGGGTCGCCGGCCGGCGCCTCCCGCGACGGCTCCGGCGCGTTGCAGCCGGGTGACGACGGCGCCGCGGGCTCGCGCGCCAGCTCCGTGGACTACGACGACGAGGAGCGCGAGGCGGTCGTCCATTTCCTCGCGGCCGCGGCGTCCCCTCTGCGCCGGGCCGCGCCCGTGGACGGCCGGCCCGCCGACTCGCCGAAGCGCGCGATGGAGGAGATGACCGCGTCGCTCAAGATCGAGCACAACGTCACGGAGGCGGTCGTCGAGGACATCCTGGACGAAGCCGAGATGCGCGCGGCGTACCCCGGAAGCTTCCGCGGAAGCTTCGTTCCGTTCGCGCCGGAGGCGCCGGAGACGCCGATGGAGACGGCGCCGACGTCCCCGTCGCCCAGCGTGGGCGCGAACCTGCACCTGCTGCAGGAACCTCGCGAGCACACGCGGAGCCTGCGCGCGCTGCGGGAAAGGCTTTTACTGAAAGACGGCGGCGACGAGGAGTTATATGCGGAGCTCGAGTCGTACCGGGAGAAAGAGCGAACGGCGGCGGATGGCGCGATGCGCGCCGCGCGCGCGCGCCTCTCGGACGCGCTTCGCGCGGTGGCTTCGTCGCTCGTCTCAGTAGATGAAGGCTCCGGCGATCCGGCGCGATCCGGCGCGTTTTCCTTTTCCTGTTCGTCCGAGGGAGAGCTGGACCCCGACGCCGCCGAGGTGGCGGAGGCGATCGCGAGCGTCTGGCAGGCGTGCGACGCGGCGTCCGCGGCGCTGGCGTCGGCGATGGAGGCGCGCGACGCGTCCGAGGGCGCTCTCGAGGGCGCTCTCGAGGGCGCTCTCTCGGACGCGCCGCCGACGACGACGACGACGACTGGTCACGTGAACACGAACACGGCCGTTTCCGTGTCGCGCGGCGGCGTTAAGGCGGCGGCGAAGCGCGCGATGCTCGAGGAGGCTGTGTTCTCGGCGTGGATGCAGAGCGGGGACACCTCCTCCAACCTGATGTTCTCGGAGGGGCCGCTCCCCACCGCCGAGACCTGGCCGCTCAGCCCGGGCGGCGGGAACGGAGACGGGTCCGCCGCCGCAGCGCGGTTCGCGGCCGCCGCCGCGGACGCCGCGGAAGACGCGAGCTCGTCCCCGAACGCTCACCCGAACGCAGCCTCAAAAGCCGTGGCGCTCGCGCCGGGGGGGCGCGACCGCGCGAACCGGTGGCGCGCCGTCGTCAGCCGGCTGGCGCTCGCGTCGCTGCGGCGCGCGCGGGGCGATCCAGGCGCGGAGCCATCCGGCGCGTCGGAAGAGCCACTCGCCGGCAGCGACCTGGACCGTGTGGACACCACCTCCACGTTCGTTCCCGTGCCGGTGGGTTTCAAATCCAAATCTCGTGAATCCCACGAGATGAGCGCGGCGTACGGAAACGTCTCGATTCTGTCCCCGGCGTCCCCGCCGCGCCCGCCGTCGCCGCCGTACGCCGTGCGCCGCTCGCGCGCGCGCTCGTCGCTGGAGTGGGAGGACCTGTCGCTCATCGCGTCGTACATGACCACCACGCGTCTGCTGAGCACGGCGCTGGACGAGTGGCGCGCGCGCGCCGCGGCGGCCAAGGCGCGCCGCCGCGCCGCGCGCGAGCGGAGGCGCGAGGCGGCGATGGCGGAGCGCGAGCGCTCGCGCGTCGCCTTTGCGCGCGGCGCGCTGCTGGGCTGGCGCGACGCGTGCCGCGCGCTGTCGCGCGAGCGGCGCGCGCGGTACGGGAGCGTCTCCCGCGCGTCCATCCGGAAGCTGACGCGCTCGCCTCTGGACCGCGTTTCGCCCTCGTCCGCGTCGCGAGGCGCGGGCGCGTCGAGCGGCGCCGGGGCGAAGACGGCGTACGGGTTCGGGAGCGCCGACCGGGGATGGGCGAGCGGGCCCGCCGCGGCCGGCCGCCGCGGCGGGGACTCGCCGCGGAGCGCGCCGCCGCCGCTGAAGCTGTTCCGGACGGGCGTGAACCACGGAACCACGGTCGAGTCGTTTTCATAAAACACGGTTTTATTACTAAGTAAGTTACTAAGTATCCACCGGGACTCGTACCACGCGTGTGTCGTTAGTTAGACTACGAAAGTATCGTCGCCGAGACGGAGAGAGCGTCGCGTCGCGCCGCCGCGTACGCGTATGCGTCAGTCACGACTTCGTCGCGTCGTCGTCTCGCGTCTGGGCGATCGGTTGGTTTTTCTCCGCCAGCCGCGCGTGTTCCCTCACGGCGTCTTCCCTTCTCTTCTTCCTTGCCCCAAGCTCCAGCGCCTTGGCCGCCTTGGTGGCCTGCCACGCCAGCTCCTCCTCCTCCTGGATCTGCTCCAGGTAGTTGGTCGGCGTGACGTGCGCCGACGTCAGACGCCGCGCGACCGTCTCGCCGCGCGCCCGCGCCTCCGCGGCGCTTCTCTCCTCCGCCGCCGCCTCCGCCTCGACCACCTTGAGCGCCTCGTGCTCCGGGACGCGTCGCGTGCGCATCACCTCGAGCTGCCTCCTGGCGAACGCGCGCACGTGGTGCGTGTGCGCCGAGCCCAGGTCCGCGGGCACGAACTTGGCCGTCGGGTCGCGGTTGTAGTAGGCGCGGATCAGTTTGTCCTCCGGGTAGACGATCTGCGTCGGGCGCGCCGCGGACGCGGTCACCGTGGGGGGCGTGCTGTTTTCGGGTTTCACAGGCGGGAGGAGGCGAAAAGACGCGCGGTGATGACGCGCGGTGGTCAGACGCGCGATGACGCGAGAACGACGCGAGTGTCGCGCTCGATCGAGACGACGGGGGTAGGGTACGACGCGCTCGCGAAAGCCGACCCGGACGCCGAGGCCCGGGGTCGGGCGGCGCCGGCGCGACCGACGGGTCCGCGCACGCGTCTATGCGCGAGTGTCGGTCGCGTCGAGAGAGACTTTGGGCGCGCGACGCACGTCTTGAGCGCGTTGAACCACTTGGGCTGCTCCACGGCGCCCGATCGCAGGATCTTCTCCGCCTCCTCAAGCAGCCGCTTCTTGCGGCCGATCCGCGTGCGGCTCCGGAACTGGCTCATCACCAGCTTGCCCGTCTCGAACCCGAAACGCTCCGCCATCGTCGCGAGCGGGGCCTCGACACTCCACCCGACGCGGTCCCGCGCGGACGCGTGTGGCCCGCGGAGGGACGGGAGCGCGTTCGCGAGAGGTTCGCGAGCGACGACGCGACGCGAGTTTCGTTTTCGAGTCTCGCCTGGTCACGACCCGGGCGCACGCGGTGGATCACGCTGGAGGACGGTGTGAACTTCGGTGCGTTTTCGGCGCGCGCCGCGACGTCCCTTTGCCCGGTGACGAGTCTCGGCCGGTTCGCGCTCGCCACGCGCGCGATGGACGGACGCGAGCAGCGTACAACGCGTGACGCGTCGGCGATGATGACGATGACACACGCTTCGGTACGCGCGGTGTGATGGGTGAGGTATACCGTAAACAACCGCCGGAGCCCGGAGCGCGCGGAGCCTCACAAGTCCTCGAAGACGGCTTTGCCTATGTGCTCGTGCCAGTCTCGGTCGCACTCCGGAGGATCTTCGCGCACGTTCGGCCGCAGCGTGTACATCTCCCGCACCACCCCGAGATCGGTCTTCTGCTTGCGCGCGAACAGACGCGGCACCCACCGCTTGCGCCCCTCCTTGATCTCCTTCATCAGCGATCGCTGCGCCGTCTCCACGCGCTTCTTCGCGGCGTTGGCTTTTTTCCAATCCTCCCGCGTGATGGCGCGTATCAAGTCGCCCCACACCAGGTGCGACTCGGTCTCCAGGTCGATCGGCACCGTCGCCGCCACCGGGTTGCGGGGTTTGCGCCGCGCGGCTTTCCAAAACACCTCGCCCGTTCGCAAATCGAGAATGTCGGTGTTGTAATGGCCCTTGAGCGTCGCCACGACCTCGACGCCCGCGCCGCCGCCGCCGGCGTAATTCTTGGCGCACCACTTGGGCGCCGAAGCCTTCGCCTTCTTGAACGCCGCGTCCGTCTTCTCCGAGAAGTTCTCCAGGAACCCGTACCCCAAGCCCACGACACCGCCGCTCGTGCTCGGCGCTCCGCCGAGGCTCGTGTCCCGGTACACCGTCGCGTCCATCCTGTGCGCCTTGCTTTTCCAGCCCGCGCTCCCGCGCGCCTTGAAGTGCAGGTCCGCCCACAGCCTCGCGTCGCCACCCCCGGCCCCGCCGGCGACGCGCTCGAAGCGCACGCGCCCCACGTTCTCGTTGTACCCGCCGCCCATCCCGAAGAAGCGGATGTACAGGTCGGGGATGGACGCGACGTACGCCTCGCCCGTCTCCGGGAACTCGTACAGCAGCGTGCCCCGCAGCGCCACCTGCACGGACGTGCCGTGGAAGATGGGCTTGGGCGAGAGGTTCCCCGTGATTTTTAAGCCAGCCAGCTTGTGCTCCACCTCCCAGCATGTGATCGGGGGGTGGTGGCTCACCTGCTCCGCGATCATCTCCACGTCCCCGACGCGCGTGCGGTGCGTCTCGCCGAGCACGGAGTTTATGGGTTTCTTCATCGGCGGCATCGTGAACGCGCTCTTGGTGCCGCCGCCGGTGCCCTCCTCGCAGCGCAGCGACTCCATGTCCAGGAACAGCCGCAGCACGTTCAGGAAGCGCGTCTCCGCGTCCAGGGAAGCGTCGGACAACGCTTTCCAGTCCTCGTCGCTGCGCTCCGTGCCGGCGATGATCGTCAGCACGTCCTCCGAGGCCTGGATCGCGCTGAACGGCGTGAGGAACGTCGCCGGGAGCTCGAACTTGGTGATGTCTTGCCCCAGCTGCATGCGCCCCACCACCCCCTTCGCCTGATCGTACAGGGACATCTCCGGCGGGTCCTCAACGTCCATGGACATCCTCCGCCGTGCCGCGTACGTCGCCGCGCGGTCGACGTTCTTCTCGCGAGCCACGCGTTCCTTCGTGGCGTTCAGGAGCTCGGCGACCCTGCGCGAGTGCACCTCCTGCGTCCACGACTGGCGGCACAGCTCGTACGGTATCCCCCCCTCAGACTCGACGCGCGCCACCTGCTCCTGCGGGGTCAGGTCGTGGAACGGCGAGTCCGCCATCGCCTCGAACACCGGCGAGAGCACCATGCCGCTGTTCGTGCTCGCGCGCGGCGTTCGGAGCCCCTCGTCCTCGTCTATGGTGTCGAAAGCGTCGACGAACTCGTCGTGCTCCTCCCCGGGGAAATCGGGCGACGGCGACCGATCGCCGAAGTCATCCTCCAGGATGAGCGCTCGTCTCCCGCCCCTCCGCTTGGGCGTGCTGCGTGGCGTGCTGCGTAGGTTCGGTTCGAGCGAGGAAACGAGTCGCGGTGGGCGCGGGGACGCGGCGGGGAAGGGAGACGTCAGCGACCGTTCGATCGGCGGGGACGCGGGAGGGGGCGTAGGAAAGGAACCAAGCTCCGGCCCGATTCGTCGATCGGTCGGTCGAGGACGGACGCGGCAGCGCTGGAGTTCGCGGCGGACGCACCTCGTGCAGCAACCCATCGCGACGAACAGATCCGCGACGATCGCGCGGCGATCGGTCTCTCCGCCCCCGACCTCTTGTCGGTCGCGCGGAACTCGCCGCCCGGCTGAATGTCGTCGCGCACAAATACGGGCGGGGCTTAAAAGTTCGATCGGAGGGAAAAAGTTCCGACACTGTCGACTCGCAGGCGCTGTGAAGAATCCAAATCGAGAACTTTTGGTGAAAAATTATGCGCAAAAAATTCCACGAATCGATACAAGTATACTTCGAGCAAACGATCAAACAATACACAAGACTACGCGAACACTCGGCTGCTTCAAGACTACGCGAACACTCGGCTGTTGATCATCGCGCGGTACGCCACGATCGCCTCCTCCCCCGCTTGGATGGAAACCGCCTCGCCGGCTTTGGCGAACACCACCGACCCGCGCGCGACTTTTTCGCCGCCCAACTCGCCCTTCCCGCTCGTGACGAGGAACACGCACGGTCCGGGCGACGTCGCCGCCGCGCGCCTCGATCCGGGCGCGAGCTCGTACGTCTCCAGCTGGAACTCGTCGAACGGCGGGACGTACCGCCGAACCGACGACGCGCCGTTCGAGGACGGCGCGTCCTTTTCGTCGTCGTCCGGCACCTCGTCGCCGTCCAGCACGACGGGTTCGCCCGCTTTGTACGTCAGCATGTCGCACAGGATCGCGGTGTCCCGCAGCTTGGGCGTCAAGCCAGCGCGCACGACGTTGTCCGAGGTGGCCATGCACTCCACGCACTCGCCCCGCAAATAGGCGTGCGGCTCGTTGGCGGCGAGGTAGATGCACTGGCCGGGCCGCAACGCGACGTAGTTGAGCAGGTACGCGCACAACACGCCGACGTCTCCCGGGTACTGCGATTCCAAACGCAGCGCGAGCGCGTCGACCGGGGACAAACCGTTCGGAGCCGTTCGGAGCCGTTCGACGAGCGCATCGATCGAGGCGGCGACGCGTTCGCGCGGCGCCGTCATGACGGCGGAGAAGACGCCGCGCAGCGTCGCCGCGGACGGCGCCGCGGCGAACGCCGCCGCGACGTCCTCGCCCGCGGCGGCCCTGAGCTCGGGGACGTTCGCGAGATTGGAAACGAGTCGATCGTGCGCGACGAACCCGCACAGCGCCTCGAACTCGGTGATCGCCAGCGTCATCTCCGGCTTGTGGTTCGCGTCCTTGTACACGTGGGGGCGATCGGCGTGCAACGCGCGCGCCAGCGTCTTGTCGGGGTGCGCCTGGATGCTCAGCGCCTTCGCCACGGACAGCACCTTGGTCAGGAACGGCAGGTCCGCGCCGAAGGTCTCGTGCACGACACCGCCCAGGAACTCCTCCGCCTTCGCGGCGATGGTCTCCTTCAGACCCACACCCGTGCCTTTCACGATGGACGGGCCGGAGGGGTGCGTGCCCATCCACAGCTCGGCGTGCGGCTTTTCGGAATCCGCCGAGGTGCCGGTGTTGCGCTCGCCGAGCGAGGCCACCTCGGAGTCACCCGTGATGCCCCAGTCGTAGTTCTGCACCGCGCACGTCAGCGAGAGCACCATGGCGGACGGGTCGGACGATTCGGTCCCGCGAACGAGGGGTCGCCGGACGAGAAGTGCGCGCCACGGGGGGCAAGCGCTTTTTGCAATTTCGTTCGACGGTCCGAGATAGCCCCGCGGCTCCCCGCTCCAAGCGAAGAAGCTCGAACTTTGGAGTTTCGACGAATGGCGATCGGGGGCGACGACTCGTTTATTCCTCTCGTCTCGAGGCATCGGACACACATCCGAACCAGTCTCGCAATTCGGGAAAATGTGTTATTTTCAAACATTCAAGACTAATAACGCAGATCCCGAAAACAAATTATGAAACACCTCCGTCAATGCGTCAAAACGTAACCACCGTGTGGAAAAACGACTTGGATTTACGAGCGCCGGAGTCGCCACATAGGCACGCGCCGCAACGCGTCTGCGGGGTGCCCGGTAGGAACGAGAGGTCGTTCGCCATGGCGACGCAGGGGGCGTTCAAGCACACGTCCAAGTACGCCGCGACCGCGACCAAGTACGGCACGCGCGAGGGCGAGGACGGGGACGGGGACCCTTCGAGCAAGAAGGAGCCCGGCGTTTGGGACGGTTTCAAGGCGGATGAGCGCGCGCCGAGGTCGAGGAAGAACGCGCGTCTGGGGGACCGCGAGAAGCTCCTGGACAAGGACTACATGGCGGAGATGCGCCGACGAAGGGAGCAGAGCAACTCCATCATGACGCAGGTGCGTGCCCGGGAAGCGCGCGGGACCGCGTCCGAGCCGTCGATCGCGTCCGACACGAAAGAAACGCGAACGAGACGACGACCGCGTTCGAAAGCGCCAAAGCGCGAGATCTCGCGCCTCTCTCGGACGCCTCACTGACGCGAGCGCCCGTGTTCGCCCCCGACTCCCAACTTTCTCGATGACCAAAACACCTCGCAGGTGGCCGTGTTGTTCGTCGCCGTGGCGTGCGTGTGGCTGGCGGTGGTGGCGTACCGCACGTGGGGCGGCGACCTGCCGCAGCCGCTCCATTGGAGTTTCTCCACGCCGTCCTCCGACGGGCGCGAGGGCGCGGTGACCGCGCCGGTGGCGAGCGCCGAGGCATCCGAGAACGACGCCGAGACGCGTTCGATCCGGTCGTCGTTCGTGGACGCGTTCGACCCCGACCGCGCGGAGCTCCCCAAGTTCCCGCCGCCGCCGAACGCGCCGCCCGCGGTGGCGCAGAGCCCCGAGAACCAGGCGCGCATCGACGCCGCCGAGGAGAAGCGCTCGGCGGCGAGCGGCGCGCGCGACGCGTTCCTGGACACCGTCGAGGACGAGGCGACGAAGCGCAAGGCTCGCGTGTACTCGGACGCCGCCATCGCGGGCGTCGCCGCGAAGCACGTCGAGGCGGACATCACCGCGGCGGACGAACGCGAGGCGTGCGCGCAGTTCTTCGCCAAGATGCACGTGGACCCGTCGAGCGCGTTTTGCGAGGTTTCGCGAGCCGAGACGGCCGAGGGCGGCAAGAGCTACGTGCAGGACCTCGAGCCGGAGGAGGCGAAGATGGCCAAGGGCGACGTGGAGGAGGCCAACATGGACGCCGTCGAAGAAAAGGCGGAGGGCGCCGAGGGAAGCGCTTCGGACGGAGGCGCGCCGCCGGCGGCGCGAGCGGCGCGTGCGGCGCCGGCGCCGACGAAGGCGTCGGTGGCGGCGCGCCGCGAGACCAAAGAGCTGGAGGATGCCAAGAAGGAGCTGGCGAAGCTGAAGAAGCAGCTGCGGGAGAAAGAGGCGCGCGAGCACGAGCACTCGGAGATGGACGCGTACGAAGACGAGCTCGCGCACCAGGCCAAGAAGGCGGCGGCGAGCGTACCGGATGACCGGAGCGTCGCGGAGGACGACACGCGCTCGTACGAAGACGAGCTGCGCGAGGCGGAGATGGTCGGGTCGGACCCGGAAACGCGCGAGGACGGCCTCCCCACCGAGATGGAGAAGCAGGCCATGGAGGCGGAGATGGAGGCGCTTAAGGAGGACCTGTTCTTCGGCGCAGAGGACGACGCGGGCGTCGAGGCCGCGACGCTGGGGAAGGCGCGGGCGAAGCCCTCGGCGAAGGCGGCGAAGCCCTCCGCGGAGACGAAGCCCTCGGCGAAGGCGAAGCCCTCGGCGAAGGCGGTGAAGTCGGACGCCGCCGACGCCGCGACGCGAGGCGCGACGAATTCGGACGAGAAGGCGTCCGAGACGCCGGCGTCGACGTCCGATGCCTCCGAATCCGACGCTCTGTCCCCCGAGGACGCGGAGAAGCAGAGCTTTCTGGACGCGTACGAGGACGAGCTCCGCGAGTCGCAGGGCGAAGACGAGGCGGAGGAGACGGTGGCGTCGACGGCGCAGTCGGACGTGTACGTGGACTTCGTCGTCGACGCCGTGTTCACGCCGACGGATTTCCCGGCGGGCGTCCTGGACGCCGCGGTGAGCGCGCTGGAGGCGTCGGGCGTGCCCGTGGACGCGCGGGACGAGCAGCCGCTCAAGGTTCTCAAAAAGCTGGAGGGTGTGGACGGGGAGAAGCTGCAGAGCCTCGTGGACGCCGCGGCGGCGGCGGCGGAGGCGGAGGCGGCGATTCTGTACCCGCCGCCGCCCAGCCCGAGCCCGCCTCCGCCCGCGCCCTTCTACCCCACGGCGAACGCGCCCCCGGCGGCGCCCTGGCCCCCCGAGCCCCCGCTCGCGCCGCGCTCGCCGCCGCCCGCGCCGAGGCCGCCGCCCCCGCCCCCGCCTATCGACAACGAGGCGGCGATGGCCTCGATGTTCAGCCACGCGCCGCCGCCGCCGCTGGACGAGGCGGCGGCGAAGGCGGCGCTCTTCGCTGTCGCGGACGGCGACGCGCGCGAACGTGAGGCGCGGGACGAGGCGGACGACGCGGACGACGACGCGGACGACGACGCGGACGCTTCGTCGCCGGAGGAGGAGGTGGAAGAGGAGGCGTACGCGGAGATGGACGAGGCGTACGCGGAGATGGACGCCGCCGACGACGACGAGGACGAGGACGAGGACGAGGAACGCGCCGAGGCGGTGTTTGCGCCGGACCCGGTGGAGGACGAGGACGCGGTGTGGTGGTACAAGCAGCAGGGGAAGAAGCCTAAGAAGGACGCCGACGCCTCTAAGGACGCCTCCGAGGACTCCTCCTCTGAGGACTCCTCCTCTAAGGACGCCTCCTCTAAGAAGTCCTCCTCTAAGGACGCCTCCTCTAAGGACGCCTCCTCTAAGG
>Ga0181561_10004324_pt1 | contig 12305 bp, 12 predicted proteins | sample 011ome_19_FD_133760 | JGI IMG/M metagenome (GOLD analysis project Ga0181561, IMG submission 133760) | Coastal salt marsh microbial communities from the Groves Creek Marsh, Skidaway Island, Georgia - 011510BT metaG (megahit assembly) | ecosystem: Environmental > Aquatic > Marine > Intertidal...
CGAGTCCCCGCCAACGGCGGCGCCTTCGCGCTCTTCCTCCGCCGTCGCGAGTCGAACTTTCGCGTCCGCGGCGGTCCCGACGGCCAGGGCGACGAGCACGGACCCGGGGGCGACGCCCGCGTTGGCGGCCGCGCCGCCGCGCGTCGCGCGGACGACGACGACGTCGCCCGTGGTCGCGTCCCTCGCGAGCGTCATTCCGCATCGGCCGCAATCGAACGACGTCGCCGACGACGAATCAGAGGCTGCCACGTCGGAAGATATTTCTTCCGACGCGTCAGCGCCGCCATCACCGCCTCCGCCGCCTTCACCCGACTTCAGCACGTCGTCGCGGTCGAGCACCGCGGAGTACACGCCGTCGGAGACCCCCCACGCGCGGAAGAGATCCGCGGGATCTCTCGTGAACCCCGGAACGAACAGGTACACGCTCATGCCGACCCCCTCGTTCCGCAGCGGCAGGAACGAAAACTGCGTCAACCCCGACGTCCGGCGCGCCATCCTCCACCCCGTGAGCCCCGCGCCGATGCCGCCGAACAGCGCGGTGATCCCCGCGGCGCCGCCGAAGGTGGCCACGACGGTCGACGCGGCGGCGGCGGCGGCGCCGAGCGCGCCGCCAGCCGCGGCGAGTCCCGAGATGGATCCCATCAACGCCGGCGCGGCGAGGCCGCCGGTGATGAACAGCAGCGCGCCGCCGACGGCCGCCGCGGCGCCGACGGACGTCCATCGCGTGACGTTATCCCCGAGCGACGCCTCTCTTTTCGTCCACGACGACCACGACGTTCCTCCTCCTCTTCCTTTTTCGTTTTTTGTTTTTTCATCCGCCGCCGCCGCCGCCGCCGCGGACGCCCTGAGGGTCGTTTGATTGGTGGGTGATATGGCGGGAAGTGATGTGATTGGTTAGTTATTTGATGACGTGGATGTTTCATTGGACGAGAGCGACGGAGAGACACGCCGGGGAAAGTCCTTAAGGAACGGCGGTCACCGCGCCGACGCGGTCGTATGGGGACCAGTGCGAGATGGGACGCACTCCACGGCTGCCTTCAAGTACGACCCGAGCGCGTCCTCCAGCGCGAGCATCGTCTCCCACTCCACGTTCGCCACCTTCGCGAGTCTCCGAACCGCCGCGGACGCGGCCGCGGGGGGAACGAAGAGGGAGATGTCGGACGCCGCCGCGTCCCGCCGGCGCCTCAATCCCTCGCTGGCTTCCTCCGCGGCGACGCCGTAGACCACCGCGGCGAGGATCTCGCGCCATCGCGTCGCGCGCTCCTCGTCGCTCTCCGCCTCCGGCGCCACCGCGCGCGCGAACGAGCGCGACGCGTCGCTCATCCGCGTTGCGAGGTCCGCCACCGTCCTCGGCGCGGGCGTCAGCAGCGGCTCGACCGCGGCGACGCGGTCGTCGTCGAGCTCGAGGATCTTCGTAGACACGAGTCGAAGGAACGCGCGCGCCGCGCGCGCGTCGCCGTCGAGGCCGACGGCGACGCACGCGAGCGCGCCGGCGACGGCCATCTTCTCCGCGCGCTCGAGCGACTTGAGCGGGTCGCCGCGCACGACGAGCTCGAGCAGCGCGGCCGCAGCCTCCTCCGCGCTCGACGGCCTCGAAGCGCTCGTCGACGTCGTCGACGACGCGCGCGAGATGGTCCTCTTACTCGTCGTCGTCGTCGCGGGAGGAGGGGCGGCGCGGTCGTCCGTCGCCGCGACGTCGACGGCCGCGACCGCGGAGGCGACGGCGTCCACTTCCGCCGCCGCCGCCGCGTCGGCGTCGTCCGCCGAAGACATCCTCGGCCGCGCGCGAGGGAGTGACGACGAGAGGCGGGCGCGTCGAGGTGACATCAGATCGTGACGACGACCGTCTCACAGCACAGCTGTGTTCGATACGTTTTCTCGAAAATCATAATCGCGCGCGCGCCGCTCGCGGCGGGACGGACGCTCGCCATGGCGTCCATCTCCCCCGCGACGCCGTACCCCGACAAATACCACGCCGCGACGCGCGCCGGCCGCGTCGTCGAGCGCACGGCGTCGGACGAGACCAAGCTCCTCCTCTACGCGCTGCGCTCGCAGGCGACGAGCGGCCCGTGCGTCATCCAGAGCAAGTGGGGGATGGAAAACGAGGCGCGCGCGAAGTACGAGACGTGGTGCAACCTCGGGAAGATGGAGACGTTCGAGGCGATGCGGCTGTACGTCAAGCTCATCGACGAGGAGAGGCCGGAGTGGTGGAAGAGCGTCCCGAGCGAGGCGGACTTGGCGCGCGAGGACGCGGAGGTGGAGGCGAGATCGGCGAGATCGCCGCTCAAGCCGCGCGGGAATAAATCATCGCATCATCGCTCGTGGCTCGCGCCCCCGTCGCGGCTCGGGTCGATCCTGAGCGAGTACCCCGCGGGACTCGCCGCGCTCGCGCCGGGACGGTGGGCGACGCCGGGGCACCGACACGGCGGCGGGACAGCCGTTTCGGTAGCCGTTTCGGAGTCGCCGCCGGCGCGGTACCAACACGGCGCGTGCGTCGCCGGGACGAAGATGTTCATCGTCGGCGGATCCCGCGGATCTCGATTCCTCGCCGACGCGCACGTGCTTGACCTAAAAACGCTCGAGTGGTCGGCGTTACACACCCCGAGTGGCGCCGACCCGCTGCCCGCGTGCGCGGGACACAGGCTGCTGTCGCACGAGGGCGAGATCTATCTCGTCGGCGGCGCGTTCGGCGGCGGCGGATGGCTCGAACCGAAACGCTCGCTCTCGGATTTGCGCGATCGCGAATCCGTCGTCGTGTTGCGAGCGGACGTCGACGCGAACGCGCGAACGATCGAGTGGAAACTCGCGCCGTGCACTGGACCCGACGCCCCGAGCGCGCGGAGAGGGATGAGCGTCACGCGCGTCGGGGACGAGTTCGTGCTCTTCGGCGGAGAGGACCGAGGGAGGGATCGATCGTATAAAAACGACGCGTGGGCGTTGCACGTCAAGACGTTGCGATGGCGATGCGTGCACGCGGGGAGTAGTCGTCCGCGAGACGGGAGCGGGAAGAAGAATAAGGGGGGTGATAACGCTTATTCCGCGGACGTTACCACTACACAATCAGAGGAGGTGGTGCCGAGAGCGAGGTGCGAGCACGTCGCGTGCGCGTGGGGCGACGACCAGCTCATCGTCCACGGCGGCGCCGGCGCGTCCTCAGCGGGGTGCTTCGACGACGTCTTCGTCCTCGACCTCGCCACGTCTAAGTGGGCGGCGTGGCGACCGGCCGGGCCGACGCCCGCCCCCAGGGCTGGGCACGCCGCGGTCGTGATCCGCGACCGGTACTGGTGCGTGATCGGCGGCGGGAACGACGCGACGTCAGTCGGCGAGCTGCGCTCGGCGGCGTTGGACCTGCGCGAATCGCGGTGGGTCGATCTCGGCGCCGACGCCGACGCTGCCGACGAATCAGACGCCGCCACGTCGGACGACGCGGACGAATCAGACTCTTCTTCGTCGCGCTGCGCGTTTCCCACGCCCGCGGTCTGCGGCGAGGGCATGTCCGCGTGCGTCGTGGAGTCCGCGAGCGGCGACGCCGCGCTGATCGCGTTCGGGGGGTACGACGGCGCGACGCGGCGGGACGTGCAGGCGTTTCGATTCCCCGACGCGTTTCCCGCGGCGCCTCCCCCATCCCCCGCGAAGAAGAAGGAGAAGAAGGAGAAGAAGGCGGCCGGGACGGCGGGGACCTCGTCGGCGCCGCTCGAGCGCGCGACGTCGTTGGACGCGGGCGGCGCGAAGACCCAATCAGATTCTTCCACGTCGGCGTCCACGTCGGCGTCCACGTCATCGGCGACGGACGCGCTCGCGTCCGACAACCTCCGCCTTCGCGGCGAAAACGCGCGGCTTCGCGACGACGCGCGACGCGTCCTCGCGCAGCACACCGCGCTCGCGAACGCTCTGGAGCAGACCGAGCGCGATCGCGCGCGCGCGGTCGCGGATCGCGACGCGACCGCGAAGAGCCTCGCGGCGTCGAGGACGGCGGCGGCGGCGGCGACGGCGGCGTTGGACGAGGCTCGCGGGGAGATCGCGGCGGCGGCGGGGGAGAGGGACGCGCTGCGGGCGAGGGTCGAGGCGCTCGAGCGGAGAGTGCGCGACCTCGGCGGCGAGGAGGAGGAGGAGGATAAGACCCCGAAAAAAGGATGGTTCGCGTCCTTGCTCCTCGGCGACGATTAAGCAAGCGCGCGAGCGATATCATATCTATTACGAGTAAGTTGTTACTCGCGCGAATTTATAAAACGTACGATGTCATAAAAACGCACGCGCGCGTCCGCGCTCGTCACACGCTTCGCATGATGTCCTCGATGTCCTTCACCGTCTTCGGGCACGTCGTGAGATTATCCACGCCGTCGCTCGTGACGACGAGGTTATCCTCGATGCGGACGCCGCCCACCGGCCGAAACGTCGCCACGACGTCGGCGTCTAAAAAATCCCGCGTCGTCGCGTCCTCCATCGCGGGTCCGAGCAACCCGTCGACGAAGTAGATCCCGGGCTCGCACGTCACCACCTGGCCCTCGAGCAGCGTCTCCGGGACCGGGCCTCCCGGGCCGACGTCGTGGACTTGCAACCCGAGCAGATGCCCGAGCGAGTGCGGCAGGAACAGCGAGACGACGCCCGCGGCGACCGCGCTCTCCGCGGTTCTGAGGGTCGAGGGTCGGGGTCAGGGCGGCGTTCAAAGGCGTCAGAAGCGGAGTTGAAAGGCATCGCGGTGTGTCGGGATCGAAACCGAGGGACCCTGGGCGGAGAGAAACGCTCGCGGCAAAAGTCCTTAAGAAACGGCGTTCACCACGCCGACGCGGTCGTACGGGGACCAGTGTGGTGAGATGACAGAACGCGCCTGTCTCTCTTGATCACCCCCAGGTCGATCAGGCGCTGCGCGGTGCGAACCTTCGCGCTCTCGCCGATCGCGCGCCAGTTGATCCCCGCCCTGCACGCGTCGATCGCCGCGCACTGGACGTCCAACACCGCCTCGTAGACGTCTTTTCGAATCGCGTCGAAGACCCCGCCGACCGGAAACGTCCGCGTGATGTCCGCGGTGTACCCGCGCCATTCCGCGCCGGCGTCGATGAGAATCAACTCGCGCGGCGCGACGAACGCGTCGTTTCGCTCGTAGTGCAAAGTCGCCGCGTTCCGCCCGCCGCCGACGATGGACGGGTACCCGAGGTGAAGCAAACCCTCGCGCATGCAGTGCGCCTGGAACGCCGCCTCGAGTTCGTACTCGTGAACGCCGCCGCGAGCGCTCTTCGCGGCGATCGCGGCGGCGCGCATCACCTCCGCGTGCGCGTCGCCGCTCACCGCGTTGGCGCGGCGAAGGCAATCGATCTCATCCTCCGTCTTGACGTGCCGCGCGCGCGCGAGGACGCGGTCGAGCGCGGTCCGGTCCACCCGCAGCGAGGCGAGCAGCGAGTTATGGGTCTGGTGCGACGCCTCGCGGTTATTTGTCGCTTTCGAGGAGTCGTCTACTACGTCTCTCGCGAGATCGTGCCCCGGTCGGAAGATGGTCTCTCCCTCGCGCGCGCCCATCGCCGCGAGCGCGTCGCTCCACTCGTCGTCGTAGAAGACGGCATCCGCGCCCGTGCGCGCCCGCAGCGCCTCCGCGCTCGGCTGCGCGCCGCACCAGACCTCGTGCTCGACGTCGCGGCGCGGCGCGACGAGCACGAACCGATCGCGCGATGGCGTCGTCGTCGCGTCGCCGCCGTCGCCACCATCATCGTCGCGTCGGAGGAGCGCGTGGTAGCCGGGATCTTCGACGCCGGTGAGGTAGAGGAACGACGGCTCCTGGCGGAAGCGCGCGTGGCCTTCCACGCCGTTGCGCGTCTGCTCGCGCCCCGCGGGGACGTGCACGAGCTTGTTCGCGGGGAGCGCGTCGAGGACCTTGGCGCGATGCGACGCGTGCGACGGCGCGGGGAGCGGGAGCGACGGCGACGATTGTTTCGACGATCGTTTCGAGGGAGTCGATCTCGACGACGTCGTCGCGGCGTCCGCGGCCGCGGCGACCGCGCGCCGCGACCGCGCGCCGCGCGAAGCGACGACGCGCGACGACGACGACGACGACGCGAGCGAGGGGGGACACGACGCCATCGTGGCGGTCGTCGCGCGGAGCGGAGTGCGGAGGAGGAAGCGAAGGCGATAGACGGGGAGTACTGTAGACGTGGCGTGCCGGCCGAAAGGTTGCTGTGCGTGTCGGATCAGATCTCGCTCACGGCGGGACCTCCGAAACGGAAATCGCTACGAGACGAAGTCTACGGGTTCATCCCCCGGACGCCTCCCCCCCCTCATCCGCTCTCTCCTCCTCCTCCTCCTCCTCCTCCTCCTCCTCCTCGCAGTCCTCGCGCCACAGCCGCAGGTACTGCGCCGTCTCGTTGATGATCTGCATGGAGCGTCGCGACGTCGGGGTGAAGTTCATAGGCGTCAGGTGGAGTTGAAAGGCGTCGATGGCGGGGATTGAAAGCGATGGGTGCGCGGAGAGAAACGCCGGGAAAAGTCCTTAAGGAACGGCGTTCACCACGCGAACGCGGTCGTATGGGGACCAGTGTGAGACAGAACGCGGACGAGGACGCGCCTGCATCGCGAAACCGTCCATCCCGAGGTGGTTCGTCCGCCGCCTGGATCCGAGCCGTTCCGTACGAAACGAGCGATCGGTCAGTTGAAAGGAAGGGACCCACGCGATCAAATGTTGAAACCGAGTGGTGGGTGAAAAACGAAACGTGTTCAGCACGCGACGCACCTTGAAAACGGATTCTCGCACTCGGTCGCCGCGCCCTCGACGCCGAGGAGCGCGAACGCGACGCACGCGACCGCGACGGGCGTGCCCCAGCCCCAAAACTTTTGAAACACGAAAGGCAGCGACACCAGGTACCCCATCAGAAACGTGCGGAGGTGCGTGACGTAGACGATGGGCAGCCGCGTCGCGCGGACGCGCTCCTGGACGCCGCACTTGTCGACGAGCTCGTCGATTTGGAAGTTGAGCCGCGTGTACACCTCACCGGCGAGAATCGGGTGCAGACGTCTCCGACGGTCTTGTCCGACGCGCTGTCCGACATTCTGTCCGACACTTCGCGTGGATGCCACGTCGTCGTCCGACGCTCGGTGGCGTCTCGTCGACCCGCCCCCCCCTCGCGCGCCGACGATCCACGCGCCGCGCCCGTCGCCGTGGCTCGCGTCGCCCGCGTCCGTCGCGAGCGTCGCGACGCCGACCGCCGCGCGCATCCGCCGCGCGCAAAACAACGGCCAGTGCGTCGCGCGGCGCGTCATCTCGTCCACCTATTGTGGGTTATCCATACAAAGCGATGATATATGGATGGAGTTGAAACCCGTCAGTTGAAGTTGAAAGGCATCGAGGTGTGTCGGGATTGAAACCGATGGAGGGGTGGCGGGCGGAGAGACGCGCGCGCTGGGAAAAGAAAATATTATCATAATCTAAGAAACGGCGCGCGCCGCGCCGCCGACGCGGTCGCACGGGGACCGGCGTAAGGAGAACGAACGCACCTCCTCCTCGGTCAAGACGCCGTCCAGCTCGATCGCGGGGATCCGTTCATCGCGCCGGAGGTGGCACTTGACCGCGACCGCGAACGCGGCGAACCATCGAAGGATTTCCTCGCACTCGTGCGGCGCCACGTCCGCGAGCGCGACAACGGCGTCGTCACACTGAGGGCCATTCCATACAAAGCGACGTCGGGGTGGAGTTCAAAGGCGTCAGCAGGAGTTGAAAGGCGTCGAGGACGGGCATTGAAATCGAGGGGTGGGCGGAGATAGACGACGGCAAAAGTCCTTAAGGATCGGCGTGCACCACGCAGACGCGGTCGTATGGGGACCAGTGTATAGAACGCACCAGATTCCGACCGCGCATGACGATCGCGCCCCACGCCGCGCGGCAGTCCCAAAACCGTATCGCCGCGCGGTTCAGGCGAAACACGAGCATGAACGCGAGCAGAGAGAAGATCAAGGCGTACGCGCGCTCGAACGCAGTGAGGTCCCAGTCCAGCGCGTCGACGTTCCGCGCGAGCGCGCACCAGACGACTGAGGGGAAAATAGTTCATCGTTCAGTTGAAAGGGGACGCGATCAAGTGTTGAAACCGGGAGATGAGTGAAAAACGTTTGTATAGAACGCACCTGAGACGGCGACGCACAGCGCCCACGGCCACTTAAAGTTGTTCACCGCGCGCGCGCGCGTCACGAAGACGGTGTCGCTCCACGAGCGGTAGTCGAACTGCTTGCCTTGGAACGCGTTGGAGGCGGTGAAGTGCGAGGAGCGGCGAGAGACGCGCGTTGGGTCGAGCATCGTGTCCCACAGTCGGCCGACGCGCGGGGGGCATCTCGGCACCCTCGACGCGAATTTCGCATCGTCGAGCGGTGGTTCATCGGAACGATGAAAGCTACCACGACGCGCGGACGTCGACGACGCCTTCTCCCGCGGCGGCGCGCCGCCGGGGGACGCGACGTCGTCGCCGACGTTCAGAACGACGCTCGCGAGCGGCGTCGTCATCGCGGCGGCGAGAGGCGACGACGTGCGACGACGACGCGACGCGTTGTGATTCTGTCTGTTGTCGAGTCGGGTTTTATCCGCTGACGTCGACGACGCGACAACTCGACGCGACGCGTTTCGCTTTTCGTTGCAACGCTCGCTCATCAGAATAAATTCCAGGCGCCCCCTCGAGCCAGGGCGCCCGCCGCGGTTCGATCCACCCCACCCCCTTCCCGTCCTCCTCCTGCGCTCACTCACTTCGCGAACCCGCCGTAGATGACGTCGACACTCTTCGGATCGATCCTGTACGCGACGCGCCCGTCGTCGTCGCGCCCCGCCTGGAGCGTGAACCCGACGCAGCCGCAGTTGACGATCTGCGCGGGTGAAGCGATCGGTCGGTCGAACGTCTTACCGGTCAAATGTACGTTGAAAGGGAAGCGCGGGTGAAGAGTGACGACGGGAAAAGTCCTCAAGGAACGGCGTGCACCACGCGAACGGGGTCGTATGGGAAGCAGTCTCACCTTCTTCTTCTTCGCGACGTGGTCCGAGCGCCGCGGTAAAAACGCCTTGAAAAACTCCTTGAACCACAGCGAGTGCCCGCCGACGATGACGCAGTCAGCGTCCTTCGTGTTCTCCACGACCCACGCCGCGAACTCGAGTAGCGCGTCGTTGCCGCACCGATCGACTTTCTTATTCCCCTCGTTGTTCCGCGCGTCGCACGACGGAATCTGATGCGTAGCGTCGAGGGTCCGCAGTACGAAGCGACATGCGTCGGGGTGGAGTTCAGGGGTGCGTCAGAAGCGGAGTTGAAAGGCGTCGAGATTTGTCGGGGATTGAAACCGTGGTGTGGGCGGAGAGAAACGCCTTTCGGGAAGTAAAATCCTTAAGGATCGGCGTTCACCACGCGAACGCGGTCGTACGGGGACCAGTGTGAGATGACAAAAAGAACGCGCCTGATCCATCGTCTCGCCGCCGCCGATCTTCGCCTCCACGCCGTCAAGCGGCACCGCCTCGCCGCGCCGCGCGATGGCGTACGCGTCGACGTTCCGCGCCATCTCCTGCAGCGCGGAGTGCACGATGATCTTCTCGCGCGTGCGCGCGATGCGGTCCCAGAACCCGATCGCGATCGTCGCGACCGCGCGGCGGAGGTTCGACCCGACGAGGATCGATCTGAGGGTAATTAATTGTCCATACGAGCGAACGTCGGGGTGGAGTCCAAAGGCGTCAGAAGCGGAGTTGAAAGGCAACGCGGTGTGTCGGGATTGAAAGCGAGGGGTGATGGGCGGAGAGATGCGCCGGGAAAAGTCCTTAAGGAATGGCGTTCACCACGCCGACGCGGTCGTACGGGGACCGGTGTGAATCAGAACGCGCCTGACGTCGCCGCGGAGCGCCGCGGCGTCCGGGTTCGTCGTCGTCCCGTCCCCCGTCGGCTCGTACGTCTTCAAGAACGCTCTGAGCTCCCGTGCCTGGCGGTACCCGCGGTGCGAAAGCGGCGCGTCCACGAAGAACGAGCCGCGCGAGAAAATCACCGCGGCCTCGTGGAGAAGCCCCCACGCGAGCCGCAGCGGGAAGCCCGGCCCGAATCCTCGGTTGAAGACCTCGTTCCACGTGCTCTCGCCGTGACGCACGAAGATCACGCGCTTCTCTCGCGGCGGCGATAGGGCGACGTCCGCGACGACGACGTCCGGGTCCGGGCGCGTCTTCGGCCAGCCGCTCTTCTCGCGCGACAGCGCGAGATGGCGGACCGAGCGCGCGAAGAGCGACGTCTTGAAGAGGACGATGCGCGCGAGCGGGGAGGAGCCCGCGGCGAGGACGAGGGCGAAGTAGACGCCCATGAGAAAGAGCGCGCACGCGAGGAGCGCGATCGGATCCAGCGCGAGGACGCGCGACAGGAGGAGAGAGGAGGAGGACGCGGCGACCGGGGGCGGCGCGGGCATGATAGATAGGACGATATGCGCGCGACGACGGGCCGGGGCGCGGCGTCGCGTCGGAGTGATGATGACGAGCGAAGGATATTCTGTCTGAGTGCTTCTGTCGGACTCTGCTGCTGAGAGAGCTTTCATAATCGACGCCGATACCATCGTTGACCAGCAGACCGCGCGCGAACAGACTTGATGATGAACGAACGACGGAAGCGGCGGAGGTGCCTTCTTCGCGCCAGATCGAACCGCGCGCGCCGAGGCGGTCGGAAGGACGCGACGGGACGCGACGGGACGCGACGGGACATAGGATCGATCGCGCGCCGTCCGTCCGCGCCCATGCCTCTCCTCCCCTCGGCGCTCTTCTCCTCCCTCCACGACGCGATGCTCGCGCCGTGGAGGAAGCTCCGCGAGATGGCGCGCGATCTCGTCGCCGCCGCGCTGCGCTCGCGCGGCCCGATCCCAGAACACGTCGCGATCGTGATGGACGGTAACCGACGCTTCGCCGCGTCGCGGTCGCTCCCAACGGGCGTCGGGCACAGCGCGGGCGCGGACAAGCTCGTGGACGTCATGCGCTGGTGCCACCTCCTCGGCGTGCGCGTCCTGAGCGTCTACGCGTTCTCGAGCGAGAACTTCGCGCGGCCGCGAGACGAGCTCGACGCGCTGTTTTCGCTCGCGGAGACTCGCTTCGACGATCTGGCGACGCACCCCGCGGTGACGGAGCGACGCGTCCGCGTCCGCGTGCTCGGCGACCTCGCGTCGCTGCCGAAGGGGGTCAGGGACGCCGCGGAGAGGGTGACGGCGGCGACGGCGGCGCACGACGGGCCGAGGCTGGACGTGTACTTCGCGTACACGGGGCGAGGGGACGTCGTCGGCGCGGTGAACGCGGCGTCGGACGCGGCGGCGGCGGCGGCGGCGGCGCGGAGACGCGGAGGAAGAGGCGGCGGCGGCGACGACGACCTCGACCTCGACCTCGACCTCGAGCCCGCGACGGAGGAGACGCTCGAGCGGTGCATGCGCGGCGGCGCGTGCGCGGAGGACGGAACGTCGACGACCGTCGCGGTCGACCTCCTCGTGCGCACGTCCGGGGAGACGCGACTGTCCGACTTTACGCTCTGGGGGATCAGGCGCGTTCTGTCATCTCACACTGGTTCCCGTACGACCGCGTCGGCGCGGTGCACGCCGATCCTTGAGGACTTTCTCTCCCGGCGCCCTCTCCGTCGCTCTCGTCCAATGAAACGTCCACGTCATCAACTAACTAACCAATCACAACATTTCCCGCCGCGTCGCCCGCCGATCAAACGACCCTCAGCAAACACGCGGTGCTGTGCTTCGCGGACGTGTTGTGGCCGGACTTTTCGTTCGCGGACATGTGCCACGCGGTGTGGACGTATCAGAAGTCCGCCGCGCACGCGAGGGAGGGGCGCGCGCGGATGGAGGCGAGAGCGCGGGAGAGAAGGGCGGCGGAAGACGCGGCGAGGCGGGGAAGGGAGGGAGGGGAGGGGACGCGCGTTCTTGCGGCGGCGGCGGCGGCGGCGGCGGACGCGGAAGCGAAGCGGCCGAAGCGTCGGCGCGCCGCCGCCGCCGTGCGACGGAAAAATACGACGACGTCGACGGTCGGGAAGGAGAACGACGTTTCCGTGGCGATCGTGAAGCCGATAGACGCGACGAAAGGATCCGCGGTCGCGCCGGCGGCGGCGAGCGTTCGACGCTCCGAGGACTGAACAGAACGAACAGAAGTTTGTAGCTCCTAGAAACGAAACGACGACAGAGGAAACGACGACGTCGCGGACCGCGCCGACGCACTCCCCCCCCCCCCCCCCCCCCCCCCCCCCCCCCCCCCGCCCCCCCCCCCCCCCCCCCCCCCCCCCCCCCCCCCCCCCCCCCCCCCCCCCCCCCCCCCGCCCCCCCCCCCGGCCCCCCCCCCCCCG
>Ga0181561_10004326_pt1 | contig 12301 bp, 10 predicted proteins | sample 011ome_19_FD_133760 | JGI IMG/M metagenome (GOLD analysis project Ga0181561, IMG submission 133760) | Coastal salt marsh microbial communities from the Groves Creek Marsh, Skidaway Island, Georgia - 011510BT metaG (megahit assembly) | ecosystem: Environmental > Aquatic > Marine > Intertidal...
CGTCCGTAGGTGAACTTTCAGCATTTACGCCTCTTGCGTGCGGTTTTAGAATCAAAGTCGGTGACGTGTGCGAGGATCAGCAGCTTTTGACGCAATTCTTGAGCACTCCGACTGCGGTACCCGAGTTCGTCATCCCCGACGAAAAGTGGGAGCGCATTGTTGACGATGGTGGCGCGTTGCGAGATGACATCTCCTGCGCCGATACGATTGACGTGACGCGGAAATACTGCAGCGCGATTCAGCAAAACGATGTCGGAGTGATACCACGCATCTCTGATTTTGCACCGTGCTGCGGCGCTGCAGCTCGATTGCACAACGAAAGCTGCCTGTGCGATGATTTCACACTCATCACCGACGATAACGTCATGTTCTTGCGAGAGCTTGTTGGGTTCACGCCGCTAGGATGCGGGTTCAATTTGACGGAAGCCTGCCCGGCGCTCTCCGAGGAATTAGGGGTTCAAACCATCGTCGTTGAACGGCCCGGAAATGACACCGATCCGACGATTCCGATCGGAACGGACACTCCACCCATTACACGCCCGCTTGAAGGATACGGTGTTGTCGTTGAAAACGGTCAAGTGATTCCAAGCGACACGCCTGGACGCAGCGAGTGCGATCCGGTCCGAGAACTGAAGAACTTTCTCGTCGTCGCCTCGCGGCCAAACTCGACCGATTACGACGTTCTCGGCGCAATCGGTTGTTGCGCGAATAGCACAATTCGTGTTCCTGAAGTCACGGTCGTGATTGGCTATCGACGTCGGGAAGGTAACATGAATGAATTCGTTGATGCTTTGAGCGTTCCATCTGTGGAATGCGCTGGACTCTCGCTCATATCCGCTCGCGGAGAAGTCCTAGATGATACGCTGTGCGATCGCGCGACGATTGAAGAAAGTATCGCCGGTATCAAAATAACACTTGCAAACTTGACGATTCCTCCGGATGCCGCCATCACGGGACGTGCTCAAGATGGTAAACTGTTCACCGCAAAGCATGAATCAGAGGCGACACTCGACGCACTCGCGCCAACGATTCGAGCGCTTCAATGCGATGTCGGAGGTAGTTGGACAGACGTATTCGAGAGTCCTCCTAACGATTCACGACGCAAATTGCTACAGTTCTTTGGTGGCATTCCCTTCTTTCCAGATCAAGACCAGTTTGGCGACGCAAATCGCACAGACATCACACCATCGATCGCGCCGTTACGACCGCTCGCTGGCTTCAATTTGACGCAATACGCACGTCCATCTTTTCGCGACGGTTTCGACGGCGAAACCTCAGATGGAGGACGCCCCGTGGATTGTCTCGATGTCCTTCCACGCGTTCAAGCCTCGCTGTCGTGGTTTGGTGAACGCGTCGACGTCGGTGGCGACTTCCGAGTCGCGCCATTCAACCGCTATGATTTCCGCGGCTCGATTGGAGTAAACAACGACGGTGGTGCGATTCGGTTGATTGATGTCAACATCCCAATCGTGCTGAGTTCGTGGGTAAATGACATCAACGGTACGTGGAGAGAAGTTCAAAATCCTTTCGACGAGTACGCCATTGAGTGTTTGATGATAACCGTCGTGAACGGCGAATCTCGCACTCCGAGCCTCGAACCTTGTGCAGGGCTTCAATTCCGCATGGCATCGTACGCACCCGACGGCGTCTTCAACGAGGCGAGTGGACGACCACTGCCGAAAGTTACTTTGCTCGAAGTCTCCCTGTCGAACGTCACGCTGTGTGCTGGATGCAAACTCCAGGGCGACAATGAGACCTTGTTTCGCGTTGTATCGCTTTCGGGCGCGCGTTTTGATTACGTTGGGCCATCGGTTGGAAACCCCACTTGTCGAAGAGACGTACAAGGACAACTCGTTGAGCCAATTGCGATGCTTCCGACTTCACCTCCGATGACGCCAACACCGGTAAACGGTCTCGTGTGCAACGGCGAAAAAGGATTGAACCTCAAAGGCATACTTCTTCGCGATGGCTCAAAATTCATCGTCGATACCGAAGAGGCGTGTTGCCAAGCATGCTTTCAAACGCGCGACTGTGATACGTGGGTTTACTGTACCGGCGATTGCAAAGACTTTGCATATCACTCGTGTTGGTTGAAACGGGCGATTGGCGGTGGATACACCGCGGAGCGTGGACCTACGGAAATTGCCGCATGGGATCGAGGTCCGGACGTTCCTTGGACGAGCGGATGGTTTCCTACGCAAAGGTCTCCACCATCGCCATCACCATCACCAACGCCTTCACCAACGCCTTCGCCAACGCCTTCGCCAACGCCTTCGCCAACGCCTACGCCAACGCCTACGCCTACGCCTCCGACAGAATCATCGCCCACGCCTCCAGCTCCGGATTCCGCGACTTACTTCACTCTTCAGCCTGGTGTCCCTGTGCAGATCCCAGCGTCGACGATTACGGTAATACCGGGCGAACAGTTGCCTCCTGGTGCACCGCCATCCACACCGACTCCGGCGCCGATTCCGGTCGATGGACTTTCGAGAACGTGCTCACCCGACGACGCAACGATTTGTCCGACGGAGTCCGCGCCAGAGCGTTTACGCGAGACGGACGCACGCTTGAGTCTCCAGCTCTTACGCGGCGAAGGTGGTTCTCAAGCTGTCGTTACAGGAACAGCGATCAATTTTGGACGCGTGAGCGATCAAATCTGCCTGAATGGTGTCGCTGTGATGCTTCCATTTGAGAGAATCGTCGTTGCTGCGAACGAAGCTCCGATTGTCGCGCCTCCAGAAGACTTCATCGTCGATTGCATCTTCGTCGGCGTGCGATCTCGCGATGGACCACCATCAAGCGATGACAATGGCTGTGGCGTCTACGCCGAAGCTAAAGTTGTCGAGGCCGGCGTCGAGCTCACGTTCCGCGATATCTCTCTCTGTGCCGAGTGCTGGATTGTCGGCGGTCCATCGAGCGCCCTCTTCACCGTTCGTCACATCGACGGTTTGGCGTTACAGCTCCCTGAGCAGAACGTCACCATCGCTAACATCTTCACCGAAGACGCCGCGTTCTGTGCAACGTCGTGAAACGACGGTTCGCCGAGCGCATCAAGACTCTGACCTTTGATACGAAGCTTTGATACGAACACCGTGCCCGCGCTTGCTCGCGTCTCCTCACTTTGCATCGCGCGCGTCCCCGTCCGCGCGCGCTCCGCGACGCGAATCATCGACGTGGAGGTGAAAGAAATGTTTCGCATCGTCACGTATTAGAAGCGCTGCGCGACGTCTATTTCTTCGCCGCCACCGCGGAGTAACTGTCTCGCCATGGGGACGAATGAGCGCGGTGAAGACTCGACCATCGACGACGCTGCCATCGCCGCGGCGTTATCGATCGACGAACGCGACGTCGCAAGTATCGACGCACAAATTGAGCGCGACGCGGCGCTCGCCAGGAGCTTGAGTGATGCACAGGAGTTGGTCTTGGACGTTGACGGCGAACTTGACCGAGCCATCGCGCGCGCCGTGGCGGAGGCCGAGACCGGTCTCGTGGACGTCATCGGCGAGCGGTCTGCGTTAAAGAATGCGTTCGTGCCGAAATTGAACGATTTCGTCGTCGATGCATCTACGACAGGCCCACTGGCATCGGCGGTAGTCGATGCTGACCACTCACGCTTGCTGTTGCGTCTGGACTTCTACGGCGTTCGGGAAAAAATCATCACTGGCGATGGGAACTGTCAGTTTCGAGCGCTCAGTGATCAATTATTTCGGGATGGGGGGGAAAATCACGACGCCGTCCGCGCGGCAGTTTGCGATCGATTGGTGCGAAATCCGGACGACTACGCGCCTTACGCCGCTCCTCTCGATTTCGACGAATACGTCCAGAAAATGTCAAACGCGGGCGAGTGGGGCGATCACATTACGTTGCAAGCCGCGGCAGATGCGTACGGAGTCGATATAAACATCATAACTTCGTACTCCGAGCACGGTTTCATCGAGATTACACCAAAAGAAGGCGCCGATGTGAATTCGCCGAGAAGTTTATGGCTGTCCTTCTTTGCAGAAGTGCACTATAATAGCATCGTTCCTGGGCCGCGCGCGTAGGCGCGGCGACGTCGCGCGATCTAAATATGTAAAATTAAATTTATGCAACGCTGTACAAGAGCGACGACCGCGAATATCGGCCGAAAAGACGCAAATCAAACGCGTAAGACGCCAACTGTTTACTCACGCCGAAGACATCGCGACGGCGCGTCGAATCGCCGCCGGCATCGCCCCCATCACCACAGGCGTGTCCACCAAATTCATTACATTCCCATATCCACGTATCATCAACACCTTCTCTTGTCCAGCGACCTCAACGCTCGCCGCGATCGCCCCTACCGCCGCCAACTCCCCCGGCGCGCCGTTCTTCGCCGCCGTCAAAAACGCCAACTCAAACCCATCGTTCGTCCGATCCACGCGCTGCGACAGCGCGAACGGCAAATTTTGCCCCGAGCTCGTCAGCGTGCTCGCCCACTGGTACAGCGCGTCGCACAGCGCGGTTTCATCGCACGTCGGCGGCAGTTTCGCCGTTCCGAGCTGGATGCCATCGTCGTCATCGTTCGCTTCCGACGCTCGCGCGACGCATCGCGCGCGCGCCTTGACGTCGGCGTTCGCGCCTCGTCGTCTGCGCGCATCGACGCCCACCACCGGCGCGCTTCGCGCGCGCGTCGTCATCGCGAGCGACATCGCGCGCGTTCGAGTGCGGTCGCGATGCGATGCGATGCGATCGGCGAAGCGCCACACCCTCGCGCGCGCTCGATCGCCCGCGCCACGATGCTCGCCGCGGAAGCGACGCTCGCGATGCGCTCGACGTCGCCGCCGCGCGCGCCGCCGCGTCGCGCCGGCGCGGCGAGAAGCGCGCCGGCGTCGACTTTATCCAATCGACGATCGACGCGCGTCGTCGTCGCCGCGCGACGCGGCGCGACGCACGCGACGCGCGGCGTGTCGCTGAGTGACATAGATTACGCCTCGGCGTCGACGCACGTCGCGCACGCGCGGGCGATCGCGCAGACGGCGGAACTCGAGGGAGGGATCCAGGCGTTTTACCTGGGGACGCTGCTCGCGATCCTCGGCGGCGCCGGGTTCATCGTCGTGCGACAAGTGCTGATTCGTCGAGAGTTGGACGACCAAGCGAAGAAAATGGGTGAGAGAATACGGGCGGGGAACGCGAGCGCGGAGGATTACTTCGAGATGGGGAGCATTTTGTTGAGGAAGAAGGTGTTCACGCAGGCGGTGAGAAATTTGCAGGCGGCGGAGGAGAACTGGGACGGAGACGAACAGGACTTGGCGTTGGTGCACAACGCTTTGGGGTTTGGATACTCCAACACCGATAAGATTGATGACGCGATCGCGGAGTTTAAGAAGTCGGTGGCGTTGCAACCTGGGTACGTCACGGCGTGGAACAATCTCGGCGAGGCGTACGAGAAGAAGAAGGAGCTCAAGGAAGCGATCAAGTGCTACGAGGAGAGCTTAGTGTTGTCGCCGAACAACCCCACGGCGAGCGAAAGGTTGGAAGAGATCACGCTTCGATTGCGCCGCCGCGGGCAACTCGACTGAGCAGACGATTCGATTTAATATTATTCGCAAAAGTATGTAGCTACGTATTACACCTCGCGCGCTTTGTCGTTCATCGTTCGCCCACGCCGTACCGCGACGCGAGCGGTTGATTGTCGAGCGCCGCATCGTTCGACGCGCGTTCTTCCGCCAACCTTTTCTTTTCCCTACTCCGTCGGTTTTGAAACCAATTGTACACGTTGTGTTCTTGAATGGGCCCGAGTTCTTGCAGCCGCTTCGTAATCTCCGTCAATCTCGCTCGCACGGGCGGTTGCTCGCCCGCCAAGAACAAATCCTCCAAAATCTTGTACTGATCCGGCGTTCCACTCCATCTCGGTCCTCGCACGCCCTTATCTTCCCCGCGTCCGACGCGCTGTCCCTCCTCGTACGTCTTTCTCTGATGCGCGTTCGCCGTCCCGCTCGCCGCCATCGCCGCGAACGCCTGCGCGCTCGCGTTCGCCCCCGCGTGCGCGCCCGCCGATCCCGGCACCTCGTACCTCGCCTCACGCTGTCTCGGCGTCTGTTGCGTCGCGCTCACCGTCGTTATCTGCAACAACTGTTGACATATGTGCGCGTACGCCGCGATCTGCTGCCGAAACGCGTACAACTGTCGCTCCGTCATGTGCACCGCCGCCCCGCGCGGGGGCGCCTTCCCCTCTCCCGGCCGCGTCACCGTCGCCGCGTTGTGCGGCATCGCGCGCGCGTCCTCCGCCGTCGCGTCCGCCGTCGCGCCGTCGTCGTCGTCGCCGCCCGTCGTCGTCGTCGTCGTCGTCGTCGCGTGCATCGCCTTCGCGCCCTCGTCGTCGCCGTCGCGTCCCGCCTCGCCCGCGGCGTCGCCCTCGCGCGCGCGCGCCGCCGCCTCGACTTCACCGCCGTCCATCGCCGTCGTCATCGCGCGCGCCGTCGCTCGCGCGGTCGTCCTCGCGCGTCGTCGCGTCGCCGTGTCCCGCGCCGTCGCGATCGATCGTCGACGCCGCGCCCGCGCGCCGCGCGCCGCCGCGCGCCCGCGCGCGCGAACCGACGATCGATCGCGCGTCGCGGCGGTCGGCGCCGCTCGCGCGCGCGCGCGACGCGCCGAAGCGCGCGGTCGACGCCAACGACCCTTCGCCTCGACCTTTCGGTCTCGCGCGCGGCGACGCGCGCGGCAGAGCGCGACGCCGCGCGCGTCGGCGATGAGCTCGCCCGTGATTCTCACCGGGCTCGCCCTGCTCGAGGCGCACCGACGCGCGAACGAGGCCGAGGCGCGCGCGCGCGCGAGCGCGAGCGAGGCGGAGACGAGCTCGAGCGACGACGAGGAGGCGCGCGAGGACGACGACGACGACGAGAGCGACGCGAGCGATGCGAGCGCGACGCCGGCGCGCGGTGCGGAAGAGGTAAACGCGCGTCGGATGTCGCCGAGCGGACGCGCGGCGATGGGACGGCTGTCGAGGAGCGCGAGCGCGAGGGAGCTGGCGAGCGCGGCGAGCGGGACGGCGAGCGGGACGACGAGCGGGACGACGGCGACGGCGGCGGTGGAGACGTCGCCGAGCGTCGCGTCGGCGAAGAAGGCGTCGGAGGGGACGTGCAGGTTTTGTTTCACGGGGTCCGAGTGTGGGACGCTGATCGAGCCGTGCGCGTGCGCGGGGTCGCAGGCGTACGTGCACAAGAGGTGCCTACGACGATGGCAGCGCGTGAGTTATCAAACGCGCGGCGCGCGCGAGACGCAGTGCAGGGTGTGTCACGCGAATTACACGTACGAATCGAAAATTTGGAGCAAGGAGGCGCGACGCGGGCCGAGGTTTTGGTTTTCGTTCCGAGCGAGGGATCGGTTGAACGAGTACTCGCGCGCGTGGATTCAGAGCGCGGCGAACGCGTTGTTACGACGAAAGGGCGTATCCCTGCCGCGGAGCGCGAGCAGCGCGGGAAATCTCGCCTTGCTCGTCGCCCACAGCGAGGTTCGCATCTGGGCCGGGCGCGAAGAGCGCAGGGAAGGCGTGACGAGCGGATTACCGAAACTCTTGCGCGTCGCCTCGTTTCTCGTGCGCGCGGCGAGCTCGTACGCCAAAGTCAGGCTTCTCCTCGCCCCGAACGCCGCCGTCGCGACCGCCGCCGCGTCTTCGTGAAGAATGTTATCATCAGTGTAATTATCACTCGCGCGGCGAACCGCGACTTGATCTCGACGCTCCGCTCGGTCTTCTCTCGTCGTCGCCTCGCGCCGCGCCGCAGTGCGCGCCTCGCGTCGCGATGTCCGCCCCCGACGCGGACGTCCCGCGCACGCCCGCCGCGCGCGTCGACGCCGGCGCGCCTCCCGCGCTCGACCTCGCGTCGACGCACGAGATGGCGAACATCGAAGCCTTCGTCGCGTCGTCCGCGCCCGTTTTCTCGTCGCGCGCCGAGTCGAGTCGAGATTTCGCCTTATCCGAGCTTTGGGACGCGTTTACCGAGCCGAGCGCGTTCGGCGCCGAGGTTCCGCTGCGCTTGCAAGACGGCCAACCGTGCGTGTCGCAGTATTACGTGCCGTTTTTGTCCGGAATGCAGTTGTTCGTGCGCGGGGACGGCGAGGACGGCGAGGACGGCGAGGACGGCGCGAGACGAAGACGAGTCGGAACGGGGACGAGATTGATTTATGAATTCTTTGAAAAGGCGTCGCCGTACTCGAGAGCGCCGTTTCGAGAGATAATTGATTTGATACTAGACGAGCGGGCGGAGCTGAGGACGATGACGAGCGCGGACTTGGCGCCGAGTAGTTGGATGAGCGTGGCGTGGTATCCGATTTATCGCATACCGCAAGGGACGATGTTACACGACGTGCAGGGGTGTTTCTTGACCTATCACGCGTTGTACGCGGGAGAATTGTGCGATGGTGACATCGCGTGTCCGTTGCCGCCGGAGATGACGATGTTATCGGAAGATTTGCTCGCGCTGCGCGCCGCGCGAGCGAAGGAGCGGGCGTCTGCGTCGGACGACGCGGGCGCGGGCGGCGGATCGACCGCCGCACCGCACGCACACATCCTTCGCCCGTTCGGATTATCGATGTACAAAATGCAAGGCGACGTCTGGGCCGCGAACGACGACGTCACTGACTGGATGAACAAGCTCATGGACGGCGCCTACACCTGGCTTCGCATGCGCAAGACGGTGCACCCAGATTACGAATTTTTTAGCCACTTTGGATGATCGCGCGCACGCTCTCGCCGCGAGCGCTTAGAACGCATCTTAGCTCTTACGCGCGTCGTCCAGTACGGTACACTTGCAGTAAAATTACATTTCTTCATCGAAATTCCCCTCGTCTCGACGTTCCCCTCCGATTGTCTCACCGCGCCGGCGTCCCCATCATCATCTGCAACGCGCTATTCTCCGCCGCCAGCGTCGCCACCGCCGTCGCCATTCTTTCTCTCTCCAAAATCAACGTCCTCTCGCACTCCTCCAGCTCGTTCAGTTTCTTTTCCAACCCCTTGACGTATCGCGTCTTTCGCTCCTTGCTCCGCGCCGCGCTCAGGCGGTTGGCCAAAATCCTCTTCGCTCGCTTCGGATCCTGCATCGCCAGCTCTCGCACGTCCAGCGGCGCGTCGTCCAAATCGATCGCCATCGCGTGCGCCATCGCGTCCTCGTCCCCGAACAGCGAATCGCTTCGGCTCGGCGCGTCGTCGCCGCCGTGTCGGTCCCGCGCGCGATCGAGCGCCCGTTGCAGCGCGCTCGACGCCAGCACGTCCACGGGCGTGCTCAGCGACCGTCGGTGCTTACCGGGCGTCGGCGTCATCGCGCTCGAGCGCGGCGACATCGCGCGCGCGCCGCACCGCGCGACGCGGCGTTGTGACGAATTTTCGACTTCATTCGTCGCCGCGCCGCGATGCGTTTGGTCGTCGCGCTCGTCGGCGACGCCGCGAGCGACCTCGACGCGCGCGCCGCGAGCGCGCGGTGGTGCGCGGACGCGATCGACGCGCTCGACGGCGTCGCGGCGTGCGAACGCGCGATGCGGGACGGGGAAGATGACGACGACGATGGATGCGCGACGTGGACGACGCGCGCGAACGACGACGACGACGACGCGCTGCGCGCGAACGGCCTCGGCGCGGCGTCGAGGGGAGCGCGATACGTCGCGCGCGCGTGGGGGACCGGGATCGCGCGCGCGCTCGCGAGCGATGGGCGGGAAAGCGAGACGACGACGGGGGTCGACGCGGAGACGCTGCGGGAGACGCTGCGAGACGCCAGGATTGAATTGTCGCGGGAAAACGGCGAAGGCGGACGCGGCGCGAGCGCGGAGGCGGCGGCGGCGAGCGCGTGCGGGGCGATGGAGCGAGCGAATCGCGAGCGAGGGGTGTGGGTGGATGTGATTTGGTTCGCGCCGAACGCGGCGGCTGTCGGCGATTTTAAACGCGGCGCGGCGTGGACGACGGGAATGGTCGCGGCGTACGGCGTGTTTCGACGCGCGAAGGCGTGCTTCGGGACGTTCGCGCGGTGTCGCGTGGTGCTGTGCGGCGAGGGGGGGGGGTCGGAGATGGCGCGAGCGGTGGCGGACGCCGCGGGGGCGTCGATTTCAAACGTCGGCGACGACGAGACGGTGGATTTGGGCGAGCGGTGGCGAGGAACGTTGGCGTTCGCGTCGTCGAGCGGGAAAGATAGGGTAGAAATTCACGGGTTACGCGCGACGCGTTTGCAGCCGCGAGCGAGCGCGGATGATGGGGAGGAGGAGACGATGGATGCGACGGCGACGACGAGCTCGGCGCCGAGACCGCCCGCGCCCGCGCCGCCTAGAGCGAGCGCGTTGCGCGTGGTGGAAATTGTGCGCGCGCGCGACATCCCGAGCGTGTACTTGAGCTCGACGTTATCTCTGTGCGTGCGCATGGACGACGTCCCGGAGTCGCGAGACGTGCGCGAGGCGTTGTTTTCGTCGTGGAGCGCGGCGTTCGCGGACGCGCCGACGCCAGGCGACGTCCCGGCGATGGTAGTGAAGACTCAATGGATGAGCGGCACGGCGGCGCGGCGTCAGTACCGCGACGTGTCGAGCGACGGACAACTCGACGCGACGCCGATGCTGCTCTATCCCGTGCGCCGCGGTGCCGATGGGTTAGAGTTTCATCTTCGTGCGTTCGCGACGGTGCCCGAATTGTTGCGGCGTCTCTCCGCGAGCGCGGGCGCGAGTGGGTTGAACAAAGTCAACGTCGCGATGGACAACATGAGCACACTCGCACGTCAAAACGCATTAGACGAAGCGGATCACGCGCTCGGTTTACTCAGCGCTCGACAGAGCGTCAAGCTCAAGGATATCGTGGAAGACGCAGACGTCGTCGAAGACGTGAACGAAGACGTGTACAAAGACGCCGAACCGAATTTGGTACCGCTCGACGAAGCGATCTCGCCCGAGATCGGTGCCGTGAAGAGCTCGCAAATCTTTTCCGCCGTCGCTGCGGCGTCGCGTGGGACCAGATCGAGCGAAGGCGATGCGTACGCCGCGTATGCGCGGCGATGGGATCGCGGCGGCGAAGCGACGCGCGTCGGCATTCGCGTCGATCCCGGCGCGACGAAGGCTACGAATACCGCCACCTCGCACGCGTACGCGCTACGATTCGACGATATCGCGGATAGATTGATGGACGTGAACGAATCCAGCGTGTCAAATCCGACGTCTCGTCGTGTTGGCGAACAAGACGCCCTCGTCGAAGGGTTCCTCATCGAGACGTTTTCGAAATCAATCGACGTCGCGATGTCGCAATTCGATCAAAACGCCGCGGCGGCGACCATTCTACCGAGAATAGGTCGATCGAACGTCGTCGAAGACGCCGAGGCGCGTGAGAAGTCGTTCCGTCAGCTCATCAGCGAAACGGATGAGGACGCGAGAGCGCAGCGTCGCGCCGAACGCAAGCGACAGATCGAAGAACGCAGGGAGAAGACTTTCTTGGCGCTCGGTATACGCAAACCTTCGACGACGACGACGACATCGTCCTCGATCATCGAGCGCGACGCCATCGCGCGTCCGCGCGCGGCGGCGGCGGCGCAACAGTCGCAACGTCACCAGGCGCTCGCGTTCGACGCCGTCGCCGCCGACGCGCGAGATCCGCTCAAGGAAAACCACGTCGCAAAATCATCGTCTATTTCGTGTCCCGCGTGCGCGTGCGCGCTCAACCATCCCGTAGGCGCCGTCGCGCTCAAGTTTTGTTACGAGTGCGGCGCGAAATTGTAACGCTTCTCCCTTTTCGCGTTCGCCCTCGCGACGCCTCCCCGCGCTCTCGTCGAGCGTCGTCCGACGCCCCGCGCGTGGTGTCGCATTCAACCCGTAACATCAACGAAATCGCATCGCGCGAACGCACTGAACCCGACATGTGCATTTATGCAGTAATCTTTCGTATTAAAGATATCCACTACGCTATGCGTGCGCGAGTTCAAATCTCGTCGGTGACGTTCGCGCGACGCGGTCACTGTGTCCGAGTGGTTAAGGAGGTGGACGTGCGTCTTTCGCGCCGACGCGACCTCGCGCGTGCCCACGCCTCGAAAAGTCCCATGTACTGACTGTGCGCGCTCGTTCGTCGATCGATAGTTGAACTCGGAAGCGGCCCCGAGACGCGCCGTGCTTTTTTTACGCCGATCGCGCTCGGATTCGCGCCGCGCGCGCGCCCGCGTCGTTCGCGCCGACCATCGCGCGGGCGCGCGGGCGCCGGACGACCGCGCCCGGGGCATTCGCGCCAACCATCGCGCGGGCGCCAGACGACGCCTCGCCGCGCCCATGAGCGCCGCGAAGGAGGTGACGTGGGAGGACCAACAGCGCATATGCGCCTTCTCGCGCATGA
>Ga0181561_10004332_pt1 | contig 12293 bp, 9 predicted proteins | sample 011ome_19_FD_133760 | JGI IMG/M metagenome (GOLD analysis project Ga0181561, IMG submission 133760) | Coastal salt marsh microbial communities from the Groves Creek Marsh, Skidaway Island, Georgia - 011510BT metaG (megahit assembly) | ecosystem: Environmental > Aquatic > Marine > Intertidal zone...
GGCACGGCGCGCGTGGGCAGCCTCGCGGAGGGGAACCAGGCACAGCTGTGCGTCGGGAGGGGGAAACACGCACAGGCTCGACATGATCTCTTCCAGGGAGCTTTGCTCCACGTGGTAGACCTCCATGACGACGGATACGCACGCGCGATGGCGCGCTCGCGGCGTCGACCGGGTCGCGCGCAGCGCGCGCTCCGGTGTGCGCGACCGCGGTTCCGCGTTCGAGGGTAAAAAAACTCTCGCCTCGTTTTTTGGAGCGCGGTCGCGTCGAGCGCGAAAAGAGCCGCCGCGATACGCCTCGCTCGCGTCTTCGCTCGCGTCTTTGCAAAGACGTCTTTGCGTTTTCATCACAACAGCAACCACGCCCCCAGCCCCCAGAACGGCACGAACTTACACGCCGCGGGCGCGTCTTCGTCCAGCTCGTTGATCAAGTACGCCTGCCACACCGAGAACAGCGCGATGTCCACGACGAACGCCAGCGAGACGCGGTCGGAGGACATCAAGCCCGCGAGGTAGCTCAGCCTCTGGTCGAGGTCGCCGCCCGTCGCGGGGTCCGCCGCGAGCGCCCACCACACCGACAGCGCGCCGACCGCGAGCCCGCTCGCGCCGAACGCGCGGGACAACAAGCCCTTCGTCCCCGAGGTGGACTCCGCGAGGCCCTCCTCGGCCGCCGCCGCCTCCAGGTCGCGCGCGGTCGGCGCCGGCGCGGCGGCGCGCGCGGCGAAGTACGGCAGCATGAGCGCGTTGGTCAGGAACATCGCCGCGGACCACACCTTGGTGGTGGGCAGGTCCCGCCCCCGCCTATCCATCAGCAGGCACGGCAGGAGCATGAAGATGAACGCCTCCGCGAAGTTGAAGACGCCGAGCGTCACGGGATGCACGGCGGGCGCGGCGCCCAGCAGGTCGATCCCGGCGCCGTTGAGCAGAGGCAGCACGAAGAAGAAGTCGGTGGACTCGGCCACCACCTCCGCGAGCGTCTCGGGCGCCACCGCCCACGCGGGCTCGCCGGGTAGACCCTGCCACCCCGGAGGGGACAGCAGCAGGACGAACCAGTACGCCGCGCCCAGGGCGTACAGACCGGCGGCGGCGACCGGGTCGCCCGCGGAATCCGCCGCCTTCGCGTCGACGACCGAGACGCGCGCCTCGGTTTTTTCGGAATCCGACTCCGACTCCGATTCCCTCTTCTCGCGCTGCGCCCGCAGCTGCTTCTTGACCAGCGGCGCGACGGCTCGGATGATAGAGAACGAGACGTCCCCGAGCTTCGCGGGGGGCTCGACGACGTCGCGCGCGTACACGAGCTTCCCGGAAACCGGGTCGACGCGGTAGAACGAGGCGCCGCGCGCGTTCGGGAAAGGCTCGCCCTCCAGCTCGACGTACCACGTCATGCCCACGCCGATCCCGCCCCCGTCCGTGCACTCGTCCACGATGAACAGCATATCGTCCGGGATGCCGTCGCAGGACTCCTCGAACAGCTTGCGCACCGCGGCTTTGCCCCGGAACGGCTTCGGGAAGTTGAAATCCTCGTACAAGATGTCGTCGTCCACGAACGCCAGCGCCGCTTCGACGTCGCGGCGGTTGATGGCGTCGTACATGCCGCGCACGGTGGTCTCCGCGCTCACCTTCGCGGAGGACGCGACGCGGGGGAAGGGGAAGCGCGCGGCGGCGGGCGCGACCAGCGCACCGCGCGACGCCGCGGGGGCGTGCCGCGGTGCCGCGGTGCGCGGCGCGGCGCTTCGAGGCGCGGACGCCGAAGCGCCGCGCGATGGCCGCTTCGACGCGAGCGTCGCGGCGCGCGGGCCGCACCGCTCGCGGGAGGCGCGCGGGGCGGTGGGCGCCGCGCGCGCCGAGACCGCAGCGTTCGCGAGAGCCGACATGGCGGGGTGGAGCGGGAGGCGCCTGTGCGTCTCGCGTTCCAGCGCGACGAGTGTGTGTGGACGCCAGTGGACACGTTGACGCGCTTTTCGCGAAGCGCTCGGAGTCGGACGGCCTCGAATTTGGGGGGACACGTCGACTGCCATTTGGGACGCGAAACCCCGAGTTTCTTGAGTCTTTCGGCATCTCAGATAGATCTCGTGTCTCGACCAATCACGGCGCGTCCTTAAAACCGGAGATACACCGCCGATATGCTCATCCGGCAATCCGGTGTGGACGCGCGCGGTCGCTGCTCCGCCCCACTCGCCCCCGCGCTGACTCTCGAGTCAGTCGCCTCGCTTCTTCGAACAGAAGTGCTACACCCCGCGTGAGCATGTCCGCCTTCGCCATCTCCGCCGCGGCGCCCGCCGTCGCGCCCGCGAAAGCTCGCGTCGCGCGAACTGGCATCAAGGCTCGTCGCGCCGCGCCCGTCCGCCGCTCGGTCCGCGCCGCGGCCACCGCGGAGGCCTCCGCCGACACCGCCGCGTCCGCTTCCGGGGTGCGTGTTTAGTCTCGCATCGCCAATCTCCACGCCGTCTCGACCCGCGTCGGTCCCCGTCCCACCGCGCGTCGATCGACCACCGCGATCGGCGCTCGTCGGGTGTTGTTGCCTGTCGGGCCGCTCCTCCGAAACACGCGTCCAGCCGCGCGCGGGTCGAACGAACCGTCGACGGGACGCTCGAGACGCGCCTCGTTCGCGTGAGCGCGCCGTCGAGAGCCACATCGCGACCGCGCGTTATCGTGCCGACCTCCCGAATCTCGCGTCGTGCGCCGCGAGAGAGGCGACGAAACGCGCGCTGACGATCCCATCACCCCTCCCTTCACGAAAAAACACACCTCTCGCAGACCAAGAAGTTTTACTTTTGCGTCGCCAACGCGGACTTCATGTTGAACGACGAAAACAACGAGCACTTCCCCGAGGTGCTCCGCGAGCGCCGCCGTTTCTACCGCGAGACCTCGAAGGATCAGGACTTCTGGGTGGTGCCCAACCCCGCGTTCCTGGACGCGATGCCCGACGTCGCGAAGAAGGTGCGTCAGCCGTGCGTCGCCGTCGTCACAACCGACAAGGTGTGGAACGACTTCATCAAGCTGCGCCTGGACCGGGTGTACAAGGGCGCGATCGAGGGCAACGCGGAGGAGTGTCTCGCGTCCAAGTCGCTGATCGCCGCGGACGCGTTCGCCGCGCCCGACCCGGCGAAGTGGACCGCGCCGTACAACAAGTACGCCCCGGGGTGGTGGGAGGCGTTTTACCCGGGCAACGAAAACGCGTAAACGCCGCCTTCTTCCGAGCTTTTGTTCGGCGCGCGGAGAGGCGGGAGACGAGAGGACGAGAGGCTCTTTCGCGACGCCGCGGGCGGGCCGAAAGTGCGTATCAAAAGCACATTCGTTTACACACACACACGACAGCGCACGGCAGGCCTATTACGACCGCTGTACGTAGTATCGCCCATCGAAAAGTACAATCCCTCTCGCGCGTCTCTCGCCGCGCATCGCGCCGCGCTCGAATCACTTGACGATCCTGTGTTGTCCCCACATGCCGACGGCGACGGCGCCGAGCCACGCCACGAGCGCCGCCGTGGGCCTGGCGGCCGCGCTGACGATGGCCGGCCCGGGACACAAGCCCGCGAGCCCCCAGCCCGCGCCGAACAACAAGCCGCCGGTGATGAGTTTCTTGTCCACTTTCTTGTTGGTGGGGATGGAGAACTTGCGCTCGCACGCGGGCTTGGGCTTCTTGGCGGCGACGGCGAAGCCCGGGATGGCCACCGCCATCGCGCCGCCCATCACGAGCATGAGCGAGGGGTCGAACGAGGTGGCGGTCGCGGATAAGAACCCGGAAACCTTCGCGGCTCTGCGCATGCCGGAGACGGTCAGGCCCACGCCGAACACCAGGCCCGCCAGCGCCTCGGCGACCAGAGACAGAGTCTGGTGCGCCCCGGTGGACGCGTCGTCGTTTTTCTTGGCGAGCGCTTTGCTCGCGGCGCCGATGCCCAGAAACGCCGCCGCGGACGCGGCGACGATCCCCGCGTACTTGGTCATGACGTCCGCCGCGGGGGTCACGAGGTCGTTCAGAGCCGAGTGCGCGGAGTTGACGCCCAGCGCGGCGTTGGTGTCGAAGAGGGTCGCCGCCGCCGCGCCCGCCGCCATGAACGTCGCCGTGTACGCCATCGAGCGCACGGAGAAGCGCGAGTTGCCGCAGATGCCGTGGCCGGACGTGCACCCGTTGCCCATGCCCGTGCCCGCGCCGACCAGCAGGCCGGCGGTGATGATGCGCGCCATGCCGGGGAGGGGCTCGGAGACCTGCGCGGGGTCCCAAGCCGCGTCCAGCATGCCGGACGCGATGAGCCCGCCGAGGAACGCGAAGCGCCAGGGCGACAAATCGCCCTCCGTCAGGGTGCCCTTGAACGACCCCGAGATTCCGAGGACGCGGCCGCTGAGCAGGAGCTTGCCGACGGTGGCGACGCCGAGGATGGCGCCGCCGGTCAGGGCGTGCACGGGCTGGAACTGGAGGTTGATGGACATCGTGAGGTGTGCGGGGCGTCTTCGCGCGAGGAGAAGTGGCGGCGAAGCGCGCGGAAACGCGTGGAAAACGAAGCCATTCATTCGCGTGTGACACCGGAATGACAAATAACGCCAAAAAAAACCGAAGACGTCACAGAGCATATAGTCTTCAAACTTTACCCAAACGGTGACGCTATTATTTTGCCATATGGTGTTTTCACTCGGACTCCGAGTCTCGGAGCGCTCGTCGCAAACGGTAAAATCCGAAGGCGTTTCGTGTCGTTGACTTGTCGTGGTTGACTTGTCGCGCCGAGCGCGACGCCCACACCACGCACGCGCGCGCGACGATGTCGCTCGACGTGCGTCTCCCGCCTCCGAGCGAGGCGACCGGGAGCGGCGGCGGCACGCGCGCGCGCGATGCGACCCGCGCCTCCGGGGCGGCCTCGGCCTCTGCGTCGCGGAGCCTGAGTTCCGGAGATGTGGCCGGGGGAACCGCGCGTTCCGCGCGCGCGGACGTCGCCACCGCCAAGAGCGCCACCGCGCGGGGCACCACCGGAGCGGCGTCCACGAAAGCTTCGGCCCGCACGAGAGTCTCTTCCGGCGGCACCGCGCGCGTCGCCGGCGCGAGCACCGCCAAGAGCTCGGCGGTTCGGCAACCTCTCGCCGCCGTGCCCGGCTCCGACGGCGCCGCGCCCTCCAAGCTCGGCGCGGCGGCGCAGATGCCCGAGAAGTTCTGCGCGTGCTGCCGCGGGCCACACCGCCGCGGCTCCGCGCCGCTGGCGCCGCTCAGCGTGACGCAGCGCGCGCGCGCGAAGCGCGCGGCGGGTCCGCCCTGCGAGTTCGCGCGCCTCTACGCCGAGAGCGCGTTGCCCGCGGAGAAGAACAGCGGCGCGTTTGGCGGCGCCGAGAGCATCCGGTGGCGCAAACAAGGGTGGCCCGAAGTCGCGTTCGACGCGGCGCGATGGCTTCCGGTTTTCGTGGAAGGCGCGCGCGTGACCACCGAGCCGCAGCGCATGATCGCGGTGGAGGGCACGAAGCAGATCCTGCGATCGACGCCGCGCGACGTGATTCTGCCGCTCGTGCCCTCGCTGGTCCCCCCCCTGCGCGCGGCGCTCAACACGCACGACCCGCCCGCGGTGGCGGCGGCGCTGGAGATCGTCAAGGCGCTCATCAGCGCGCACGAGGACGCGGTGGACGTGCTCATCGATTGCGACGGGTTCCGGAGGCTGCTGCCGGTGCCCAACACCATGGCCGCCTGCGCGGAGCTCGTGCGCGTCGGGTACGAGAAGAAGATCGTGGGCGGCGAGCGCCGACGGCTGGACCTGATCGTCGACGAGTCGCTGCGCCTGATGGCGGATGCCGGCGGCGCGCGCGGGTTGCGGCTTATCAAGAGCTACATCCCGACGTTCGACCCGGAGAAGCCACGCGTGGAGGGGGTGGGTAGGTGGGGACGGAGGAAGGGCAGGTAGGCAGCGAGGCGGGAGTGTGCGCACCGCAGGCGGCGTGAACGCCGCGCGCGGCGTCGGCGGCGTGCGAGTGGCGGAGCGGTGAATAATTTGTCAAATAAATCGTCGGAAAGACGCGTTTTGCCGCATGTGCAGTGCGTAATTAGTCCGACGTTTCCGTCTCGAGCTCAAAGGTGTAGTACACAAAAAGTACGAGCTACGTAAGGGATTTGTAACCTCCGACGCGCGTCACTCGCCATGGCGTCGGAGACGACTCCCATGACGTCCGCCGCCCCCGGCGGCGGGGTTCCCCTCCCGAAACGCAACGTTTCGTGGTGGCTGCTCGCGTTTCTCATCCTGGGCGAGATCGCGGGCCAGGGCGTTTTCGCGTTGCCGCTGCACCTCGGCCGACTCGGGTGGGTGCTCGGCACCGCGACGTGCTTCCTGACGCTCGGCATCAACTACTTCTCGCTGCGCATGATGTACGGCGTGCACGTGCGTAACCCCGAGCTGCGGAGCCAGGCGAACGCGGCGGAGAAGCTCTTCGGGGGCGCGGGCGCGGTGGTGGTGCGCGTGGTGGTGCATCTGTACCTCTTCACCATCCTCGCCGCGTACCTGAATTCCCTGGGAAGGACCATCATGAACGTGATGTACGAGACGCGGGTGTGCCTCCCGGTCGCGACCGCGGTGGCGCTGGTCGTGGTGCTGCCCTTCGCGCAGCTCAGGAGCTACGGGGACATCACCGCCATCTCGCTGCTTTCCTTCGCCGCGGTCGTCGCGTGCATCACGCTCATCATGTCCGAGAGCTCGCGCGTCCCGGTGCCGGCGGGCGCGTCGTGGTCGACGTGGCCGCCGCTCGGCCTGACCGACTCGCTCACGTCCGTGGGCGGGTTCTTCTTCGCCTCGGGCGGCGGGCAGTGCGCGTTCTTCGAGTACCTCACCGAGCTGGAAAGACCCGCGGACTACCCGCGGACGTTAACGCTGACCACGCCGATTCTGTTCGGGCTGTACTACGGCACGGCGGCGATCATGTACGCGCGCTTCGGCGACACCGTGCCCGGGTTCCTGCTGGACGTCCTGCCGTTCAACACCTCGCGCCTGCTCGGGAACGCGCTGTTCTTCTTCCACATCATCGTCTCGTTCACCATCCTGAACACCGCGCTGCTCCGCGCGTACGCCAGCCACAGCGTGACGGACCCGTCCTTCGCCGCCAAGCGCGAGTGGGGGCTCATGTCGCTCTGCGTGCTGGGCCTGGCGTACGCCCTGACGAACACCGTGAGCGTCTTCGAGGACATGACCGCCGCGCTGGGCGCGCTGTTCGTGTCCACCACGGTGCTGGTGATCCCCCCGGCGTACCTGCTGTGCGCCTCGGCGCAGTCGGCGGCGGGGGACGCGGAGGCGGGGTCGCCGCCCAAGATGGGGACGGGCGAGGTGATCACCGTCAAGAAGGGCGACGCGCCCGCGGAGAAGAAGGCGTTCCGGTCGCCGCTCAAGAAGAACAAGCCGGAGATGGTGGATCCGTCGACGCCGCCCAAGTACGGAGCGTCGCAGAGCGTCACGGAGGACGGGTTCGAGAGGGTGAGCGGCGCGGTGAGCGCGCCGCTGCGCGTCTTCCTCGTCGTCTCCATCGCGTTCGCGCTCGTGGCCGTGCCGTTCCTCACCTGGGGCGCGTCCGCGCGGCTGCTGCAGGACGCGCGGGACGTCGCGCCGCCGTTCTCGTGCGGGCCGTGCGTCACTCGCGAGTGCGCGTTGAGCGAGGACACGCACGCCGCGTTCGCGGCTCCAACCTCCGACCGCACGACGCCGTTCGCGGAGCGGTTCCACTCGGCGCCGGTGTACCCGGGCGCGCCGGACACCACGGCGACGCTGGACGTCGCGGTGGACGCGGACGGGTTCCCGGCGACGGACAATCTGGACGCCGCGGACCCCAACCTGCACTGGGCTGGGCAGAGGGCGGTGGATAACTCGCAGTACGTCGACGTGCTGGTAGACCCCATCGAGGAGGAGACGAAGCGGCGGTGACGTCCGCGCGCGCGGCGTCGCGACGGGACGACGGGGACGACGTTCATTTTATTTTTATTGATGCCGAAAAAGGTGAAGGTTCAAGCGCACTGCGGGTTTTGGCGACGTCCCCTACGTACAAAGTACAGTACGTGTATGAGCATTCAGTCACAGTTCGTCTCGTGTCGGCTGCGACGGTCGACACGACACGCGAGTCGTGGTTTTTCCTTTCCTCCGCGCGCCTCGCGCCCGCGCAGTCGCGCCCGCACGGCGGAGACGGCGCGATGGCGGAGTCCGAGACGCTGAAGCGCAAGGCGACGGTGGCGGTGAACGCCACGCCCGCGGGCGGGGGTATGGAGGAGGGCCCCTTCGTGTGCCACCTGCCGAGTCGCCCCGACGGGATGCCGCCCGAGGGGACGGAGTGGAGGGCGTGGCGCAAGAACGTGGAGTTCCGCGGCCACCACCTGGTGCTCCGCGGCCGGACGCGGGGGGTGGATTACGTGGGGAACAACTTCGCGAGCGCGGGAACGCCCGCGGCGAACGCGTGCTCGTACTTCGTCGCGCGCCTGCGTCGCGTCGCGTCAGGGAAAAAAGCAGCCGCCGCCGCCGCCGATGCGGACGCGAGCGACCCGGAGTACGAGCTGGACGTGACGCCGGTGGGGGGCGGCGGGATCGTGGACCTGCAGACGCGGTGCCACGCGCAGGAGTACGACGCGCCCGTGTGGGACGGCGCGGAGGACATGAACGACCCGGGTGTACGCGCCAAGTACAACGACCGGCTCCTGCGGGCCTTCTCCAGCGCGAAGCGCCAGAGGAAAGTGGCGCGCATCCAGGCGGAGAGGCGGGTGGATGCGTCGTCGCTGGCGGCGCCGGATGCGATGCGCGCCAACCTCGTGGCGGCCACCGCGGGCGAGCTGGACGCGCGCGCGCTGGCGGAGCTCGCGGGCGCGCGCAGGAACATCCCGGCGCACGACCCGAACGCCACCAACCCGCACGACGCGTACCCGCTGCGGCGGTTCCCGCTGTACGCCCTCGCCGATCGCTCGCGGTGGAAAGACCTGCTGGCGGCGGCGAAGAAGCCGTCGAAGCTCGAGTCTCTGCGCGCGAACGGCGACGTGGACAGCTTCGTGCTGGACCTGGTGCCCAGACTGGAGCGTCTTTCCGGCGCGGACGCGGCGTCCGACGCGGCGTCGCAGAGAGAAGCCGCCAAAGCGTTGGCGTTCCTGGACGCGCTCCTGGCGTTCCGGTCGCACAAGGGCGCGGTATCGGAGCGGCGGCCGAAGAAACGAGACGCCGACGACGCCGACGCGCGCGACGCGCGCGACGCGAATGAAGAATTAAAAAGCAGCGACAGCGACGCGTTCGCGTCTTTGAGCTGGACGCATGACACCAAGGTGGATTTGGTGACACAGCGCGCGTTCATCGACGCGTTCATGGAGCAGAGCCGATCGGACATCGGAACATCGGACGAGCCGCGTCGGTTCGTGCGCCCGAAGGCGAGCTCGGACCTCGTCACGCTGCACTGCATCTTGATGACGGCGCGCGTCTCCGGCTGGACCGTGGACGTCAGCGCGCTGGCGAAGCGGCTGAAGATGTCCGTCAAGGACATGACGCCGCTGTGCCGGGAGCTCGGCCTGACGATGGGGCGCGCGCCGGGGAAGAAAGCCGACGGGGGCGGCGCCGCCGTCGCCGCGCTCAAGCTGGACGGCGAGAAGACGCTGCGTGATTTCCTGCCGGAGATCAAGAAGCGACCGCAGGCGGCGAAGAAGCGAGAGTAGCGGCCGCGCGGACGGCGATTTGTGAGTTCTGAGTTGAAATTCGCCTTCTGTCCGTTTGCGAAAAACCTCATCGTCCGAGACGGCGCGTGCCGTGTTCGTCACACCGGGTCGCGCACCGGGGGGGCACAGCCGGTAGCGCCCCGGGGCTCGCGTCGGGCTCGCGCGGGGAGGCGTTCGCTCGGGAGCCGAGCGGCGACGATGTCGAACTCGGGCGACATCCTGCTCCGCGGAGGCGCGCTGCTGAAGAAGTACCAGCACTACCTGCCGGACGAGGAGATGGCGCCTCTCGGCCCGAAGGGCGGGGACCAGTACGGGTCTCTGCTGTACTCCATGAAGAGCACCCTGCGCGATATCCAGGAGAAAGCCGAGTCCATCAAGGAGGAGACCAACCGCGCGGCGCTCGCGACGGCCAACGCGGAGATCCGCCGGTCGAAAAACTTTCTGCGCGGTGAGATGCCCAAGCTGCGCAAATTCGCGGCGAAGGGCGCGAAGAAGCTCACGGAGCAGGAGCGCGCGAACCGCGAGGACGAGATGAACGACTTCGAGTATCAGGTCGAGTGCGTCCCGGACGGAGTGACGCGGAACGTGCCTCCGCCGCCGCCCAGGACGACGCTCGGCGACGGCGCGAGCGGAAGCGGCGCGCGAAACAAAAAAGGCGTCACGATTGACGAAGCCGCGATCGGCGCGGCGATGGACGGCGCGACGGACATGTCGCACACGGACGAGAGCCGCGCGTTCCGGGCGGAGTTCGAGGACACGAAGAAGAAGCAGGACAAGGGTCTGGACGACATCTCCAAGGGTCTGCGCGTTTTGCGCAACCTGGGGGGGGAGATGGACGACGAGGTGAAGCGGCAGGCGCCGGTGATGGACGCCATCGACAACAAGATGGACTCCACCTCCGCCGAGCTGCGCACCGCGAATGGCAAGCTCAAGAAGGTGATCACGCAGATGCGGAGCACGCGGCACTTCTGCATAGACGTCATCCTGATCTTCATCATCTTGGGCATATCGCTGTACCTGTACAACCAGTTCGGGTGAAGGCACGGAAGAAGGAGAGAGTCGGCGCGCGGCGCGCGCGACGCGTCGAAATACCGTACGCGTCTTTGTACATCTTTCTCAATCACAACGACTTGACGCGCGTCTTTGAAACCGCGCGTCGGTCGACTCTGTCGTCGAGCTCCTGTCTCAGCTCCTGTCACGACCCTACTAGACGCCTCAATCGAGCTGCTCGACCGGTTTCGAGGGCATCACCCTGGTCTTGACGGCGGCGACGTACGGCTCGGCGAACGCCGCGGCTTTGGCGACGTACGGCGCGGCGGCGTCGGCGGCTTTGGCGGCGGCGGGCGCGGCGCGCTCGAGCACCGCCACCACCGCCGGGTACTTGAGCACGGTCTCGTACGCCGACTTGACCTTCTCGAAAAGCTGCGCGTTGTCCACCTGCGCGCGCGCCTCGGCGATCGCCGCGGTCACGGCGCCGGTCACCTTCTCGGGAAGCGTCACTGCCTTGGCGCGCAGCAGCGCGAGCGTCTGCTCGATCTTGGCGAAGTACGCCTCGCGCGTCGCCTTGAGCTCCTCGAGCTTCTCCGGCGTCAGCGCCAGCGCGGACTTGGCGTACGCCACGGGCGCGGAGGGCGCGATCCTGTCCGCCCAGATGGACTGGAGCAGGCTCACGGCGGTGTCCACCTGATGGAGGGGCGAAGGACGGGAGCGGGGCGTTCGAGCCGTCAGCGTCTCGCGGCGAGGTTCACGTCCTACCCTGTGAAAAAAAAAGAACCTTTCTTCGAAAAAGTGGGAAGGGAAGAAATATCGCGCGGAGGCGGGTCGCTAAAAAAATCGCCAGGTGGTTCGTTCCGACGCGGGCGCTCGGGCGTGGGCGCACCTTGGTGTCGACGGTGGTCATGTACGCGGGGTACTTCTCCTGGACCTTGGACACCACGGGGGTGCCGTAGGCCTTGATCAGGTCCTCGATCTTGGTCAGGGAGCCCTGTGGTCGGCGCGGGAAGAAAAGAAGGACGCGACGTCAACATCTCGCGGGAAAACGACAGGCGCTCTTCTCACCGTCCGGGAGGAGGCGACGCGGCGGCCGCGGGACGAGCGCGCGCGCGGCGCTTACAAAGCGAGGCGCGCGCGCGGTTCTTCGTGACACGCCAGATCGCGCGCTTCCGCGGGAAACCCGGGCCTTGATTGCGATCGCTTGGCGCGTGGAGTCGAGGCGCGCGACGGACCTTGAGGGCGTTCGTTTCCTTGGCGGAGGAGTAGTAATCGCACGCCTTGGAGAACACCTTGGTGCCGGTGACGAACTCCACGGAGTTCGCGGCGGCGGTCTCGACGAACGCGAGGCGCTTAAGATCGGCGGGGGGGGCGACGGCGGCCATGGCGACGTGCGTGCGGTCGGAGGCGACGCGCGGAGTGCGGACGCAGGGGGGGACGGAGGCGCGAACGCGTGCGAAGAAAACGAGGCGGTTCTCGAAACGTCGTCTTTCGAAAACGAAACGAGCGTCGGAAACAAACGCCAGATCGGAGCGTCTTCGCCACGTGGCGGCAAACGTTTTAGAAAACGGGGACGTTATAGACCGTCATCCTTGAGTCAAATTTTAATTGCCAAATTAATTGGGGGAGCTCTTGCGTGACCGTAAAAGCAAATTGATGAGCTCCCGAAAAA
>Ga0181561_10004339_pt1 | contig 12279 bp, 7 predicted proteins | sample 011ome_19_FD_133760 | JGI IMG/M metagenome (GOLD analysis project Ga0181561, IMG submission 133760) | Coastal salt marsh microbial communities from the Groves Creek Marsh, Skidaway Island, Georgia - 011510BT metaG (megahit assembly) | ecosystem: Environmental > Aquatic > Marine > Intertidal zone...
AGATTCTTCCATCGCGCCGACGAAGCGAGCTCGCGCGTTAATTCTCGATCATCCACCAACACCGCGAGTGCGATTGTGATCCAGAAAATGATCCATAAGAACGCACACGCGGCGGCGACACGCAGTATTCCGCTCGTCACGGCTTTGGCGCACGTCGCGACGCTGGCGGGCGACGCCCACGTCCCTTGGTGACGCCCCGTCGTCGTTGTCGTCGCTTCAAACGCGGCGTTATCCAGCATTTTCACAACTTCAGCGCTCGCGCGCGTCTCGGTGGGTGGCGCATCGCAATTGTCGTCTTCGTCTTCGTCGTCCGCGTGCCCAAATGCGCGCGCCTCCAATCGCTCCAATCGTGCCTCCATCGCGAACAATCGCTCCTCGAGCGCCTCGGTGAGCGCATCAATTTGCGTCGCACCGTGTCTCGCCAATGCCAGCGCCTTTTGCACGTCCGTGCTTATGGCGTGCTTGACATTTGTCAAACGTGTCGAGAATGTCTCGAGCGCCCGCGCGACTCGATCGTCCTCCGCGTCTTCCTCCGCGCGCGCCTTCATCGCCGCGCTCGGCGACGCATCAATGTCAATGTGCGTCGTGTACACATCGTCTCGATGCTCGACGACAGCGTGTCCAGTGCGCGTCATCGGCGAACGGCAGCGGCGGACAATGACGCGCGAGCGAAGCTATTTCTGGCGCCTTCGCGTCGACGCGAATCCATTCCCGTCCTAGGATCCGCGCGTCGTCTCAAAATCATCCGAATAACTCACACCAGCAAAGAATAACCCACCCGGGGGCGCGGGCGGCGCCACAGCGCGTCGATCGCGCGTGGCGGCAATGTTAAGCAACACGTCGTCGTCGCCGGCGAAATTCGCGGATTCGCGCATCGTCGTCGATACGAGGCACCGCACGAGTTTTCGTAAGAACCGGTCGGCGACGAGCTCGATGACGATGACATCCATGGTCGACGGTGATGACGCCGACGCCGACGCGATGGCACCGTCGCCGTCCTCGGCGCGTATGGCGCGTTCGCGAGTCACAGCCGAGCGACTTCGGCGATTCGCGCGCGACATCGCGTCTTCGGCTTGGTCTTCAACCGCGTCGTCGCCGCGCACATCAATCGTGCGCTCGAACGCACGGGCGACGACGAAACGTACGTGCGTAGACTTTCCTTCTGGCGTCGCGCGCGCGTAGGCATACATATCTACGTCACCGCGATCGACTAATCGCTGGAGCACGCGATTCGCGACGTCGACGTCAATCGACGCGCGCGGCGTTCGCGCTTCCCGAAATAATTGCGTCTTCGGCACGACGTAAACATATCTCCTATACGTGGCCGAAAACGTGGCGTGAAATGAATGCGGAGCGATGGTGACATGCGTAACGCGCAACGCCCCGACGCGGCCTGGCGGAGAATTTGCGACGGCGCGCTCGATGTCCGCGACGTCGACATCCAGTCGCTTGGTCCAAAACGACACCGCGCTCGCCACCGCGTGCACACCGCGATCGGTGCGCCCGGCACTTGCGATTGGACGAGTTTCTTTATCGAGCAGCGGCGCCCAGGCGTGCGTGAGCGCGCGCGAGACGCTCCACGAGCCCGGCGTCCACGTCGTCGTCCCGGCGTTATCCGTCGCCGCGTTCCACGCAAACCCCGCAAACGATGGTCCGTGATACCACACGCGCGCCTTGTACGCCGCACGTCCCGGTCTGTGTTTGTTATTCCCATCCAACGCCGCGGCGCCGAACGCGTTGTCCACGCGCGCGTCGGGCATCGACAACGCTTCGCCCAACGTCGCCGGCGTCGGCTCCGTCCCGCTCGAGCTCACCCCTCGCACGCACGCGCGCGCCAGCGCATCCACCGCGCGCCACGCGCGGTCATCGAGAAAACAATTCGACGCCACCGGGTCCCATCTCGCGCGATTGAAATCGCGTCCGGCGTGGAATTCGCCGCACCGTAAGCTTTGACTCGCGTGTCGCAGCGCTGGTTCCGAAGCGTCTGGCGGCGGCGCGTCTCGCGTCGTCGTCGCCGCAGCCGCCGCGGCGGCGATGGCGGCACCGCCCGTCGTCGTCGTCGTCGTCGTCGTCGTCGTCGTCATCATCGTCGCCGTCGGCGGCGCGGTCGCGGCGAACGCGACGCCGCGCGCGGCGATGCGAGCGCGCGACACGGCGAGAGAAAAAGCGTCACACAATGCCGCGCGAACCGTCACCGGCGCCGTCCTCGTCCTCCTCAGCGCTCGGTGACGTGGGTGCACGAGAGCGCGATGAGTTTTTCGACCCAAATGCGGACGACGCGGACGCGCGCGCGCTGTCGCGCGCGAGTGGAGGTTCGAGCGCGACGGATGCGATTTTGAGCTGCCCTGGGTGCTTCACTGAAGTGTGCGTTTTGTGTCAAAAGCACGCGCGGTATGCGGGGCAATACCGCGCGGTGTTTGCGCAGAACGTGTGCGTGGTTCGTGAGAGCGCGCTCGTCGCGCGCGGGGGCGGTGACGCTCGGGGGACGGGTGGGACAGAGGCGATGTTGAGCGACGTTGGGGAACGGTTTCACGAAGTCAAGTGCGAGACGTGTCGAGAAGTCGTGGGCGTGATTGATGACGACGAGGTGTATCACTTTTTTAATGTCTTTCCGAGTCAAGGGTGATTTATGCTGATTTATGTGTGCTGCGCGCGCGTACGCGATGCGTCGTCGTTCGGTGCATGGGTGCTGTCCCGTATTCGACGTCGAGAGACGGTTGGATTTCGGCTCTGTTATTTTTGTCTCACGAGTTCATTTGCGCGCACGCGCGCGCGCGCAACGGTGTGTTTAACGATTGCGCGTAGAGTGTGAGTTGGTGCACGGCATGAATGACGGCATGGATGCGCGTGCTTTCGCAATGGCGCCAGAGGGCGCGTCGGGGGCTGCGGGCCTCGATGAGTCAACCGGCGGAGCGTTGACCGCATCTTTCAATACCATGGAGAAGATGCGCGCGCGCGAAGCGAAGACACAGTCTTCATCACGACTATGGGAAGTCATACACGATTGGTTCATCATTCAAGCGTGCGTGTGCTGCGGATTACTCGCGCTCACGGGATACTTTACATTTATATCAACCTCGGTGTGGCGTAAATGCACCCGCGGCTTTGATGTAGAATTTCGAAACGCGCTAGGGCGCGAAGAAGTCGTTCGTTCGTTCTTGCAGTGTACATTTGGGCGAGAATACGGCAACGTGTACCGGCCGTGGCGTATGGGTGACTTTTCCGTGCTTTTCGTGCGCACGTCGACGCTCGCATACTTTGGAGAAGTCATTTTTCATCAACTTAGCGCGTGGCACGCGTCGAAATATAGGAAATGGCGCACCAAACTCGCCGTGTACTCGTTTGCAGCGTATTACATTGTATATTTCGTCATGATTTCAATCCTCGGGAATCATTCACAGTATTCTCAGTTTGTATGTATGTCGTGTTTTGGTGTGCTGTTTTACTGCGGCGCGACGAGCAAAGAATTTTGGTCTACAAAGGGTCTGAGTTGGATTTACACGTACATCATACTCATGGCCATTATCGGCAAGGCGGTCGTTGAAATTTTCATAATCATCGCTGCAGATCCCAGCGTGAGCGTGACACTTAAACTCGGCGTTCGGTTCGTATTGGATCCTTTATTTTGGGAATTCGTCCGCGCCGTCGAACGGCATTACGCGCGACTCAATCCGTCACCTGGGCCATGTCTACAACTCCCGTACTTTGTGTCATTTACGCTTCAACAGGCGTTCTTCTCTCGATACATTATGTTTCTTTTGTCCGCCGGTGGCGCGGTGAAGAATATGGCGACTGTACAAGCAGTGCTTTCGCTGCACGAGCTCATGATTAACGTCGTCCAAAAGGACCGTGACGTGCATCTGGCCAAGATTTTTCTGGGTAAGCAAACAGCAGAAGCGATGTTAATCTCCCGTAAACAGCACGATATCGTAGCTTTAAACTCAATCGTGTCGTCGTTTGCCGAGATATGTGCAGTGATTGTCATTTCACTCTACCTCTACGTATTTCGCATGGCAAGCATCGGGAACGAGGACATCGTCGACTTGAAGGCGTACGGCATACAAGCCCTCAATTTGATCGCCATCGAAGTGTTACTGTCATTCTTCATCATGTACGCCCAACAACGATTTCATGGCATTCGCCATCGAGATGTTTTCCCGCGTGGCAATTTCGCTGGTAAAGGTAAATGGTTTTGCGTGACGTATCGTTTTGTCGTCTTCATGTGGATTACGGTGATGATGGCGCATAAGATAACAATTTATCTCGTCGGCTCACAATTTCACAAGTATTTGTGTCCGCGTATCAATGATGATGGGAGTATTTTTTCATATCAGTGCACCACGGAGGACTTAAAACTCGCACCTGGCGGCTTCTACCTCAACTCGCGAGCCTTTCTGATACAAATGTATGATTTCCCAGTGTCAAATCTCGTGAAAGAGACGAGCCGTTGATTAAGAGCGACCTTATGCTTTAAATTACAAATCTCAACGCCAAAAGTGTTCTTTCTCCTTCTATTTACAAACGCTCATCAATAGCAGACATCACTTCGATGTAATTCCTGTCTTCGAGGGAATTCCTGGCGCTATTTGCTGCGCTTGGAGGTCTTACGACACTTCCGGAGGACGTACTCGCCGCGATGTCAGGAAACTGCTTTTCGGGCCCCCATACGTCTGCAAAAGACAACTTACGCCTATGTTTTGGCACCGGTGGCGCCGCCACTGGTTCGACGCCTAAACTCTCAACAACGACACCTTTCAACGTTCCTAAACGACGCGGAGATTTCACAGTGATTTCGACATCCGTGTTCACCGTGATCGATTCTCTATCGGACTTAGTTCGCGTGTTGCGCTCATCCGCGTCGAAATCTTGCACTTTATCCGCAAGTGTTGGATAATAGTTGCGACGAATCGTGATCACCATTATGTACGGAAGTAGGCCAGCAACTGCCACGGGCCAAATTCCAAGCCAGAACTTGGCTGACTTGGATACAATCGGCACGAAAGTTTTGTAACTGAAGGTCGAGTAGTACGGATCCGTTTCACTCAAAACGGTGTTCAGAATAAACCACAGCACAATCGATCCCCAGATGGTGATGTGGTGATAAATGGTCCAAAAGTTAGAGTACAACGCCATTTGAACGTTGAGTGTCACGACAATGGATGTATACAGCGTCGTACCCACTTCCCATAGACCAAACGTGCGACCGCTGCTTGTGTCGGATTCGCCGCCATGAATGCCGTAAAAGACACACATGTAACTCACTACGCCCACGTAGATGCCGTTTGCGAACCAAAGAAGACGACGCTTGGAAGTAAACTGTGTGTTTGCTTGCGTTTCTTTGTACAACGCCGGGTACTTCAACGAGCTCGACGGTCTCACATCTTGATCAAGGATACCGAGCGCTAAGACGGGGAAATTCGTAAAGAAGATGTTGAATGACGACATCAACCAGTCATTGTACACTACTTGTCCACTCGCGTTCGTATGCATGTTGTAAATGAAAATGGTCAAACCAAACGCAATGTTTTTGTAGAAGAAGTACGTCACCATACGCGCGATGCGCTTGTAGTTGTAGCGTCCGTGTAAAAGGATGAGGCGTTCCAAGTATCGGAACTGAGCGAACGAGAAATCGGAAGCCATGACAGCTTGCATGCCTTCTTGACCACTGATGCCAACACCAATGTGCGCCGCTTGAATCATCCCAACGTCATTGGCTCCATCACCGATGGCAAGCGTGATACGACCCGAGTCTTTCACGAGCATTGTCACGAGAGCCTTTTGAAGCGGAGAAACACGGCAGCAAATTACCGCAGCACAGTGCGTACCGAGCGCCAAGAAGCTCGCACTTAGTTCTTCAGTGAGTGCCAACGTCAAAGAACGACCATCAATAACCATACCAATATCTGCATCGAGTAACTTAGCCGCTTCGGCGTCAATCAAACCAGCCTGAAGCTGCTGCTTAACAGAGGCCATGGCAAGTTCCTCAAACTCCGCGCTGGAAATTTCACCATCATTTTCCTTTTTAACCAAGTCTTCTACATTGATGATGCGTAACTTCATGTTTGGCGTAACTAGAGAGCACGCTTGGCCAATATTGATCGCGGTATCTTGCTTATCACCAGTAAGAACCCAAACCGCGATGTTTGCTGCCATGAGTTGCTCAATCGTGCGCGGAACGCCTGTTTGCAACTTGTCTTCAATAGCTGTCGCGCCCAAGAGAGTGAGATCCTTTTCAACAAGTTCGGCGACATCCTCAAGGAGCTCTGTACGTTGCTCTAAAGCTTGACTCGCTTCGATAAATTTCTTGTTCCAGCTGTTATACTCTTGCGCTTCAATTTCACGCTCGGCGATGCATAACGTACGCAAACCACACTGCGCCCACTCATCCATATGCTTTTGCGTTGCCTCTTTGTAGCCGTTTGCGGATGATGCGAGTCGCTGGTAAATAACAGAATCCGCACCTTTGCAGAAGAGCATGATTTTGCCATTGCTCGAGCGCGCAATTACACTCATGCGCTTACGCTTTGACGAGAATTCGAGAATGTTCAAAATTTCATACGTGACGACGACGTTCGGCTTTGACGGATCGAGCTGTTGTTCTTCGACCTCGATGCTCGACACCGTTCGCTTCTTGAAAAAGAAACCAAATTGCTTAGCCGCAACGACGAACGCAAGCTCGTCCGGACTTTCCGCTTGATAAACAATTTCCTCCGGCGTCGGGTTGCCTTCAGGGATCACTGTCTGGCAAACAGCGAGAACTCGGAAAAACCCACTGCATAGCTGCTTATCGCTTCGATCGCGCCAAGCTCCATCAGTCAATCGCTTATCACGGAAGTTGAAAGACGGCTCGATCGCATGTTCATGCTCGCTAACTGGCGGAAGTTTGATGCCCTTGCGTGCTTGAATGGCTCGCTCGATTTCAGTAATGCCTTCGCCGTAGCTCACACCACCGATGGAACACTTGAAGAACTCCATAGAGTTACACGTTAACGTACCAGTCTTGTCACTCAAGACTGTGTGAATCATGCCAAGTTCTTCGTTTAAGTTCGTGGTTCTGGCGACAGCGGGGGTGTCCGTATCCTTGTGGTACATTTTTCGATCCTTGTTCAAAAAGACGAATCCTTGGAAAACTTTGACAAACTCGAGCGACACATACAGTGAAATGGGAATCAAATAGCCGTATAACACGTACGATGTGAAGAAAGAAATCGTACCAACAAGAGTTTTGTTGTCCGGATTGAACGTCACATCTTGCTCGTTCACATCAATGTACCAATGCTTTGCGGCACTGGACGTGATCCATTGCGAGCAAAACACTGCTGAAGCAGTGCCAAGAACCGCCAAAGAAAGCAACATGGTGATAACTACGCCATCCATCTGCTTTTCCACGTGTGAACGCTTAGAAGGTGTGTCAGTAGAGTTCATCATGACCTTCGTATCATGACCCGTGTACACCGCGATGCCAACCACCCATTCAGTGTTTCTCAAGTTGGAACCTCGTAAGAGCATGTTGGATGGGTTCAAAGAAATCTTCTTTGGCTGCGGAAACAATGGCGCACCAATTGACAAGTTTCCTGAATATGTGTACAACGAATTGTTTGGATGCTCACACTCGACGCACGAAGATCCTCGCGAGAGCTTGGTCATGTTTGCTACGTTAAGCGGCCCAATGTCTTTCACCAAATCCACCGCCCGCTTCGTCTTCAAGTTCGTTTCACCATCGAGATTTTTCGTTTCGACGTAGCAAGAATTCTCTTCCGACGAACTATCCAACATGATCAAGTCGCAAGGAAAAAACTGGTCCCGAACAACGCGAACGATATTCCCGACGCGAATATCCTTCCATTCGCAACGTTCAAACGACGTTCCGTTGAAACGTTCAGCCGCTGACAAGTTTTGCGTTCGATCCTGCACGTGTCGCTTGTAATCTTCAATGCCTTCCTTGAACATGGATAAGCCAACGACAATCGTCAATGGCGTCCACGTCGTGTACGGCTCGATCGGTGAAACCGTATCAAACAGGGAAATAATCGCCACCGATAAAAAGTACAAGTTCGCCACGCGTCTGAACTGCTCGTAAAGCCCTTTCGGGAAAAACGTCGCCACATTGTACTTTCCCGTCGATATAGCGTTATCTCTAAATCTGAGCAACTCGTTGGGGTGACCCGCGCCGAGCACCAGCGTTCGGTTTGTTGGTTTGGGTCCGCGGTTCCTCAGTCGACGCAATGAACCGGACGGGGTTACCGCCACTGGCGCCGCAGGCGTGGCACTCGCGTCAGCCATGGCTATCGCCGCGTGCTCTCACGCGTCGATGTCGCGTTTGTCGTCACGTGCCGCTGAAAAGTCAACAAAGAGACGGCCGATCGCGATTGAACCTCCGCACGCGCGCAAGTTCCGGCGTTCGACTGCGCGCGCGTCGCTCGGCGCGAGGACGCACGAATGGACGCGACGTGTAGGTTACACTTGTCACGTTCCACGCGTCGTGCGCGTTGGAGACGGACCGTGCGAGCGAATGACGCGCTCAAAATGGTCGAGGAGCATGAATTGGCCACCTCAGCCGCGCGCCGGCGGTTACGCGCGCGCGACTGGATCCACATGTGGATTACTAAAGCGTAAAATGAGGATATTCGTTACAACAACGACGTCAGAGACAATTAATTAGTCGCGCCTAATGGATCGCGGACAGTCCACGATGAGTCATCGCGAGGAGCGGCTTCGGAACTGCCAATAATGGCGACGGCGGAGGACGTCTTCATGGCAGGCGCGAGGTGCTCGCGCGCGGCTCGGGCGATGTCTTCGGGCGAACACGCGAGTAAACCGTCACGGAAGTGTTGACGTTGTGCGTCAGTGAAGCCAGTGTTGAAACCGGACTTACCGCGAGAGCTCGGCGCGAGAGGGGCGTCGAGAGCCTTGAAGGCGCGAAGCTGGGCCTCTTCGAGTTCTTTGGACGTAATCGAACCGGGCGTCGTCGCCCACTCGACAGACTTCACGAACGTCTCGAGCGTCTTCGTCGTGTTCGGATCACGGTAAGAAAAGAACTGGAACAACGCACTCATCGGGTCGCTCACGGCGCCACCGCCGTAAGCACCACCCTTTTCACGAATTTCGCGGTGAAGGTAGCCCGCGCTCAACGCTTGGGCAAGCAAAAAGAGCGCTGGAGCGTCGGGGTGCGTGTACGGCAAAGCTGGCACCGACGTAGAGCAGTAGTTCGTTTGACCCGGGATCGTGATGAACGTCTTGGATAACTCAGGTTTGAACGACTTCAACTTGGACTCGAGCGTAGAGCCGGTGGCGTTGGGGCTCGCGGCGGCGGGCTTGATGTCGCCCAAAAAGCGCGAGAGGGCGCGTTCGACAGCCGGGAAGCTTTCAGATTGACACGCAATACGGCATCGTTGCACGCGCTCAGGGCGGAGTGCGAACGCGGCGATTTCAGAAAGAGCGCTTTGCGCTTCTTCAATCGCGTTTTCTTTGGACAAGCGCGTCACGAGCGCCACGTATGGCAACCCAGTGAGCTCATTTGCAAATGCGCTCGAGGCGTTGATTTGTGCAGCCGAAAGCGAGCGGGCGTATTGCAAACCGTTCGAGCCCACTGAGGAGCCAAGAGATGCCGCTTTGCGAGAAAGTAACAACTTCAATCGGTCTTCTTCGCCACGCCACTTGGCGGTTTGCAAGTCGGTGAGAATTTCGAACATGTCATCAACGTTGCGCTCGAGCGCGTGCGAGCCAATGGCCAACGACACTGTCGGCGTTCCCTTGCCATCAGCGATCGGACGCAAGACAGACTCGACGGAAAACCCACCCGTCTTGAGCTTGATCTTCTCCGCCAAGTCCTTGTACTTCATCTTCTCCGTACCAACTTGGTCGATGAATTCGCAGAAAAGATCCAAGTACGGCACGAGGCGCTCGGGAAGACCATCCAAACTAAAGTGCGTAGTAAAGTACGCCACGCCATTCGTCGGTTGCTCGTCGTATTGAAGCGGGATACCGTTAGCAATTTTCATATCCTTAGACCCCCATTTCTTGATCTCCTTCGGTACTGCTTCGGAGACGACGAGTGTGGGTAAGATGGACACGTCCTCCTTCATGTCTTGGTTCTCCTTGAGCGCCAAAGCATTGGCGACAATCTTTGCCTTTTGTTCTTCCGTTAAAGTAGCTTCGATAGACTTGAGCTTCTTCTTTTCCGCTTCGTCGAGCTTCTTATCGTAATCTGGATCAGTACGAGCGGTCACTGTGAGGCGGTGAGTGTTGTCCAAGAACCATTTCTTGATGAGTTTTTGCCAGAATTGAGGATCGGCGTCGAGCGCGGCGTTCAACTTGGCGGCGAGCTCAGGCGTGCGAAGCGAGCGCAAAGAATCCCCATCGTGAACCCAAGTGCTGAAGGCACCGAAACCAGCGTACAAACCAAATTGTGTGGTCACCACAGCGGCGTCGAGTTCAACTTGATGCATCACCGCTTCGACGCGGTCGCGAGGAAAGCCTTCGCGAGAGATGCGCTCGAGAACTTCTAAAATGGTCGTTTCAACCTTCTTAAGGTCCGCGTCGGCGACATCCTTCAAGCCAACGGCAAATGAGGTTTCACGACGAGAACCACCATAACCAGTGCCTGGAGCAAATCCGCTACCCAAGCCAGGTTCGAGGAGCGCTTCGTAAAAGTAACTTTGAGGTCCACTCGTCAATAAATCGCCCGCGACGTTCAACGCAAAGTTCTCCAACGACACCGGATCCTTAATCTGGTTCACCATGAGCCAGGCGAGGGAGATGATCGATTGTTTGTTGGCGTCGGCCACGATGGCATCGGCGGGCACGGTGACTTCGACCGCTTGCGGCGCCTTGAAGCGTTGTTCGTCTTCTACAATCAACTTGCTCACGTCGAGGCGGTCGAAACGGTGAAGCGCCAAGTCTTCAATCTGTTGCAACGTCTCTTCGAGCGGCAAATCACCATAGGTGTAAAACTTGGCGTTACTCGGGTGGTAATGCAAGGCATGGAAAGCCTTGAGTTGCTCGTACGTTAAATCCGGGATGTTAACCGGATCCCCGCCGCTGTTCCAGTGGTACGTCGACGTCGGGAACAAATTCGCCCCAAGTTCGCGCCCAAATCGCGCGCTTTGCGACCCCATGGCCCCTTTCATCTCGTTAAAGACAATGCCCTTGTAAATTAAATCACTCTTCGGGTCATCCATCGTCGCAAACTCAAATCGGTGACCTTCCTGTGAGAAGTCTCCTTCTTTAATCTTTGGAAAGAAGCACGCGTCCAAATACACCCCCAACAAGTTGCTGTAATCCACCTTGTTCATCGTACTGAACGGATAACACGTAAAATCACTCGCCGTCATGGCGTTCATAAACGTACTCAACGATCGACGCAACATATTAAAAAATGGATCGCGAACCGGGTACTTTTCACTCCCGCACAACACCGTGTGCTCGAGCACGTGCGCGACTCCCGTGGAATCTCTCGGCGTCGTTCTAAACGCCACGTTAAAGCATGCGTTCGAATCATCCGCGCCGACGTGTAATAACTTTGCCCCAGTGCGTACGTGTTCCAATTCAACCGCCACCACGTCATACGGCTTCACGCGTTGCACAGACGTCACCACGAATGCGCCCTTGGCGAGCGCGCTTCCGACGGGCAACGCCTCGAGCGCGTCCAACATCCCACTCGCGCTCACGGGTTCCACCACCGCGCTCGCCCCGTTCGCCCCACCCGTCGCGATCGCCGCATTCGTACCCACCACGGCGGCGCCCGTGCCGATCATCACCTCGCGTCTCGACGCCAGCGTCGACGACGAAAGTTTGCGATGATGACGATGATTCGCGCGCTTATTCAAGACGACGCGCCCAATCGACGCTCCTCGCGCCACGCACGCCGTCGTCGTCGCGCGCATCAACCGTGCGATGTGCGTATACGCGCGCGCGTGCGAGTCTGTGCGCGTCGTGCGTCGAACGCGGCGTCGCGTCAATGACGTCAATGACGTCACGCGAGCACCCTTTTGGCGTCGTCATCGACATCGATTCGCGCGCGTCGATCGACACCGCGCGCCTCTCTCTCGCGCGCGCGAACGACGCATCGCGACGCCTCCTCGCGCCTAGCGCCTCGCGCGTCGTCGCGCGCCTAGCGCCTCGCGCGACGCCGGGCCGTAGCCCGCGACGATGATGGGGCGTCGGAGCTGAATCGACATTGTTCGCCTCGCGACGGTCGTCGACGTCGTCATGGCGTCTCGCGTCGCGCACACCGCGCGCACGGTGCGATTGTTTCGCCGCGCGTTCGCGTCGTCGTCG
>Ga0181561_10004341_pt1 | contig 12273 bp, 8 predicted proteins | sample 011ome_19_FD_133760 | JGI IMG/M metagenome (GOLD analysis project Ga0181561, IMG submission 133760) | Coastal salt marsh microbial communities from the Groves Creek Marsh, Skidaway Island, Georgia - 011510BT metaG (megahit assembly) | ecosystem: Environmental > Aquatic > Marine > Intertidal zone...
GCCCCACCAGCTCCTTGCGCAGCTCCGCGCTCGACGGCTCGTCCGCCGAGGGCGCCTCGCCCGCGTCGCGCTTCGCGAGAAGCACCTCGATGGACTTCGCCCGCTCCTCCTCCGACCTCGTCAGACGAGCGACATGTCGAGCCGCAGTCTCCGCATCGGATTCGGATGCGCCCTGGTCGATCGTCTCCAGGGCGGACGACCCCGACCCCTGCGCGCCCGAGGTTCGGGCCAGTCCGATTTGGCTCGGGGCTCGCGAGGGGGCACGCGAGAAGATGTCCTTCGGGCTCACGCCGCGCATCAAGAGCTTCATGGACGCGATGGACGACACGGAGGTGCTCTTGCCTTTTATCGACTTGGAAGGGGCGTAGGGCGAATCCAGCGATTCCGCGGGCGGGCGCGCCGCCTCCGGAACCACCATGGCGCCGGGTCGATTGACGATAGATTGTGCAATCCAACAACAAAACGCGAAATGGCCATTTTTGGCTTCCGATACTACCGTTTAGTTTATGACTGATCGTCCATACGGGGTGTGCGTGATTTTCGGCCGTGTTTTCTCCAAAGGACGGCGTCTCGCGCGCTCGTGGCTCGGAAGCGAGGCGCTCGTTCCGTCCGCACTCTCGATCGCGGCGCCGACACGCTGGCACGATGGGCAGCTCGCCCGCCGCCGGCCAGGCGCGCCCCGCTCCCGACCCGCCCGCGGTGGATCGGGAGGCGCTCGAGTCTGCGGTGCGCGACCTGCTGGGCGCGCTCGGAGAGGACGTGCGGCGGGAGGGAATAGTCGACACCCCCAAGCGCGTGGCCAAAGCCATGGCGTTCGCCGTGCGCGGGTACGGCATGTCCGCGGTGGCTCACGTCGAGTCCGCGCTGTTCCACGAGCAGGGCTTGCAGGACGATGAGGCCACGCTCGCGGATGCGCGCGTGCGCCGCGGAGCCGGCGCGGCCGCGCGCACCGGCGAGGCCACGGGCCGCGCCGGCGACGCCGTCGCGGAGGCGGCCGCCGCCGAGCCTGCCGACCCCGACGCGCATCCGAATCACGCGCCGGCGCGTCCCGGGGTGGTGTTGATACGCGACGTCCCGTTCTTCAGCACGGACGAGGCCACGCTGTTGCCCTTCTACGGCGTGTGCCACGTCGGGTACGTCCCCTCGGGGGGGACCATCGTGGGTCTCAGCAAGGTGGCGCGCGTCGCGGAGGTGTTCGCGCGGCGCGTGCAGACCCCCGAAGGACTCGCGTCGGATGTCGCGCGCGCGCTGCAGCTGGGCGCGTCGCCCCGGGGCGTGCGCGTGGTGGTGGCGGGGTCGCAGATGGCGCCCACCGGGCCGAGGCCCGTGTTCGCGGACGCCGCCATCGGGTGCCTCGCGGGTGCCTCGAGCGCCGCGGACGGCGAGGCGGGGCGGGACGCGCGCGAGTACCGCGCCGAGTTCAGGGCGATGCTGCACGCGGGGGTGGGCGCGGGCGAAGGCCCGCCGGTGGGCCTCACCGGACTGGCGGGCCAGTCTTTGATTTCGGGAAACGCGGGATACGAGCGAGACGAGTCGCCCGCGCGCCGCGCCGTCCCCGCCAAGCGGCGGCGGGGCGACCCCGGCTCGGGGGCGGGGGCGGGCGACGCGAACACGGCCAGCGACGACGGGAGCGTCGACGCGCAGAAGCTGGTGCTGTGCGCTTCGTGCGGGGGGGCGGAGAGCGCGGGCGGGCAGAGCGGTTCGGCGTCCGACGACGTTCGGCGGCGGGGGAGCGACGCGTCGGGGTCGGGCCGGTCCGAGCGCCGCGCCGGCGACGCGACCGAACGGGGATCCCCGGGGATGGGCATCCCCGGGATCCCCGGCGATGCGCATCCCCGAAGCCTCTCCCTGCTCCTGCGGGACTCGGGCTCGCGGCCGGCGACCCCGACCGTGGGGCGGGAGGCGGGGAAGACCCAGCCGGAGGCGAGCCCGGCGGAGAGCGCCGAGGCGAAAGAGGCGCTCGAGGCGAAAGAGGCGCCCGCGGAGGCGGAGGCGTCGGACGCCGCGGTGGCGGCGGCGGGGCGCATGGCGCGCGCGCTCGGGCTGGACCGGATCATGGACCCCGCGCGCTGTGCCGCCGCGGCGCGCGCGTACGCCGGCGTAATGGCGGCGAGCGCGCAGGGACACGCCATGCCTCTGCGGACGCCGGAGGGCGGGGTCGCGTCGGGGACCGAGAGAGCCTCCTCCCCCGCGGGGGTCCGCGGCGCGACGTGTTCGGCGAGCGAAACGACGACGACGCACACGTTTTTCGAGCGCGACCTGGAGCTCGCGACGCTGTGCGAGCACCACCTGCTTCCGTTCCACGGCGCCGTTCACGTGGCGTACGCGGCGGATGCGCGCACCAAGCCGCTGTCGCGCGCCGAGGCGCAGCGCGCGGTGGCGCGGCACGGCCGCCGGTTCCAGGTGCAGGAGCGGCTCACGCGGGACATCGCGCGGGACGTCGCGGCGCTCACGGGCGCGCCCGGCGTGATGGTGGCCGTGCGCGCGTCGCACCTGTGCATGATCGCGCGGGGGGTGGAGAAGCCCGGCTCGACGACGGTCACCGCGGCGGCGCTCGGCGCCTTCGCCGAGGACGCGGAACGGCGAGCGCGCTTCTGGGAGACGCTCGCGGAACAATAGAGTGATACGTAAGGTGACGAAGTACGTTTGTGAGTCGACACAAGCAGCGCGTGGTCGTTCTGTCGCGTCGAAGAGCGTGGCGTGCGTCGTTCATCGTGGCACATAGATACCGCGCGCGTCGTGATTCGCGAATTCGAAAGATGTCAAACGGTCGTCGTTCGAAAAGCGTCTCATCATTGTCGTCTCGCGCCCCCGAAACGCCGCCCCTCGTCGCCCGTCACACGGAGAGCAGGAACTGCAGCAGCGCGACGACGAACGACGCCGGAACCGAGAGCGCGAACGCCGCCTGCAGGGGCAGGGGCAGCTCTCCCTTGGGCGTCCGGCGGATCACGCGCACGCGGGCGTTTTTGTTCACGACGGACGTGCCCGTCTGCCCGGCGGCGGCGCCCGCGACGAGCACCGCCACAGCCTCGGCGGCGTCCGCCGACGTCGCCGTCGCCGCCGACTTGGCCGCGGCGCCCTTGGCCGCGTTCCCCGCGGCCGCGGACTTCCCGAGCCCGAAAATGCCGGCGCCGAGCCCCGCGCCGCCCGCGGTGAGCGCGGCCAGGCGCGACTTGGGCGCCTCGGACTTGAGCTGCATCCCCGTGCCGCCCTTCACGGGCTCGGGCGCCGGCGCCTTGAGCTCAGCCAGGTTCGCCTTCTGCAGCTTGCCCGGGACCGGCTTCGGCGCGCTCGGGTCCGCCTTCAAGACGGCCGCCTTCGGGGCGGGAGCGGGCTTGGCGGCCGGCTTGGGCGCGGGCTTGGCGGCCGGCTTGGGCGCGGGCTTGGCGGCCGGCTTGGGCGCGGGCTTGGCGGCCGCGGGCGCCGGCGCCGGCTTCGCCGGCGCGGGCGCCGCGCGCTTGGCGGGCTCGGGCACGGCGTACTTCACCTGCGGCAGATCCGCGGGCGCGTCCTTCCCCGCGACCGGCTTGGACGCGGGGGCCGCCCTCGCCGGTGCCGGCTTGGGCGCCGGCTTGGGCTTCGCGGGCGCGGGCTTCGCCGCCGGTTTCTTGCCCGCGGCCTCCTGCGCGGCGAGGAGCTCGGCAATCTCCGTGCCCTCCAGGCGCGCGGAGAGCGCGAGCGACGGCGGGGGCGCGGCGAGGTCCGCGGAGGCGACGAGCGCGGCGGAGAACAGCGCGATCGCGGAGACGGAGGCGCGCTGCTTGGGAGCGGTCTCCGCGGCGTCATCGCGTGCCGCGCGCGCTTCGACGGCGCGGCGAGGCGCGCGGTTCGCCTGCGTGCGCGCGTGATGGGGGCCGTCTGGTGAGCGTCGTTCGCGCGTCGGAGAAAGAACGCGCCGATGAGCTCGGATCGGACGGGCGCGACGCGCGCGCGGGGAAAGCGGCGCGGGGGAAGCGCGGCGCGGGACGTACCTCGGCGGTCGCGACGCGGGGGGCGACCCCGACGAAGGCGGAGCGGCCGAGAAGGGCGGCCATCGTGCGTGCGACGTGAGCAGTGGCGCTGCTCACCAAGCCGCGAGGTATAAGCCGTTTTCTGCCAGCTGGACAAGCGAGTGGCGAATCAATCACAACGCCAGTCGCCGCAGAGATGCGACGAATCGCTTTCCGAGACTGAAAAGTCACTGCCGTCTGCCGATGTGCCGAACTCGATCATCGCGCAGAACGAAACGATCGTCCGCGTCCTCGCCGCGACTGCCTCTCCCGCAGTCGCGGTGTCGCGCCTCCGCGATGACCGACGCTTCGGAGTCCGCGGCGTTGGTTCTGCGCATGAAACGGGAGCTGATGGACCTAGTGAAGGCGGCCGAGTACGCCTCCGCGTTGATGGCGTGCGACAAGCTCGCCGCCGTGGTCCCGCGCGACGCGCTCGTCGCGGAGTATCGCGCCGTGCTGCGCGAGAAGGTGGCGATGGACGAGGCGAACGAGGCTGTGGAAGACGAAGGGGACGGGGACGGGGAGGAGGGTTCGGGGGAGGAGGAGGAGGGTCCGGTCGGGCCATCGAGCGGGGAGGAGGACGGGACGAGCGAAACAGTTTCCTCGAGCGACGAGGAAGGAGACGAGGAAGGAGACGAGGAAGGAGACGCGGAGACGTGATGCGGTCCGCGCGCGTTTTTTAAAGCATGTACTACGAAGGTATACCTGGTTGTCTACGGTACATACGTCTATGTTCGAAGGCGGTCTTCTATATCACCGTCCCGCGGCGAACGGCGAAGGTCTCCTCCCCTGCCCCCCCAGCCGTTTTTTGCCCGTGCGTCTCCCCGGCGCTTCCGTCCCCGCGTCCCCGGCTCCCGCCGTCCCCACCTCCGCGGCGTCGGCGCGTGCCGTCTCCTCGCGCGCCGCGCGATCGCGCGCGCGGTCGGCGCGCGCCTTTGCGCGCAGCGCGTCCCGGTGCGCGCCGGCGCGCGCCGCCCTTTCCTCGCCGGCCCGCTCGTCCTCCAGGCGCTCCCTCTCCCGCGCCGCGCGCTCGCGCTCGACCGCCTCGCGGCGCTCGAGCGCCTTCTCGCGCGCGACGCGCTCGCGCTTCGCGAAGAGCTCGGCGTCGAGCTCGGCGCGCGTCACCGGCGGAGGCGGCTTTCCGGGAACCTTCGCCGTCGGAGGCGCCGGGAGCCGGTGGAACAAAAGCGGGCGCTCCACCGAGGCGGACCACCGGGGCGTAAAGTCGTCGCGCGACGGGTCCGGGTCGAGTTTTTGATCGCGCGTTTGTGCCGCATCGTCCGCATCGTCCGTGCGTTTCCCCGTCGTGGCCCCGTCGTCCGCGTACCGCAGGTCGAGGCGAACGACGAAGTCGCGCGCGAGAGGCTCGACGATGTCTTTTTCCTCCTTCGCGTCGCGCGTCGCCTTCTCGGCGGAGGGCTTCGGGACGCCGTACGCCCCGAGCGCGCCGGGATGCTCGTCCCGGGGGACGCGCGCCCGACCGCGTCCCCGGGCGACTGGGGTATCTTCGGAGCCTCCCGAGAGTCGCGAGGCAGACACCCCCGAAGGCACCGCGCCCGCGAAGCGCAAGCCCTCCGCCGCGCGCGCGTTCCCCGGATCCGTCTTCAACACCGTGCGCAACACGCGCTCGGCGTCGTCGCTGAGCCCGTCCGAGCGCAGCGCATCGGCAACAGCGAGCGCCGCGTCGAGCTGCGCGTGCGTCAGCGCGGGCGTCCCGCGCCCGGACGCCCGAGGCGTCCCCGACTCCACCCACGGCGGGGGCTGAAACGCATACGCCGATTTCTCGGGAGACGAGACCGCGCCATCGTGGCGTTGCTCGAACGCCACCGCCGCGCGGTGGCGTTCCATCGCGCGCGCGTGTTCTGAGGCGACGACGTGGGCGCGCGCGGGGCGCGCGCGCGCCACGGGCGGTCCCATGGGCCCATACTTGGGCATCGCCGAGGCGTGCGAAACGCGAGGGCGCGTTTCAAAGTGGAGATTGGCCCGTCCTTCACTCCAGATTTGTGTCGTCTCAAAAGGAGTCGAATCCACGTACCACGCGCACTTCGACCCGCACCGGAACGAGGAAGATGTCGCGGGGCAGCGGCTCGACGCGCGAAATGCGCACGTGGCAGGAAACCGTGAGCAAGGAAGACAAGTGCGTGCGCGCCGCTCGATCTCCGAGCGCCATACCCCTGTCGTCCCGACCCTCCAAAAGCCGCTTTTAGTAGCTTCGATTCCCCGTGATTCTCTTTTTTTCCCGGCTGACCACCTCATCCCCTCGCCGCTGCAGGATCACGAAGAAGTCGGAGAAGTACTTCTTCGACCGCGACAGGGTTCGTTGGGTCGAGTGGGAGAAGGAGGGCGAGGCGTTCGCCGAGGTCGCGGGGGAAGAGGCGGCGAACCCCGCGAAGACCAAGCAGAACTTCCCCACCACGAAATCGCGGATATTCAGCGTCGTCGACTGAGAGCAGTCTGATGCGAGTTGTAAAAGGTATCGCAGAGTTTTGAACGAGCCGCGGCTCGTTGGTGCTCCTCCGCTCTCTTCTCTCGCCCAGCACACGTCGACGCGCGTCCCCTCCCTCGAGCGCGGCTCACGCATCGTCTCCGGTGGAGGTTCTCGCCCGGGACCCGTTTCCGCCATGGAAACCCCGGCCTCGCCCTCCGCGACCCACACGTCTGGGACGGCGCCGAAATCCCCGGGAAGCCGCGGCACGCGCGGCGTTTCGCTCGCGGTCGGCCCGAGGCCCGATCCGCCCTCCGTGTCGGTGAGCGCGCCCGCGGGGTACGACGAGCCCACCGGGACGCTGCAGGTAGAGGTCAGCGAGCCACACAGGGTCGGGGACGGTTTGTCCAAGCACGTGGAGTACAAGGTGACGTACTGGACCACGCTGCCGCAGTACAAGTCCACGAGCGGATGCGTCACGCGGCGATACAGCGACTTCGAGTGGTTGTGGAAGATGCTTCGCGGGTCCATGGATGGGATCATCGTCCCCGCGCCGCCGAGCAAGACCCTGATGCCCAACGACGACCCAACATCCGCGGCGATCGATAAGCGGCAGGCCAACTTGGCGCTCTTCATCGCGCGCGTCGCGGCGCACCCCGTGATGCGCGAGAGCGCGGACCTGCAAGTCTTTCTCGAGGAAGCCGATAAAAACTCGTGGAGCGAGCGCGTGCCTTGGTACGAGCGCGGCGTCACGAGCGACGCCTTGAAAGGCGTCAGCGACTGGTTCCACAACACCGTGCGTCTGGATGACACGGGGACGGCGGCGAATCTGCTCGCGGGCGCGGCCGCGGGCGCGGCGGCGGCGCAGGGCGCGGCGGCGGCGGCGGCGTCGAAGGCGCGCGGCGCGGCGGCGGGCGCGGGCGCCGCGCCCGGCGGATCCCCGCACGCCGTGGACCGCGTCCCCATGCCCGCGCTCATTTCTGGCCAGCCCTCGACGCCGGCGAGCGTGGCACACCTGCCGGGCTCGCCCTCCGCGACCGGTCGGCCGGGCGCGGCGGGCTTCGAAGGCGCGCCGGGCGCGACGGCGCCCACGGATGGGATCCTCGAGACGCAGCATTTCCTCGAAGTCGCCGAGTACGTCTCCAAGCTGCGCGGCCGAGTGGACAAGCTGCTGCTCGCCACCTCCGCCCTCGTCAAGCACAGCGCGCACACCGGTTCCGTGCTCATGCAGTTCGCCGCGGTGGTGTCCGACCTGGAAGAGACGGAAAACAGAGCCGCGCGCAGCTTCCACGAGGCGCGCGTCGCGGCGGCGGCGTCGTCGAGCGCGTCGTCCGCGGGAAGCCAGACTTCCGGCTCGGAGTCGAAGATCCAGTGGACCGACGCCGCCATGCTGTTCGTGGCCACCTCGGGGCCGCCCCGCGCGCAGGCGGAGGCTGTGATGGCCGCGTTCGTGGAGCCGCTGGAGGCTGCCGCGGCGCTGTGCGGCGCGTGCGCCAGCGCGTGCGACGCGAGGAAGGCCATCGTCGAGCACTACAACCGGCTCTGCCGGCAGATCGCGCGGCTTGACGCGAAGATCGCGTCCATGGGCGTGCCCGAGCCCGGCCCGAAGCGCGAGGAGAAGCAGAAGGTGGAGCTCGCCGCGTCGGACCTGCGCATCGAGCGCACGCAGGCCATGCTCAGGTACGAGCGGTGCGTCGAGCACATCGAGCGCGAGTTGCTCTGGTGGCACACCGAGCTCGCCACCACGCTCGGCCTAGCGCTAAAAAACGTCGTCGCCGCGCAGGGCGCCGCCGCGGGACACGCGCTGCACGCCTGCGTCGGCCACTTCGACGCGCTCGGGGAGGCGGTGGCGAACCCGCCGTCCGCGTTCGTGGAGCAGAGCACATAGCAGAGGCGAGGAGACACACGAACGCGCGAAGAAGAGAGACTCTTTCTGAAGGAGGAACGAACCAAACGACGCTCTCTGCCGCGAAAGTATGACATGCGTACTACCGCATGGCGTTCGCGTATGCGTTCATCGCCCGCTCGTCCATGGGCACGATGTGCCCCCCCGGGTGCTCGAGCAGCTCCGCGGAGAAGAACGCCTCCGCTACCTGCATCGCCTGCGCGGGGGGGTTCATCGTGTCTTGCTTTCCGACGACGTGCAGCGACCGCACCAGCGGCTCGACGGGAGGCACAGCCTCGGCGAGGTTTTCCGGTATCGCGTTGCGCATCTCGCCGTCAGCCTCCGCCGCCGCCGTCTCCACGCGCATGAGCTTGCGCACGTCCTCGCCGCGCGCGGTGGGGAACGCGGCGCCGACGATCACGGCTACGGATGGTCTCGTGCCGCCCTTGAGCCCGCGCCCGCACGCCACGGCCGCGAGCATGGCGCCCTGCGAGAAACCAAAGACGCCGTCGAAAGGCGCGCGCGCGTCCAACAGCGCCAGGCTCTCTTCGATGCCCGAAAGCTCGGTGGCTTCGAACGTGCGCACGCCGGGGGGGAGGTTCCACCAGGCTCTGCCGTCACCGCCGGTGCTGTGCGGCCCTTCCACGAAATCCCACTCCCACGTCTCCGACGTCGCCGCGACGAGAGGCTGCATGTAACGCTCGAAGCCGGCGGCGTTTCCGCCTTTCCCGTGAAGCGCCACCATCTTTCGTTTCTTCGCGGCGGATGCCGTGGCCGGGGGCATCGCTCGAGACCGAACGGACCCGCGGCGCGCGCTCGGCACGACGAGCGCCGACTTGGGATAGGCGCTCGCGCGCGAGCACCCTGTCATCGAGAGCACCACCTCCGCGGGCGCGGTGTGGTCTCTGAAGAGACCACATCCCGCCTCCGAGACCCTTTTTTCTCCACTCGCGGCTCATTGAGAGTCACCTTCAACTGAGAAGAGGGGAACAAGAAGAAGGCACCCGAAACGCCAAATCTTCTCGGACGCGACGCCACAGCGCACATCGCGCGCCGCTCGTGGCCGTCGCGAAGAGCGCGGAGCGGGCGCGTGCGTGACGCCGGAAGCGCACGAAGCACCGCGGTTGGCGGCGCGTCGTCGCATCGGCGCGGCGCGATGAGCGTGGTGCGCCGGCCTTCGTCCGCCAACGCGGCGGAACGCGTGGCCGGCTTCGGCGCGCTCCAGAGTCTCAGCGAGAACAGACCGAGGACGAGCGAGGGCGCGGGACCGCTCGGTTCCGGGTTCTTGTCATCGAATGACGCGTGCGAGGCGCACGGCGAGCCGGTGTCGCACCTCAAGGCGCTGAGGGGCACGGCCCGCGAGCGCCGCGGCGTCGGATTCGACGACGAAAACGACGAAAACGACGAAAACGCACCGCGGTTCGGCGCCGCGCGGCATCCGCTCATCGCGCGCGAACGCGACCCGGCACACATCGAAGCCGACCTCGAAGACCGCGGGCCCACGCACGCGAGCGCGTCGGTGTTCAATCCGCCGCCGCGAGTGGCGCGCCGGTTCGAACGCAAGCCGCCCCCGTTCGAGCGCCCGCCGAGGCCGGCCACGACGCTCGCGGATGGCGCGCCGCCGCGGGACCCGCTTCCCGGAAACGCGTCGGCGATGATCACGGCGGCGACGGGTCTTTCGCGTGTTTCGGAAAACACGCAGCATGTCCCTCAGCAGCCTCTCCTTCAGCCTCCCTCCCACCCTGAACGTTCCACGTTCCACGTGCCTTCGCCCCCTTCCGCCCCGGCCGCGCCTTCGGTCCCGACCGTGCCCGCGCACGAGGTGGCCGCGCTGGTGGCCGCCGCGGTGGCCGGCGAGCCCCCCCGGGCGCTCGCCTCGGCGAAGGGCGCGGCCGCGGCGGCGATGGCGTCCGTCTCCGAGACGGTCCGGCGCGCGGTGACGGACGCTCGGCGCGAGGGCGCCACGATGGGCGCCGCGGAGGCGAGGCTGGCGCTCCAGCGCTCCGCCTCCAAGGCGGAGAAGGCGGCGCGCGCGGCGGCGGCGGCGGCGGAGGCGTCCGCCGCCGAGGCGGAGGCGGCGCGCGGCGAGGAGGCGCGCCGAAGGCGCGCCGCCGAGGCGCAGCTGGACGTGTTGCGGCGCGCCGAGAAGACCGCGGCCGAGAAGAAGAGAGGCGAAGCGCTCAAATCGAAGAGGGCCTCGAGCGCCGACGCGCCGGCGTCCGCCTCCGACGGCGCGCGGCTCGTCGAGAAGAACAAGGCGCTCCGCGCGCGCGCCGAGGCGATGGCCGCCGAGCTGCGGGCGCTGCGCTCGGCGGCGGCGCGGGAAAAGACGCGCGCGGACGACCTGGAGCTGCGCCTGGCGCGCGCGGAGGTGGCGAAGGACGCGGAGACGGCGCGCGCGGCGCGCGAGGAGCGCGGCGCGCGGGACACCGTCGCGCTGTGCGAGCGGAAGGTGGCTGCCGCCACGGAGACGCTGGCGAGCGAGCGGCGTCTGGCGAAAGACGCGAAAGACGCGTACGAGGTGCTCGTGCGCGACGCCAGGGAGGCTGCCGAGCGCGCGTGCGCCGCCGCGCGAGAGGAGGCGCTCGCGCTCGCGGCGGACGCGCGGGACGGCACGCGCGCGCTCGCCGCGGACCTAGCGGACGCGCGGCGGCTCATGGCGGAGACCAGCGCCGCGGTGGCCGCGGGGACGCGGCGCAGGCTCGCGGGGGGCCTGCGCCGCGCGGCGGCGGCGGAGCGTGCCGCGCGCGACGCGACGGAGCGCGCGCGCGACGCGGAGTCGAGGCTCGTCGCGGCGGAGGCGCGCGGCGCGTGCGACCGGGAGGCGGCCGAGCGGGCCTCCGCCGCGCTCGCGGCGCGCGAAGCGCGCCTCGAGGAAAGCCGCGCCGCGCGCGAGGAGGCGAACGCGAGGCGGGACGAGGCGCTCGCCGCGGCGCTGGAGGCGGCGGCGTCGGCGCGCCGCGAGGCGGCGGCGGCGTCCGCCTCGGCGGAGGCTGCAGGCGCGGAGGCCGAGGCGGCCTGGAAGGCGGCGGCGGAGGCCGAGCGCGAGGTGGAGGAGGCCGCGTTACGGAGGAGGGAGGCGGACGCGCGCGGGTTCGCCGCCAGGGTGCGCGCGCTGCGCGCGCGCTACTTCTCTTCGGGGCGCGAGGATGAGGACGCGGGCTCTTCGGACGCGGGGGATCCGCGGCGCGCGCCGGATCCGAAACTTTCGGGAGCTTCGGAAACGAGCCCGTCGAGGTCCGGCTCGCGCGCGGTCCGCGCGCGGCTGGACGCCTCCGGGCTGGTGGAGGCCATGCTGGACTTCAAGCGCCGGCAGAGCGAAGCGGCGGCGGCGGGCTCGTGTTCGTCGGCGCGCGCGGACGCGGAGTCGCGGATCGAGCTCGGGAAGCTGGAGGAGTGCGTCTTGGTCACGCTCTCGGGCGACGCGATGGCGGCGGCGTCCGCGCAGGGCGCGCGCCGTGGGCGGCGGGCGGCGCAGAGCGTCGCGGCGCCCGCGCTCGCCATGAGCGACGAGGACGTGCTCGATCTGCTCAACCTTTGAGCCTTGTCGACCGTCTGTTTTCGTTCGTATCAAAGGTTAGAAATACGAAAGTGAAGTCGTTAGGTACGGTACGGTACGCGTTTCGGTGAAACCTCTCGCCGCCGCGAAGGACGTCCCTCGTGATGATTTCCGCGGCGACGCGCGCGGATATTTAGTAGCGATACAACAGGACTACGTCATCGGATATGCACACGTCCGCGTACTCGTCGCGACGCCTCGTCGTCCACCTTACTTTTCCCGATAGGGCGATAGGGAACACACGCGCGTGACGCACGCCGCTCACGCCGGCGGCGTGCGCGCGGGTTCTTCAAACGTTTGTTTCCCCGGGTTCGGCTCGGGCTGAGGCTCGTTCGTCGGCTTGGACGTCTCCTCCGCCCGCGCGGGCGCCGGCGCGCCCAGCCCCGGCCCCGGCCCCGCCGGGGGCCACGCGAAC
>Ga0181561_10004346_pt1 | contig 12262 bp, 6 predicted proteins | sample 011ome_19_FD_133760 | JGI IMG/M metagenome (GOLD analysis project Ga0181561, IMG submission 133760) | Coastal salt marsh microbial communities from the Groves Creek Marsh, Skidaway Island, Georgia - 011510BT metaG (megahit assembly) | ecosystem: Environmental > Aquatic > Marine > Intertidal zone...
AGAAAGAAGCCACCTGGTTCTTCTCCAAACCGCTCTCGCGCGCGCCGTGCTTCAAAATCTCATCCAAAATCTCAGCGGCGCCGCTGAGATCGCCGCGCAGGAAGAGGGCGTGCGCGACGGACAGGGTCAGCTCGAAAGGCACCGCCAGCGTGATGGGCGCGCCGCCGCGCGTTGAACGGGGAGCCTCCTCATCGCCGATCGCCACCTCCTCGATCGAGCGCGTTTCGCTTCGATCAGGCTTCGGCTTGGAGCGGTCGCGTTTCTGGTACCCGACGAAGACGCCGTCTGACTTGGGCGCGGCGAGTTTTTGTCGAAAACTTTTCGACGCTTTCGCCGCCGCCGCTTCGCGCGCCGCCCGCTTGCGCTTGCGCGCGGCGACGGCGTCCGCGACGCCGCGCGCGCGCGCCGAGTCGATGAGCGGCACGGCGTGGCGCAGAAACTCGGCGTCGCCGCCGACGCGCCGGCGCAGCGCGAGCGCGCGCGCGGCGCGGAACCGAACGCGCTCCGCCTCCTCCGCGCGCGCGTCGTCGTCGTTCTCGACTAAACCCTCGGCGGCGTTTTTCCCACTCGGAAAAACGCTTCCCGACTGCGCGGCGGTCATCGCGCGCAGCAGCGCCCGCTCGTCCGGGAGCGCGTCGAGCACTTCCCCTAGGGGCGCGCCCTTCGCGAGCAGCGCCTCGGCGAGCGGCAGCGTCGCGTCCACGTCCTCGGGGTGCCTCCGCGCGACCGACCGCCAAAACTCCAGCGCGGCGGTTTCCGAGGCGGCGGCGGCGAACGCCGCGTCCCGCGAGCTCCCCGACACGCGCGCCTTGACGCACTCGCCGACGCGCGCCCACATCGCGGGCGCGTCGTACACACCCGGGACCTCGTGTATGAGCTTCGTGAAGAGCACCTCGGCGTGTTCGAACTCGCGCACGTCCTGGCACACCACGCCGCACTCGAACCACAGGTCGTGCCATTCGCGCGGGTCCGTCTCGCGCAGCTCGGCGAGGCGCTCGCGCGCGCCGCGCGCGTCGTTCAAATACAACAAACACATCGCCGCTTTAGCGACGAGGTCCGGCGGGAACGGCGGGTCACGTTTCTGCGCCTCGAGTGTTGCGTTGTGTGCCTCCGCCGCCGCGGCGTGTCCGATTTGCTCCGCCCGTTCCGAAGACTCGCCCGTTTCCAGCGCGCGCTCACTCGCTTCCAGACGCGCCGACTCCGCCGCGGCGACGCGATCGCGCTTAGCGCGCTCGCGCTCGCTCCGCGCGACGGCGCCGCGCGTCGTTTCGATGAGCGCCGCCGCTTCGGCGAAGGCGTGCGCGTGCATCTTGCTTTCGGCGTGCACGTTGATTAACGTCAAATCCACCGCGTTCGGTGTGTTTTGCACGAACGCATCCAGCGTTTTCTCCGCGGTTTCGAAATCACCGAGCTCCGCGTGTACCTGCGCGAGTCTCGTGGCGACGCGCGCGTCGGCGGGTTCGCGCGCGTACACGGCTACCAGGTGCTCCAGCGCGCGTTTCGGCTCGCGAATCTCCAAGTACAGCTCCGCCTGTGCCCAGCGGTTGGACAAACCGCGCCCGTCCCCGAACGCGTACGCGTTCGGGTCGTTCTTCAAAGCTTCGCCGTAACAGAAAAGCGCCGCGCGCGGGTTCCGGTTCGCGCGGGACTTGAGCGCCAGCGCGTACCACGCGTCGACGTCGCGCGGACGAAGCAACGCGCCGATCATGGCGTAATCGAGCGCTTTCTTCTCGTGCCGCGCCGCGAGCGCCGAGTACGACGCGCGCGCGTCGTCGTCGTTCGAGGACTCGTTCGAGTGTTGCGTCGCCGCCGCTTTTACTCTGTGCCCCGCCGCGGTTTCGTCGTGGATCATCGCCATCGTGTGGTACGGGTCCGGGTCGTTGGGCGCCAGCCGGATAACCTCCAGTAGAAGCTCCATCGCCCTCGGCCACTCTTCCTCTCCCCGCGCGTACAAACCGTTCGCCTCGCCGAGTTTCTTAGCAGCCTCATCCAGCACCACCCTCCGGCGCGTGCGCCGGGGGTTCTTCGGGCGGCCTCGCCCGGGTCCGTCCCCGCGCACCGCCGCGTTTCCAACCGCGCCCGCCTGCGCGGCGGCGCCCAGAAACGCCGCGAACGCGGGATTCGCGGCGAGCAAATCCGCCTTGTCGATGTTGTGGCGCTCGAGCAACTCGGAAGCACCGTATTTTTTTCCGCGCGACGTTCTACCGACGCCTTTGCCGCCTTCGAAGCTTTTGCCACCTTTGTCGACGAAGCCCTCGACGTCGCGCTCCTTCACTCCGCGCGAACGCAGCTCGGCGCGAAACGCTTCTCGGTTCTTCTCGTTCGCCTCTCTCTTCCTCCGAGCCAAGATCTCGTACGGAGCAGGTCCGTCAGCGCGCTCGTCGTTCACCGAACGCAAAACATCATCCACGGTGTGTGCCTCGTCGAACATCTCCTCGTCCTCCTCATCCTCCTCGTCCTCCTCGTCCTCGGTGTCGTTCACGTCGACGAGCGCATCCGACGCGCCCGAAACGCGACCGGACGGACCCGCCTCTTCATCATCACCTTCGTCGTCTTCGCTCACGTCCTCCTCCGGCTCCTCCTCGGGCGTGCCGGCCGCCGCATCCTCGTCCTCGGAATCGGCGCCCGTCGCGGCCGCGCCGCGTCGTCGGCTCATCGCGCCGGGGGGCGGTCACCGCCCGCGAGCGCGTGCCAGATCTGTTGTTACCCAATCTCGCCTCGTTCGTTTTGAAAAAGACCACGATACGCCGGAGTTCGCGAATGGCTCTCAGATGACACCTCGACTCTCGAGCCGCGCAGACGCTGGAAAACGCGCGACGACGGCGTACGTACGGCGTCTTCTTCGCCGCGGCGTCGTACGCGAGAGAAACGTTCGGCGAGACCGGTAAGCGAATGGTGTAAACTATAGGTATTCAATGACGCGCGAGACGCGCTACCGACACCTCGGTCGCCGTCTCGACGCCGCGTGCTAAGAAAGAATGTGCGTCGTCGTCTCGCGACGCGAATCGCCTCCTTTTTTCCTTTTTTTTTTTTGGTTCCGACGAGACGCGCTCGTCGCCGGCGCGCGTCGTTCGCCCGCTCCTCCCCGTCACCGCTGCCCCGCCTGCGCCGCCATGTACGCCCTGTACTGCTCGCGCCGCCTCTCCTCCACCTGGTCCTGCGCCCTGCGGCGGTACTCCTTGAGGTCGCGGCAGCGGGGCACCGGGCAGTCCGTCGCCGTGCACCCCTTGCTGTGCACCTGCAGCAGCGTCCACATCTTGCGGCAGAGTTGGCACCCGCCCCCGGCTTTCACCTGGCACGCCGTGGCGTGTCGGAACAGGTGCTTCACCTTGGTGCAGTTGGGCGACCCGCAGTTCTGCGCGCGGCACGTCGTGGCGTGCACGAGCAGCTCCATCGTGCGCTGGATCTGCGCGGCGCGGTCCCTGCGGTCCTCCTCGGTCATGCCCGCGCCGCGATCGCCGCGGTTCACGCCGCCGCGGCGCAGCGCGTGCTCGTGGCCGACGGTGTTCTTGCACTCCTCGCACATGTCAAAGTCGGAGCACGTCTCGCAGCGCCAGCCCTTGCCCGGCTCGAGCTCGCGCTGGCACACGTTGCAGGTGGCCACGAACGCGGGCTCCGATGGGTTGTTCAGGTGGTACAGCACCATCATCGTGGTGTGCTTCGCTCGGCGCAGCGAGTCGAACTGGAAGTGGTTGCCCTGGCACAGCGACAGAAACGCCTGCCGCGTGTCGAAAAACTCGCTCTCCATCGCTTCGCCGTCCTCCTTGACGTCGGGGAGCTCCTCCACGCGCTCGCACACCAGGTCGCGACCCTTGGTGACCGTCTTCTCGTGCGCGGGGAGCGCGCTCTCCACGTCGTAGCACTCCTGGCACAGCTCGAACACCTGCCCGGAGGCGCTCGGCGCGCTGTCGTACCAGCGGTTGTCGTCGGCGATGACTTTGCGACACTGCCCGCACTGGTGCGCGAGGCGCACCATGATGAAGTCGTGCCGCATGTTGGCGATGGTGGTTCCGAGCTTCTTCATCAGCTCCGTGTCCAGCTCCGCCTCGGGTGTGCCCGCGCCGAGCCGCTTGCCTTTCCCCGACTTCCGAGCCGACGCGCTGGACGTCGCCACGACGCCGCCCTTCTTGCCTTTGTCGCGCTTCGCCGCCTCCGCCTGTTCCTTCAAGATGCCCGGGATCCAGTCCTCGGCGACGCCCGGGAAGTAGTCGCCGTCAAAGTACGGCAGCTCCGTCGCCGACGCGATGTCGTGGTTCTGGTTGCCGAGCTTGAACTCGTCGTGCAGGTTCCCCAAGCTCACGACGATGCCTTCCTTTTGCGCCTGCCGCAGCATCTTCAGGTACCACTCCCGCAGTTTGTCGCTTTTGGGCGTCTTCTGCTCCTTCGGGTGGCAGTACAAGATGTAATCCTCCCCTTGAAACGGCGGGCACGCCCAGATGAAGCACGACGCGAACCCCCGTTGTTTGATGTACTGCAGGTACCCGATGAGAATCTGGTGGTAGCAGTACGTGCGCAACGCGCCGCCGCCCTCCGCGGCGACCAGCACGCCGCTGGGCCGGAAGTACTTCACCGAGTCCAGGTAGCTCAAGTACACGCGCCGCGTGTTGGGCGCGGGGCAATCGCTCCCGTACTCCTGCACGTAGATGCCGAGCAGACACACGTCCACGCCCTCGATCTTCTGGAACAGAAGCAGAACCTTGGATCTGTACGGGAACTCGCTCGGGTAGTTCTGATCTTTAAACGCGTCCCGGAACCCCGGCTTGGTTTCCAGTTTCTTGTCCACGGAAGACACGACGCGGATCGTCAGGTTGTCCGCCGCCGGCATCTCGTCCACCGGCTTGCCAACCGCGCGCGCGCGCTCGCCGCGCTCGGCACCCATAACCTTGCGCAGGCGCTCCTCGAGGAAGTACGAGAGGCGCGTCTGCGGCAGGACGGACGCCGGGAGCTGGCTGGAGGGCCTCTGCGTGGTGGGCGTGCGTTCCTTCTTCTCGAGCTGGCTCAGGATGCAGGAAGGGCACGTGAACGGCGCCTCGCCGCCCTCGTTCCTCCGGCCGTTGAACAACACGCAAATCTGGTGGTACCAGTCGTTGCAGTAGTCGCACTGCACCCAAGGCTCCTCCAAGTCGTCGTCGTTTTTCTTCTTCGCCAGCTGCGTCTTGGCGTACTTGTTCCCCTCAACCTCCACCGAGCCGTTGATGGCGTTGTAGCACGCGTTGCACCACGCGTCTTTGCGCGCCTCGCCGCCCGAGACGTGCGCGGGGATGTGGTAATACACCTGCCCGCGCTTGATCCGCCCCACGCACCCGTAGCAGTACAGCGGCGGCGGCTCAAACGTCAGCCGCTCGACGCCGCACGCGCGGCACGCCTGCTCGGTGGCGCCGGCGATGGCGCGCTCCGCCTCCTGGTCGCGCCGCCGCGCGCTCACGCCCGCGGGCGCGTGCTTCTGCACCAGCGGGTTCGCCTCCGAAAGGCGCAGAGACGCCAGGTGCGTGCGCACCTCGTCCGGCGAGAAACACTCCAGAAGAGACGTGCCCTCGCCGCCCGGCCTCTTCTGCCCAACCGAACCCCGCACCGCGCTCGGCGCCGGTTTCGAGAAACCGCCGACGCCGCCGGCGCCCTGCGCCCCCTCCACGCGCATGCGCTTCGCCGCGGGACCGCCCGCGGCGGCGCCTTCCTGCTGCTGCATGAGCACCTGCGACCGTTGCTTGAGCATCGCCGAGCGCACGGGCGCGCACACCGGGCACCGCGCGTCCTTGCAGTTTTGGTGGTGCTTCAGAAGCTCGCGCGACGCCAAACAGCGAGGGTAGGCGCACTGCGGGTCGACGCACCGCAGCACGTGCTCCCACAGCGACTTGGCGACGTGGCAGTGCGGCGTGTAGGCGCACTGCCCCTCCGGCGCGTGGCACTTCGAGGCGTGCCGCAAAAACAAAAGCCAGCGCTGCTGCTTCACGATGTACGCCTTCTTGATGTGCTCCTCCGTCATCACCCCGCCCGAACCGTGGTGCCCGCCGGGGTGGCCGAGGCCGCCAACGTGCCCGCCCCCAGGGCCGGCAGGGCCGCCTTGGCCCGCGCGCTGCGCGTGCGCCGCCATTGCCGCCGCGCGCTGCTGCTGCATCTTCTGCTGCACCTGCTGCTGCTGCTGCGGGGTCATGTTGGCGTATCCGGGCGGCATCTTGAGCTGCTGCTGCGAGCTCCCCGCCCGCGCACCCCCCCCCCGCCGCTGCTGCGCCATCTGCTGCTGCTGCTTCATGAGCATCATCTGCTGCTTCTGCTGCTGCGCCTGCGCCGCCTTGAGCTGCGCAGCGGTCATCTTCTTGCCCTTGCCCCGCGCCGCCGCCTGCGCGTCGTTCAGGCTCTGCTGCATGCTCTGCTGCATCGCGCGGTGCTGCTGCTGCTGCTGCTGCTGCATCATCAGCATGTGCTGCTGCTGCTGCGCGCCGCCACCCGGGTGGTGCGAGCCGGGGCCGGGACCCTTCATCGCGCCGCCTCCGCCCGCGTACTGCTGCGCGGCGGCGCCGCGAAGCACCGGCGCGCCGTTGCTCATCATCATGTTCCCGCCGCCGTGCCCCCCGGGGTGCGAGCCCGGGCCTCCGCCGCCCTCCCGCTTGGCGTCCATCGCGCCGCCCCCCCCGGCCAACATCCCCCCCCCCAAGTTCCCGCCGCGGAACGCGGGGTTCCCCTGCTGCTGCTGCGCGTAGTGCGCCTGCTGCGTGTGCGCGGCGGTCCCGCCACGGCCCGCGCTCGGCGGCGCGCCGGACCCGCCGCCGGGGCCCGGGCCCCCGGGCGCGCCTTTCGGCCGTGCCACCATGATGCGCGCCACCGCCTGTAACCGAGCCTCCAGCGTGGCTTCGTTGCAGTACTCCTCCTGCGATGGTAGTGCGTCGTTTTTGTCGCGCGCGTGTGGGAATCACAGAGGACATAGAGCGGCGTTGAGTGCACGCAATTGTGTGTGTTGTCGTATCGCGTCGTATCGCGCTAGTGGCGCGGGAGACGAGACGCGCGGCGTCGCGCGATGATGGTCGCGTATTCGCAAAAAAAACGTCGTCGCGCGGAGGGTTTCGGTGGTGCGTAGACGAAAAGTCGGTTCGTCCGCGTCGCGTTCGCGGCTCGATCCCGGGTTCGACGCGCCGATCCGCCGACGCAGGCGTCCGACGACGCGAGTGGTGGACGCGTTCGCCGTCTCGCATCGCGCGATCGAGGCGTCGCCCGCGCCTCCGGAGGCGGTTCCGCGCGGCAATCGCAAACACGGCTTTTTTTCGCGTTCTCGAAGAGTCGCGAAAACACGCGCCCGATGAAAAACACCGGTGAAACGACCGAGTTGAAACCCAACCGTCGTTTTTCATCGTGAAAAAACCGTCGCGCGAAAGGGAAACGAACGTCGCGCACCTTGGAGCGGGCGCCGCGGTACACCGCCTCTTCCAAGCGCAGCACGAAGTCGGGGAGCTTCTGTTGCCACTCCTTCGTCTCGGTAGGTTTCCTCTGCTGAAACAGCCGCAAGCTGCGCCGATTCGGGGGGATTTTGGGTCAGTATTCGCTCGGGACGAGCCGTTCGCCGGTACCCCGGCCGATCGCGCAACGCGCGAAATCGCGATGTGGAAAACGAGCAACGCGGTGCCAGCGGGCAGCGTTAGGGTTGGTACGCGTTCGGTACCGCCGGCTTTGGCGGACGTACATGTGCTGAATCAGAATCTTTCGGCTCGGGATGTCGGCGTCGGTCTGCCAGGTCTTCCATCGAGTGTTCCCGCCGGCGTCATTGTTCATCATCCCCATCTGCTTCGCCCCGCCCGCGCCGTTTCCCTGCTGCATCGCGCGCGGTTTTTTCGCCTACTCCCAAGCACTGCGCGATGCCGCTTTCCGTGATTTCGAACGCCGCGGCCCTTCCCGGCGAAACGCGCCCCGACGCGATGCGATCGCCGCTTTCCGCCGACCGACCCGGTGCGCGCACGCGTGACACCCCCGACCGCGTAACTCGCACGTGGGCGCCGCCGCGTTCTGCACCGCCGCGCGCTGTGTGGACGAACCTATGGCCGGACTCGCACGCGCTCTGAGCGACGCGTATGGGAAAGCGGGAAAAATTGGCGCTGACCGAGGTGTCCCTTTGAAAGTGAAAGAAAGCGAAACCTCGTCCGGTCGTTCATCGGTACCGCGCGCCGCTTCATCGGACCGTCGGGCGCTCGATCGCGTGAACGCGATCCAAAAAATCAGCGTCCAGTCACGCCGATTTCGGAGTCCGGGGGTGAACCCGCGCCGCGCGTCAGACGAAGGCTGCGCGGCAGCACCCAGCGGCAGTTCGTCACAGGCGCTCGCGGCGCTCGTACGCCCACGCGCTCGCACGCGTGCGACCGAGACGAGCGGAGCGCACGCGACTGGTCGCCGCGCGAACGCGCCCGGTGACAATACCCTCCCGCCGCTACCCGAACGACCATGGCGGCTCTCACCAGCGCGCTCGCGGTGACGCACACCGCGGGGGCGTTTCAGACCGCGCTCGACCGCCGCCAATGCGGCGGTGAGACCTCGCGCGGCGTTGTGTGCGTCGCGCGCGCCTCCGCGCGCGCCCAGAGCGCGCTCGCGGGCGTCTCGCGTCCCGGTCGGGTTGTGTTTCCGCGCTCCCGGAACGCGGGGGGGCTGGGGTTCTGCGCGCCCGCGCCACCGCGGGACGCGTTCTCGAGCGACGCCGGAGCGTGGCGCGGCGAGGCGCAGCGATGCGACGCCGCCGCGGCCGCGAGTGAGGGAGACGCTTCCGGAGAGGTACGCACGCCTCATGCGCACCGAGACGCCACCCCGGGACGTTCGTGACCCACGTGAATCCACGGATAGCGCTCGAACGCGCTCGTTTCGCGCGCGTCGCGGCTCTTTTTTTCTCATTCTCCGCCGGAGCGGCGTTCGATCGCGCTCGATCGCGTCGCGACCGCGTCGTGTCGTGCACGCGTCTCACACGCACTCCCTTCCCCCCGAACGTGTCTTCCTTCTGTTGGCTTCGCAGGCGGCCAAGTCGGCGGCGCGCGCGACGGTGACGCCCGTGGTGAACAAAGGCAAGCTCCAGACGCGCGTGGTGTCTGCGCTGTGCCTCGGGGCGTTTGGTTTGTTCGTGACGTGCACCGGGGGGTGGGTGTGGGCGGTGTGGATGGCGGGCGCGAGCTACCTGTCCGCGAAGGAGTACTTCACGATGGTCCCGAACATGACCTCCGAGCTCCCGCACCCGCCCCCCAAGTGGGCGTGCGACGTCTCCGTGCTGGTCTGCACGATGTTCTGCCTGGTGTTGCAAGCGTGCGGCGCCAAGACGGGGGCGCTCGTCATGTCCGTGCTCGGCGCGTTTGGCGTCGTGGCGTTTCTGCTCACCACCAAGCAGGACGAGCCGCACTTCTCGCAGTACACCGCCGCTTTGTTCGGGATCGTGTACTGCGGCGCGTTGCCCGCGTTCTGGGTGAAGTTACGCGCGCTGGCGTTTTCCGAATCCGCGCGCGTCGCCATCGCCGTGCGCGCGAGCGGGTCTCGGTTCGTGGAGAATTGGCCGTCGATCCTGGGCGGGCCGGAGGCGTGGACCACCGGTTTGATCGTGACCATCATCACCGTGTCCTGCATCATCGCCTCGGACGTGGGCGCGTACGCCTTCGGCAAGACCTTCGGCAAGACGCAGCTGATCAAGATCTCGCCCAACAAGACCGTGGAGGGCGCGGCGGGCGGGCTGCTGTGCACGATGCTCACCGCCTTCGGGTTGCGGCAGCTCCTCGGATGGCACGCCGGCGCGATCCAGACGGTGGTGCTCGGCGCGCTGGTGTTCTTCGCCGCCGTCGCCGGCGACCTGATGGAGTCCGTCATGAAGCGCAACGCCGGCATGAAGGACAGCGGTGACATCATCCCCGGACACGGCGGGTTCCTCGACCGATTCGACTCGTACATGTTCACCGGCGTCTCCGTGTACTTCTACATCGTCACCGTCATGCCGTACTGGTTCGTCGGGATGGTGCTGTGACGAGCTTTTGACGCGCGCCGGAAATAAAGCTACCGTACTATCAATACCTATACGAATATACACATCACTACGCGGTTATGAACTAAGCGCGCGTCGTCGCGCTCTTCGTTTTCACGCCTCGGACGGCGGCGCGGCGACGATGACGTACGTCGTGCCCAAGTGGTACCGAGCCACGGACTCGATCTCCAGACCCGCCTCGCGCACGATCGCCAGTATGTCCCTGTTCCAGTAACAGCCCCACCGCTTCGCGTGCGGGTCCGCGTGTTTGTCCAGGATGTTCGAGACCCAATCCCAGTCGCTTCGGCCGTGCTCGAGCAGGTAAATCTTTCCAGAGCCGGAGAGTGCGTCGCCGGAGCCGGCGCCGGCGCCGGCGTTTTTTTTCTTTTTCTTTTTCCCGCGGCACACGCGGCTCATCTCGCGCAGCGCCGCCACCGGGTCCTCGAAGCTGCACAGCCCGAAGGTGTCCACCACGGCGTCGAACGACTCAGACTCAAACGGCGCGATCGCCGCGTCGCAGACGCGCGCGTCCACGAGAACGCGTCGACGGATCACGGACGGACCGCCCGCCACACCCGGACCGCCGTTCGCGACTTTTCGCGATTTTTTTTTTCTTTCCGATGACGTAGCCGCGGGCGCGACGTACTCGGCCCTCTCGGCTTTCGCTCGGCACACCGCCACCATCGGCGCGGAGCAATCCGTCGCGGTGAGCCGCACGCCGGGGGGGTAGTACGCCAAGTTGCGGCCGGTCCTGATTCGGAAACGAAAGCGTTCGGAGGCGGAGAGAGGTCAGACGCGCGGACGAGCGGTCGCGAGCGCGGCGACGACGGACGAAGAGTTTTTTCGTTTCGGTGTGGTCGCTCGCGCGAGGCACGCACCCCGCGGCGACTTCCAGCACGTCACCCTTGAGCTGGCGCAGCATCCACCACCGCATAAGCTTTATGCCGCTCATGAGCTCGTGCCACTCGATCTCTTCGTCGAAGGACTCGGCCAGTCGGTCGTACGCCTCGCGTCGCGTCGCTTCACGCACGAGGGGTGATTTCGGTGCGGTCGCCGAGGCTGATGACTCACGGCGCTCGGGGGAACCGCACGAGCACGGCGCCGGGGTCGAGCCGAGCATCGTGCCGTACCCCACCGCGGTCCCCGCGACCACGGTCGCGGCCGCACCGAAGGCGCCCAGCGCGCCGAACACCAGCCGCATCGGCCACCTCGCGCGCCCGAAACTGACGAAAGACGTTCGCTGTCCCAGAAAGACAGAAGCGAAGTCGTGCCTTTTACGCGACGACCGGTATTTTCTTTCGACTGCCCACCTTCCGCAGAAGGAGCGCACGGGACCTCGACGGCCGCCACGACGCGACGCGCGACCCGGTGGACGCGGGACAAGTGACCGGTGCGTAGCGAGACGCGCGCGATGGCCACGCGCGTCGGAAGTAGATGCGTTGAGGGGTGTCATCTATAGGCTGAACTGCGATTAGAGTCTCGGACGTGACGAGGACTCGCCGATCGGGCGATGTCGAGTCGCGGCGACGCGATGGACACCGACGTCGTCGAGCGAGGGAGGAAGAAACAGAGACCGGCCAAAGCGCCTGCCTTGCTTCGCGGCGCGTACACGAGCGTGGTGTCTCTGGATCGAGCCACTCGAGACGCGTGTCGCGACGCCAGACCGCCCGTCGCGCCCCCCGCGTTGCGCAGGCCCGGGGACGACGCGACGTACCTCGACTTCTTGCGTCGGACCTTCGTCGCCGCGCTCGAGCCTCTGCCGCGCGACGCCGACACGACCGCGGCGTGCGGTATGGACGAGGTGATCGTCCGCGCACTGGGGTACCACTTCAAGACGCACCCGAGCCCCTCCAACGTGCTGTGCAACGGCGCGCGGCGCAAAGGCCCGCGCCCGGGGGGGGGTGCCAACAATCGGCCCGCGGCGGAGCGCGACCGCGAGAAGGCTCCGGAGCCGACGAACGCCGACGCGCGCCGGGAAGGTCGTCGCCCCCTGGTCGCGCCCGACGTGGACATCGTGCACGAATCCGCCGCGATCGAGAACCTACGTGGTGACACGTGGCGCACGTACGTCGAGCGCGCGGGCGACCAGCTGGCGTTCCACCTGCTGACGAGAGCCTCGGTCTTCGTCGTCGCGGGAACGAGAGACGGAACGGAAAGAGGCGCCGCGGGGTACCTGCAGCTCTGCGGCAAGCCCGTGAGCGTGGCGGCGCGCGCGCGCCAGATGGCGCTCGCGAGGGCGGCGAAGCGCGAAGGCGCGCGAAAACAAAAAAGCGACGCGCGGGGCGGGGACGA
>Ga0181561_10004347_pt1 | contig 12261 bp, 9 predicted proteins | sample 011ome_19_FD_133760 | JGI IMG/M metagenome (GOLD analysis project Ga0181561, IMG submission 133760) | Coastal salt marsh microbial communities from the Groves Creek Marsh, Skidaway Island, Georgia - 011510BT metaG (megahit assembly) | ecosystem: Environmental > Aquatic > Marine > Intertidal zone...
ATAGGCCAAAGTAAATAGAAATTTTCTATCTCCTAAAAAAATTATAACTCAATTTTATTTTTAGAAAAAAATATTGAATAATAATGGAGAGTAATATAAAAAAAATAATTATTTAAAAAATAAACCCGGAGATAAATTCGAATACTCTAATATTGGTGCGGGATTAGCCTCATTAGTTTTAGAAAATGCAATTGGAGAATCATTTAACATATTAACAAAAAAATACATTTTTGATCCATTAGGAATGTCTAATACTGGATGGTCTTTTAATGAAGTGGATTTTTCAAAACATTCAATTCTTTACTCAAACGTAGAAACTGAGTTAGCTTTTTATAAATTGATAACATATCCTGATGGAGGTTTAATTACTTCATCAAGTGATTTAGGAAAATACTTATCAGAGTTAATTTCAGGATACAATGGGATTGGTAGTATCTTAAATACGAAAAGTTACGAAGAATTGTTTGGATCTAACTTGAATGATAAAAATCATAAAGAAAGAAATGAAAATGCCTACAATGACGAACACGATATGGGTGTTTTTATGGGATTATCACATCAAGGACAAATTGGTCATACTGGAAGTGACCCTGGAGTCACTTCCTTAATGTTTTTTAATTCTAAAACAAAAATCGGTAAAATACTTCTCGTAAATACTGAATTAAATAAGGATGGAATAAACCAATTAAAGGTCATTTGGAAAAAGTTGGAGGAATTTGAAAGTAAATATGAACATGAGTCTGAAATAATTAATAATTGATAATTTACTATTGAATAACTTCTGTTAGCTCGAACAAAAGTTAAAAACCCAAATTATCTTCATAAAATAATTGTTTCAATTTTCATTAATTAATTTTTTAAAGAGTAACTACATAACCTCATTCCCTCTTTGCTTATTGATAAACTCAGCACCGCATTCTAATTTGTTCGCTAATTTGGACTTAGGATTTACGATTCTCCAAAAAGGTGTAACTTCTTCAATTCCTTTACCTGATTTTAATTCCTCATATGACGCTTCTGAAACAATTCTTAAAAAAATTCCTGTAGTTACAGGGCAAGTTTTATCCGCTTGATAATCAGTTGCTAAATCATTTCGCATTGTTGACAATTCGGTTGATTTTCCAAAAGGTATATGCTTAATGTAATCGTCAATTATTCTTGGTGTAGGAATAAACATTTTACTTCCTTCTGGAATGTCTGCAAATTTTTTATCAATCGTTTTAATTTTATATGACTTATCGCAATCTCTTTTTTCTATCCAAGTTTTCTTTGCCATTATTCTAAGAGTTTCTTATCAACATTTTCAAAAACAAATTTATAGTTTTATTTACATTTTAAAGACTTCTGTTCGCTCGAACAAAAGTTAAAAACCCAAATTATCATCATAAAATAATTCAAAAAGGAAAGATTCGAACCGATAAAAAAATAGTGGATTTTATAAAAACATAAACCCTTGAAAATCAAGGGTTTATGATGGGCGGTCTGGACGGGACTCGAACCCGCGACCCCATGCGTGACAGGCATGTATTCTAACCAACTGAACTACCAGACCTCATTTGGCGTGTGCAAATATACGTTGCATTTTGAATTTGCCAAACAATTCAATAAAAAAGAAAAATCTTATATGACGGCGTCTAGAGCACCTGCGTAAGTGGTTTTGGGAGACACCCCTACATGACGTCCTACCAGCTCGCCTTTGTCAAATACTAAAACTGTAGGAATATTTCGAACACCGTATTTTGCAGCAAATTCTTGATTCGCGTCAACATCTACCTTACCTACTACGGCTTTACCTTCATAATCTTTACTCAACTCTTCTATAATGGGGCCAACCATACGACAAGGGCCACACCATGCCGCCCAAAAATCAACCAAAACCGGTTTTTCTGATTGTAATACAACCTCATCAAAAGTTGCATCTGTAATTTCTAATGCCATTTTTTGAAAATTTTAATGCCCAAATGTAGTTATTTTTAAGTCGTTACATTGCCAACTTTAGATCAAATTTCTTTATTGAGGAATGAGGTTTTAGAATAGTACTAGTTCAACTTATAATACCAATCTTCCAGGGCCAACGCTTCGAGCAAAGCTGGGGAAATCTGTACCTTTTGTTTTTTACTATTCAACGTGAGTTTTATCTTTTTCTCCGAATCATAAATGCAAAAAAATAAGGATTTATCTCCTTTAAATTGCTTTAAATGACTTTGTAAAGTTTCTACTTTCGTGTCATCTAACTGATGGATGTCCAACTGTAGGGTGAGTTTCTTCGCATGATTTTCGAGCGTATTCTGTAGCATTTCAAAACTCAAATACTGCATTCTGGGCGCCCCAACTTTACCCGTTTCTTTGTTTGCCCATCCGGGCCGAATCATAATCCGAATTCGAATAAACTGATTGACCACCAGAAAATGTCTGTACTTTAAATAATCCTCTCCAAAAATGCGAAACTCATATTGGTCCGTGAAATCTTCCACTGTAAAACGAGCCCAGCCTTTTCCATTTCTACTTTCCAAATGTTCCACATCATTCACGATACCTCCTACGCTCAGTTCTCGATTGAGAAACGACTCCAAATCGCCTAAACGGTTTAAAGAAATAGAAACAAAATGCTCCATCTCATGAGTGAAATCATCCAAAGGATGGGAAGAAATATAAATCCCAACCACTTCTTTTTCTTTTTGCAAACAAATCAAATTACTCCATGACTCACAAGAAGGAATGGTTAAATCTTGATACGTTTGATCAGTCTCTTCTCCAAAAAGACTAACCTGAGCAGAGTTTAAATGCTCTTGGTATTTCGCTCCAAAACGTATGACCTTTTCCAAAAAAGTAATCCCATCCCCATCGGGGTTAAAATACTGTGCGCGGTGGGTTTCGCCAAAGGAATCAAAACCTCCTGCCAAGACGAGATTTTCCATCGCTTTCTTATTTGCTGCACGCAAATCTATTCGCTTGACTAAATCAAAAATAGAAGTATATTTTCCTTCTTTTCTATGCTCGATAATCGTTTCTACAGCACCTCTTCCCACTCCTTTAATTGCTCCCATCCCAAAACGAATGGCTTGCTTATCATTCACCGCAAATTTGTAAAAAGATTCATTGACATCTGGCCCCAATACATTGAGTCCCATCCGGCGACATTCTTCCATAAAGAAGGTAACCTGCTTGATATCGTTCATGTTATTCGAGAGTACCGCTGCCATGTATTCTGCAGGATAATGCGCCTTTAAATAGGCCGTTTGATACCCAATCCAAGCATAACAGGTGGAGTGCGATTTGTTGAAGGCATAGGCGGCAAAGGCTTCCCAGTCTTTCCAGATTTTCTCTAGGACTTCTTCGGGGTGGCCATTCGCTTTTCCACCATCGATAAATTGTGGTTTTAATTTTTGCAGCAAGGCAAAAATCTTTTTCCCCATCGCCTTCCGCAAAACATCGGCATCACCTTTTGAAAAGCCCGCCAACTTTTGCGACAAGAGCATCACTTGCTCTTGGTAAACAGTAATCCCATAGGTCTCTTCTAAATATTCCTCCATGGCCGGAAGGTCATAAGCAATCTCTTCGTTCCCGTTTTTTCGGTCAACGAAACTAGGAATATATTCTAGCGGCCCAGGTCGATACAAAGCGTTCATCGCGATCAAATCGGCAAAAACGGTGGGCTTTAAATCCTTTAAGTATTTTTGCATCCCCGCAGATTCATATTGGAAAATCCCTACCGTTTCTCCGCGTTGAAAAAGCTCATAGGTCTTGACATCATCTAAGGGGAAACTGTCCGGATCTAAATCAATATTGTGTTTGTATTTGACCAGCTTAACCGTATCCTTGATCAAAGTCAGGGTTTTTAATCCCAAGAAATCCATCTTTAACAAGCCCGCATCTTCTACAACCGAGTTGTCAAATTGGGTGACATATAAATCAGAATCTTTGGCGGTAGCCACAGGAACAAATTGCGTAATATCGTCTGGAGTTATGATCACCCCACAGGCGTGAATCCCGGTATTGCGCAATGATCCTTCTAAAACTTTGGCCTGTTGTATGGTTTGCCCAGAGATAGAATCTTCATCGGCTAAGTTCTTGATTTCATTGACCTTTAAAAGTTCGTCTGCACGTAGGCTCTTTTTCAATTCTTGATCGTTTAAACCAAAGATTTTCCCCAGCTTCATATTGGGTAATAATTTGGCAATACGATCGGCTTCGCCCAAAGGTAAATCGAGCACCCTTGCTGTATCTCGGATGGAAGACTTTGCCGCCATAGTTCCATAAGTGATAATTTGCGCTACCTGATTAGAACCGTATTTTTCAATCACATAATCCATTACTCGACCGCGACCTTCATCGTCAAAGTCAATATCGATATCGGGCATACTCACCCGGTCTGGATTTAAGAAACGCTCAAAAAGCAAGTCGTATTCAATGGGGTCAATATTGGTAATCTTTAAGCAATAGGCCACCACAGATCCCGCGGCAGATCCCCGCCCCGGCCCTACCGAAACATCCATATCGCGGGCCGCTGCAATAAAGTCTTGTACAATCAAAAAGTAGCCCGGGTAACCCGTATTAGCAATAACGTCTAACTCAAAATCGATCCGTTCTGTGATCTCCTCAGTTAATTCGCTGTAGCGCAGTTTGGCGCCTTCATAGGTCAAAAAGCGCAAGTAATTGTTTTCCCCTTTTTTTCCGTCGGGGTCATCGGCTACTTGATATGCTTCAGGGATATCAAACTGGGGTAATAAAACATCTCGCGCGAGCTCAAAAGCTTCGATTTTATCGACCAGAGCTTGAATATTCAAAATGGCTTCTGGCACATCTTGAAACAACTTTTTCATCTCCTGGCTGTCCTTAAAATAATATTCTTGGTTGGGGAATCCATAACGGAAGCCTCGCCCTCGACCGATAGGCGTTGCTTGCTTCTCCCCCTCTTTGACACAGAGCAGAATATCGTGGGCATTCGCCTCTTCCTTTTTGGTATAATAAGTGTTATTCGTCGCAATAAGCGGAATGTTATACTTGCGGGAAAATTCGATCAACACCTCATTAGTGCGATCTTCTCCTTCTTCTCCGTGACGCATCAATTCGATATAAAAGTCTTCGCCAAATTGCCCATGCCACCACTGCAAAGCCTCTTCGGCTTGCCTGTCACCAACATTTAAAATCTTCGCCGGTACTTCTCCATAGGTGTTTCCACTCAATACGATCAAGTGTTCTTTGTATTGTTCAACGAGCTTGCGGTCAATGCGCGGGACATAATAAAAGCCATCGACATAGGCCGCAGAAGTCAATTTTGCCAGATTGTGATAACCGGCTTTATTTTTTGCTAAAAAGACGACCTGATAGCCATCATCTCTTCGGGTTTTGTCTTTATGATCTTCGCACACATAAAATTCACAGCCTATGATCGGCTTGATTTTTTGGTCGTCCTCCACCTTAGCATTATGCCCATTAATCGCTTTAATAAAATGAAAAGCGCCCATCAAGTTGCCGTGATCGGTAATGGCAATGGCTTGCATATTATCGTCTGCAGCGGCATCGACCAATTGATTGATGCGCGAGGTCGCTTGCAGGACAGAAAACTGAGAGTGATTGTGTAAATGCACAAAAGGTGCATCGGTGAGAGCATCGCTAACTCCGGCAGCTGGCGCAGGTCCCTTTGGCGAAGCCTCTTTCTTAAGCGCTGCAGAAGCCTGCTTAAGGTTTTGATGGGTTAAACCAATTAACCCAAAAGGGCGACTGCGTTCCCTTAAATCAACCGTCTGCGCTTGTTGGTGATCAAACGCATCGGGGTGCAATTGATCTTGACGCAATAATTCTAGAAAAGCGCGAGAAGTAGCCTCTACATCTGCTGTGGCGTTGTGCGCTTCTTCAAAGCTTTCTTGAAAAAGAAAGTGGTAGAGTTCACTTAGTGTAGGCAATTTAAACTTGCCCCCACGACCGCCGGGGAGTTGACATAAAGTTGCTGTTTCTTCGGTACAGGTATCGACCACGGCTTTTCCATCCAGCATATCGGCCAGACCGGCGCGCAGGTATTCTGCCCCCATAATGTTGCGGTCAAAAGACACATTATGCCCCACCACATACTCTACTTGGTCAAGCGCTGCGTGAAATTTCTCCAACACCTCTTCTAACGGAATTCCTTGATCCTCTGCTAAGGCAGTTGAAATTCCGTGCACCTGTTCAGAATCAAAGGGAATGGTGAAACCGTCAGGTTGAATCAAATAATCTTCATGGGCAATCACCTCGCCTTTCGCATCGTGAATTTGCCAAGCAATTTGAATACAGCGCGGCCAGTTTTCACTATCGGTTAAAGGCGCGTTCCAGCGCTTAGGCAATCCCGTGGTTTCGGTGTCAAAGATTAAATACATCAAAACGAAATTAACAAATAATTTGAGGGCAGGAGAAAGGAGTTATTGGCAGTTATTAACGATAGTCCATTTTAGATTTGAAATAAAAAACATACATTGTTTTACCCAAATCGATTATACCGTGACCCGAAAATTCAAAAATAAATATCGCGTAGATACCGTGCGAGCAAAATGGTGGGATTATACCAATAATGGTTCCTATTTTGTCACCATATGTACCAAAGACCGCCAACATTTTTTTGGAAATATTGTAGAGACCCCCAAATTGGGCGTCACCGCAAAAATGGAATTGAATGAAATTGGGGAATTGGCACAAAAATTCTGGATGGAAATCCTGCAACATTTTCCGTTTGTGGTTTTGGATGAATTTGTGGTAATGCCGAATCATATGCATGGGATAATTTGTGTTTCCAAATCCGTTGATGCGTCCAAATCCGTAGATGCGCCCAAATTGGGCGCATCTACGGATGCCAAAAAAAATTGGTCCCCTGGATCATTGGGGGTTATCATCAACCAATACAAACGCATTTGTACCATCCACGCCCGAAAAATCAACCCCCAATTCGCATGGCAACCCCGTTTTTATGATATCATTATTAAAAATGAAAAATCATTACATAATATCAGGCGATACATCAAAATGAACCCCGCAAAATGGCAACGGGACAGGAATAAACAAAATGGTTTATTCTTCTAAGCCAATATTCGTACCTTCCCCTTGAAAAAGAAAAATCAGGCATGCCATTACTGGAATTCACCTCAAAAGGGATTTACTGTAAACAAGCTGGCGTCTATCTCGATCCTTGGCGGGGCGTGGATAAGGCGATTATTTCGCATGGCCATTCTGATCATGCGCGCTGGGGAAGCAAACACTACATCACCCATGAAATCAACGTGCCTATTATCCAGCATCGTTTAGGGAAGATTTCGGTAACGGGAAAAAAATACGGCGAAACCTTTAGCATTAATGGGGTTCAATTCTCTTTTCATCCGGCTGGACATGTGCCCGGTTCTGCACAAATCCGAGTGGAATACAAAGGTGAAATCTGGGTCTTTACCGGAGATTATAAAATCCAAATCGATGGGATTTCTACTCCCTTTGAACCCGTGAAATGCAATACTTTTATTACTGAATGCACCTTTGGTTTACCTGTCTTTCAATGGGAGGAGCCTATAAAGGTCCACGACAGCATTAACCAGTGGTGGGCGCAAAATCAAGCTGAGAAAACCACCAGTTTATTGATGGGGTATTCTTTAGGCAAAATACAGCGGTTGTTAAAACACCTTGACCCATCCATCGGAAAAATATACACCCATGGCGCGACAGAGCAGATGACCCAAGTCTTGCGTCAATTCATCGATTTTCCAGGGACAGAATTGATCACACGTGAGACTACTAAAAAAGAGGTGGAAGGCAATTTAGTCTTGGCGCCTCCTGCGGTTTTAGGCAGTGCCTGGGTCAAGAAACTGGGGCAACTTTCAACGGGCTATGCCTCGGGCTGGATGGCCTTTCGCGGTGCGAGAAGAAGACGTGCGGTGGACCGCGCCTTTGTCCTGTCTGATCATGCCGACTGGCAGGGACTCTTGTCAGCCATTAAAGCCACCGGCTGTGAAAACGTGATCACCACACACGGCTATACCGATCTCTTTGCGCAATACCTGCGGGAACAAGGCTGGAATGCCCGCACCGAAAAAACCCAATACGAAGCCGAAACCTTTGAAACTGCCGCTACCGAATGAGACGTTTTGCCGCTTTGATCGAGGAACTTGACAGCACCAACAAAACCACTAAAAAAGTCGCTGCGCTGACCCAGTATTTTAAGGCTGCGTCAAAGGAGGACGCCCTATGGGCCGTCGCCCTTTTATCCCACCGTAGACCCTCGCGTCCTGTCACCACAACTTTGATGCGCGCTTGGGCAGCAGAACTCGCACAACTCCCCGAATGGCTTTTTGAAGAGTCCTATCACATTGTAGGAGACCTGGCCGAGACCATCGCGCTTTTAGTCCAACAGGAAGCCAAAAGAACACCCCCTTCCCTCTCCCAATGCATTGAGGAAATCATCGCCTTAAAACCCAAAGAGGAGGAAGAGAAAAAAGCCTATATCCTCCACAGCTGGCAGAGCCTAGACAACTTTGAACGCTTTGTCTTTAATAAAATCCTCACCGGGGGATTTCGCATCGGGGTAAGTCAAAAATTAATGACCCGCGCTTTATCAAAAGCAGTAGACATAGACGAGAACATCTTGGCTCACCGCTTGATGGGACAATGGTCCCCACAGACCACCACCTTTGACGAACTTATCTTAAACCCCAATCCAGAAGATCAAATCTCCCAGCCCTACCCCTTCTTTTTGGCCTATGCCTTAGAAGACGATTTTCAAGAAAAAGAAGCGGTCGAAAACTGGCATATCGAACACAAATGGGACGGCATGCGCGCTCAATTAATCGTTCGAGAGGACAAACATTTTTTATGGAGTCGGGGGGAAGAATTAATCACCGATAAGTTTCCAGAACTGGCTTGTCTCGCTGATCACCTACCAAACGGGACAGTGGTGGACGGAGAGCTACTGCCGTATAAAGACGAACAAATTGGCGATTTCAACGCCTTGCAAAAACGCATCGGTCGAAAGACCGTTTCTCAAAAACTTCAAAAAGACATTCCCATTGTGATCATGTTATATGACCTTTTAGAATGGGAAGGAAAGGACGTGCGCGCACTTCCTTTGGCAGAACGGCAAGACCTTTTGGCGAAGCTCTATCATCAAGTTAAAGCAGATAATGTCCCCCTATTATTATCAGAAGTTATGCAATTTTCCAGCTGGAAAGAAGTCGCCTTAGAACGCGAAAAAGCGGCAGAGAAACGCAGTGAAGGTTTAATGCTCAAGCACAGGGATTCTCCCTATGCCGTGGGGCGGAAAAAAGGGACTTGGTGGAAATGGAAATCAGACCCCAAGACCATCGATGCGGTTTTGACCTATGCCATGCGTGGCCACGGGCGACGTACCAATCTTTATACCGATTATACTTTTGGCCTTTGGCAAGAGGATACACTGGTCACCTTTGCCAAAGCTTATTCGGGTTTAACTGATGCCGAAATCAAAAAGGTGGATCATTTTGTCAAGCAAAATACCTTAGATCGCTTTGGCCCGGTGCGACAAGTCAAACCCGAGTTGGTTTTTGAAATTGCCTTTGAAGGCATTGCGGCTTCTCCCCGACATAAAAGCGGTGTTGCCGTACGTTTTCCCCGTATTTTACGCTGGCGACACGACAAAAAAATTACAGATGCCAACAGTCTTGAGGACCTCAAACAATTGCTCCCATGACAACAGTACGGCAATGGTTTAAAGCACAGGGCTGGACCCCTCAAACCTTTCAAAAAGACTGCTGGAAGGCCTATGGAGAAGGAAAAAATGGCATGCTTCACGCTCCCACGGGTAGCGGAAAAACCTTCGCCCTTTGGGGCGGGATCCTGCAAGAAGCCCTTAAAACAAAAAAACATCCTGTGGGGATTCAAGCCCTTTGGATTACGCCTTTACGCGCTTTGGCGGTGGAGATTCAACAAGCGACCCAGCGCATGACCAGCGAGCTGCATCCCGACCTCAACATTGCGCTGCGAACAGGAGATACCTCCCAAAGTGAACGCGCCAAACAGAAACGTAAACCTTCTTTTGGCCTTGTCACTACCCCAGAAAGTTTACATGTTTTATTGAGCACCAAAGACCACCCCAAAAGCTTTCAACACCTCAAGGTAATTGTGGTGGACGAATGGCACGAACTCTTAGGAACAAAACGCGGGGTTCAAGTGGAATTAGCCATTGCCTATTTGCGCTCTTTCCTCCCTGAGTTAAAAGTTTGGGGAATTTCGGCTACGCTGGGGAACAAAGATTTAGCAAGAGAAATCTTGTTGGGCCCTATCGAGAATTATGTGACGGTCAATGCGCAGATCAAAAAGAAAATAAAGGTCAAATCCATTCTACCCAAAAACATGGAGAGCTTCCCATGGCGGGGGCATTTAGGGATTCACCTTTTGCCGCAGGTTTTAAAATTGGTGCAAAAAAATAAGACCACCCTGATTTTTACCAATACCCGTGCACAATGTGAAATTTGGTTTCATCGCCTTTTAGAAGCTGACCCTAATCTAGCTGGGAGCATCGCCATGCACCATGGGAGCATTGATAAAAAAATTCGCTTGTGGGTAGAAGATGCCCTAAGACAGGAACAACTCAAGGTGGTGGTCTGTACCTCCAGTTTAGATTTAGGAGTGGATTTTTCTCCGGTAGAAAACTGTGTGCAAATAGGTAGCCCAAAAGGAGTAGGGCGCTTTATTCAGCGGGCGGGACGCAGTGGCCACCGACCTAAAGCTGGCAGCACCATTCACTTCCTTCCCACCCATGCGATGGAGTTGATCGAATCGGTTGCGCTACAAAGAGGAATCGAACAACAGCAAATCGAAGACCGCATCCCCTTTCTCAATTCTTATGATGTTCTACTGCAATTTTTAATGACCCTTGCCGTAGGAAAAGGCTTTCAGCCAAAGGAACTTTTCCCCATCTTTCAAAACACCTTTTGCTTTCAAACCCTAGATGAAGAACGCTGGCAGTGGCTGCTCAACTTCTTAGTCAAAGGAAGCCAAAGCCTCGAGCACTATGACGAATACAAAAAGGTCAATGTTTTAGAAGATGGCACGCTTAAGGTACTCAACAAAGGCATTGCCATGCGTCACCGCCTTTCTATGGGAACCATCGTAAGTGATGCCAATCTAAAAATACGTTACCAAAAAGGAGGGTACCTTGGCACCGTCGAAGAATGGTTTGTCGCCAAATTAAAACCGGGAGATGTCTTTACCTTTTCTGGGCGCAATTTGGAATTAATTCGCATGCACAACATGGAAGTCATTGTGCGCAAGTCAAAATCCAAAAAAAGTCGTATCCCCGCCTGGATGGGAGGCCGCATGAGTTTTAGTGCGCATCTGAGTGATCTCTTGAAACATGCTTTGTATGAAGAACGCAATCTCGAAACCCCAGAATTTAAAGCCCTAGCACCTGTATTTTATCAACAACAGCGGGAGTCAATTATCCCGCAGCCCAATCAATTTTTAATTGAACGCTTTCAAACCAGGGAGGGTTACCATACCGTCTTTTACCCTTTTGAAGGCTATGCCATTCACGAAGCCATGGCCAGTTTGATGGCTTATCGTGTAAGTCTCTTATCGCCCATCACCTTTAGCATGTCATTTAATGATTATGGCTTTGAATTATTGTCCGATCAGCCTTTTGCCAAAGAAGATTTTTTTGATAATAATCTTTTGACCCTGGACCATTTACACCAGGATTTAGAAAAAAGCATCAATGTATCAGAAATGGCCAGACGCCGCTTTAGGGATATTGCCGTGATCTCGGGCTTGGTCTTTCAAGGTTTCCCAAATAAACCGATTAAGGCCAAACATTTACAAAGTGGCTCGCAATTGTTCTATGATGTTTTTAAAGATTATGAACCCGATAACTTATTGTACCAACAAGCCCTAGAAGAAACCTTTGACCACGGTATGGAACACGGGCGCATGACCCAAGTGTTTGAAAACATCGCTGACCAAGAAATTATTTGGCGAGACTGCAGCCAGCCCACCCCCTTTTCATTCCCATTAATCACCGACCGAATCCGTTCTAAACTCTCTTCTGAAAGTGTGGAAGATCGCATCAAGAAAATGTATCTTCAATTGGAAAAAGCAGGACAATGAAGCGGATCAAAATCAAAGAAAATCATTTTGTGTTACACCCCAGTGGAGCAGTCTTTTGGGAAGAACAAAAGACCCTTTTATTAGCTGATGTTCATTTGGGAAAAGTCGCTCACTTTCGCAAAAATGGGATTGCTGTTCCCCGAAAAGCAGAAGGTGCTTTTTACCAAA
>Ga0181561_10004355_pt1 | contig 12249 bp, 6 predicted proteins | sample 011ome_19_FD_133760 | JGI IMG/M metagenome (GOLD analysis project Ga0181561, IMG submission 133760) | Coastal salt marsh microbial communities from the Groves Creek Marsh, Skidaway Island, Georgia - 011510BT metaG (megahit assembly) | ecosystem: Environmental > Aquatic > Marine > Intertidal zone...
GACGTCGGACGACGAAGGAGAGGGTGAAGAGATAGAAGAAGAGATAGTTATAGACGGCATAGTTGTTCCGCCACCACCTCCGGACGATACCGACGAAGAGGACGAGGAAGAAAAAGAAGAAAAAGTAGAAACGGCGCCTCCGCCTTTGCCGGTTGGTATCACTACCACCGCCACAATCAACGCGCAGAAGTTTGGTCACACGCTGGAAATGAAGGCCCAGTCGCACATGGCGTCTCTTCCTCGACAACCACCTCCTTCTCACCTACCCATGCGCGCTACCAACATCTACCAACGCCCGCCGCCGATACATTCGGCGAACAACCCTCGCGGTCCGCCTCCTCCGCAACACTTCTTCTCTCCTGCACCACCGATGGCCGTCAGAAAGAAGTCTCACGAGCAAGCCACGATAAGCGGTAAAGCGACTACCATCGCCGCGCCATCGCAAAATCCAGCTTTACAAAAGCTCGTTCCGGCGCACTTGCGCGTGCAAAGACACCAGCAAGCGACAAAGAAAAAAGTCAATCCGGCGCCCAACGCGACAAAGAAGGACGCGAAGAAGGACGATAACAACAACAAAGACGATCAATACTTGAACTTTTTAGACGACGTGGCTTCGTTAGGCGCGTTCCAAGAGTAGCGGCGAGTTCGTTTGTAAAAGGATTCTGCGTGCGATGATCGTCGCGGGTGTGCCGCCAGATGTCGGAGCGAATATTAGATTTTCACCTGATAAGTACTAGGTAACTGTAGATTCCCCACAACACACAAGAAGAAGAGAGGAGAAACTTAAACACGCGCCGGCGCAAACCACAGAGAAACGCGGCGCGCGAATCCGGACCCAAGGCGTCGTAGGTATCCTCGTCGTCGTCGTCGCGAGGAGGTGCTCTCGTAAATCCTCTTCCTTTCTCTCTCTCTCTCTCTCTCTCTTCCTTTCTCTCTCTCTGACCGCGTTCGCAAACAAAACCCACCTTTCCCCTAAATCTAAAGCGAAGAAGCTTAACCGGAATCGGGAAGAGAAGACGGGATGGAAGCCGAAGCCGCCACGACCAATGCCGCTGCTCCTGTAAACGAGGAAGACGCGATGAACGCGCGAATGGGAAATCTAAGAAACGACGACGACGATGCGGACGATTCTTCTTCTCCCCCTCCTCCTCCTCCTCCTCCTCCTCCTCCTCCTCCTCCTCCTCCTGCTGCTGCTCCTCTTCCCGCGAGAAGAAGCTGTTGCCAATGCTCGAGCACTTCCTCCCTCGGGGGCCAGTGGTACCGGTCGAAACGCGAACGAGGAAAATGGTTGTGCAAAAAATGCTACCGGAAAGAAATGCTCGTCGTGCACAATACACGAGAATGCTTCGAGTGCCACTCGAAGACGACGTCGACGAGCTGGGCGCGAAGTAAGACGAACCCGAGCGAGTACGTTTGCTTCAACTGTTACTCGCGAGAGTTGTCGATGTTGTCCGGGAAGCGCTGCGGGCGGTGCGGGGCGACGAAGACTTCGCAAAAGTGGTACGTGAGTAAACGAATAGAGGACGAGGACGAGGACGAGGAGGAGATGGGCGTGGAAGAAGGCGGGGACGACAGCGATGACGGCAGCGCGAGGACGAAAGAGAAGAAGAAGAAGAAGAAGAAGAAAGATTTGTGCAGAAGGTGTTACGATAACGAACACAGGGTTCTGATGGATGGGATAAAGTCGTGTTCTAGATGTTCTATTTCGACGACGAGCGGAAGGTGGTGTAAATCAAAGGTCAACGAGGGTCGAGACTTGTGTAGAAAATGCTACAAGCAAGAGTTGAAAGAGCGGAAAGCGTCATTAGCGGTCATTAGCGATATTTAGAGCGCGCCTGTTTGTATGTATGTACTGATAACTAAACGACTAAGTAACTACTGTAACTCGAGAGTAGACGAATGTTTCCCTATCTCACACGGCGGTATCTTCAAAAACTCGTCAAAGTCGTACACCGCTTTCTTCCCGCTCGCGCAACACGACCACCCTTTACTCCTCTCGTGGAATATCGGTTTCCCTTTGTGGTAGCGGCACGACTTTTCCGTGTTGTCGCACTCCTTAAATTTCATCCCACATCCTATTCGTTTACAGGTTTGTTCGCAGTTCGGATCCATCGCGCGCGTCCTCGCTGCCTCTTCTTCGAGTCTCTTCCTCCGCTCTTCTATTCGCCTCTTTTCCTTCTCTTCGTTCTTTCTCGACTCTTCCGGGTGGTCTTCGCACGCGAAACCGTTCAAACATCGAGGACATTTTTTGCTCGCGTCGGCGTCGTTCTTCTTTTCTATTTCTTTTCTCTCTTCGCGCTTTTTGATCGATGTCGTCGTCGTCGTCGTAGGTTTCTCCCGCGCGTGCGAATCTTCCGTGCGACACCCGCGAATTTGCAAAAACTCGTTGAAATCTTTGCTTCGTTTATTGCAGCACGGCCAACGCTTTTCGCCGTCCTGAAACACCGGCGGTTGGGTGTGGTGCACGCACTTGGTGTCGTCGGACGCGAGGCAGTCGCAGCCGATGCGTTGACACCGGATTATTGGGAGGTTTGATGGGGACATGTGACGAAATATGTGTGCTTAGTGGTTTTTGTGTCGCACATGCGTTATTATTTTCACTAGAAAGAAGCGGCAACTATCTCGAATATCTCGTAATCGTCGTCGTCGTCTGCGTTTGCCGCGGCGCTATTCGCGTTCACATCATCGAGTAAAGGCCGAACGCGTTTGATTGAAGAGACGATGGGTGGCCTTTTCGGAATATTTTCATCTCGGTTTTTATTGTCTTCGTCGTCGTCGTCGTCTTCGACGCACACGGCTACGATACTTCTTTCGTCTTTGCTTTCTTCCGATTCGCTTTTTAGCGGCGGCGAGGCGAGGGCGTCGATCGCCAGCGTCTCGCGGAAGAGCTGGAATCGCCATCGACCAAACGTTTCCGGATCCGATTCGACGAGGGTTATGTCGTCGTGCGGCGCGTCCTTTTTGTCTTGTTTCTGTTTTCCTAACGCAATGTCAAAGTTTCGGAACGGCCTTCCGGAAATACCAACCCCTAACGCCTTCACGTAACTCTCGCACAAACACCAGTACCGTACAAACAGCTTCCTCCCTTCGTCTTCGTCGTCTGCGAGCGCGCTTTCGATTCGTTCAACCGCTTCGCCTTTTTTAAAGTATCTCTTCGCTAGTTTCAAGCACGTATCTTTCGTCCTTCTCTTCTCCACTTCGCAATCGATCCCGACGCGTCTCCCGTCCGTCGTCACCGCCATGGCGATGATATTCTTCGAGTGCGACACGCTAAACTGAATCAAACTCGATTCGTTCCCTGACCCAACTTTGTTCGATAAGAACGGTTTCCCTTTCTCGTTAAACGTAAACTCTAGCCGCGCTGGATCGCTTTTCATTCCTTTCTCGACTAAATAGGAGGATAAAACCGTTCGGACCATCGCGCGCGTTTGCAAGCGCTCTTTCCTCGTCTCCTCGTGTAAACTGTCGATTTGAATCGACTCCAATTCTTTCTTCGAAAGCAGTCGCTCGTATCTCTGCAACAAAGCCGGTGCCTCGCACTCGTTCCGCTGGAGAACGTACACGTGCACGCCATCATCGTCTTCTTTTTTATCGTTCTTCTTCTTCGATGTTGACGACGAGGACGCAGAAGAAGAAGAAGTTGTCGCGAAGAAGTGAGAACGCATTCGCCGCAAGATGTTGTTGGCGCTACTACCGTTAGCGCTGTTGTTGTTGTTGCTCGCGGTGTTCCCACCACCTCCACCGCGCTTTAGCGATAACAACCGCGAACAAAAAGAAGAAGGCTTCGTCGTCGTCGTCGCTACCACAATCATCATCTTATTAATTTTCTTATTCTTATTCTTCTTCTTCGTCGTCGTCGTCGTCGTCGTCGTCTTAGCAGTACGTCGTAGTTTTGAAGTAAAAAACTTCAAATTGTTCAATAAGAGGGATCCGACGCGCGAACGGCGGATCGGAGAGCGGGCGAGGAGAAGGAAATATTCCACGTACTTTAAAGGTAAACGAAACGAGCCGATGCAGAAACAAAAGCCAAAAGTCGATGATAATAAAAACACAGAGTAGAGAATAACAACTTTCCTTGATTGACTTTTATATATATATTAAATCGAGGATAGGTAGAGGTGACTCCTAATATGACTTCTATATTCGTCCTTTTCACGCGAATTGTCTTAAAACGCGCGCGAACAAAACGTTTGCGTTGATTTTTCTTATTATTCGTTTCATCGAAAGGAGTCGGCGTACTGCGAGAGGCAAGCGTCGCCGCACCCTTGGTCTTCGTACAAGCACTGATGAGCATCGCTATTCGGGGTTGGGTCATTGCCTACCATGACGTATTGCTCGCAATGTTCCATGGCGCCCGCTAACAAATCTTGGTACGCTCTCAACTGTTCATCGAAATCCGGGATATTGGAGATTTGTTCGTCTAACCGTACGTTAGCTGCAGAGACCAAATCGTAATCTTTCGAACCTTGCATATAATCTGCCACTATCTGCTTCATTTCGTCTTCCGAACCGCCTCCCCACTTGTAATCGTTACTCTTCGATCGCAAATATAATAAATCGGCGTTGGATAAGCCCAACAAATTTTTCAAAACCACCATGCTCTCGTCGAACCTCTCCAAAACGACGACGTGATCGTATAAGTTGACTATCCCTGCAGGCGACCATTCATTGTCACGCGCTTTTTGACTACCGATGTAGTCGTACTGTTTATTCATTGACGTTTGCATGTTCAAAAATGTGACCAACCTCGACTTCCACTCCTCTGCTGTCACTGGCATCGGCAGCAACTCGCTCGGTACTTCATAATCTTTACTGTGTGATTCAGATGGATCCATGACGTATTGAAACTCAGAGATCATTCTGCTCACCGGTTCTCGTACGCCCGTGAGCAAAAACGTCGGATGGTCCAACTTACCCAAAGTCGGTTCGCTTTGTTTGAACATCATATGATCGGCGTATAAATATGGCTCGTTTTTGTCGTCAATCTCCGTGGTTCCATCTTCATCGTGTCCCGTGAATGCTCCGTTTATCCCGTGTCTGGATGCGATTCTTCTGAACACACCGGCGGTCGTCGTGCTTCCGGTTTTAATCGTTTTCACGTAGAGAATGTTTATTCCGTAATCGTCGTCTATCTTCTCTCCGCTCCATCTGTGCCACTTAGATACATGCGCCGAAGAAGAAAGAGGTGCTAACGACGAAGAGAGAGACTCTAACACCATTCGTTCCAAACTGTTACTCCGTTCATATTGTTTCTTCATCCTCTCCGCTGCTTCTCCCACTATATCGAAAGGAGACGACGACGACGACGACGACGACGACGACAAAAACGGCGAGGAGGAGTAAGAAGAAGACGAAGAATAATACGCGGAAGCGCATCCGACGACGGCCAAACCGGTAGCAATCGCGCCCAGAACAACCTTACTCTTTCTTCCCCGGAAAAACGCAAAGCGCTGCGTCTCCTTCACCCCGGACGCATCATCTGCCTCGTCGTCGAACCCAACATCCTCATCTTTTTTACCGGGGATCGCCCCGTACGAACCGTGGAGGTTATGATGATGGTGGTGGTGGTGCTCGCCGTCACCGCCGCTGTCGTTACCGAAAAAAGACATCTCTTCCTCTTCTGTATTGTGCGTCGTGATAACCGCGCAAAACGAGAGAGACGAGAGAGAGAGAGACAAATGCGCGCGGCGCGGCCTTCTTTTTATGTCGCTTTTTTTTAGTGTTGGCTTTTTCATCCTGCTTACTACAGTACAGAAACCCTAAATGTTAAACCCTAAATGTTTTTTCTGCTTTTTCTTTTCAAATTTTTTTCTCGCGCTCTTCTTTCAAAAAACGCGCGCGCGAAAGCACACACGCACGGCTCCCTCGTCTCTCTGAGAGAGAGTGTGCGTGACCGCATAAACGATAACACGCGACGACGACGACGACGACGACGAGCGCGCGATGAGAGAAGAAGAAACGGCACGAGAAGAAGAAAAAGTCGAGGAGGAGGAAGGCAATCGACTTCGAATTCATCAATCTTCTTCTCCGGAGACGACGACGAAGATGGAGGAGGAAACGGAAGAAGAAAACGAAGCTGGCGTTGTCGTCGCGGAGAAGAAGACGACGACGAATACGACGACGAGCGCTAACGCCGACGATAACAAAGACGGGCGTCGTCGTCTGATTCCTCAATCGAAGGATTTTTTCCAACAAAACGCGCGCGCTTTCCATCCACCGCCGTACACTTTGGACGAAGAAATCTCCTACGCGTGGGCGACGCAACCGTTCTCGCCTCGGAGAGGCGTAGACGCCGTGTTCGAGTGCTGGATGCAGTGCGAAAATGAGAACTGCTCGAAGTGGAGACGGATACCGAGAATCGTTGGGAAGGTTTTGGAGCAAGGCAGAGCGGCGGTGGAGAGACAGTTGGTGAAAGATGCCGGGAAAGAGATGATTGTGAGGACGACGACGACGGAGGAGGAGGAGGAGGATATCGAAGAAGGACAAGAACGGCGAGGCAAACAACAAACAGAAGGCAACGACGACGACGCGGCAACGACGACGACGACGACGCATACTGAAACGAATAATACAACGAGCAGAAAAGTTTGGACTTGCAAAGACGTGCTCGACGCGCGGTACGATTCGTGCGAGAAACCGCAGGAACTTTCAGACGACGACATCGATCAATTGATGGCGGATGCTGACGAAGCGGCAGAGAAGGAAGTGCAGAAACAGGTGCAATCGAAAGCCCAGAAAGAAGAGGAGAAGAAAAAGCGAGCGCACGAATACAACAAACGAAAGCGCAACGAGGCGAACGAGTTGAAGATTCAAGCCGGGACGCACGAGAGGCTACCAAATGGGCACGTGAGGAAAATTGTAGAGAGGAAGGAAAAAGTCATCAAAGAACCGCGAGTGAAGAAAGAGAAAGTTATCAGGGTGAAAGTACAAAAAGAAAAGAAAGGAACGCTGGCCTATCTCTTGGAACAAGCGGTTGAAGGCGAGTTGTACGTTCCGCCGAGACTGCCGAATAAATTCACGACCGAGTGGACGTTCGTAAAGTGCGAGATTGAGTCGTGCGGGAAGTGGCGACGGGTAAAAGCGAACGAGGCAGTTGGCTTGGGGACGAGAGATCGATGGGTGTGTGCCTTGGGAGAGTACGGTGGTTTGAGGGAATTCGCGAGTTGTGATGCAAGGGAAGAATTTACGAGTGCGGAGATTGAACAGTTTATGAAGACGCAAACGGACGCTTTAGAAAAAGAGAAACAGTTGAAGAATTTGTTTCGAGAGTTTTGCGAACGGAATCCGAAGTATGTCACGGACGGATCATATAAAACGAGAGACGGTAAAATAGTCGTAGATGGATCGAAGAAAGCGGTGAAGATTACAGCACCCACTGTTACTCACGTAGTACCTGCGCCCGCAGTACCTGCGCCGCCAGTAGCAATGGCGGCGACGAGTTCGAATCCATCGGAGGCGTCGACGCAAACGTTGGACGAGGAGAAGACCAAAAGTAAGCCAAAAAAGGGCGAAGGTGAGTTAATTCTCGCTTGTATGGCGTTTAAAAAAGGCGAAATGACGGGTGAGCAGTTTATGAGTATCGCCTCGCAGTCTCCATTTGGTGCCCTTCGCGCGTGTTTTTATGTCTTATTTGGTACGGAAACGAGTTCGAACAACAAGGAGTGGATACTTAGCACACTCGAAAAGAGAACCATGGACGCATCGTTTATGCCTAGCATCAGACTTCGATATAACAACGAATCGCGGCTGTGCAACAGCGGGAGCGTTATTAAAAACGAGAGAGAAGTGAAAGTAAGCATAGACGAGAAGATCAGGAATATAATAGAAAAGAGAACAACCGGTGAAAAAAATGGCGGCTTCCATATGTCATCAAAGAGTGTGAAACTCATATTTGAAGTAAATGAAGATGAGAACAGAGTAAAAGTAATCGTGACTCCAGTTGCCAAAGATCTCAAAGAGCACGACATGGACGTGGTTGTTAAGAAAGAGGACGATAGCAGCACCGCAGGAAACGAAAGAGTAGAGAAGGAGACGCAGAAGAAGAAAGTACACGCTCACGGTGGCAATTTTGATCGGCGAGAGCAGGACACGAATGCATTCCAAATGCCCATCGATGAAAAATCTCCTGAAGATGATCCGAACGCGTGGCCAGGTGCGCCACACCCTCGCGTTCTTCCGGAGCCGTTCAATGAGAACGCGCAACTTCTCGCGGTGGCCACGACGTCCAAATTTTCTGCAAAAAGTGCTAAGGTAAAAATCCCGCCAACCATTCGCGTTACGTGTAATGAACACGACGGCGTATATCTCGTCAGACGAAACATGTTTAGATGCATGTGCGAGCAAAATGGTTGTTTGAAAGTATCCGGCGAAGGCGATGGATGCGTGTTCTTAGGTACGGAATGGGAGAAACACTGCGGCAAGGGGACCTGTAAATCGTGGAAGCGCTCGGTGCGCATCGTATCGACAGACGGAAATAATGAAAGGATTGGCAATTGGTTGCATCGAACAGGTTTGCAGCCGATGAAAGAAAACAATCTGTCGACAATACAAGATCGTCTCGAATTAAACAATGGCAGTTTGAAGAAGCGAAAATGCGTTAGTGGAATGAAGAAAGATCAGATTCAGCAAATCATGATGGAGGCGCTCCAAGATCCAGATTCTGACGAAAATTGTGGTTCTTTCAACGGTCTCTCGCTAAAAGATTTAATGCGCGCGTTTAATTTTATTTTTGACGATGCGCAAAAGGACGACGAGGAAAAGAAAATGTTCATGACATCTGCGCCGGAAAAGTTCGACGCTTCGCTCGTTGGTCGTCGGGTGGAAGTATTTTGGGCGGAAGAAAACGCGTATTTCCCAGGCCTGATTTCTCAGTACATCCCAACCGACGAGGTCGATGAGGCGAATGCCAATTCGAGCGCTATTTTTGAAATCACTTACGACGACGGCGACGTCGAAAAGTTGAAAAACTTTCAGAGTGAAAAAGTGAAATGGTTTTCTAACGAATACGTCCCAAAGAAGAAGTTAACTGCGGAAGAAGCATACATTGAGAGCGAGAAAAATCTTGGTCGGTTTGCCTGCGTCTCGAAAGCGTGGCGAGTTGCCGCTTTGACAGTTCTAAAAGCGAGAGGTTCTCGATTGCTCGAAGAGGCAAAGAAAGAACAAATTGCGAGTCGACAACAAGTTGGGTTCGTACAAGATTACGTTCATCGCGCGGATGTGAGAGAAGTAGCGAGCGAGCGTCAATGTGAACCGATTCGCGGCCACGTGTCTTTGAATTCCTGCTTTGCCGCTGATGCTGAAGATGATGGAGGTCAAGTCATAGATGCCGACCCGTGCGATGAAGGTAGAGCAAAAGATTGGTACCCATGCATAGGAGAACGCAATCCTAGACTAAAATCTGGACGTGACGTTCGCGAACAAGAGACGTATGGGTGTGATTTCGTCACCGGACGAGACGCGGTCGCTGTGCTCGCGGAGGCTTTGCCCGAATTTTCCGACGACGAGCATTGGGATATTTACGCAAAGCTCATGAACCAAGTTAACGAATCGTACGGAAAGATGACTCCAGATACTCTCGCGACGCAATCATTAGCGCTCGCTGCGGAGGATCTCGCGGAGAAGTTTGAAAGAGCAAACATAACGTCTCCAAAGGACGGCATGAAGAATTTAGCGTGCGCCAAAGCGCTTTGGACGCTTTCCAAGAAGGCCCGGGAGAATCCAAATTTGTTCGTCGTTCACAGAAAAGGCTACGGCGTGGTGAACATTCGCGAAAACAACATTCAGAAAGGTGAATTCGTCATTGATTTCTTGGGCGAAATCTACCCTCCTTGGGCGTGGATGGAAAAGCAGGATGCGATCAAGCAAGCGCAAAAAGCCAAAGGATTGAAAGATATCGGCGCTCCCGAGTTTTACAACATGCAAATGGAACGACCTGGAGGCGACAAGCATGGTTTCGGTTTACTCTTTTGTGACGCAATGCACTACAACAACTTTGCCGCGCGAATGTCGCACTCGTGCGAACCGAACGTTCAAGTCATTCTCACCGTTGTTGACGGTAAATACGAAATCCATTTCTACGCCACTCGAGAAATTCTAAAAGGCGAGGAGTTGTGCTATAACTATCACAGTTGTTCGGACTCTATGAAAGAAGTCGAAGCGGCATTTTGCTTGTGCGGTGCTAAAAAATGTCGAGGAAGTTACTTATCATTTGTCGGCGAGAACAACAACTCGCAAGTGTTTGACTCGGAACATCGAATGTTGGATCGTTACGCAATGTTGTTGGATGCCATAGACGAGACGAACGAGAAACGCGATGGGAACGACGAGAACGATGAACTCGTCAAGACGCGTTTGGAAAGTCTAGGTTTTCGAATTGGTCGCGGTATTCTCGCAGACGCACCAAAATGGTTGACGAATTATTACGCGAAATTAGCCTCTTTTATCGACCACGAACGCGAAACATTACCTCCGCTCATTTACCAAGCCGCGAAACAACATCATATGAGCAGAAAGAAACGCGGCGATCCCGGGTATCGAGGTGAGTTCGTGTTTACAGAGAAAAACGCCGAGATCGAAGCCATGGCGGTAAGAGAGAATAGAATTCAAGCGCTCGCAGTGTGCATGTCGAAAATCCGTCGATTATTGACGTTAGGAGAAGGTTTCGATTCACCTAAATACGGCACGAGTCCACCGCCGTATGCGAAATTATCCGCAAAGGAAACTATAGAAAAGTTTTGGAGTAATAAAATCGCTACGGCGCCACCGATAGTGGCGCCTTCGGCAGAATCTGATGAACCAACCACGACGACGATGACGAAAGCGACAACAAACGATAGCATCGGAAAGAAGCGCAAAGGAAGAGGCAAGTGGTCGAGACCTGCGAAGAAAGAAGAAAACGGCACCGTTAACAGAGGAGTCGAAAGTAACGCGCCGAAAGAGAAACCGCACGAAAATGCGCCAAGCGTTGCGTTGTTTCTTTCTCAAACTATCGCGCAACATTCTAGGCGCAAGACGCTTTCTCACGCGCAACACGAGAAGTACCTCTCGTTTCTCTCCACTCTGGAGTTCAAAACAAAAGAAATGATGGATTTGGTGCTGGAGACGGCAGGTGAAGAAACCAGCGACGAAGAGAATGAAAGTCGTTTGCGCGCCAAGAACCGTTCTGCGCTACTCTGGCTTCGTGACGCTCTACTCGATCTCCCAGTAACGCCATGCGCCCGTCACGACCTTTGCGCCGACGTCATCCACCTCTTTGCCAACACCGAACATTTCTACAAGTTTGACCATCTTGCGCCGTGTTACCAAACGCAAATTGGAATTCAAATCGACGTTCGCGAAGACGAAGTGATGGCGTTTGGCGTCGGTGCTCAGGCTGCATCGCACAAAATTGCTAGTTCACACTCGAAAAAGTACAAAAGCGATTACGTACCGGCTGCGTTGCTGTCTTGGCATAAACAAGAATTGGCCGATCCAACTAAGCTCGTCCACGCGTCATTCAAAGGTTGCGCATACTTGCCGGACATTTCATGCTGCTATGGCGTTCGAGCAGAAGCGAAACCGATCATGTACGGATGCGATCTCGAAAATCGATCAAAATGGCTCTCTTGTCTGACCGAGAAAATAAACGAACCGTGGGAACAGAAAACGGGTCCTTGGGCCCAAACAAACGCGCAAAAGTTGATCGGCTCGCCGATGTTGGACGCCTGGAGGAAGAAACAATCGATGCTGGACGAAACCGTTTTAGATTGGCTGAGGACGAGGAAAGCATCGGATGTCAGCTTGCAACACGTTTTACAAAACGCGCAATCGGTGGGGTACCAGAAGAACTACAATAACAATCCAGCTTTGTACGAAAGCGGCAGATTGCTGCAAGTCGAGAGAGCGTTGTCGGCTCCAACGGATGCAAACTTCACGTCGAATGGTGATGACGACGAACAAAGACACCTCAGTAAGAAGGCAAAGCAAGAGTTAGCTTCACTGGCACCGTGGTCGTTCGATCCAAAAGTCAAGGTTTTCCCCCCAGGGCCAAAGAGCATGAAAGATTTCTCGGAAGTTGCTAAGAATGGAGCGGGACACAACGACGAAAACATGGAAATAGACAAAGTGCACGCGGCTGTCGTTTCAACGGCAAAAAAGAACGTCGAGAACGGCGAGGCGAGGCGTGAATGAATGCTTGTTAGCATATAAACGAATGAACAATTGTAACAACAAAAGATAAACACCTGCTGCTTTATACATTCACTAACTGAC
>Ga0181561_10004357_pt1 | contig 12242 bp, 7 predicted proteins | sample 011ome_19_FD_133760 | JGI IMG/M metagenome (GOLD analysis project Ga0181561, IMG submission 133760) | Coastal salt marsh microbial communities from the Groves Creek Marsh, Skidaway Island, Georgia - 011510BT metaG (megahit assembly) | ecosystem: Environmental > Aquatic > Marine > Intertidal zone...
ACTCATCGTCTCGGGAAAACGTCGTCGAAGGGTGAATGGATGGGACGAGAGCGCCCGTGGATGGCGACTGGTAGTTGGACACAGAGCTGCACAAGAGCGCGGCGTGTTCCAAGTCCATCTTTGTGTTTGTCTTGTGCGCGTGCAAACTATGTTCTCTCTCTCTCTCTCTCTTGAGGTGTTCGAGACAGCGTCAAGTTTGTGTGGGATTTTTGTAATGCATCCAAATTAAAATGTGCGTAGGATGAAAAATTAAAACTGAACGCGTTCGCGGTCCATCTACAATTGCGAGAGACGAACATCATCGTCATTCTCATCATCACTATTCGTTCCAAAGCGCCGAGGCGCTCGGACCAGTCGCGCAGGGAAGCGCGCTTTCTGTGCTAAAATATTCTATGGCTACAGATTCGAGTTTTCTTCGTTGTTCTGACGCTACGTCGTCGGCGGCGGCGGCTTCGTCGTCGGCGGCGCTGCCTCGCCTTTTCTTCTTCTGGACGACGACGCTGCTAAAAGCAATATCGTTCTCGTCGAAGTTCGTGTTCGTATGGTAGAGAAGAAGATCGAGTTTCTCGATGTGTTTGATTTTCAGGAGCGCACACGCGTCTGTTTTCTTCATTTTCATTCTGTTGTGACTGACGTTTGAACGCGATAGGTATCGAGCCCGGAGCGGGTCCAGACACGCGTACAAACAACAGAACTCGAAAAACGTGAAGGACTCGGAGCCGATCGATTTGAAGAAAGAGACGTATTTACCCGCGTCGACGCAGACGGAGAGATGCATAGCTCTCGAAACGAGGACCGAATTCAACACGTCGAGTTCAGCCGCTCGAAAATCGATGTTGTCAAGTTTGGAAGAAGTGGATGATGGTGAGCAACTTTTTTCTTCCTCCTCTTCTTCTTCGATTTTCGCCGAGAGTCTGAGAAGCAATCTATATGCCAAAACCTCTGCTTTCTCCTCGAGCGAAACGTACTCGGCGCGTTCCGTGCACATTGAATTATACGTCGCCAATGACTTCCCAAGTTGTTCTCGAAACATCCTCGCCATGGAATGGTCCTGTCGCGCATCTCGCTTCATCTGCCGCGTCATCTGCGCGTACTCTCTCGCTCTTTCCTTTTGTTTAATCAAATAGTCTAACCGAATCAACATTCTCACAAGCATTCGCATAATTCTCCTCGCTTTAGGACCACACGCCGATTGCGCGGTCACGTCGCCTCGAATCGCTCGAGCTCGATCCCAAACGAACCACGCGAGCGAAGAAAACGCCTCGTCGTTATCATCATCGCTACCCAACAACGTAACGTTCTCCTCGATAACATTTCGCAACCTTTCTAAACTTTTCTCGATCGCCTCTAACGTCCTCACTTCGTCCGGATTCTTATTAAACGCGCGCGTGTATCTTTTCATAATCATCCGCCCGTCTTCGCCTTCAAACCTCTTGTCAAAATCTAATCGAGACAGTCGCATTTCCCGCTCCTCTCTCGGACAAAATCCATCGCATCTCGCGACTAATCGCGAACACTCCGGTTCCGAATGCTCCAGTTCTTCGCCTTCTTTCTCGTCCATGTCGTTCTTTTCTTCCTCTTTTACCACTTCTTCTTCTTCTTTCCCTTGAGTGGCTACGATACCTAATTTTTCAAACTTCCCCGCGACAGTTTTCAAAGAAGAAGACGACGCAGATGATGGCTCTCGACGACAACGATTATTGGAGAAGCCCGTCGTTTCCTCTTCCTTATTCTCTTTCCGAGAAGAAGAGGGAAGATGCGCGGGGGCATCGTTGTTTCCACCACTCTCTGTCGTCGTCGTTTCTGCGTTGTTCGAACGACGAATCGTCGCGTCTTTCGCCTGCGCTTGTCCCATAGAGCGTAACGGTTTTCTTTTGAAGTCTTTTCAAGGATGAAAATGCGTCAAAACACACTCACACACACTCTTCTTCTCTACGAACGCGCGACCCGCGCGCGCAGGCGCGAGAAGACGACGCTCGTCTCGAAACCTCTCTTTTTTTTATGCGCGCATAACTCAAACGATACTTTCGTCGCACAGAGATCGATACCACGAGGAGAAAACGACGCGAAATGATGACGGGCGTCGAGTTCTTGGCATCTCAAAACCATTACGGGGAAAAAAGTGGAGAAACGTCGTCGTCGTCGTCGTCCGTGCGGAAACTGGCGAGCCTCGTGGGCGCGCCGAACGCGAAGAAAAGACAGTCGATGTGGATGCAACTTTTAAACATCGAGTTTGAGTCGATTTCGCAGGTGCAATTCGCCGCCAACGAGCGAGAGTGCGAAGAAGAAGAAGAAGAGAAGGAAGACGCGAATCAGCAGCAGCAGCAGCAGCAAGCGAGAACGATATCGGCGGATTGTGAGCGGTCGTATTTTGACTTGGAAGAGGAAAAAGAGAAGCAAGGGGAGAAGAGAAGAGAGTTGGAGAGATGTTTGAGATCGGTTTTTGGTGGGAAGAAGATACACGGTGGATTGAGATATTATCAAGGGTTTCACGCGGTGGCGCAAGTCGTCCTATCGGTGGTCGCGGAAGGCGCGGAGGGAGACGATTCCGAAGAAGATACGAACGCGAAGTATAAAATTGCGTGCGCAATTTGCGACCGGTTGGCGTCGTTTAGTTTGCGGGATAACACGCGAATGACGATGTATCCAACCGTCTTAACGTTACGAATAGTATTAGCTCGAGTAGTAGAACTGGCTTTCGAAGAGGACGAAACGTTGAAAGAAGCCGTCGCGTTCGGCGCGAAAAAACACGAATATCAATTCGCGTTGCAGAAAGTATTGACGTGGCATTCAATGTCCGCAGACGGCAACAAGAGGAGGTTGAGTAGTGCAGATAGTATTAGCGAGAGAGAGGAAGAGGAGAGCAGAATGGAGTGCGTAAAACGCCTATTTGATCTATTCTTAGCGACGCATCCGCTGATGCCGGTCTATTTGACCGTGGCAGTTTTACTGCGAGAACGAGAGAGCATCATCGGAGCGAGACACGAATTCGACGACGAGGACGTGATGTTTTCGTTCTTGTGTCGCTTAGAAACCATTCCGGCTTTGACAAGTTTCGAAGACAAAGTCGAAGGAAGCTCGGAAGACATCGCCGAGGCGCAAAATGTTTCCGAGCACGAAAAGAAGAAAAAGATGAAGCAAATGATGCAAAAAGTTCGCAGCGTTTCGTTCGGTTCGTCCTCGTCGTTAGCGAACATGTCGCCGCGAAAGCGACACAAAAAGCGAGAATTAAAAAAACGGCAGCTCCAAGCCGTCGACGCGTTGTGTCGCTCGGCGTTGAAACTCTTCAGCGACTTTCCACCGACGCAAATCTTGCGCTCGAATGAAATGAAGACGACATTCAGCGGTTCAAGTTTCGATCCAAACGGTCGGTTTCCACCGCGATACATGTTCGCGAATCTCCCATCTCCAACCCCGCGCGAGGACAGAATCAACAACACCGAAATCGACGAAGACATCCACATCGGTGAACAAATCGAAATTAGAAAAGCCGCTCGATTAAAGCGCGCGCGCCTCGCCAAACGCAAACTCTTCGCGCTTCGACGACGAGTGCACGCGTTGCCTTTCGCCCTGAAGATGGTCTTGTTTTTACTCGCGTACGCAAACTTTTGGGAGAAAGTGAGCTTTATCCACCGCGATCTCGCGTACGGTCCGGATATCCGCATCCGCGTCCCGCGCTCCTGGTCTGCGGCCATTTTAGAGTTTCTCGTTAGCGTTTTTTTGCGTTTATCTAATAAGTAATCCACAAAAAGTAAGCGCGCGCGAAACACACGCACACACACGCATTCCTCGTCGCACTCTCTTTCGAACGCGCGCGCGTGACGACCTGGTTATAAATCTCTGAACATGTTTCGTCGGCGTTTCGCGTTCCTTCTCTTCGCGTGCGTGTTTGTAGTGCACAACGCGCGTTACTTCGCGGCAGCGGAAGACAACAACAAATGCGCAGCCGAGAAACAGAAAGAGTCCATCGACAGAGCGATGCGTTCGAGAATCTACCGGAAAAAAGACGGCGAAAACAACGAAGATAGCATCACTCGCGCGTTGGCGAGGAAAGAACAGCGATCGATGTTTGATTTTGAATCGCGGTGTGGGTGTCTGGCGGAGGAGGAGATTCGGAAAAATTTAGGCATCGGAGAGGAGTCCAAAGAGGAAGAAGAGGAATCGAGCGACAGAGAGCGACATTTCTCGTGTCGAGAATTTCTGGAGAAATACGGCGATTACGTCTCTTGGAGGAACCGGGTGCTGTCGAACGACCCAAAATACGAGCGAGAGCGGAAAGAGGCGAAGTATTTAGTCGTTAAAACGGCGTGGTATGGACTCGGATTAGGGCACATGGGGAATACCGTCGCCGAGTGGTTGGCGTTTGCGATGCAAGTAAAACGGGTACTCTTCATCGAAGAATTGGCGGAATGGAACGTTTTAGATTATTTCGAGGGACATTTAGGAATGGATTTGAGATACGGTGAGGATGAGGAGAGGATGTTAAGAGAACGCGTGGGTGGGAAAGGGAAGGAGGCGATTTTGGCGCTGGGCGCGCTCGGCGCGGACGAGAGTACGTGTAGGAAAGGGCACTGTCGAGCGCGGTCGTTTGAGGAATCGAAGACGTGCAGAGAGCATAAAGATGAGGATGGAGCGAAACCAGAAATTTGCGACGGAGAAAAAGTGTCGTGCGATTCCGCAGACGTTGCGGGCTGGCAGTGCGAACCGTGTCTACAGTGCGCTTCGGATTTATTGCATAACGCTAAATGGGTAACGATTCACTCGGATGCTGGAATTAAGCCGCCAAGTTTGATTAGCGATCCAGATTTGAAGAACGAGGAATTGAGACGTTACATATGGCAGAGTGGGAACTCAGACAAGCGAGATGGAGATTGGGATGTGTTCAATGCGCTGACGACAATGGTCGATAAACGTCGTTCTTCTCCAAATCAAGATGCGTATTTCCCAGCCGACGTCTCGCAACATCCGTGTTTACGATGCGCATTTTTCGCGTTGATACGTCCGAGAACAGAGTTGGCGGACGCGTGGGGTGCACTTTTAGGCTCGAAAGCCGCCGATTCGAGTCGGTTACAGTGTTTGAAAATCCGTACGGGTTATCCTGAAAGTGCCAACTGCTTCCCAGACGACACTCCGAAATCGGACGTTTGCATGGACCAAGTTTTCTCACATCCAACGTGTTCAGTTTCCTACCAGTTTCACACGGCAGTTCGTTTAGTGTCGCGAACGGATCGAAACAGACACGTGACCATTAAAGAAGCGCTGAATTGCTTGGCATCTCACAAGAACGCCACCATTCACGTTGCTACAGATGCTCCGGTTGTCGCGGACTACGTTTCCCTCTTTTCACCTCGAAACAACGCAAACATTTTCATCGTGCCAGGCACAGGTGTCGATTTGAACAACGGCTATCGTGATAACCAAGTCAACTCGTTCCGGGACAAAATGAAAGTGGCGCTTGATTTTTATGTCCAAGGGTGGTGCGATGACACTTTAATGTTGTCGCCGAGCGAGTACTACGTCTCTGCTGAAATGCGAACGATGGTACCAAAAAAGTTCAGAAACGACGACCATCATCCAACGTTGTGCGAGGATGTTTTTGGTTTTAGTACGACGTATAACACTAAGGAAACGAGCGCGTGGTCGCATGCGCCTACTTGGGAAGAGAAAGGATTAGAGGCGAGGTCGAAAGCGAAGGATCTTGAGTGTTATTCGGGCACAACGCAGGAGCCAATCGCGGCGGTCCAAAACACAGGAAAGGTTTCGGTTGGCGCAAAAACCGACGACGAGTTGAAAAAAAATACGGAAGAGGCTTCAGTCGCGAAGAAGGAAGAGTCTTTGCAAAACAATCGCGGGAATGAAGGTGAAACGACAAAGGTGGTGGAAATAGACGCCTCGACTGGCAAGGAAATGCATTCTGAGGGACTGAAAATGGATGACATCGACCCGGAATTCTTACCAAAAGACAACGCTAGCGAAGCCATTGAATCGCGCGGAGAGCACGAAGGACAAGAGGGAAATCAAACTCTGACTGAGGAGGAAAAGAAATGGCAGCAAGACGCGCACGACGCCGTCATGGCTACCATCCGTACCCACGAGCAAAAAAGCAAAGAACTCGTTGAAGGAATGGAAAAGGTACTCGATAAAGAAGCGATAGATAGAGATCTTGGCTCAGAAGTGCGAAAACAAAACAGTGCAAAGGAACTTCGTCGCCGACGCGCGCACCCTTTGAATGAGGCGCTCGAGAAGAGACGCGCCCAACGTGAGGCGAAGAAGAGAATCAACGATATCGCCTCGAACTACGACCGGATTCTCGAAGTTGAAGAAAAACGCCAAGTCGCAAAAGATACGATGTTCAAGCACGCTAGCGAAAAGGAAGACGATGCAGTTGAAAGTGAAACAGATGAAAAGGGAGAAAATGATATCGTCGGCGAAGTATCAAAAATCGAACGCAACGAAGACAACGAAAACGAGCTCGAGAAAATATCCGAACTCGAAAAGATGCCGCTCGCGGAACCGAACATCCTCGTCGACATCGCGAACGCGAAGAGCCATTCACCCATCGTGAACCTCTTTTCGCCAGACAACTTCGGAACCTTCTTATTTCTTGTGTTCGTCGTCCTCTTCCTCGTCGTCCTCGCGGTCGTTCGCAGGAGACGAAGGAAGAAGATGTTACTGGCGGCCAATCGAGCCTACCTTGAAGGAAGGAACTTCATAGTGTAGTAGTAAAAAGATATTTGATGTATTCGCGTTCGCTTTCGTATATGTATACCGATTCCTCGACAATTTTTACCCTTCTTTTCCTTCTCGAAACCCACAAAAAAAAACGAACGCACACAACACGCCGCGCGATGTCAGCTCCATCTGCCACGGACCAAGCTAAACGCGCTCGAGTTGCCTCTCGGCAGCTCCAATCGCTGACCACCGCCCAGCGCGACCAGCTTTTGAAAAACATCGCGTCTTCGCTGGAGCGAAACGAATCGAAGATAACGTCCGCGAACAAAGAAGACATCGACATCGCGACCAACTCCTCCGACATCGACCAAAACTTAATCGCGCGATTAAAACTGTCCGCGCAAAAGATTAAGAACTTATCGGACGGGTTGCGAGCGCTGAGCAACATGGACGAACCGATCGGGAAGCTTTTGGAGCAGACGGAAATTGCAAACGGGTTAGAGTTGAGCAAAGTGACGAGTCCGCTGGGCGTTTTGTTGATCATTTTCGAGAGCAGACCGGACGCGCTGGTGCAAATATGTGGTTTGTGCATTCGCACGGGAAACGGATTGCTCTTGAAAGGCGGGAAGGAAGCGTCGAATTCGAATAAGTGTTTACACGAGATCATCGTGAAAGAGTTCGATAAGTTTAACGTCGACCGGGCGTGCGTGAGTTTAATCACCGGCAGAGAAGAGATTAAAGAGTTGCTCGGTTTACACGACGTTATTGATTTGTGCATTCCGAGAGGCGGGAACGCGCTCGTGACGTACATTCAGAATAACACAAAGATTCCAGTGTTAGGACACGCGGATGGGGTGTGTCACGTGTATTGCGATAAGGATTTGGACGCGGATAAAGCGTGCGAAATTATTGTCGATTCAAAGACTGATTATTGCGCGGCTTGTAACGCCATGGAGACGTTGTTGATTCACGAGGATTTAGTTAAAACAAACGTGCACGAAAAGCTATTGGGCGCGTTGAAGAAAGCAGAGGTTGAATTGTTTGGCGGCGACCGAGCGAGTAAAGAGTTGAGTTTGCCTTTGTGCGAGAAGAAACGGTTAGAGTACGGAAGGTTCGCGTGTACGGTGGAAATCGTCAAGAGCATGGATGAAGCGATCGATTACATTCACGCGAACGGTTCCTCGCACACGGATTGCATTTTGACGATAAATCCGTTGACTGCGGAGCAATTTTTACAAAGGGTCGACTCTGCGTGCGTGTTTGCAAACTGCTCGACGCGATTTAGCGACGGTTTTAGGTTCGGTTACGGCGCAGAAGTCGGCGTGTCTACTTCCAGAATTCACGCCCGAGGTCCAGTTGGCGTCGACGGTTTGTTAACGACGCGTTGTCTCATGCGAGGTCACAACCAGTCGGTGAAAAAAGATACCGGAGTAGAATACACGCACAAGAAAATCAAAACAATCGGGTTAGGTAGAGGTAACGAGAAACACGAAAAAGCGTTGCAAGGATTGAAACTCGCCACCACGGTCATCACAAATGTGCTGATGATCATGACGGCGATCAGTAAAACGAAGAAACCGAAAGCAGAGAACGATAAGATCAAAAACAACGTCTCCTCGGGGAGAAAGAGATGAGCGAGTCTCGTCGTTCGCGCGGCGAGGGAGAAAGAAGGAGATAAAAAAAGCGACGAGATCAGCGATAATAATACTAAAACAAACACTTGACCAAACCATCGATATAATATAAACGCTATAATACTACACCATCTTACTATTTCAGTACCGATCGACTTCCAGCGCCGCGCGGATGTTTCGACTCTCGTAGAGCGAGGTTTCAGCAAAGAAAATTAGGGAAATCTCATTCGTCAAAACACGAGCACACGCCGCGCGCGCGCACACGAACGCGCGCGAGCGAGAAAGAACAGAGAACAGAAAGACAAAACGAAAATGATACACTTCGCGCTTCTCTTCTCCAAGCAAGGCAAAATCCGCCTCTCCAAATACTACGAGCCGTACAGCCAACAGTCGCGCTTAAAGCTTCAAAGAGACGTGATGAACCTCATCCTCCCGAGACCGTCGCGTTTGTGCAACGTCGTCGATTACAAAACGTACAAACTCGTCTACAAAAGATACGCGAGTTTATATTTCGTCTTTGCGGTGGACGCGGACGATAACGCGTTGATTACTTTGGAAAAGATACAACACTTTGTAGAAATATTGGATGCGTATTTTGGAAACGTGTGCGAGTTGGATTTGATTTATCAGTTCACGAAGGCGTATTACGTCCTGGACGAAGTGTTCGTCGCGGGCGAGATGCAAGAGAGCTCGAAACGACTCGTCGCGAGACTGGTGAGCGAACAAGACGCGCTCGTCGAACAAATGAAAGTTCAGGACGAATAATATAGTTATTATTACACATCAATCAAAACGCTCTCGCGAGCGCGCCGAGAGAGAGACGGAGAGAGAGAGAGGGTCCGCGGTCTCCTCGCGAAGCGGTTCTAGAAACGTAGAAAATATATACACGTCTCATTGTAAAACAGTAGCAGTACAGCAGCGAATCTTTCTTGTTCACTCGTCGATGTTACTTTAATCTCTCTCTCTCTCTTTCGCTCGGATGCGGGCGGGTAAAGCGATCCGGATACGACGCGCGTCGCGCGCGCGTGTTGTTAAAACTCTGAAATTTTTCGAAAGCTCTCCTTCTCCTCACAAAAAAACATCATCGCGCGCGATGCCTCCCCGGGCAACGGCAACGACTCGCGGGCAGCAGCAGCAGCAGCATCAAAACACAAATAACAAGAGAAGACGCGCGCTTTCGGATGCCTCGAACAACGTGAGTCTCGGTAGCGCGGCAACGACGGCTTCGAAGAAAACGACGATTTCGACGCGTCGGAAGTCGCTTCTTCAACCGACACTTCTCGACGACGACGATGCGAAGAAGAAGAACCCGAAGAATAAAACGATAAACGAAGAGACAAACACGACGGAAGAAAAGAAGAGAGATAATAAAGTTCTCGAGGAGCTCTTGAAAGAGCTGGACGTCGAGTGTGCGTTTTAAATCGTTTCTTTTGCGTTCGCATTCGCCCCGCGCGCGCGATGCAGAGAGAGTTTCCCCCATACATTTTTTCTCTTTTTTTTTCTCGCTGTTGGCTCTTTTTTCCCCCTTTGTTCGAATTTGAGCACTTTAAGTGCCCAGAAATAGAAAAAACAACGCTGACCTACTTCTCTCTCTCTCTGTTTCTGATCCATTGAATGCGAATAATAACAGTCCAACGGAAGATAGACGAAGTGCGCGCGCGAACGCTCGCGGCGGAGGAGGCGATTCGAGTGGTGTTTGATGCGCACTCGAAAAGGTTGAGTAAGATAGCGAGGAGTAAACGCGCGAGGGATATGAAAGGGTACGAGGAAAGCGCGTTTGCGATTGCGAGGAGGGAGATTGTCGAGGACGCGGAGAGGATGGCGACGGGGGGTGTTGAGAGAGGTAGAGAAAGTGGCGCGGCGAAGAAGAGAAAGGCGAGTAGCGGAGAGGGTGATGTTGGGGGAAAAGGCGTGGGCGAAGCAAACGCGGATGCGGCGACCGCTCCTCCTTTGGTAGAGACGGCGAGTGTAGAAGAAGATAAAGAAGAAGAAGAAGATAAAGAGACGACGGTTATCGAGACTTTGATTACAGAAAATGTAAACAAAGTGGAAGAGAAGAAAGAGGAAGAGAAAACGGAGGAGCACCGAAACGATAAAGAGACGGAGGAAGAAGAGTTCTTCGAACCGTCGCTGGTTTTAAAAACGGATTCGGGGACGGAGTTGGATATAAAAAATTTCCAAAGCTCTGCAGACGTCGCACCCGAGCAAAGAAGATATCTGACGTTTTTGCAAAAGCATCTGAGTGTCATCTTAGGCGTCGGAAGTCGCTCGTCGGACTGAAAAATGTACTATTATATAATAAAGCGAATATTTGATGCGCTACGTGACGATATTTCGACGATATTTAGCAAAGCAAGGTAATACTAATAAACAAGAATTTAATAACGATCAAACAGACAGCGTGCCTTTTGAGGATGCCACTGCTCCCGCGCGTCTCGGGTCGATCGACTTACACTGTTTTAAGCACGTCCCAAACGCTCTCATCGCGGCTTCGGCTAAATCTTTATCCGTCGATCCTTTTTCTTTGGTGACCACGTGCACAGTCATCTGGCCGTTGAAAGTAACCGACATGAATAAGTGCTCGACCATCTCGCAACTCAAGTCGCCAATTGAATCGCTCGCAAAATCTAAATCGTACCCTAAATACGGACGGTTTGACAAATCCATGATTACTTCCACTTCGCTCCCGTTTACGGACGCCGAACCGCTGCCCATGCGATTACATCCAGCTTTATTCCCCAACGCTTCGTTCAAGCACTGGCCTATGGTGATGGCGACGTCTTCGGTCGTGTGGTGATCGTCAATCCACGTATCCCCCGATGCGACGCATTTCAAAGTGCCAAATTCCGCGGTTTCTGCTAAAGCATTGAATAAACCGTCTAAGGTTTCAATCCCTGTGGAGATTTCCAAACTACTATTCGCGCCGTATTTCTTATCTAAATCGAGCGCTACGTCGATGCTCGTCTCCTTCGTGCTTCGAGCTCGACTCGCCACTCGACTGATAGTGTCGTTGTCACCCCCGCTACTATCCAATTCATCCCCAGACGTCCCTTCGATTTCATCCATGAACTTCCTCAAACACCTCGCGAAACTCTTAAACGTCGCCTCGACGATGTGATGCGCGTTATCGCCTCGATGTTTTTCCAACCGAATGGTCAATCCCGAGTGTTTCGCCACCTCTCGAAAAAATGTCTCGGTATAAATCGTCGGATACACGCCAATATGCGTTCGATTTCTCGGTCCGTACGGCGCTAAAGAGAAAACCTTCAGCTCACCGTCTTTCTCCGAATCGAATTGTTCAATCAAACACGACGCGTACGCTTCGTCCAACGGCGCCGCGAACCTCGTCCCGTTCGTCCGCCCGTTCGCGGCGAACCCGATTCGACCTTCTGAACAGAGCATATACTTCAAAGCTTTCCCTAGCGCCTCCCCAGCCGCCGTAAACGTCGCCTCCGCGTCCACATCCGACGCGTATTTCGCCGTATCCGGTTCGCACGTAACCTTCGCGCCTAAATGTTTCTTCTCGACCACCACGGAAACCCCGAGCTGCGCGTGGGTCGTTAACTGGTCAATCATGTGGTCCAAAAAAGGTTGCCCGGTTGCAATCGTCCCGCGTTTGCCCAAGTTCTCGATCGAGCTCGTCGCGGACAAAGTGTTGTTCTCGTACATCGACGACGACCCGAGGCCGACCGTGAACGGAGAGTCGACCGTTGTCGTCGCGCGAGGAACACCGAAGCTTTTCGCGTTGTTGTTGTTGTTGTTTTCCCGGCGACGACGACGACGACAAAACGTCGCCGAAAGCGCGCGTTGTTTTCGCTGAAGGAAAGCTTCCCCACGAAACGGAAACGACGACGACGACGACGACGGAAACGACGACGAGTCGGCGCGGCGCAACGGCGGCGTTGGTTTCATCGAGAGCATCGTGTGTCTATAAGT
>Ga0181561_10004358_pt1 | contig 12238 bp, 17 predicted proteins | sample 011ome_19_FD_133760 | JGI IMG/M metagenome (GOLD analysis project Ga0181561, IMG submission 133760) | Coastal salt marsh microbial communities from the Groves Creek Marsh, Skidaway Island, Georgia - 011510BT metaG (megahit assembly) | ecosystem: Environmental > Aquatic > Marine > Intertidal...
GGAATCCCACAGAGTGTGGGCAAAGACTACGAAAAGGCGGACGAAGGTAAAAAATTTAAACGAGGTGGCAAAATGTCAAATTGTGGCACTAAAAGAATGAAAAAAGGTGGTATGGCTGGATACCACAAAATGCCTGATGGCTCCATGATGAAAGACTCTGAGCATAAAATGATGGGCGGCGGCAAGGTAATGAAGTACGAGCGGGGCGGTAAAGTCCGTGGTGCTGGTATGGCCATGAAAGGTGTACGTCCTTGTAAGATGCGATGAGAAGCTATTACAAAAAAGGCTGTGGCTGTGGCATGAGGGAAGGCGGTACGGTAAAGGATGCGTGTTATCGCAAAGTGAAATCGCAGTATAAGGTTTTCCCGTCTGCCTACGCCTCCGGGGCTATAGCCAAATGCAGGAAGAAGGCTAGTGGCGGTTCGTAAGACAGAAAAGGGCGCGGCCCTCAAACGCTGGTTTAAAGAGGACTGGAAGGACGTTCGTACAGGTAAGGCGTGCGGGCGTCAAGAGGGTGAAAAACGCGGTACGCCGTACTGTAGGCCCACTAAGAGGGTGTCTAGTAAGACCCCGAAAACCGCTTCTGAAATGACTGCGGCGGAGAAGAAGTCCAGAATTAGCCAGAAGAAACGATTAGGCCAGCCAGCGGGGAAACCCAAGCGTGTATCGCCTTTGAAGCGCAAAAAGACAACGAAGGCTAGGAAGAAATAATGGCTACATCAGGTACTACAGCGTTCAGCCCAGACTTCACCGAGATTGCGGAAGAAGCGTGGGAACGTGCCGGTAGGGAAATGCGTTCAGGCTATGACCTGCGCACTGCCCGTAGGTCTATGAATTTGCTCACAATTGAGTGGCAAAACCGTGGCCTTAACATGTGGACCATAGAGGAGGGCAACGTTGCCCTTACTTCCGGTACTGCTACTTACAACTTGCCCGCCGATACTATAGACCTACTGGAACAGGTTATACGTACTGGCGCAGGTAGTGTAAGCACCCAGTCTGATTTGAATATGTCTAGGGTGAGTGTATCCACGTACTCCTCTATCCCCAACAAGCTGTCACAGGGGCGTCCGATTCAGGTTTATGTTGACCGGGGCCGGGATAACCCCACTGTTACGGTGTGGCCTGTGCCGGATAGTGACGCCTACACATTGGTGTATTGGCGTATGCGTAGGATTCAGGATGCTGGGGCTGGCGCAGAAACAGCCGATGTTAACTTCCGGTTCCTTCCCTGTTTGGTGGCGGGGCTGGCGTATTATATTGCTATGAAAGACCCGGAGCTTGCGCCACGAGTGCCGATGTTGCAGGCCGAATACGAAAAACAGTTTGATCTGGCGGCTGGCGAAGACCGAGAGAAAGCGTCGGTTCGCTTTGTGCCTAGGATGTTTCGGGCTATCTGATGGCTAGATATTCCGCCGCTGTCAACGCTATCGCCATATGCGATGTGTGTGGGTTCCAGTACCGGTTGCGTCAACTCACTAATCTGGTTCGCAAGGGTAAAGAGACTAACATCAAGGCGTGCCCTGAATGTTGGAACCCGGACCACCCCCAGTTACATCTGGGAGAGTTTGTTATAGAAGACCCACAGGCCGTGCGAGACCCGCGCCCTGACACTGCGGAGCTGGCGGCAAGTAGGGATACCCAATGGGGTTGGAACCCTGTAGGATTAAACAATAATGACGGGCTTACTCCAGACAACCTACAAGGTACTGGTGGGCTAGGAACTGTAACAGTAACAACAAGTTAGGAGCGAATAATGAAAGCGCCCAAAGTAAAGAAACTGCCAAACCAGCCAAAAAAATATAAGGTAGAGTGCTGTAACCAGCCGATTGATATGAAGACTAGCGGTGTAAAAACTCGCGGTAACGGTGCGGCTACTAAAGGTACGATAGCCCGTGGCCCAATGGCGTAAGAGGTAATTCTGGTGAACTACACCGAATTAAAGACGAATATACAAGACATTTGTGAGAATACATTCACAGATGACCAGCTTGCTTTATTCACGCAACAGGCCGAACAGACTATATATAACACTGTTCAGATACCTGAACTGCGTCGGAATCAGATTGGTAGTGTGTCTGCTAATAATAAGTACCTGCTATACCCAACGGATATGCTGTACGTATTCTCTCTAGCTGTAACGGATGACGATGGTAATTTTCAGTATTTGCTAGACAAAGACGTAAACTTTATTCGTGAAGCGTACCCTAGCCCAAGCACTACTGGGTTACCTAAACACTATGCGTTCTTTGACGATACTGCGTTCATTTTAGGACCGACACCGGACAGCAATTACGTAGTAGAGCTTCATTATGGTTACTACCCGGAGTCTATTGTCACGACTGGGACTACGTGGTTGGGTGATGAGTTTGACTCCGCCCTACTAAATGGTGCGCTTATTGAGGCTATTAGGTTCCTTAAAGGTGAGCCTGATATGATTGCTTTGTATGAGAAGTTGTATTCGCAAGCTGTTCTTTTGCTTAAGAATCTTGGCGACGGCAAGATGCGGCAAGACGCTTATCGTTCTGGGCAAGTTAGAAAAGAGGTAGCTTAATGCTGGGCACAGAGGCAAAGAATGATATTGGGTTTGAAGTAAAGGTAGTTACTACGCAGAACCGTGGGCACACGCCAGAGGAGCTTGCTGAGATGGCATTGGAAAAGATGCTGTCTATTAGCGATACCGCCGATCCAGCGATTAAAGCTCAAGCATACGCGTATAGGGATCGGATTAAGTATTTACTGGTCTTCTATATGCAAGAGGCTATTCGCTCAGATAGGACGACTATTTGCGCCGAGTTATCACAACAGGGCCATGCTGACTTGGCTCGAATTATCAGTAAATTATGAGGTAATTATCATGGCAATTACACAAGCAATGTGTACGTCTTTTAAGGTTGAACTGCTTAACGGCATTCACGCCTTTGGGACTACTGTAGCCCGTGCTGGCACGACCGCTGACACAATGAAGGTAGCGTTGTTTACTAGCTCTGCAACACTGGACGCAACTACTACGGCTTACAGCACTTCAAACGAAGCATCTGGCACTGGTTATAGTGCTGGTGGTAATACACTGACTACTGTAGCTCCTACAAGCTCAGGCACCACAGCGTTTACTGACTTTGCGGATACTACTTGGTCTACATCTACCATTACTGCTAGGGGTGCGTTGATCTACAACAGCACTCAGTCTAATAAGTCTGTTGCGGTGTTGGACTTTGGTTCTGACAAATCATCCTCTGCGGGCGACTTTACTATTATTTTCCCAACAGCGGACGCTAGTAACGCGATTATACGGATAGCCTAATATGGCTGACGTAAGAGTCGTATTTGAGGGTTGGGGTCGAGGCCCGTGGGGTTTTGGCCCGTGGGGTGAGGGTAGCTACGCCTTCGAACTCACTACGTCTCTTGGTGAAGAAACCGTATCTACTGATACTAGATTTAGTGTTACTGGCGTTCAAGGCACCACGACACTAGGCACTGTTACTACAAAAACAGTAAATTATGTCTACCCAACTGGCGTTGCCGGGACTACGGCGTTAGGCACAGTAACTGTAACGCATGAAGCCAATGTAAGTGTTACGGGCGTTGCCGCAGAGGCTATAATACCAACGGGCGGTGGCCCGGCATTTACGGCAGATGGAACCGCGCAGCTTTCCACGGCCCAAGCTAAGTTTGGCCCATCTTCACTCCTGCTTGATGGCACGGACGACTTTGTAACTTCTGACACTAACATTGACCTAAGTTCCGGTGATTTCACAGTAGATATGTGGATTCGTCCGACAAATGTTACAGGCTACAAAGGCTTGTGGCAGACCGGTACAAGCTCTCTGCTTAATGTGTATTTGATCGGTAATCAGGTTCAAGGCGTTGTCGGCGGATCAACAACCCTTTTCTTATCTAGTACCAGAATTTCTCCAAATGTCTGGACTATGATTTCTGTTGAAAGAGAAGGGAATGTTCACAGGCTTTACATCAACGGGGTGTTAGAGCAGTCCAGTTCTACTGGAAACCGCCCAGATGATGGCGTTTTTGCTATTGGTAAAAATGGATTTGGTGACTTCAATGGGTACATTGATGAGCTGCGGCTGTCTTCCGTTGCTCGTTATGGAGGCACCTCTTTCACAGAGCCGACTGCAAATTACGCAGTAGATGGCGATACAAATTCACTTTTACACTTTGACGGTATTAACGGCTCCACCGACATCATTAACGAAACAGACCGTGGCGTTATTGTTATTGGAGAAGCTAATGTCTTCCCGACAGGTCTTGAAGCTACTTCTGAAGTCGGTAACCCGACGGTTAAGACCGATGCTATTCTAAGTGTAACCGGAGTTGAAGCGACTACTGCGCTAGGTATTCCAAGTGTTTCAACTGAAGTTAATGCCAGCGTTACGGGCGTTGCGGGCACTACTGGAATAGGTGTAGTTTCTATAATAACTACCGTTAATCTATACCCTATAGGAGTACAAGCTACCGGAAGAGTTGGAGACGTATCGGTTTGGGGGTTGATAATTCCAAGCCAAACAGCGAATTGGGCGGAAATAGACCCTAACCAGACATCAAATTGGACAGATATAAACCCCAGTCAGACAGCAAACTGGACGGATATTGCGGCATGAAGACTACAGCACAAGCAGTTAATTTAGATAGCGGTATAGACCCCAAGCATGAAATTGAGATTTTGTGCGCAAACTGTGGCTTTGATCTGGACGAATCTGAGTTATCAGCGGATACTTGCTCTGATTGCGGGGAAGCACTTAACTTACAGAAAAACTTAAAGGTATACGCCACCAGCGTCCCTGCTGCACAAGGCCAGACAATAGGTTGAGGTAAAAAATAATGGCTACTTACACTAACAACTTACGCCTAAAAGAAATCACCACGGGTGACGAAGACGGTACTTGGGGCACTAGCACTAACAACAACCTCGATCTTATTGCCGAGTCTCTAGGATATTCTACCCAAAATTGTTTCAGCAGTGATTCCAACGCTACCACTACTATAGCAGACGGCACTTCTGACCCTGCCCGCGCGATGTATTTTAAAGTTACCTCTAGCGCAACCCTTACAGGCACTAGAACACTCACAATAGCCCCCAACACCGTGTCTAGGGTCATGTTTATTGAAAATGCTACTACTGGCTCTCAAAGTATTAGGATTAAGCAGGGTTCTGGCGGCAATGTAACTATACCCAGTGGGCAGACAAAAATTGTATATCTTGATGGTGCGGGTTCCGGTGCGGCTGTAGTGGACGCCTTAAACGCTACTACTTTTGAAGACCTATTCCTCGCCTCCGGCGGTGTAATCAACTGGGACGCTGGCGACGTTACCATCACGCACAGTGCTAATGCGCTTGCTTTTGCTGGTGGCACTTATAGTTTTGACGATACTGTTACTGTAACTAACACTACCACCGATAACGGCGTATTCATCGACCAGAATGGTAACGGAACTGCGCTGTTTATTGATACAGAGACAACGACTTCATACGGTTTATATGTTAATGCTAATACCCTGACAACTGGTAACGGTATTTACGCATATAGTAATAGCGCAGTTTTTTCATCATCTGGCGGCTTACTCAGAGTAATAGTTGAAAACGCTTCAGCTACAGGGAACGCGGCAAATATAAGAAACGATGGCACGGGCAAGGGCATGATCATCGACCAGAATGGTGATGGCGTTGCACTGAACATTGATAGTGAGGCTACCTCTGCTAACGGCATTACCGTTACCCTTGCAGGTACAGGTTACGGTCTTGAGTGCACTGACAGTAACATCGCGGACCAATATGGCTATTTGCGTACTATCCCACCGGTGGGGGCCAAAACATCTAGTTATACATTGGCTACCGATGATGTAGGCCAGTATGTGCAAGTAGGTACGGGCGGCTCAATTACGATACCTGACGCTACTTTCAGTGAAGGCGATGTTGTCAATATTTTTAACAACACAACAGGTGACATAACTATTACTTGTTCTATTACCACTGCGTATAAATCAGGAACAGACGCAGACGTTGAAAGCGTCGCACTAATCACGCGCGGTTTGTGCAGCATTTTCTTTATATCAGGCACAGTTTGCGCCATTGCAGGAGCCGTTAGATAATGTCAGGCGCACTTGCTTTATTTTCTGGGATCAATGCTTCCGGTACTCCATACAACATTGATTACCTAGTTGTTGGTGGTGGAGGCTCTGGCGGCTTTAGCACTTATGGTGGCGGTGGAGGCGCTGGCGGCTTTAGGTCTGATGTAAAAACTATTGACCCAAACACGGTTTACGTCGTAACCATTGGCGCAGGGGGTACGGGGGGTGCCAGCTCCGTCGACGGTTCTCCGGGTGGCGCGTCAAGTTTTGATGGTTTTGAATCCGCTGGCGGCGGCACTGGTGGTGCCAGTGGTGGGTCAGCGGGCGGAAGACCCGGCGGATCAGGCGGTGGTGGAGAAGGCAACACCGTGGGAGGGGTTGGTAACACTCCGTCCACAAGTCCCTCACAGGGCTATCCGGGGGCCAGTGGCACATACATACCTGAATTGAGCTCGCCTAGGCCCGGTGGTGGTGGTGGAGCCGGGGGCGCTGGTAGATCTAGCCCTGCATACCCAAATGATGACTATGGTGCCGGTGGCCCGGGAGCCGATTGGAACTCACAAGGGTCTGTTGCGGGCGGCGGAGGACCTGCTTATGGGATTAGCGGTGGCTCTGGCGCCGGTACCAGTGGCGGTTCCGCTACAGCTAATACGGGGAGTGGCGGAGGCGGGGGCTATTACCTCCAATTTCAACCGAGTGTAGCCGGAGGTAATGGCGGCTCTGGCGCAGTCATCCTGAAAATTCCAGTAAGTGATTACTCTCGTACGTACACAGGCCCTGCAACAGCTACGCCCAGTGGAGACTACGTATACCTTAAATTTACAGGTTCGGGGAGCTATAGAGGATGAGCCATTTTGCGTTAGTAGACGAAAACGACATTGTCGTTTCTGTCATTGTTGCCGAGCAAGACTTCATAGACACTCTTGCGCACACACCAGAGGGGCACGAATGGATTCAGACTTCCTACAATACACGGCGGAACCAACATATACATCGGGAAACCGGGGAAGTGAACGCCAAGCCCCCACTGCGGGGCAACTACGCGGGGGTGGGGTACCTATATCTTAGAGAATTCGATGTGTTCGTTCCGCCTAAACCGTACCCAAGTTGGGTCTTTGACGAAGCAACAGCAAGCTGGGAAGCGCCAATCCCCCAACCCACCCCGCTCCATATATGGGATGAGGAATCTGGGCAGTGGCAAGAATAACAAAGGATAATTTATGAGCTTTTACAGCATCCCGACAATGCAAAGGTCGATGGAAGAATGGGCCTACTGGGAAGGTGCATTAAGCGACAAGGAGATAGCCATGGTCAAGAAAATGGCATCTAAAGGGAAGGGCACTGGCCTTGTAGATCAAGGTACAGAAGACGAGCGTGTCCGAAGCACAAAGCTACATTGGATGGAACTGACTGAAAATACAATCCCGATATACGATGCCATCGGGCATGTTGCGGCGAGCCTTAACGCCCAATTCTTTGGGTTAGACCTCACAGGATTTAGTGAGAAAATCCAGCTTTGCAACTACAAGGCAAAGGAGAAGGGGCACTACGACTGGCATAAAGACTCTGGCCATGAGGCAGCGAGGAAACTATCTCTTATCATGCAACTAACAGACCCCTCCAAATACGAGGGGGGAGATTTAATCCTGTCCCCCTCTGGGCACGATATTGTAGTCCCGAAGAAGGCGGGGTACATTGCGGTATTCCCATCGTGGACTCCACATAAGGTAACTCCGGTTACTAAGGGTAGTAGACAGTCATTGGTTGCTTGGTTTACCGGGCCAGCGCTTAGATAATACATGAATTACAAGATTAACGAAGTGGGAAATTAAAGATTAATTAGGTGCGAACATGGCTACTTACGATAATGATTTACGCTTAACAGAGTTGACTACAGGCGACGAGATCGGTAGCTGGGGCGATGTTTCGAACCTTAACCTAGAGCTTATCGCCGAGTCTCTTAGCTATGCCACACAGGATGGGTTTGCTTCTGACGCAGATGCCACTACAACCGTTGCTGATGGCGCTACTGATCCAGCAAGGTCAATGTACTTCAAGGTAACTTCCTCTGCCACGCTAACTGCTACTAGAACATTAACTATTGCCCCTAACGATATGTCTAGGGTCATGTTCATTGAAAATGCTACCACCGGTGGTCAATCAATTACTATAGCGCAAGGTTCCGGGGGCACAGTAACCATCCCCAATGGCGCTAATAAACTTATTTATCTCGATGGCGCAGGTGCTGGCGGCGCGGTTGTAGACATTAGTTCCAAGCTGGCCCTTGACGGCACTGTTATCGGTGGGACAACCCCGGCTGCTGGCACTTTTACTGCTGTTACCGTAGACAATATCGTAATTGATGGCGATGTCATTAACTACGGTGCTGGGGATGTTACTCAGACCTTCACTGCTAATTCTCTGGCCTTTGCGGGTGCGAGTAGTGGGTATAGTTTTGATAATGACCTTATTCTTGCTCTAGATATTGTTTCCAGTGACGACACTGAAGTTTTGCGTATATCTGGTGGCACTGCAACAAGCAGTGGTGGCAACATTCTCCTGTTCCCCGACAACCACCCAACATCCCCCGGCGACATAAACTTCCGCAACCAATCAACATCTGTACTGCGCTATGACGCAAACAACAATTCAGGCACTTGGGAGTTTAATTCTGCTGGTGGCGTGGAAATACAAACAGGCAATCTCGGCATAGGCACTACGCCTTCACAAAAATTGGACGTGAATGGTACTGTAAACATAGGAGATGGTAATACCCGTCTTAACATTTCAGCGTCTGGGTCAGGTGCTGTAATTAATAATGTTGATAATAGTTCTCTAGAGTTTGGTACAAGCAATACAACAAGAGTAACTATTGATTCCAACGGCAATGTCGGCATAGGTGGTACGCCTACTACCTATAGGTTTGAAGTTTATTCTGGAAGCACAAACATAACTTCAAATTTTGTTAGCACAGACGCAGGGGCTTATATCCTTACCACAGATAGTACGGGATACGCACAGATTGGAAATAATGGCGGTACTTTGGAGCTTAGACCCAATGGAACAAATGTAGCCAATATTACTTCCACCGGACTCGGCATAAACACTACGCCTTCCTATCCGCTGCATATCGTAAACAGCAGTGCAAGCAGAGGTCTATTCATTGACCAGAACAATAACGGTATTGCGCTGTTTGTTGACAGTGAAAGCACCACTTCCAGAGTGCTTGACGTTCTTGCAGATGCCCAAACGTCTGGTGACATTGCTAGATTCTATACTAATTCATCTTCTTTCAGTGGCATCGGTGTCAATATTAACATAGAACACGCTTCTTCTACGGGGACTGCGCTTGAAGTTAAGAACGATGGCACAGGCTATGGCGTATTAATTGACCAGAATGGTAACGGCATGGCACTGGCTATTGACAGTGAGGCCACCAGTAATCAGGGCATATATCTAACCACTAAAGCAGAGAACACTTACGGACTACACGTTTACGCTGATTCTATAACTACTGGTGCAGCAGGGTTTTTTGACCACCGAAGTGCATCTGGAGGAAATTGTCTTTACGCAAGAGTAAATAGCGCAAGTGCATCTGCGACATGTATTCGTGTATTAAACGAAGGCACAGGCTACGGTGTATTCATCGACCAAGATGGTAATGGGGATGGGTTGTACATTGATTCAGAGGCAACCACGGAACACGCTATATACGTTAGGAATGACGTAGCCACTACCGGACGCGCTATTTACGCTTATTGTAATTCTGCTTCCTTTTCTGCGGCTGGCCTTTTCCGTTCGCAAGTACATAACGCATCTGCAACAGGTAATGCTTTTTATGCTTACAATAATGGCACAGGCAACACAGTCGTTATCGACAACAACGGTTCTGGCAACGCCTTATACACAGACGGTGGTGATGTTGAAGTAAACGAAGGAAACTTGAGTGTATATCAAGGCACAGGAACTTCTCAGTTTAAATTTGGTGCTTCTTCTAATTATTATTGGGATATAAGCCGCGACAACGATGTTACGGGCGCTTTAATAATTAGTAACAAAAACGCTGGTTCTGTAACAGAACGCATGCGCATTGACTCTAGCGGCAATGTTGAAATAGACACTGGTGATTTAACCGTAAACGGCGGCGCACTAACAGTTGGAAACGGCACTTACAATATAGCTATTAGCACAGATGAGACTGGTGCTAGTTCATCGGTTAGCCATAACGCAACATATAATGAAGGTATTTTTTGGCACACTGGTAATGCTGGTTACGCTATATACAGAACAGCAGGAACATGGAGTAGCCCCAATTATGACCAGTTAAAACTTGATTGGCCTACTGGAATTGAATTAGATGGTGGTGGACAAAGTTACGGTAAATCTGGAGTTAATATTCTTAACGGGAATCTACAGATTGATGGCACTGCTATAGTAGATGTTAATAGAAACCTTATTAATATTGGTGACGTAACTACTGCCGGAAGCATATCTGACGAATACGGCAACGTCCGTGATGTTCCAAAAGTAAGTGGAACAAAAACATCTGCGTACACTCTACAAGCGGCTGATGCTGGGCGGTATGTAGCAATAGCTAGTGGCGGTTCAATTACCATCCCAAATTCTGTATTTTCACAAGGGGATGTAGTAACCATCCTCTGTCAACATGGCAGTCCAAAAACCATTACTTGCAGTACCACTAATGCGTACATTACAGGTGATAACACGCAAAAAGGCGGTGGGGGTACTGTTACTATTGAGCCAAGAGGGATTTGTACGCTGTTATTTACTTCAGGCACTGCTGTCTACATGTCAGGAAATATAAGCTGATGGCAGGTTCTCTTCAGTTACTGTGTGGCGTACAGGCCATCCCTAAAGACTATGATGTTGAGTATCTGGTTGTTGCTGGAGGTGGCGTTGGTGCTGGTGGCTACAATGGCGGTGGCGGTGGCGGTGGTGCTGGTGGCTTCAGAACCGGTACAGGGTATACACTTGAGCCATACACAACATATACGATTACTGTTGGTGCAGGGGGTTCCGGTAACGGCGGCAATTCAGTATTTGACACAATCACATCTATAGGTGGAGGCGGGGCTATTGTTAGTTCTGACGGTGCTAGTGGTGGTTCTGGCGCAGGAGCCGGATGTGCTAATGACACTTCATATATTAACTATGGCGGTAGCGGCACATCTGGTCAAGGTAATGCTGGAGGTTCTGCAATATGGGATACCATTTATTATTGGAACGGCGGTGGTGGAGGCGGTGCAGGAGCCGCCGGAGGAAACGCATCTAATAATAGTGGCCCCGCAGGAAACGGAGGTAATGGACTAGCTTCTAGTATTACAGGGACAAGCACTTATTACGCCGGTGGTGGTGGAGGTAGCGGTACAGGCCCCAACGCAACCTATGCGTCCACTACTGGCGGTCTTGGCGGTGGTGGTGGAGGTGGTATATTCAGTTCTTCACCGGGAGCCACAAATACTGGTGGTGGCGGCGGGGCTTACACTAACAATGGAGGGTCCGGCGTTGTTATACTAAGAATGCTTACTGCAAATTATTCGGGTAACACAACCGGCTCCCCTACAGTTACAACCGATGGATCTTATACTGTTGTTAAGTTTACAAGTTCAGGAACATATACAGCATGAGTCATTTTGCAAAAATTGAAAACGGTTTGGTTACGCAAGTCATTGTTGCGGAACAGGATTTTGTGGATACACAAGAAGGCACTTGGGTTCAGACCTCATATAACACGCGGGGTGGAGTTCATTACAGCCCCGAAACTGGTGAACCGGATGGCGGGGTAGCACTGCGAAAAAACTATGCAGGTATCGGTTTTACTTACGATGCCGCAAGGGATGCTTTTATATCGCCCCAGCCCTTCCCAAGCTGGAGCTTAAATGAAGAATCTTGTATTTGGGAAGCACCCTTACCTAAACCAGATGGCGTTGCTTTCTGGGATGAAGACGCTTATAAGACAGATAATACAACTGGATGGGTAACCATCCCTTAAACACAACTAAAAAAGGTAACAAAAAATGGCAACAGAAAAGAAAACGCCTGTATTTGTTGACGATGTGGAATACACATTTGAAGACATGACAGACCAGCAGAAAGCACTTGTGAACCACATCTCAGACCTTGATAGGAA
>Ga0181561_10004361_pt1 | contig 12231 bp, 10 predicted proteins | sample 011ome_19_FD_133760 | JGI IMG/M metagenome (GOLD analysis project Ga0181561, IMG submission 133760) | Coastal salt marsh microbial communities from the Groves Creek Marsh, Skidaway Island, Georgia - 011510BT metaG (megahit assembly) | ecosystem: Environmental > Aquatic > Marine > Intertidal...
GCCCGCTTGGTCCTATAGCTCAGTTGGTTAGAGTAGCTGACTCATAATCAGTTGGTCCCTGGTTCGAGCCCAGGTGGGACCACTTAAAGCGCAAGAGCCCTCACCAGTAATGGTGGGGGCTTCTTTTTATGCACGCACTTAAAAGAACTTGTATTAAAGGCATAAATCTTGGCGCTTATTTGGCACTAAAAGGTCTATTTGTCAAGTATCCCGTTAATCCTCGCAGGAAGTTTGACCATATTTCTCGTCCCACCCTTCCTTCGAAACCATTTTGTAACCACCCAAAGGAGTTCCGTTAATCCATAGTTCTATATCATTAAACTCCTTATTCAGAATAAAGCTTCCTTCATAAGGATATTCTTCAGATTCGGTTTCTTCAAGTTTTGCTCGAAAAGCAATGACGCTATCAGAGTAGGTTATGTCGCTTATAAATAGAAGTGATTGACAATCATCTAAACCATCCCAATAGCAGCTAAAGTCCCTTACGTGTTGACTTCTAAGCCTCATCACACAGGGCTGAGAGAAGTCGAATTGAATTAGATTATAAGAATATACTTCTCCGTTTAGCTTGGTCTCCGTTTCAAAATAGTTGGACTCCATAAATTCTAAGATTGTTTCGGACTTGCTCTCCTTTGAGCACGAGACAATTGCAACCCCAAAAAAGAGAATAAGACTAAACACGGGCCTTCTAAACCCAAAAAGAGGTCTGAGCATTATTAGGGGAATTAGGTACAAATAAAAAAACAATAATCAACAATCTCCTCGTTATATGGGCAGAATCAAATCACCTTATTTCCTTTTAGCTCATTGCAATTCTTGCACAACGTCTGTAGATTTTCAATCTGGCCTCCCCCTCCTTTTGATACAGGAAAGATGTGGTCAATAACAAGGTTGCTTTGGGCCCCGCAAAAGCGACAGCTCCATCCATCTCGCTCGAACACTTTTAAACGTTTAGAGGAAGATATCCGTCTTGCCTTCTTTTTTCGATTCGGCACGGACAAGAGCGCCTGATACTCGTCAACATCAACACCTAATCTCTGGCTGTTTCGCTGCAATTCTTTTGAGGCCCTTTTGTAAGTAGCATAGAAAATGTAGAATAAGCCGCCGCCTAAGAGCCCGATTAAATAAAATACCGCAAGAAGACTAGACATGAGGTGTTGTTGCTTCTAGAGGGTTACAGGTTGCCCATAACGCACAAGGTGCCAGCCCAATCACCCTTTGTATCTATTTGAGTCCACTCAACATTTTGGAAGCCCGCCTCAACAAAGCACGAAACCCACTCATTAATACTTAAAAGCGTCATGGGTTTAATCTGGGTTTTTTCAGGCCAGTTATGAGAGCTTTGGTTTTCAGCGTAAAAGTCAACCCCCATGACCAAAACACCCCCTTTATTTAGCCACGATGCGCAGATATGTTTCAAAAGGTCTTGAGGCTTTTCGAGATAATAAAAAACCTCCATGCTATGCACAACATCATAAGGTTGATCTGGGGTCCATGCCAAAAGGGTGTCTTGAATATAGGCTCCTTGAGGGTCAATCGCCCGAGCTTTTTCGATCATTTGACGTGAGCCGTCAACGCCTGCGGCTTTGGTGCAAAGAGGATTCGAAGAGACCTTTCTCACCACCCATCCGTTGCCGCAACCAGCATCTAAAAATCGAAAGGATCGGTCTGTCGGCAGCGCAAGTTGAAGCATTTGATTTACTGCAGACTGGTGTCCGGATGCCATGCCTTCATCTCTTCCGGTTTCGGCCCATTCACCAAAAACCTCAATAGGAGCGCGTTTTGCCATGTAGCTGTTTTTTGAAACAGAAAGGTACTTAAAACCGGAACCACGCTAAAAACCATTACCTTGAATGTTCTGATGAAACGACTTAAAAAAACAGCGATTAAGATCGGCATTCTTTTGACGGCCATTATCGTCATCGGGCTTACAGCAGGTAAAATTTTTTCTGAATCCATTCCTGTAGGAGAAAAAGGCCGTCAAGCCGACCTGTTGGCAAATAAAATGCTAGAGGCCTTGAATGCTGATGGTTTTAAAGCCCTAAATCAAATTAGCTTCTCTTTTGGCGGACACGACTATCAATGGAACAAAGCAGAGAATAAGGTAGAGGTTTCATGGGACGACTATCGAATTGCATTAGATCTTGAGGATTCTTCGAGATCAGAGGTTTACCAAAACGGGGAAAGCATCACAAAAAAGCAGCCACTCATCGACAAGGCTACGGCTTATTTCTATAACGACAGCTATTGGCTTGTAGCCCCATTTAAGGTCTTTGACCCAGGCGTTGAGCGGAGGTTGGTTCGTCTTGAGGGCGGAACACAAGCCCTGTTGATCACCCACACTTCAGGAGGGGTAACGCCAGGAGATAGGTACTTGTGGTTGTTAGACGAGCAGTTCAGGCCAATCGCTTTTAAAATGTGGGTTTCTATTATACCCATAGGCGGGTTGAAGGCCACCTGGGAAGATTACAAAACAGTAAACGGAGTCACTTTTGCTACAAGGCATCGAATCGGGCCTGTGAGCCTCTTCATTAAAAAACTTGAAAGTAAGACTAGAAAGAACGATTAAGGCCAATGGTTGCGATGAAGTCCTTCTCTCCGGTAAGGGTTTGATTGGCAAAGAGTCTTAGTGAGTAGTGAGGAGCGAGTTGGTATCCAACAGACTGTGAAAACCCAAAAGCATTATCAAGGTCGAGTATCCAAAACTGTGAATAGGTGTTGAGCTTTCCTTTAGCATAAGCAGCCCCCGCTGTAAAGAAATTCATCTCTAAGTCGAGATTGCGCCCTTTTCCGTGCAAGTACATGCTGCGCAAAGACCACTTGTCGTTTATGCGATAGTTAGTGAGCACCTCTTGTCCAAAAAAACTGTCGACCGTAAAATCGTCTGTGATTTGTAGTCCTGGCAGGTGCGTACCAATGGACAGCTTGAAACGCCTGTCAATCAGCTGGTATCTAGTAATGAAAATCGCGTTTCTAGGCGTTAGGTTGTCTGTGCGGATCAGTGATAAAAAATGAGCAGACAAACGCTTACCCGTTCCGGTTCCTGCGCTTAAAATGATGTGAGGATCTCTAGAAGTAAAATCTGGGATAAACGAAAAGCCGCCGCTACTCAGCTCTACAGAGCCGTATTGCGCATCGACTTGGACTGCAAAGAGAGCGACCCCAAGGGTCAAAAAGAATTTTTTCATGGCTTGATTGATGTGCCAAAAGTAGCACAATAAACCTAGCTGCTCAGTGACTTGCTGAGGTCTTCAAGGGCGACTCCTTTCGTCTCAGGCATAACAAAGAGCACCCAAAGCAATTGTAACACCATCATGATAGTAAAAATGGCAAATACCACCGGGGCACCAATTGAAGAAAACAAAAGCGGCACTAAGGCAGGTATAATTGCTGCGAGCACCCAGTGTGTCGAAGTTCCGACCGCTTGCCCTTGAGCGCGCTGCTTGTTCGGAAAAATCTCAGAAATAAACACCCAGATGACCGCCCCTTGTCCAATCGCGTGAGAAGCAATAAACAAGAAGAAGAAAAACGGAATATGAAGCCCCAACCAGTTTGTAGCGAAGCTATAGGTAACAAGTCCAAGGGACACAATGTAACCCAAAGAGCCGATGAGCATAAGGCGCTTTCTTCCAGAGCGATCTATTAAGGCCATGCCTACAAGCGTAAAGACAAGATTGACGACCCCGACCCCTATGCTGCTAAGTAGCGCAGTGCTTGCTCCGAGTCCGGCCATCTCAAAAATCCTGGGAGAATAATACAAAAAGGCATTGATGCCAGAGAATTGATTAAAGGCAGCTAAAGCAATAACGAGCCAAAGCTGACGACTGTATTTCTTCTGAAAAACCGACTCCCCTGAAGAGGTGTTTAGGTCACTCTCTATCGCTTTTAATTGATCGGCGGCCTCTTTAGAACTGTATAGGCGCTCAAGCACTTCTTGGGCTTGAACAGAGCGGCCCTTAGACAATAGCCAGCGGGGACTTTGAGGAACCTTTGTCACCAACACGCTGTAAAGCAATGCAGGGACAGCCTCTGCGCCTAACATATAGCGCCAAGCATCCGAAGAGATAAGATCGTTGATCAAATAATTGGACAAAAAGGCAATTAAGATTCCGAAAACGAGGTTAGATTGATACAAAACCACCAATCTACCGCGCTGGGCAGAGGGTGCAATTTCAGCAATATAAGCAGGGGCCGCAATGGTTGAAGCCCCTACACCAAGCCCACCAAGGAACCTGAAAATGGCAAACCAATACGGGTTACTTACTACTGCAGAACCAATGGCTGAAATCAAAAAGAACAACCCTATAAAAACCAGTGTGTTTTTGCGGCCATAACGATTGGTTGGCCAGGCGCCAAAAACGGCCCCTATGACAGTTCCCCATAGCGCTGAAGACATCACCACGATTCCATGAAAGGCATCTGAGGTTCCGAAGAGCGTATAACCAGACCACATGTTTGCTAAGGGCTGATCCGCCCCAGAGACCACAACGGTGTCAAAGCCAAACAAAAATCCGGCTAAGGCGACAACGACGCTGTAGAAATAGAGTTTCTTTTGATTCATAGGGTACTAGAATTGGTGAAAGCCGTTGCTTACAAAATTCAATACGGTCGGAAGAGCGGTTCGCCAATAGCTCCAGGTATGCCCCCCGTCTCGTATGCGGTATTCGTGATTGATGCCTAGTTGGCGCATGGCAATGTGGAGCTTCGCGTTTCCTTCATACAAGAAGTCGTCGTCGCCGCAATCCATATACCATCGTACGCTATTGAGCCGTTCTTTATCGACACTTTTCACGAGTTCTAGCGGATTGTAATTCATCAGATAGCTCTCGGCTTTGCTTTCTTCCCAAGCGGCCCCGCTGCGTTCTGCCCAACCTTTAAGCTCCTCGGTGGTTTGAGGACCAAACCAAGCGCTTAAGGGCGCAGCGGCCGAGAAGAGATCAGGTCGGTGCATGGCGTAAACCAAAGTGCCACCTCCGCCCATAGAGAGTCCAGCGATGGCACGGTAGCGCTTCTCTTTTCGAATGCGATACACGCTTTCAACATGAGGCATTAATTCATTGAAGAAGAAATCTTCGTAGTTGTATTTTCCGTCAAGGCTATTGGTGTAACCCGGGCGCGTTGTGTCTGCATCAGGCATCACTATGATCATTGCGGTAGCGTCTCCTGAGGCGATCGCTTCATCGGCGATGTGCTGAACCTCTCCAAATTGCACCCACCCCGTATGGTTGTCAGAATATCCGTGCAGCAAATAGAGCACGGGGTATTCACGAGAAGAAGATTCATACCCATCAGGGAGGTAAATCGAATAGCTTCTGTCTTGTTTTAAGATTTTACTGGGTACAGTGAGGTGTTCAGAAACGAAGCTCTGAGCACTCACTAGGGCAATAAAGCCCGCAAAAAGGCCCAGAAAAAGCTGTTTTTTCATGGTGTAGGGTGTATTAAATCGATTCAATGTACACAAAAGACGCTAATGTTAATTGACCTTGAGCTATATTTATTAAACGGTTTAAAAGCAAAAACAACCCAAGAAGCTCATAAAACTGACTAATTTTATTTCTACAGAAAATAAATGGAAATGAATTCTCATAAATATTCTGAAATAATGATCAGCGTGAGAAAAATTGTACGCGCGATCAACCTTGAATCTAAGCGTGTTGAAAAGAATTTCGGTATTAGCATCCCTCAGCTTCTTACGCTGAAGTACTTGAAAGAAAAGCCAGACTACAAGACCACCATGCGTTCATTGCGAGAATTCCTTTCTTTAAATGCAAGTACAGTCACCGGAATAGTTTCACGCTTAGAAACAAAGGGCTTCATTGCGCGACTGCCCGACCCGTCTGATAAACGATCTACTCCTATCGTGCTGACCTCAAAAGGAGACGACCTTATTAAAAAGACGAATCTCTCGTTGCACGAGAAGATTTCAAAAAACCTCGAAGCCCTCAACGAAGAAGAGTATAGCGCAATCGTAGAGTCGTTCCAAACCATTATCAACTTTCTAAACATTGAAGGCCTAGACGCGTCACCAATTATCACTGGCGGCGATGAAATCACGACCTAGACAAGCAATTAGTTTCTGTAGAAAATAATTTTATCTTTGCATTCGAATTAACCAATGCAAATGATTTCATGCAGAAAATCTTCACTTTTTTTCTTTTTTCTTTTTCAATTTTAAGTTTTGCTCAGAGCCCTATAACCGGTACGGTTGTCGACGACCAAGGCATTCCGTTGCCAGGAGCCACTATTTTGGTGGTAGAGACGAGCGACGGTGTTATCACCGACTTTGACGGAAACTTTTCACTAGAAACTAACGAAGCGGTAACGCTGCAAATCTCTTTTGTCGGCTTTGACACTCAAGTGGTAGAAGCCAATCCAGGAGACACCTTAGAGATTCAATTGACACCGTCTAACGCCCTAGACGAGGTAGTTATCACCGCACTCGGATTAAAGCGCTCAGAGAAGGCTTTAGGGTACTCTGTTCAGGGCATTAAGGGATCTGAGGTGGCAAAAGTAAAAGCGGTTAACATCGTGAGTTCACTGTCTGGTAAAGTATCCGGGGTGAATATTACAAACGGGGCAGCAGGGCCGGCAGCCTCATCTAACATTACTATTCGTGGTGCCACCTCTTTAATGGGTAACAATCAGCCACTCTTTGTACTGAACGGCATGCCAATCACAAACGACCTATACAGTTTTGACGACGGTCTTAACGGTTCGTCTACGATCGACTTTGGTAATGCTGCACAGCTCATCAATAGCGACGATATTGAAAACATAAGTATCCTTAAAGGTCCTGCTGCCTCGGCGCTTTACGGTTCTAGGGCGGCAAACGGTGTTATTCTTGTTGAAACCAAAACAGGAACGTACGGCGCAGACGAATTTAACGTAGAGCTCACTACGGGAGTTCAGATGGCAAACCCTTTAAAACTCCCTAATTATCAGAACACTTATGGATCCGGAGGGGGCGGAAAGTACAGTTACCTCAATGGGTCTACCTACATAGGAGCCAACCAAAATTACGACGCCTATGGCGAGAACTGGGGACCTGAAATGAATGGTCAGCTTATAAAGCAGTTTAACTCAAACGGAGAAGCAGTTCCTTTTACACCCGCACCTGACAACGTTCGAAATTTTTATGAAACAGCCATTACGCATTCAACAAACATTGCGATTAACACGAGTAATGACAATAGCTTCGGACGCTTCTCGTATACGCGTTTAGACAACAAAGGATTAATCCCTAACACCAATTTAGAGCGTAATACGTTCCAAAACGCATTTGGTAAATCGCTGTTCAATGACAAGTTGAACGTTCAAGCGAACACCACTTTTGTGAGGTCTACCTCTGACAATATTCCGAATTCAGGGTACGACGAGTCTTCATCTGTAATGTACGGATGGTTGTGGCTGCCAAGACAGGTAGAGATCAACAACTTGAGAGATTATTGGCAACCGGGTCAAGAAGGAGTTCAGCAGCGCTATGCCGAAAACCTTTGGGTGAACAACCCCTGGTTTATTGCTTATGAAAATACCAATGCTTTTCAGAGTAATAGACTGATGTCTACGATTCAGGCGAGCCTAGAACTGAGCAAATACGCCGATTTCCGATTTAGATACGGAGTTGACTACGTAGACGAACAGCGACAATACAGAAGAGCGCCTTCTACAAAAGGGGTGTTGTTAGGAAGTTATCGCGAAGATGAAATATCGTTTAGAGAAAGCAACGCTGAGGTATTATTGAGCATCAATCCAACCCCAGACGATGATAACCTCATTGATGTTGACCTGAAGTTAGGAGGAAACTTGATGTCACAATTGGCGAATTTCTCTGTCGCAAACAATCCGCAGCTTCAAGTTTTTGGAACGGGACCTTCGATTTACACGCTTACCAACGCGCGTTCTGGAGTTCTTGTTGAATCGCAGAAAACAAACGCTAAGATCAACAGTGTTTTCGGTTTACTCAGTTTAGATTATGATAACAAGATCTACCTAGACATGACCTATAGAACAGACTGGGCAAGCTCATTGGTAAATCCACTTGTAGGTAAAGATCAATCAACGTTTAGCTATGGCTATCCATCGGTTTCAACAAGTTTCTTATTAGACGAGCTTTTCAATCTCCCTAAATCGGTTGATTTATTAAAGTTTAGAGCGTCTTATGCAGAGGTGGGTAATGGAGCACCTGCCTATTCGTTCGGAAACACCTTTACGCCAAGGGCCGCTTTCGGAAACAACGCAGCCTTCACTACGAGTCGTACGATTTCAGATCCGAATCTCAGAAACGAAACAACACGAGCCACAGAGTTTGGACTCAACTTTAGCACCCTTGCGGGTAAACTCAATTTTGACGTGACCTATTACCAGATGAACAGTTTTGACCAGATCATCTCGCTACCTGTGGCTAAAACAAGCGGATACGACTTTACGTTAACCAATGGTGGAGAAATCAGTAATAAGGGTGTTGAGGCTTCTCTAGAATACAATTACGCTCAAACCGACGACTTTAGCGCTACAACGCGCTTTAATTTCGGTCGCAACAGAGCGGTAGTTGAATCGCTTCCTGATGTTATTGAAAGCGGACAGTACTCTATTGTAGCTGACGTTTTCCCAGGCGACGAAGGAGGTTCTGACCTCGAGTTGGTGGCGAGAGAAGGAGAATTGTTAGGCCAACTCGTAGGCCTTGGTTTTCAAAGAGGACCTGACGGTCGAATCATCCACGAAAATGGGCTTCCGTTGCTTACAGATGAAAAAGTAAGCGCAGGATCTTTCCAACCCGATTTCAGACTGGGATGGTTAAACGAGTTTCAATACAAAAACGTGAACCTCTCCTTCTTGTTTGACGGACAGGTAGGAGGTAAAATCTATTCGCGTTCACATGCCTTATATGCGACGGGAGGAGCCATCAAAAACGATGACGACCCTAACCTTCCGCTCACCACAACAGAAGGAAGAACGGTATACAGCGTCGGATATGGCGCTGCCGGAAACCCTGATTACACGCTAGTGGACGCTGGAGGTGTTGTAGGGCCGGGCTGGAAGTACGACGACTCCGGAAACTTGGTAGAGAACGACGTTTCTGTTCCTGCAGGAGGAGCCGGATACGTTGGATACTTCTACAACTACTACGGAAACGGTTTTAACAGAGACAACATTGAGGCAGCTACTTACGACGCTACGTACTTCAAACTACGTGAAGTCAGCCTTTCGTATGGTATTCCTACTTCAATAACTGATGGATGGGGAATACACTCAGCGAGCATATCGCTCGTAGGAAGAAACCTTTTGCTCTTCTCTGATGTTCCTTCAATTGACCCTGAAACCTTCTCAATACGAAACGGAATTTTCGTCAACGGATTTGAGAGTACCTCTATCCCAACCCAGAGAAGCGTAGGAATCAATGTTAACCTAACATTTTAAGCATGAAATTTAGACTACTATATATCACCTTAACTGCACTGACACTCTTTTCGTGCTCAGACTTTGAAGAACTAAATGTCAATCCAAACGAACCCACTACCGTTGGAGCAGACGTATTGTTTACAAACGCCATTAGAAATAGCGTTCAAACGACCTCAAACGAAGCTTTTTTGTTATCGAACAATATCGCTCAGTTAACGGGTAAAGCACTCCGTGCAGAGGTCGATTCGTACAACTGGAACGCTTTTCCTACTGTCTGGGAGGGCCTTTATACAAGTCTTACGGACATTGAAAGCGCCTTGTCTATCGCTACAGCATCTCAGAACAGTCAAATGCAAGGCGCGCTTCTTGTTATGCGTTCTTGGATATACGCTGAGTTGACGAACGCCTATGGAGATATTCCATTTTCAGAGGCTATAGGCGGAGCAAATGCAGAGACAAACTTTACTCCGGCTTATGACAGCCAAGAATCGATTTACAGCGCCCTTTTGGCAGACTTAGGCTCTGCTGCGACATTGCTTGCGCAAGGAGGTTCAATACCTGGTGATATACTTTATGGATCAGACGCCTCTAAATGGATTAAGCTTGCAAATTCGCTACGCCTGAGGCTGCTCATGTATCAATCAACCAAAACAGATGTTTCGTCTGCTTTTGCCGCCATTGCTCAAGGAGCTCCTTTATTTGAATCGAATGAAGATCAGGCAACACTTTCGTTTTTATCGGCTTTTCCGAACCAGTTTCCTACCATTCCTTTAAAACAAGGAGATTTTGATGCAGTTGCCTTTTCAAATTCAGCACTTAGCGTCATGAGCGGGTACAACGACCCAAGGTTATCGCGATATGCTCGCCCTGACAATGAGGATTTCGAGAACCCTAAGTTTAGCGGAATCGACAACGGCTTTGGGGGTCAAACAGGATCTCGATTAGGGCTTGCCTACTTCGACTACCCTGGACAGATTACAGCTCAAGAACGCGGCCTTTCGTATGCTGAGGGTATCATCATGACGTATGCTGAGGTAGAGTTTTTATTGGCTGAAGCCGCCGCAAAAGGATGGATTGCCGCCGATACAGAAACCCATTACAAAAAGGGCATAAAGGCCTCACAAGACTACTATCAAGTAAATTATGGTCCTTATGGTTTCAGTGATTTTGAAGATTTCTATGCGAATTCGGGGGTTGCTTTTGATGAGACGGTTGATATCTGGGAGCAAAAATGGCTGGCCTTGTACTTCACGGCCCTAGATCCGTATTTCGAAGTGAGACGCTGGTATGTTGAAGTAGGAGGCTTCGACGGATTGCGCTTTTTATCACCGCCTTCAGGCACAAACTATAACAACAGACAATTGCCTATGCGCTTTTTATACCCAGGACAAGAACAGAGTTTGAACAGCGTGAATTACAGTGCTGCCAAAGCAAAATACGACGGTATAAACGGCAAAATGTGGATTGTCTCTCAATAATGTAAATGAAAAAATACTTTGACGTATACCCGCGGGTGTTTTATCCCTCGCTGGTATTTATAATCGCGTTCGTCTTTCTTGCTATACTCGGAGGCGATCCGATTCGGGAGTTCTTTAAAACAACTTCTACCCTTGTCACATCATACACAGGTTGGCTCTTTATTATAGGAGTCAACCTGTTTGTGGTAATATGCCTTTTTTTCGCCTTTAGCAAGTACGGCAAGCACCGCCTAGGGGGTAAAAGAGCGAAGCCCGAATTCTCAACCTTTTCATGGTTTGCTATGCTGTTTTCTGCAGGTATGGGAATCGGCCTTCTTTACTTCAGTGTTTCTGAGCCCATTACCCATTTTGTGCAGCCGCCACTGCCAGAGCCTAATGTCAAAGACCGGGCGATACAGGCGCTGAATTTTACCTTTTTGCACTACGGGCTTCACGCATGGGCTATTTACTGCGTAGTAGGCCTTTCACTGGCTTATTACGGGTTTAGCAAGAAACTTCCTTTCTCTTTGCGATCTATATTTTTCCCGGTTATGGGTAGAAAAATATTCGGACGCACAGGTGACTACATTGACATTTTAGCCGTTGTGGCTACCTTGTTTGGTTTGGCCACCTCTTTAGGGTTTGGGGCGCGTCAAATTGCCTCGGGGCTTAATTACTTATTTGACATCCCTTCGGGTCAAATCACACAAATCACCATTATTGTTATTATCACTTTGATCGCGACGATCTCTGTAGTGACGGGTCTAAAAAAAGGCGTTCGTTTTTTAAGTCGGCTCAACCTTTTTATTGCTCTCTTCTTCTTAGCGGGCATGTTTTTCATTTCAGATGGGCTGAATATTCTTCAAGTGTTTGTCGAGAGCACCGGACGCTACTTTGATCGATTCGTAGAGCTGGGAACCTTCTCTTCTGCCTACGTAGACAATGACTGGCAGAATAACTGGTCGGTCTTTTATTGGGCCTGGTGGATTGCCTGGTCTCCTTTTGTAGGCATGTTCATTGCCCGTGTTTCAAAGGGACGCACCGTTCGAGAGTTTGTCCTAGGAGTACTCTTGGTTCCGACCCTTATGACCTTTTTCTGGATGTCAGTTTTTGGAGGATCAGCCTTAGGGCTTGAAATGGAAACTCCTGGATTGTTGTCAGACATCATTCTTGAAGATAGCTCTACCTCTTTGTTTGTTTTCTTGAAAGAGTTTCCCTTGAGCGCCCTTACAAGCTTTTTAGGGATCTTTATGGTTGCGGTCTTTTTTGTCACCTCATCAGACAGCGGCTCATTGGTGATTGATAGCATTACTGCAGGAGGAAAGCTTGACGCCCCAGTCGGACAGCGCATCTTGTGGGCTTTGATAGAAGGAGC
>Ga0181561_10004366_pt1 | contig 12223 bp, 11 predicted proteins | sample 011ome_19_FD_133760 | JGI IMG/M metagenome (GOLD analysis project Ga0181561, IMG submission 133760) | Coastal salt marsh microbial communities from the Groves Creek Marsh, Skidaway Island, Georgia - 011510BT metaG (megahit assembly) | ecosystem: Environmental > Aquatic > Marine > Intertidal...
AGAGCTTAATGAAATAGAAAGTCTAGAGTTTTTAAAAAAAATTAAAAAAAGTGATTTAAATAATCACCCATCAACTAATGCTTCTTTATCTTGCACTCCCTCTATTATAAAATTAACAGTGGAAGAAGAGAGTAACTTTGAAGAATTAATAGAAATAATATATGAGGGGGGAGATGATGATTTTTCTGTCCATCCTGTATTGTATATAGAATTGAAGAAAAATAGTAAATTATCTTTGATTGAACATTTCAATCATAAAAGCACACTTGTAATGCCCCTCCAATTAATAGAAGTTCAGGAAAAAGCGTATTTAAGTTCTATAAAAATTTATAATGATAACTATGACACTTATAATCTCTCTGCTCACTGTGCTTTATTATCAAAAGATTCTAAATACAATTCTTTTTCTTTGGTTAAAGGAGGTATTTTTACGCGATCAGAAACACATGCTTACCTAAATGGTTCTAATGCTAACTTAAACCTTAATGGCGTTTATATTTCTGGTAAAAAACAGCATCATGATCTAACTACAGCAATTTATCATAATGTACCAGACTGCACTTCTAAACAAATTGTTAGAGGTGTATTAGGCGGATTTTCTACTGGAGTTTTCCAAGGTAAAGTAAAAGTTTCCCCTGATGCTCAAAGGACAGACGGACAGCAGATGAGTAAAGCAATTCTAGTATCTCAAGATGCAAAAGCAAATGCCAAGCCTGAGCTTGAAATTTATGCAGATGACGTTATTTGCGCTCATGGCGCAACTGTTGGTGAGTTGGATGATGATCAACTATTTTACTTAAATAGTAGAGGTATTGGTAAGAATAAAGCTAGAGAAATTCTTATTAAGGCTTTCTTGCATGATATAATTAGTGAATCTGTAGATAATAAATATCATGACTATATTTTTAACGAAGCTCAAACTTCTTTATCATCTATTTTAAATGAAGAAAAAATTATAAATGAATAATTATGATGTAAATAAAATCAAAGAACAGTTTCCAGCTTTAAATAGGCAGGTTTGGGACAAGCCCTTAGTCTATCTTGATTCAGCTGCTTCTATGCAAAAACCTCAGCAAGTTTTAGAGAGTATTAATAAAAATTATTCATTCAATTATTCTAATGTGCATAGAGGCCTTCACAAATTATCAGAAGAAGCTACTGCAAATTATGAAGGTGCTAGATTAAAAATCTCAAATTTTATGAATTGTAACCCACAAGAGATTGTTTTTACTTCAGGAGCAACTGCTGCAATAAATTTGATTGCATATAGCTGGGGAACAAAGAATTTAATGCCAGACGATGAGATTATTATTACAATCGCAGAACATCATGCAAATATAGTTCCTTGGCAGCTTGTTGCTGAGCAAAGAGGAGCAAAGATTATTGCAGCTAAAGTAGATCCTGATCAAGACTTTGATTCAAAGATCATAAAGGATCTCATCACATCAAAAACAAAAATAATTGCTTTTCCTCATGTTTCTAATGTTTTAGGCACAACTTTTCCTGTCAAAGAAATTTGTGATATTGCTAAGAAAAATGGTGTCATAAGTGTTGTGGATGGTTGTCAGGGAATTATCCACGAAAAAGTTGATGTCCAAGATTTAGGTTGTGATTTTTACTGTTTTTCTGGTCATAAATTATATGGTCCAACAGGTATTGGCGTGTTGTTTGGAAAATATAATTTGCTAGAAGAAATGCCCCCATTTTTAGGTGGAGGTGATATGATAGATGTTGTAAAAATAGAAAAATCTACCTATGCCGATCCGCCCAACAGATTTGAAGCTGGTACCCCACCTATTGTTCAAGCAATTGCCCTTGGAGAAGCAATCGACTGGATAACTAATATAGGCATTGATAAAATTAGTGTTCATGAGAAAAATGTGATTTCTTATGGAACAGCTTTATTAGACTCAATTTCTGGTGTTAATGTTTTTGGAAAGTCTCCAAATAAAACTGGTGTGGTTTCTTTTACTATGGATTGTGCCCATTCGCACGATATTGCAACTATAATTGATAGAGAAGGTATAGCAGTCAGGGCAGGTCATCACTGTGCTCAGCCTTTAATGGATTATTTTAACTTAGTATCTACTACTAGAGCTTCTGTAGGTGCTTATTCAACTAATGAAGATTTTGATAAGTTAGCTGAAGCCCTCGTTAAAGTTAAAAAAATATTTGGTGCTTAGAATGAGTAATACAGAACAACTTCCTTTATCTGCTTTCATGCCCTCAAATGGGATAGATAATTCAAATGAACCTTTTGTTGCAAAGGCAGGAAAAGAAAATAAAAATATTAAAACTAAAATAAAACTATCCCAAGTCATTGAATATCTTCAAACTATTTTTGACCCAGAACTACCAATTAATATTTATGATTTGGGTTTAATTTATAACATAAAAATCCTAGATAATAATAATATTAAAGTAGAAATGTCTCTTACCGCACCCGGTTGTCCAGTTGCAGGAGAGATGCCTGGTCAAGTTGCTGAAAAAATTGCACAAATTTCTGAGGTAGGTTTAGTTGAGGTTAAGCTTGTATGGGAACCAGCCTGGACAAAGGATAGAATGAGTGACGATGCTAAAATGGCACTTGATATATTTTAATTTTGAAGGAGTTCTTCATGACTGTAGATTCAAAACCCTTGTTAACTCTAACTGATGCCGCAGTAAATAGAATAAAAGACATCATGGCTAACGCTAATTCAGAAGTAATTGGGCTCAGAATAGGTATTAAGACAGCCGGCTGTTCTGGTATGAAGTATAATGTTGAATATGCTACTGAGATAAAGCCTTATGAAGAGAAAATAATTTCAAAAGGTGTAGTGATTTGTATTGACCCAGCTGCGATAATGTTTCTAGTAGGATCAGAAATGGATTATAAAGAACAAAAATTCAGTTCAGGGTTTGAGTTTAAAAACCCTAATGAAATTGCCAGATGTGGTTGTGGTGAAAGTTTCACTGTAGCTTAATATTTAAAAAAAATTGGTGTAAATGATGAAAAATGCAGAAGCATTTCCTTCAAAGGATAAAGTATTATCTCCATTAAGGACTTTAAAAGAGTTGATAAGGTTTGTAATTCCTAAGGGTAATAAAGAAATGCCCATTAGGATAACGTTAGCCATGGTATTTCTAGGGCTAGCTACGCTAGTAACGGTATACACACCTTTTTTATATGGAAAGGCTGTTGATTTAGTTGCAGAAGGGGAAAAATTAGATTTAAGTCTGTTGTGGTTTGTAATAGGAGCCTACGCGTTAGCAAGATTGGGACAAGTATTTTTTGATGAAGCTAAAGAATTTGTTTTTGCTAGAGTTGCACAGAGAGCAGTTAGAGGAGCTGCATTAAAAGCTTTTAAACATATGCATAGTTTATCTTTAACATTTCATTTAAATAGACAAACAGGTGGACTAACTAGGGCAATAGATAGAGGCGCAAAAGGTATTGAATTTTTATTAAGGTTTACAGCATTTGAAATTGTACCAGTATTGGTTGAATTGATAACTGTTGGTGTTGTTCTATGGGTTACCTTTGGTTTTATGTATGCTGCAGTAACAGTAACTACTGTTTTGATCTACGTAATTTATACTATCAAGGTAACCGAATGGCGAATAGCTATAAGAAGAAAGATGAATGTAGCAGATGAAAATGCGTCAACTAAGGCAGTTGATAGCCTTTTGAATTATGAAACTGTAAAATATTTTAATGCTGAAATTATCGAAGCAGAAAGATTTGATAAAGCGATGAAATTATATGAAGATTCTGCTGTAAAAGCTAGAGCTTCTCTTTCAATAGTCAATATTGGCCAAGGTGGAATAATTGCTTTAGGCTTATTCTTAATCATGGGAATGGCAGGAGAAGATATAGCAAAGGGAAAAATGTCAATTGGGGATTTTGTTGTAGTCAATACATTCTTATTACAATTATATTTACCTTTAAATTTTTTAGGTTTTATATATAGAGAAATTAGACAATCGTTGTTAGATATGGGTAGGATGTTTGCGCTAGTAGATGAAATACCAGACATTGAAGATAAAAAAAATGCAAAAGAGTTAAAAGTCAAGCTTGGGAAAGTAACATTTAAAAATGTTAATTTTTGGTTTGGAAAAAGACATATACTAAAAAATTTAAGTTTTGAAATAGCACCTGGTAAAAAAGTCGCCATAGTTGGTCCTACTGGAGCAGGTAAATCTACAATATCAAAACTTTTATTTAGGTTCTATGATCCATCTTCTGGTAATATTTATATAGATGATCAATCTATTAACGATGTTACACAGACCTCTTTAAGATCAAACATTGGTGTGGTTCCGCAAGATACAGTCTTATTTAATGATACAATAAAATATAATATTTCTTATTCCAAGCCGGGTTCTTCTCTAAAAGAAATTAATAAAGCAGCAAGGTTATCTTCAATTGATAAATTTATAAAAAATCTAGAATTAGGTTACGATACTATTGTTGGTGAAAGAGGGTTAAAGCTCTCTGGTGGAGAAAAGCAAAGGGTTGCTATAGCTAGAGCACTTTTGAAAAACCCAAAAATATTTATATTTGATGAAGCAACTTCGGCACTTGATACAAAAACAGAAAAATCTATTGAAAAATCCTTAAAAAAATTATCTAACAATAATACTACTCTTGTTATTGCACATAGATTATCCACAGTTATAGATGCAGATAAGATTATTGTTTTAGATAAGGGCCAAGTTAAAGAAGAAGGTTCTCATTTAGAGTTGTTAAACAAGAATGGTTTATATGCTGAAATGTGGCAAAGGCAACAAGAACTTTTATCTTAACTTAATCACATAGAAAATTGTTCTTTTAGGTATTTATCTTCCATACTATTAGTTTTATCATAAAGTACTCTTAAATTTATATCTGGTCGTTGTGATACCAAAACTTGTTTTATATTTTTTACTTCTCTTGCATCAGCACTAGCACTTACAGGTCTTAGCTTTGGATTAAGTATGTTGAATTCAACTATAGATTTATTTTTTATTAACGCCCCTTTCCATCTTCTAGGTCTAAAAGGACTTATAGGAGTTAAGGCTAATATTTCAGAACCTATTGGTAAAATTGGACCATGCGCTGAGAGATTATAAGCTGTTGAACCAACTGGAGTTGCAACCATTACACCATCACAGGTTAATTCACTTAATCTTTCAGTGCCATCAATTTTAATAGAGATTATAGCACTTTGATGGGTCCTTCTGAATATAGATACTTCATTAATTGCTAGCTCTATGAATTCATTATTCTTTAGGTCAATTGCTTTCATTTCTAAGGGATGAACAATAATTTCATTTGCATCTTTTAATCGTTCAATCAAATTTTCTTTTTCAAAATCATTCATTAAAAAACCAATGTTTCCTCTATTTATCCCAAAGACAGGTATGTTATAATCAATACTCTGTCTTATGGCAGAGAGCATGGCACCATCTCCTCCTACAGCTACTATCACTTCCGCTTCAGATATTTCAGCTTGACCATATAATTTTAGTAATTCACTTGATACTGATTGTGATTTTTTGTTCTTTGCAATACTAAAATGAATTTTCAAAGATTTTACCCTTTTTGTGGTATTTAAATTAATTTTACGTTAATACATTCTCATATTAAATGGTGATTTAAATGAAAGCAATAGAAACAGCACTTAGCTTAACTCAGGCTTATAAGTCAGGTATTGAGCGATTTGAGAATATGCTTGGAAATGATTTTTCTAAGGCTGTTAAACTGATGAGCAAAAGTTCCACTCATATAATTGTTTGTGGTATGGGTAAGTCTGGTTTAGTAGGAAGAAAAATATCATCAACACTTGCGTCGACTGGAACACCAAGTATTTTTCTTCATCCTGCCGAAGCAATACATGGTGATCTTGGTAAAGTACAGAGAAATTCTATTGTTTTATTGATTTCATATTCAGGAGAAACTGGTGAAATTATTGCTCTAATTCCTGCTCTGAGGAGATTAGACGTTACATTAGTAGCTCTTACTGGTGTTAAAGATTCAACGCTAGCATTAAAAGCGGATATTGTTTTAGATACATCAGTAGATAGAGAAGCGTGTCCATTAAACTTAGCACCCACTACATCTACAATGATAACTATGGTTTTAGGAGATGCTTTGGCAGTTTCCTTAATGGAACTAAAAAATTTTAAACAAGAAGACTTTGCTTTAACTCACCCTGGAGGCTCTCTTGGTAAAAGATTACTTTCAAAAGTTAAAGATGAAATGAAACAAACTAATCTTCCATTTGTTGATAAGCAGTCAAATGTTCAAGATGTTCTTGTTAAAATGACAGAAGGACGACTTGGACTTGCTTTAGTTGGAAGTAAAGAAGATTTATTAGGAATTATTACTGATGGTGATATAAGACGAGCTTTAATAGATAATGCCCAATTTTCTCAATTAAAAGCTATTGATTTAATGAATAAAAACCCTTTGATAGCTTTTGAAACTGATAATTTGCAAGCTGCAGAAAAAAGGATGAGGGAAGCTAAGGTTCAATGCCTTGTGGTTAAAAACAAAATCAATGAAGTTGTAGGGGTAATTCAAATTTTTGAATGACTTATTGTAATTTCATGGATATTTCATCATTTGATTATGACTTAAATTCTGATTTGATTGCTCAAAAGCCATGTGATCCTAGAGATAATTCACGTTTATTAAATTGTATTGGTAATAATATTCAAGACCTTCGTTTTAAAAATTTAGACACATTACTAAATCCTGGTGATGTTCTTGTAATAAATAATACAAAAGTCATTCCAACGAGGATGTTTGGTAAAAGAGATGAAGTAAAAATTGAAGTAACTCTCCACTTAAATTTAAAAAATAACTTATGGAGAACTTTTTTAAAACCAGGTCGAAAATGTAAAACTAATGACATCATAATTTTTAAAAATAATTTAAAAGCTAAAGTAATTAAAAAATATATAGAAGGTGATGTATTACTAGAATTCAATAAAGACAACGAAATTTTATTAAAGGAATTGAATGATCAGGGAAATATGCCGCTACCTCCTTACATTAAAAGAGATATAAGCTCGAACAATGATAAGCATGATTACCAGACAATATTTGCTTCTAACAAAGGGGCTGTAGCTGCCCCTACAGCAGGATTGCATTTTACCAGTGAACTTGTAAGCAAGTTAAATCAAAAAGGGATTTTGTTTGCACCGGTGACCTTGCATGTTGGAGCCGGTACATTTTTGCCAGTAAAAGTTAATAATATATATGAACATAAAATGCATGAAGAGTGGGGTGAGGTAAGTACAGAAACTTCTTCAATTATTAATAATGGAATAAAAAACAAAAAAAGAATTATCTCTGTTGGAACAACAAGTTTACGAATATTAGAAACAGTTTCTAAAATACATGAAGGAAGAATTCTTCCTTGGTCTGGTTATACTGACTTATATATAACGCCTGGGTTTAATTTTAAAATTGTTGATTTATTAATTACAAATTTTCACCTACCAAAATCTACGTTGTTAATGTTAGTTTCAGCTTTCCATGGGCAAGAAGAAATAATTAAAAGCTATCAACACGCTATTAAAAAAAAATATAGGTTTTTTTCTTATGGTGATAGTTGTATTTTATCAAGAAAAGGTAAAAAATTCATTGAGTAATTCATTTAATTTTAAATTAATATCCAATGATAAAAACGCACGCCTTGGTAAACTTATTACAGCGCATGGAGAAATTGATACTCCAATTTTTATGCCAGTTGGTACTGCTGCTACTGTAAAAGCTATGTATTTAAAAGATGTAGTATCTGCAGGCGCCCAAATTATTTTATCTAATACATATCATTTAATGTTAAGGCCTGGTCACGAAACAATTAAGAAAATGGGTGGTGTAAGAAAGTTTATGGGATGGAATAAACCTCTTTTAACTGACTCAGGTGGTTTTCAAATAATGAGTTTAGGTGATTTAAGAAAAGTTGAAGAAGATGGTGTTACTTTTAAATCACATTTAGATGGATCTAAATATTTTTTATCACCAAAGATAAGTACAGATATCCAAAATGCTTTAGACGCTACAATTACTATGCAATTAGACGAATGTATTCCCTATCCTGCTTCATATGAAGAAGCTAATAGATCTATGAAATTATCTTTGGATTGGGCTTTAAGGAGCAGAGAAGCTTTTGAACATAGGGATGGTTATGGGCAATTTGGTATTGTTCAAGGATCTATATTCCCTGAGTTAAGGAAATATTCTGCTAAAGAGCTTATCAAAATTGACTTTGACGGTTATGCAATAGGTGGCTTAGCTGTTGGTGAAGGTCAAGAATTAATGTTTAAAACTTTAGACAATACTACAGTTTTTATGGAAGAAAATAAGCCCCGTTATTTAATGGGAGTTGGTAAGCCAGATGATATTATTGGTGCTGTTAAAAGAGGAGTAGATATGTTCGACTGTGTTTTGCCTACAAGATCAGGAAGAACTGGGCAAGCATTCACATCTAAAGGTCAAGTTAATATTAAAAACTCACGTCATACCTTAGATACACGTCCATTAGATAACGAATGTTTTTGTTTTACTTGTCAAAATTATAATCGAGCTTATTTGCATCATCTTTTTAAGGCTCAAGAAATTTTAGGCCTTATGCTTTTAAGTTTGCACAATCTTCATTTTTATCTAGGTATGATGAAACTTATTAGAGAAGCTATTAAAAATAAAAATTTTGAAAATTATGAACGTGATTTTTTAAAAAATTACTATTCTGGTGATATTCAACCATTGTAACTAGTGACTATTAGAATGCATCAAATAAATCTTAAGCTTTTAATACATGAACTTGCTGATGAATTTAAGTTTGACGTATGTCGAATAACAGATCCAAACTTACCAAATGAAACTAGTTTAAGACTTAAAGAATTTATTGATTTGGGTTTCCATGGAAATATGAAATGGTTGGCAGATACTTTTGAAAGAAGAAAATCTCCAATATCACTTTGGGAAGAAGCTAAATCAGCTATTGTTGTTGGTGTTAATTATGGTCCTAAACTAGACCCATTATCCAAAAACAAAGAAAAGCTAGTTGGGAATATATCTGTCTATGCTCAAGGCAGAGACTATCACGATGTTATTAAAGGAAGACTGAAGTTATTTTCAAGTAAATTAATTTCTAAATTAGATGTAGATCGAAAAACACAGATTAAAGTATTTGTTGATACAGCACCACTAATGGAAAAACCTTTAGCACAAAAGGCTGGTTTAGGTTGGCAGGGTAAACACACTAATTTAGTTTCTAAAAATTTTGGTTCTTGGCTATTTTTAGGGGTTATTTTAGTTAACAAAATTCTTGAATATGATAGCTCTGAAGATGATCATTGTGGATCTTGTCATTCATGTATTGATATTTGTCCGACTAATGCTTTTGTCAAACCGTACAAACTTGATGCTACAAAGTGTATTTCTTATTTAACAATTGAAAATAAAAACCCTATTCCAAAAGAATATAGGCATGCTATTGGAAACAAAATTTTTGGTTGTGATGACTGCCTAGCAATATGTCCTTGGAATAAATATGCCCAAGAAACAAAAGAAATTAAATTTTATAATAATGAAAAAATATATTCTCTTTTACAATTACTAAAGCTATGTGATCAAAGATTTAGAGTAATGTTTAGTAAATCTCCAATAAAAAGAATTGGCAGGGATAGGTTCATTAGAAACTGCTGTATTGCAGCAGGTAACAGTCAAAGTAAGTTACTTATACCTCAATTAAAATTTCTTATTTTCAATGATGGATCTGAATTGGTTAGAGGGTCTGCGGTGTGGGCATTCCAACAACTTGAGAACAAAGATAACATTTTAAAAACAAAGACTAGACATATTGATAAAGAGCTTAGTAGGTATGTAATTAATGAATGGTATATTTAAAAAATTACAAAGCGTTGTTTTCTGTTTCTCCCGTTCTAATGCGAGTGGCACTATGAAGGTCTAAAACAAATATTTTACCATCGCCAATTTGTCCAGTGGAAGCGCTTTGAAGAAGCGCCTCATGGACAGTACTTTCCATTTCATCAGGTACTGCTATTTCAATTTTAAGTTTAGGAACAAATGAAACACTATACTCAGCACCTCTGTAAATTTCTGTTTGTCCTCTTTGCCTTCCAAAACCTCTTACTTCAGATGCGGTAAGGCCTTCCACGCCAATTTCAGTAAGAGCATTTCTCACATCATCAAGTTTGAAAGGTTTAATTATTGCTATAAAATATTTCATATAATTCTCCCTTAATCAGAATGATAACCTTTTTCACCATGTGAACGTAAGTCTAGTCCTTCTATTTCCTCTTCTTCATCTACTCTAAGAGGAACAAAAATTGAAGTTATTTTAAGTATTAAATAAGTGAATATAGATGTCCATAATACAGTTAAGACTACTGCTTTAAATTGTACAAAAAATTGAGAAGTTGCATTTTGTCCATCCGCAAGTCCTAAACCAGAAAAAGTAGAAGTAGCTAAAAAGGCAACTAATAATGTACCTAATATACCTCCTACACCGTGAACAGCAAAAACGTCTAAGCTATCGTCTATTTGTAGTTTTCCCCTAATAAAATCTACAGCCACATAACACAATAGACCACCAAAAAAACCTAAGATTAAAGCACCTGGGACACCAATATAACCTGAAGCGGGTGTTACTGTAGCTAATCCAGCTACCATTCCTGTTACAATTCCGATTAAAGATGGCTTGCCAAATCTTTTCCATTCTATAAACATCCACACAAGAGAAGCTGTTGCTGCTGATATGTGTGTTACTAACATAGCCATTCCTGCTCCTGTGGTAGCCCCCAAAGCAGATCCAGCATTAAAGCCAAACCATCCTATCCATAACATTGAAGCCCCTATCATAGTTAAAATTGGACTATGGGGTGGTGTAAGAGATTTTGGGAACCCTCTTCTTTTACCTAATGTTAAAGCTGTTACTAGTGCACCTGTTCCTGCTGTAGCGTGCACAACAATGCCGCCAGCAAAATCCATTGTACCCCAAGATGATAATATTCCACCACCCCACACCCAATGGGTTACTGGGACATAAACTATCAAAACCCAAAAAAACAAGAATATAAGCATTGCAGAAAATTTAATTCTTTCTACAAAAGCACCAATCATTAGTGCAGGAGTTATTATTGCAAATGTCATTTGAAATGTAGCAAATAAACTTTCTGGAATTGTTCCCGATTCTGTTTCAAGCTCTATAGAACTCATAAAAATATTACTAAATCCACCAATCCAACTGTTTCCCTCAGAAAAAGCTAAGCTATATCCAATAATGACCCATAAAATTGAAACCATGCAAGCAAGAGCAAAATGTTGCATAAGAACAGAAACTACGTTTTTAGAATTAACTAATCCGGCGTAAAATAATGCTAAACCTGGCAAAGTCATAAATAAAACCAAAGCAGTTGAAGTTAGTATCCAAGCTGTATCTCCACTGTTAATTTCAGCAAAAGCTGGGAATGAAAATAAACAAAGAAATATTGTAATTATGAAATTCTTAATATTTTTAATAGAATTTACTTTTAGCATCAAATAGCTCCCCAGATATCAAATGAATTAACTTATAAGATTGTTAATAAATTTCAAAATAATTGCTTAAAAAAAAACAATTTATGAATAAATGCATAATAATTAATCATATAAAAGAAATGGTAATTTAAATACCATGAAAATTAAGTTTGTTAACTTTTTGTTTAAATGTATAAACATTTCATCATTAAAATTTTTTTTAAAAAACGAGGTTTAATTGTCTGATATAATTTTAAAACAACTGGCTCCTAAGGGCTATTTAAGGGCAGCCATTAATATGAGTAATTTTTTATTAGTGACAGGCATCGACCCTAATGGTGACCCTGAAGGTGTTTCTCCTGATATGGCTAAAGCTTTAGCAAATCAATTAGGGGTAGAACTAAAGTTAATTCCTTTTAAAAGGCCAGGTGAGCTCGCTGATGCAATTTTAGATGATGTTTGGGACATTGGAAATATAGCTAATGAGGCTGAGAGAGCAAAATCCATAACTTTTAGCTCTCCATATGCTTTAATTGAATCAACCTTCTTAGTTAGAGATTCTTCTAATATTCAATCATTAAAAGATGTCGACCAAAAAGGAATAAGAATAGCTGTGGCTGAGAGAAGTGCTTATGATCTGTGGTTAACAGAAAATATTAAAAATGCAGAATTAATAAGAGCTAAATCTATAGATGAGTCGTTTAT
>Ga0181561_10004369_pt1 | contig 12219 bp, 7 predicted proteins | sample 011ome_19_FD_133760 | JGI IMG/M metagenome (GOLD analysis project Ga0181561, IMG submission 133760) | Coastal salt marsh microbial communities from the Groves Creek Marsh, Skidaway Island, Georgia - 011510BT metaG (megahit assembly) | ecosystem: Environmental > Aquatic > Marine > Intertidal zone...
CTTTTACCGTGACTCTGTGCGGGAACGTGTCTCCCTTCGCAATCGGCACCTTAACCACGGACTTTCTCGCGTCCGACGCCGCTTTCATCACCGCCCCTTGCACTTCCTTCGCCTTCTTGCACCCGACGCCAACGGCGCCTTTACCGTCTCCGACGACGACCGTCGCGCGGAAGGACATTTGCGACCCACCTTTAGTCACTTTCGTCACTCGGGAAACTTGGACGACGTTCTCCGTGAACGGGTCGTCGTTCTTGGCGCCTCGGCCGCCACGTCCACCGCGTCCGCCTCGGCCGCCACCTCGGCCACCGCCTCTTCTTCTGCCGTCGCTTTCATCGTCGTCTTCGCTGCCTTCGGCTCTGACGATCAAAGACATCGCGCGACGACCGGAGGATGACGACGACGAGCATTTTGAGGTTTTATCTAAATTCGCAGACGCGATGTGCACGCGCGCGGATAAGGAACTCGCGGTTAAAGAAAACATGCTTGGAAAGATTATATTCGAGTGATACGAATGTGTTCGCGTACAAAGAGAGCGTCGGAAGTGTAGTTAGTACTTCGCGAGGTGGTGTGCGTTGATTGCGCGCGTTTTCTCTACAATGGCGACTCATCCGGATAAAACTTCTCTTTTTCTGGGTCACGACTTGTGTTTAGGGTTTTTGGATTCTCGAGCTTTTTTTTTGCCGGTTGCGGACTTATAAAAACGTTTCTCTTCTAAAAAAGTTTTCTTCACTCTTTCGCATCGGCGGCTTGTTTTGCGCGTATTTCTGTGCTGCTGATGTCGTTTCTAAAATTCTCCAGAGATTCAAACACGTCCGAAACGCCGGCGGGTAAGTGGATGTCCGCTAACGTTTTAAACGCACCACCGGAAGTGGCATCTTTTCGACCGCAGACGAGGAAAGAGCAGTTCCGCGAGTCTTTAATTTTTCGCAACTCTCGAACCATGACGTCTGCGTCGTCGCCGTAATATTTCGGGTCGACTAAGCGAACGGCGGTGTCGTAACCGACGACAAAGGTGGTGTTTGGTAAAAGTTCCGCTTTTTGGCTGAATAAAGGCGCGTCTCTCGTGAGAATGAGCCTGTTTTGCTCGTCCGAGTCGAACTGTTTCGCCCGTTGGACGACGACGTTTGTTTCGAGTTGGCCTTTATCCGCGTTGGAAATGGATAACTCAAACGCGGGAGTGGCGAGTAACGCGCGCTCGTTTTCACCATCGTTCTCCTTCTTTTCTCGTTTTCGCTTCTCTCGGAGATACATCGTCGCCGCGTCTAACATGCCTCGATGGCCTTCGTGGACCGGATTGAACGACCCGCTCAAGACGACATTCGCCGTGGTGCAACCGATTGTTTCTAGTTTACCTCTGTGCATCGAATAAACGCTTCGTTCGGGCATGTCACTCGATGCGTCGTTCTCGTCGCCGCTATTCACACTCCTACCACTATTACTAGTATTACTATCATTATCATACTCTTTCATTTTTCCTACGTCTAACCACCTCTCTAACAACGATTTTTTCGCATCGCTTACTTTTTCAAACCAAGGCGCGTCGTACTCTAAAAACTCCAACCTGTCGCCCTTAAACGTCAACGCGTCTTCTCGGAACGCTTTCCAAGACGCATCATCTCCATCTTCTCTGCCACTAAAACTCGCGCCTCGCTCCTCTTGGTCTTCCGTCTCCAACCACCTCTCTCCGTCACCTATGGCTGCTCGAACCAAACACTCGCTCGCGACGCGATCCTCCTCCGCTCTCGATCGCTCGCTCTCTTTATCTAACGTCACCTTCCTCGTCGTCACGCCAAACTTGGAATAGACGCTCACGAAGCACCTGTGTTCGCCTCGTTTCGGTGGCGTGGATACGAACGCGCACGTGGCGCCTACTCCGAGCACTCGCCTCGCCGTCGCCGCGATTTCGCCGCCATTCTTATTCGCCTCTTCCTCCATCCTCCCAAACATGTAACTTTTCTTCGTGTAATTCGCCTCTATCGCTTTCCTATACGCCGCTCTCGCTAAATCTTTGCTCGTTCTGACGTCGCAAAACGTCTCTCTCTTTTCCTTCCTCTCCGAAGAAGAAGAAGAGCAACAACACTCGAGCGCGTCTAAAACGGACTCTCGACTGTACAAAACGTTCGCGGACAAAATCGTCCTCGACGCGTTCGGGACCGTCAACAACCACTGAATCGCAGACGCGCATCCTCCGGCCACGTTCAAGGATAACTTTGCCGCCGCCGTTCCCCCGTTCGACAAAACCACGCCGGCTTTGCTCTTCGAAGGATGATGATGATGATGTTTCCCGTTGTGAAACTTTTGAATGCATTCGAACACGCGCGCTGGGATGATCGACGCGGCGGTGCCGCCGGAGGGAGAAGAAGAAGACGGAGAAGAAGACGACGACACCGGTGGTGGTTTCGGTGGGATTGGCGACATCATGTTCTGTTGTTGTTGTTGTTGTTTCGCAGCGGGTTGTTTTCTTGTGCGTCTCGCTTCCGTAAAGAGAGTGGGACAATTCGTTGAAAACCCTAAACTGTCCCCCCAAAACGGGGCTGGCTGTGGGAAAAAACCGCACAAAACCAAAGTTTGAAAGAGTACAAAAGCGAGCGCTCGAGAGAGAGAGAGAAAGAAAGAGAAGAGAGGCAATAAAGAGGTCCCACGGTACCGCTGCTTTTGCTCGTCCTTTACGAAATTCTGATATGTCTGCTGCGACGACGACGACGGCGACGAACTCTGCTCGAGCCCGCACGCTTCAACGACAACAACAAACTTTGAACAAGAAATCGCTGGAAGAAAAAGAAGAAAAATACTTATTCGTGAACGGCGAATCGGTCTCGCATAACTTCCAAATCAACTCAAAAACGTTCACGAGCTTGTCTATTTTGAGCGGATCGATCGCGGGGATATTAGGCGCGACGGATTGGATCGGATTGGTTTGGTATTGCGGGACGATTTTGGTGATTGGTTTGGTGACCATCGGGTGGAGGTGCAAGAACGAACCGAAGCGATACGCGCCGGAGTCGATCGGGAGCGCGATATTCGGGCAAGGGTTCAGCGGCGGCTTCGCGAGTTTTATTTTGTTTTGGACGCTGTTTTATAACGTGTGCCATTTGTTCTGAGTTAGAAGAGACGCGCGTACGGGAAAGATGTTTGGGTACGGTTCAAACGCCGCGCAGCAGGAACAATTCGCTGAGCAGGTGAGACAGAGAAGACCAATCGCGTACGTTTTACCGCACCCAGAGTTCGAAGAGAGGCACGTGGGTGGAGTGAACGCGTTAGATTTGAGATGCTACGATGAAAGTAACGACGCTACAAAGAGGAAGAAAGTGTTAGCGTCAGCCGGCAGAGACGCGAGCGTTCGCTTATGGGACGTCTCGGAACCGGAAAATGTGAAAAAAATGGCGCTGTTCGTCGGTCATCGCGGGTGGGTGAACGACGTGAAACACGTCCCATCGACGAATAGAGAATCTTTGCTCGTAGCCTCGGGCGGGAGCGACAAAACCGTTCGATTATGGTCGCACAATTTGTTGAATTCTTCCGACGCGGATAGTGACGATAAAAAAAATAGTAACATTAGCGACGCGTCGTGCGCGATAGGGAAACTGCGTGCGCACGACGATTACGTCATGGCTTTAGCAACAAACAGGGACGGGTCGATTTTAGCCAGCGGCGGTCTCGGTGGTCAACTCTTCGCCTGGGACGTGGAAACGCTGAAACAAAGATGGTCAACGGAAGGCTTGAGTTTGGACGAGTATTCCTTGAAGGGCGCCAAGGCGTCTATATATTGCGTGGGCATCGCGAAAGATGCAAATCTGATAGTTTCTGGCGGCACAGAGCTCGCTTTGCGCGTGTGGGACGTGCGTACTAAACGTAAAGTGTCCAAGCTCAAAGGACACACGGATACCGTGCGAGGCTTGTGCATAAACGACGACGGGAAAATTGCCATCACGGCGTCCTCGGATGGGACCATTCGCGTGTGGGATATTTCATTAGGTCGTCAATCAGACGTGTTCGCTGGAGCGCACGAAAGTGGGTGCTGGTCGGTATCTGGGAACGCAAACTTCACCAGATTCTATTCCGGTGGCGCTAAGGGCGACATTTGCATCACGGATATCAAGGCGAGAAAATCAGCCATTTTGTGCCGAGAGACGAGTAACGCGGCTGGTAACAACGGCGTTTTGGATTTGTGCGTCGATTTAAGCGCAAACACTTCTGAGGCGTGGGTGTGTACAACCGGTAAAGACATTCGCCGATGGCGCATCGATAGCAGTCAAGCGCCGTCGTCGTCGACGACGACGTCGATGACGACAAAATCACCTTCGAACGCAGACGATTGGTTCACCGTCGGATCGCCGGCTAAATTTTTACATCCATCCTCTCCAGCGTCTCAAGGGTTTCGTGCAAACCCGAAAGTGAAAAGTAGTCCAATCAATGTCACCACCGGTTCTTTAACCAGTACCAGTGGTGGTGGTGGGAGTAGTCTAAGCGCTCAGAAGAAATATATGCTTCAAAACAGTCCTGGGAAGAGAAGTCCTACGCACGCGACGCCGATTGGGATCATCCTGTCTGCTTCAGCAGTCGTTCGACACGCGGAACTACACGACCGCATGCGTATTCTGACCGAAGACGATTCTGGCGCAACATCCGTTTGGCACATTTCGGAAGGGTTACTGGAAACCTTTCCCAATCGCGCGTTTGAGGACGTTTTGAACGACCACGAGATCAACGAACCGTGCGCGGTGCCGAAATGGTTCAACTTGAGCCATCGCGAAGGATCGGTTGAAATTTCTTTGAGTCCATCCTCGTTCGCGAAAGCCGAATCATACGCGATAGATTTAGGCGACGAAACCGCAAACATGGATGCGAAATTAAACTTGGGCGTGGAGATGGTCCAAGCCTTGTTGATAGGTTTACATTTGAACACGTTGGACGAGACGAAATTAGTCGGCGCCAAGAGAGATGTGGCACAGAAACGTAAAGAAGATTTAGAAGAAGAAGAGGCGCGCGAAAAACAACGGCGGCGCGCACTTGGAAGCGATTCTGGAACAGATAGAGACTTATCGTCGGAAGAGTCGTCGGGAGACTCGTCCGAAGATGACGAAGATAAAAAGGGGTCGAACAACAACGCGGCTCGTGATTTGATGATAAACAAATTCCGAGCGTTTCAATTCAACGCATCCTCACCGAGGCTTCGATTTTCATCTGGAAATCGCGAATCGATACCGTTGGAGTTTTCAAAGTCTACGCCTTTGGATATCTCGTTACCGGAGGTGGCAAAGAACGTCCCGAAATGGGCGCTCGACGTTGCGCTTGGAATTTTCCCGGTGCCATCTTCCGCCAAGGCTTCCTTCGCTGTCTCCGTCTGCGAGAGCGCGGTGAATGACTTTCACGATTACGACGTGAGCGCGATAAAAACAAAATCCGTAAATGCCCCTCGCGTACTTACCATACGCAAGGTCCGAAACTACGTCGCCGATAAGCTGAAGATGGATGCCACAGTGAGAGAAGATTTAGAAATTCTCTGTCGCGGCAGACCGTTGAAATTGCACATGTCGCTGGCTACCGTGGACGCGTACTTTTGGAAGAAAGGTGGTGCGATACGATTAGAGTATAGATTTAAACGATCATCGTATTCTTAGCAGGCGGTCGTTCTTGATGAACTATTTTCATTAGCGCTATTTTTTATTTGCAACATTTATACTATTACCTAACACATATCTAACTACTTCATTGTTTGATGTCGTCGTATTCCAGAATCGGCTCTAAGCGTCTTTTCAACTCCTTCACAATTTCCTCCTTTGTTCGTTTCTTTTGACCGTAACAGACGTACCTCTCCGCTAAATAATCCAACTTACCAAACATGACGCAAATACCGACGTCGAAAAAGTGCACGCCTTCAAATACTAAAGCGTCTTCCTTCGCGTGCTTCTCCAACGTTTCCTTTGTGCTGAAATTTTTCGCAAACGTCGACCAGTGCATTCGACTGTCCACGTGGTGTTGCACGTGATACCCGTCATCGAACGTCTTCTGATTCTCGAATGAGTTGATGCACGTGTACGCGCTTTTATAATCGTTTCGCGGGTCCTCCGGGCACACGAATATGTGCTGACTCCAATTTCCGAACATCAGGCCCAAGCTAGCTACTACATGGCTATATGCTATCGTCCAATTCGCCGCGGACGCGTTCACGTTCACATTCAAATACCACCAAGCGAAAAAATACGCGAGAACACACGAATAACATCGCAGCGCGTCTACCACACCTCGATGTCTCCACATGTTCATCGATAACTCAATCGGCGCCATAAACAGAAACCTCATCCAATACTTGAAAAAATCGAACGCCGAGTCTCGTCTCGAACGTTCGGTGGAGCTCAAATCTACATACGCCGCGTTTCCGTGCACGTGATGCATGGCGTTGTGGTGATACCAGTATATGCCAGGCGGAACCCCAAAAAACGGAGCTATCAGTAACGTCGGTATTACATTTAAGCATCGTTTAAAATACTCGTTCTTCTTCGCCCGAATCGCGTTCACGTGCGTGTGATAGTGCAAAGCCAACATAAATCTTTGCAAAAACAAAGCTCGAGAGAATACGAACCACGCGAACCCGCACGCGGTGGACATCTTCCCTTCGTCGACGAAAAACAACATCGCCCCTGGCGCGACGACAAAGACCAGACACTCTAAAAAGCAAAGCGCGACCCACGCGTCCTCTTTTCGATTCGTTTTACTCTGGAGAAACTGGACCACGAATTTTGGATAGCTGAAAACGCACTCGTTTCTCTCCGCGTGAACATCGAGATTGAAGATGGATTTCGATCCGTCGTGGTTGGTGCCGATGTACGGCGCATCGTCGTTTTGGGTAGAAGGATGATAAGCAGGAGGTGAAATGGTCGGCATTGGGGTGACTTGATGTGAAGCGCGCAGGAAAACAAGTGACGAGACAGTTTTAGTTTTTTAGATACGCCTCACTTTTTTTTCCCGAAGACGCGAAGAGCGCTGCGTCCAATTATATACGATGCCTTCTCAGATGCTCGCGCAACCGTTCCTCCTGAAAACGCACGGTTCGAGAGCTGACGCGTTAAACTCCATTCGCGCGAATTCTCGTCGCGTTTTGTCGCGCGCGTCTTACGTCGTCGCCGCGTCGACATCTTCCTCTCGTTTGGACGAACTGATTGCAACGTGTCGAGATGACAATCTAGGCATAGGCTCGACGCGACGCGGGGAGATTGAATCGATGATTGACAAACTCCTCCTCCTCGAAGAAGAGAATGAGAGCAAAAAGACGAAGAACACGGACGATTCGAGACTCTCCGCGCGATGGAAGCTGCTTTGGACGAGCGAACAGGAGACTCTGTTCTTGCTTGAAAAATTTAACAACTCAAACGCGTATCAGACCATAGACGTGCGAGCGAAGACGCTCTCGAATACGGTTGAATTTGCCGGCGGGAACACGTTTTTGGTGGACAGTGAGATTGAAATCGCGGACGAGAGGAAGGTGAAGTTTAAGTTTGTTTCGGCCGGGTTGAAGTTTTCGAACGGGTTTACGTTGCCGGTGCCCCCGGTAGGGAAAGGTTGGTTCGACAACGTTTACGTGAGTGACGAGTATCGCGTCGCGAGAGATTCGAGAGGGGATACTTTGATTGTCGAGCGGTGTCCCTGAAAGATGAATGTATGCTCTAGCTGGATATATGCGCGTTGTATTTCTATGTATTCCTATATCTGAAGTAGTCTAGACTATGTCATCTTTCGTCACATCCGCTTCAAACTCCTCCTCCTCTTTACATCGCTTGAATCTTTTCAACATCAAACTCGACGTGACGACTGAAACGGAACTCAACGCCATCGCCAAACCGGCGACTTCTGGGGGTAGCCGAACTTTTACGAACGGGTACAATAAACCCGCGGCGATGGGTATCCCGAGCGCGTTGTACCCTAACGAAAAGAACAAGTTCATTTCGATGCGTCGGAACGTGGCGCGCGATAAATCGAGAGCGTGAACGACGTCGAAAATGTCAGATTTGACCAACACGATACCGGCCGCTTCCATGGCAATGTCCGTGCCAGCACCGACGGCGATGCCAATATCCGCGCGCGTCATCGCCGGCGCATCATTCACACCGTCACCGACGAACGCCACAACGTTGTTGTGTGGGCTTTTTCTCCTCCTTCTCCTGGTGCTCCCACTCGAAGAGACCGTTGGTTTCCGTTCTCGTGCTTGCAACTCTTTGACGCAATTGACTTTGTCTCGCGGCAAACACTGCGAAAAGATGTAGTCGATGCTCCCAATTTGACGCGCAATCGTCTCGCACACGGCTTTGTTATCGCCAGAAACCATGGCAATCTCAACGTTTCGTTCTTTTAACGCTCGCAACGCTTTTTGAGCCTCTGGTCTCGGCTTATCTGCCAACGCGATGAAGCCGAGGAAAACGCCGTCCAACTCGACGCACACAACCGTGCGTCCTTTCTCCTCGCAGGCTCTAATTTCTGGGAGGGATGATGAGGACGACGACGACGACGACGACGCCGAGTCGCCGAGTATGAAGTCAGAGTTACCGACGCACAATTTCTTTTGCTGTTGCTGCTGCCCTCCTTCTGATTTCACCAACAGGCATTCCAATCCGCGTCCAGGTACGGCGGCGAAATTTGATACGGACAAATCGGAGAAATCGAGTTGGCGGTCTTCCTCGGCGTACGAGACGATGGCTTTCCCGAGCGGATGTTCGGAGCTCTTTTCCGCCGCGGCGGCTATTTTTATCAGCTGCGCTTCATCGATACCAGACGCGCAGAAAACTTCAACCACGCTCGGTTTACCGAGCGTTAACGTCCCGGTCTTATCGAAACACACGACGGTCACGTCGTGCGCGATTTCCAGCGGTTGGCCGCCTTTAATCAAAATGCCCAGTTTTGCACCGACGCCGGTGCCGACCATAACCGCGGTTGGTGTTGCTAAACCTAAAGCGCAAGGACACGCGATGACTAAAACCGTCACGAAAAATACGAAACAGAACACAAACTCGCCTTCGTCGTCTGTCCAGGATTTCGGCACCGACGAGGTCGCTTTCACGGCGATGAGCCAAAAGATGAAGGATAAAAACGCCAAAGCGACGACGGATGGGACAAACACGGCGGAAATTTTATCCGCTCTGGCTTGTATCGGCGCTTTACTCGTTTGCGCATCCTCAACGAGACGCACGATTTTGTTCAACGCGCGTTCGGCACCGACGTTCGTGGCGGTGACAAAAACGGTTCCAAATGTATTCGTCGTACCCGCGATGACAAAGGCGTTTTTCGTTTTTGGCACCGGTAAGGATTCACCGGTAATCGCGGATTCGTCCGCGGCGGTTTCACCGCTCAACACGATGCCATCCACGGGAAACGCCGAACCGGGGACAACTTTTACGACGTCGTCGCGTTGCAACAAATTCGATTGTATCTCTCGCTCGGAAACAATCTGCAGCGCGCGCGCAGAATCCTTTTCGTCTTTTTCACCTTCAGCTTTGTGGTTGATGACTTCGCATATGATTGCCGTGTTTGGCGCCAAGGACACGAGCTTTTGTATCGCCTCGGACGCTTTACCTTTTGCACGAGCCTCCAGCCATTTACCCAAGAGTACGAAGGAGATTAAAACCGTGGACGTTTCGAAAAATATCGCGTCTTCCTTTTCGTCGTGGTCGTCGTGCTCCCCCATTTTATCGTCGGGCGGATTTAAAGCGTTTTTCAAGACGACGTAGACGGAATAAAAATACGCGGCGGACGTGCCCATGGCGATGAGCGTATCCATGGTGGCGGTTTTGTGTTTCAACGCCGCAAACGCGCGCGCGTAGAATTGGTACCCGAGAATAAATTGCGCCGGCGTCGCTAATATCCACGACATGATCCACATCAACGAAACTCGTGTGCCGTCCACTTTTTGCATGAAGAAAGCTTTCGTCTCGTCGATTGGATCAAACACAATCATCATCAAAAGCAACGGCAACGCCAGCGGCACGGAGAGTAAAAACTGCTTCTTGTATTTTCGCTCGACGAGTTTTGATTTTCTCTCTCCTTCTTTCCCGCCGCCGTTTTCGTCTTCGTTCCATATTTCGCAACCGTACCCGAGACTTTGAATGGCGTATAAAATATCCCTGGCGCCTACGGACGTGCCCGGTTTCAATTCAACCACCACTTTTTCCAACAGTTCCGACGCGGAGACAGAAACCACATCGCCAGGGGGGAACCGTTTTGAAATGGCATTCTCAATTCGTGGCGGACACGATTGGCACACCATGCCGGAAACGTTGAACTTCATCGCGTCTGGTTTCGACACCGCGGCGTCGAAACCGAAATCTGAAATTTCATTCGCGATGTCGTCTGGTTTCAACATCGAGTCGCTCGCGACCACGACGGTCGCGGATTCGCTCAGCAAGTTGACTGAAAACGATTCCACGTCGTCTTCAAACGTTGGTAATGCTTTTATCGCGTTTTCTACCGCGGAAACGCACGACGCGCACGTCATGCCTTCCACGTTGAAGTGGTACGTTTTTGTTGTTCTTCGTTGCTTTTGTTGTTGCGTGAACGAAGACGAGGACGCCGAATTCCTGCTCAATATTAACTTCTCTCTTTCTCCGTCTCTTTCTTCTGCATCATCGTTCAAATTTGTTGTCGTACTTTTATCATTACTTTCGACGCATCCGTACCCGGCCAGCTCCAACGCTCGAACGACGTTCTCCTTAACAACAGCAACAACAGTCGTCTTCTCCTCCTCCTCATCTTCCTCCTCCTCGGGCAACATCAAAACGCTCACGACGACGTTCCTCTTCGCATCTTTTTCGACCGAATTCACTCGCACGTTCACCACGCGCTCCACGTTCTTCTCGATCGCTTCGGTCACCCACATCGCGCACCGGTCGCAGGACATCCCGGAGACGTCAAACTCGTAGTCGCGCATTTCCTTCCCGTCGTCGTCGTCTTCCATTTTCTTTTTTTTCTTTTAACGAAAACGCGAGAGAAGAGAGAGGTGACTTTGAAATTGGTGCGAGGACAACAGCAGCGTTCCACCACCAAAAGCGTTCGCGTCAGTCGTAATAAAACTCTTCTTGGTCGTCGCAAACATTATTTATTTATTAGTAGGTGTGTTTGACGTGAAGCGAAGTTGGTGTCTTTTGTGTGGAAATGGGTGAAAATTTCAAGGAAAAAAATCGCTTTCTCTCTCTCTCTCTGTCTTTCTGCTCAGTCGCTATCTTCTTCGTGTTGTTGTTGTCTCTCGACAAACCTAACGTATTCTTCGTCCGTTGGTTCTGGGCACCCTTTTTCGAGCAAGTAGTTTACGCAGTGGGGTTGTTCGTGGTAACGAGCGTACGCGACGTATCGCCAGTTGCGAAGAAGCACTTTCACCTCTTCGACTAAGTAGTTGAGGCAATCGAGTCGGCCATACATTGCAGCGTTTAGCAGGCATTCGATCTTTGCCATATGAGTTATCTTTCTTTCTTCAACAAGATATTTCAAGATGTCTAAGTGACCATATCCTGCCGCTTGTATTGCCACTGCTTTTTCCGTATCTCGCGAAGGTTTCACTTTGTCGAAAAGAAATCGAAGACAGTCGAGGTGTCCTTTGATAGCAGCTTGAAAGCACGACGTTCTTTCATCATACGGGCAATCGTTAGAGAAACAGTACTCCAATATCTCGAGATTACCTTTAAATACTGCCACAGTAATCGTCCTTTCATTCCACTCGCACTGTTTCACTTCTCTCGCCCACTTGAGCAACTCGAGTTTGTTCGTGCAAGCAACTCCCGAGCAAAACGAGGCTTGATCTACCACACTTCCACTACCATCTATCTCACCCCAGGGCGCGTGATTCCACACAAATTCCAACGTCGAAATCGATGAACATTCGTTAATAGCGTAATGTAATTCCGATACGTTTACTCCGGCGTACAAAAGCACACCCTGACTCTCACTATTCGCATTTGCAAAGAACCACCGATCTGTCGTATTCAATTTCGAAATCACATGCGAGACAAAAATATCCTTGTGATGCGTCACCAATCCCGTCCATAACTCCGTCGGTCGCATCAACCGCTCCAAATTCGCACAAAGCTCCAAAACTAAAGCTTTTTCTCTCTCCCTATTCTCCTCCCTTCGCGCCTCCCAGGATATAATGTTCCCCATTTTATCGTTCTCCTTTTAATGAACACTCTCAAGAATGAATGAGGAAAGAAAGTCAACAAGAAGAAGAAGCACAAAAAACTC
>Ga0181561_10004371_pt1 | contig 12210 bp, 10 predicted proteins | sample 011ome_19_FD_133760 | JGI IMG/M metagenome (GOLD analysis project Ga0181561, IMG submission 133760) | Coastal salt marsh microbial communities from the Groves Creek Marsh, Skidaway Island, Georgia - 011510BT metaG (megahit assembly) | ecosystem: Environmental > Aquatic > Marine > Intertidal...
AGCGTCGTGGATGGATGGATGGATGGATGGGTGACTCGCGGGTGTCGCCGGATGATGGATGATGGATGCGTTCATCCGTTCGCGAATGGCGCGGCGAGGCGCGCGCGCGTGCGGGCGCGGGACGCGCGCGCGTACGCGTGGGGTATATCACACGAAAATCGATCGTGGACGTCGTCGCGCGCGTTCGATCGCGGGTTACGCGCGGTGCGCGTCGCGATCGCATCCATGGATGGAAACCCCGTGCGCCGTATCTGACCTTTATCCCCCGCGCGCGCGATCGCGTGTGTCGTTTTCGCTACGCAGGGGAACGCTGTGTCTTCGGGCTACGCCGCCGCGCTCGTCGATGCGTGCAAATCCGGAGATGTGCTTGAACAAGTGCACGCGGATATGGAAACCCTCGACGCGTACGTCAAAGCCAACGCCGCGGTGGCTGGGTTCTTAGCCAACCCCACGATGGCTGTGGACAAGAAGAAGGACATTTTGGCCAAGCTCGGCAAGGAGGCTGGGTTCCACGCGTTTACGAGCAACTTTTTGAACTTGTTGGTGGATAAGAAGCGTGAGAACCAACTCGAGACTATTATTGCTGAGTTTGAAACGTTGTTTTGCGAAGCGACGGACACGCAGGTACGTTTTGATGCGAAAGATTACCCGGCGGGCGTGGGGTAGGGTTTGGATGTGGCGCGCGCGCGGTGGGGGCGTGCGCGTCGCGTTGGGAGGATGCGTGTGCGCGCGCGAACGCATCGCGGTGATGTTTTATGCGATGAAACTGACGAATGATTTTTTGTGCACACCTCGAATAGGTCGCCACCGTGACTTCTGCGGTCAAGCTCGAAAATGAGCAACAATTCATGAATGCGAAGAAGCTTCAAGAGATGACGGGCGCGAAGAACATCAAGCTCAAGCCGGAAGTTGACGAGTCCCTTCTCGGTGGCTTTGTCGTGCAATACGGCAAGGATGGCTCTGGTTTCATCGACATGTCCGTCAAGGGACAAGTCGACTCCTTGGCGAACAGCTTCAACTAAATTTCGCGGGAGCTTCGTGCGAAGCACTCGAGACGGTTTTTAACGCATAGAGTCCAAAGAAGACATCATAGTAGCACGATTGGGCGCACGTCACGCAGGCGGCACCCTTCGATTTATCCATTCTAATTTTGATTGAGATTAAATGAACCAAACATCTTTCGTTTGCGTACGCACATCGCATCGATTAAGCGCGAGCGAAGAGCGATTCGACGCGAAGCGCCGCGTCGTCATTGACCAAAGCGTGACGCCGCAGATTTGACGAACTTTGCCCCGACGTACGCCATCGCTTTCATCGGCGACGTGCTCAGCAGCGCCGCGAACGCTTGTCGCGTGCTACTCACGCGGACTATATTCCTAATTCGTCGACAAACGTCGTCGCGCTGAACGTCGACGGCGACATTCGAGCGCCGCGCGTTTTCGATACTACTACCATCTACCCTAGACGACGACAATCCCGCGAGTACGTTGACTGGCAAACCAGCGACATGCGAACGTAACACTTCTACGCTTTTGTTTTGCGTCCACGTGCCACCGGGCGTTTGCGAGACGCAGACTGTGTCTCGAAACGCGACGCGCAACGTCTCCTCGTACATCGAGCGCGTCTCCTCGACGTTCCCACTCGCGATGCGTTCAATCTTTCGCGCGTCTTCCGCGGCAAACAAGAAGCGTATATCACCATCATACGATAATCGCACGAGCGCACGTATGAACTCGAGCTCGCTAAATGTTTCGGGCAACGAAAGCAGCGCCGCGCGGCACGCGAACGCTACATTCTCCTTTTGCGCCGCGAGCATCGCCTCGCTCGCCACGAGCGTCACGTGTGGTTTATGCATGCGCCCAGCGAAGAACAAATATTTCCATGTCGTCAAATCTTCCACCGCCGTGGACGTTCCGACGACGCCGTACTTGTATCCGCGTCCCCGGTCATCCACGAGTGCCGCGTTGTAGTGCGCGCCGACGCCGACTGCTCGCGACACCGCATCGGTGCCTCGTGCGCCCACTAAACGCATCTGTGGCGCGTAGTGCGATGGGTTCGCGCGCATGTTGGTCTCGTGCCATGCCACCGGGTCGCGCACGGTGAGTAAGACGTCGAGCACCGGCGCGCTCGAAGACGCGGCGACGGCGTCCGCGAGCACCGCCGAACCGTACGCTATCGCGTGCTCCACGGGAGGAAGCTCCGCAAGTACTCCGGTCGCGCGCGCGGCGATCAAGGCGCGCGCATCGCCTCGCATCGTCGCTGTTTAAATCGATGCGTGTTTACCGCGACATGTCGTTCGCTCGCGAGTCGACGTATGACGTCCGCTTACAACAGTTACAAACCGAGCTACTCCTTTTTCGACGACGGAAACATCGCGCTCGCGTCGTCGTCCGCGGCTACCTCGACCCCGGCGACATCACCGACCGCGTCGTTGTCCCCGTCATCGTCTTCTACTCCATCTAAAACATCTAATTCACCGTCGCCCAAGACGCCGGCGCCGACGCTCTGCGCGTCCTCTCTCGCGATTCTCAAGTTCCCAACCACCCCAGCTACGCGCTCGAGCACAAAACTCTGCGTCTGTCGATCAAATATCAACGCGCAATCCACGCCGCGGTCATCGCTCGCGCCCTCCGTCGCGGCTTCACCGTCTTCGACGTCGTTCCGTCTCGCCGCGCGCGCTCGGTGCGCGCCTCGATACCTCACCGTCCCACCCTCGCTCGCGCGCGCCTTGCTCGCAAAAGTCACCTCCACCGCACCGTTCGGCGCGCACGTCACTCGCGCCGGTCTCGTGCGGTCCGCGTCGTCGCTCATGAAGTCGTATCGGAACACCGTCACCGGTGCGCCGTCAACATCAGTAGTACCATCAACATCACCCCCCGCGCGCCGCCGCTTCGACTCGCGCGCGCCGCTGCCGCCGTCGCCGCCGTCTCCGCTCGCCGCACCGAACGCATCGCACACGCTCGCACCGAGCGTCACTGCGTACGCGCGGCCGCGCTCGACGCCGTCCATGCGTTCGTCAATGAAGCGGGCACCACCCACCGTTGGCGTCGTCACTCGTCGACATGGATGACGACGACGGCGGCGGCGGCGGCGGCGGCGACGGCGGCGGCGGCGGCGGCGTGGACGATCGGTGGCGTGACGACGATGGGGACGACGCGTTGACGTGGGACGGCGATGGGCTGTGCGCCGAGGACGAGGACGAGGATGATGAGGATGAGGTTGATTCGTCGTTGGCGTTCGGGGCGCACGATAAAGCGGATGAAACGACGACGACGGGGCGCGCATATGCGGCGCTGACGACGTCTAAACCTGTGGGGGATGCGCGCGGTGCGGCCAAGGGCGTGGAGCTGTTCGGGACGGTGTTTACGCACGCCAAGGCGGGAATGGAGAATGTGGACGTGGAGCGCGTGAAGCGAATAATCTACGAAGCAACCGCCGGGACGCCGCATTACGAGAATGAACAGCGAAAGGAGCGACGAACTACGAAACGCATCGAGTTGATGAAAAAACGTGCGCGAGATGTGACGCAAGGGGAGTGGGAGGTTTGGGAGAGGTTGTCGGATGAACGCGCCGAGGCGGCGGAGGCGACGCGAGACGTCTCGAGGCGGTGGCTCGTGTGCGATATGGATGGATTTTATGCCGCGTGCGAAGAGTTGGCGAATCCGGCGTTGAAGACAGTGCCCATGGCCGTCGCTGCGGGTCCTAGTTCCGTGCTCACGACGGCGAATTACGTGGCAAGGAAGTTTGGCGTGCGCGCTGCGATGCCCGGTTTCATCGCCAAGAAATTATGCCCGGATTTGGTCTTCGTAAAGCCTGATTTCAAAAAGTACATCGCCGCCAGTCGAGCGTCGCGCACGGTGTTCGCACAGTACGATCCGAATTTTATCGCGGGTTCGCTCGACGAGGCGTACATCGAGGTGACAAAGTATTGCGAGGAACACGGCACGACGATGGAGTGTGTCGCGGAGGAGATTCGAGCCAAGGTGAAAGAGGCGACGGGCGGCTTGACGTGTTCTGTCGGCGGCGGGTATTCCAGACGCCTCGCAAAGGTATGCAGTGATTTCAACAAGCCAAATGGGCAGTATATACTCGAACCCACGCGCGAGGCGACGCTAAAGTTTCTTGAGGAGCTTCCAGTGCGCAAAATGTACGGCGTCGGAAAGACGCTCGAGCGCATGTTGATCGAATTTGGCGTCAAGACGTGCGGAGATTTACTCAAAAAGCGTGCAATTTTCCTCGCGCTGTTCACGCCAAAAGCATTCGAGTTCTTGCTTGGCGTCGCGCTCGGCATAGGTACCGAGTATCGCCCAAGTGAATCCGGCGAAGAGACTGGGAGGAAAGGCGTTTCGAAGAGCGAAACGTTTACGCCGACGAGCGATAAAACGTATCTCGACTCCAAGCTGACAGAGATGGCTACCGGCGTGGCGCTCGAGTGTCAATCGTTAAATCTTAAGGCTCGCATGGTGGCGATAAAACTCAAACGCCACACGTTCGACGTGATACAACGTCAAACTACTCTCGCTGGTCCAACAAACGATGTACAAACGATTGTCAATTCGGCGTTACGTTTGATGCGTAATGAAAACTCCATCGGTGCGGCGATGACACTTCGCCTGGTAGGCGTTCGTGCGTCTCAGTTTGACCACGAAGACGAGCTTCCCGAGGACCAGGCGAAAATTGAAAGCTTTCTACTGTCTCCGATGACGACTGCTGAGACACAAAAACAAACGCGAGACGAGCCGAAATGGACGTGCCTGGAATGCGCGCGCACGTTTCCCGAGTCTCAAAAAGAAGAACATCTCGATTGGCACTATGCGCGGAAATTGCAGAGCATTCACGACGCCGCACACTCGCGCGCACGACTCGCGGCGTCGCATAAGGGAGCGGCAAAACGTGCGAAAGGGCAGCAATCAAATCTCTCGATGTTTCTCGTAAAGAAGAAGTAAATCGGCTCATGTAACAAATTCATTCAATAGCTAGGCAGTTAATGACGCTGACGCCCGTCGTCGTTGCTCTCGTTCTTCCCATAGTCTCACTAACTTTTCACGCGCGGCGAGTCGTTCTTGCGCAGATAACTGGCGGGGCAATTCTGCCGCGGGCGCCACTGGAGGCTTCGGAATCGCCGGTGGAGTGGGTAACGGATTCGCCGCGCGCAACGTCTCACTCGTACGTCGCAACCAGTGAACATAGATGGCGATATCTACGAACGCACCTCCACTCGTAATGTCATCTGCCAGATCTAACGTGGCGACGAGAAGGCACAGTTTCTCGGGTTCTAATGTTTTCGCTAAGAGTCTAGGTAGCTCGAGCCACGCCTTGTGCCGTCGCGTGCCAAGCATCAGTGCAGTTTGCGCCGACGCAGGTGTGCGAGATATGAGTTCAGCCATATACGCGCATAGGATTGCTGCTTCATGAGCACCCGATGCAGTACCGAGACGCGTCGCGGCTAATGTACCGGAATGCGTCGCGTGTACAAATTCAGACAGCGAAATGTCCTCGACGTATCCACACGCGCACAACATCGCCTCAAGTCTATCGAGCGCACGAGCCGTCGCTCGTTCTGGTTCAAGCTTTCGCATGACGGTTCGAAGATGTGACAGTGTAATGCGCCCGATTGATGCACCTTTCGATCGGAACAGGGGCTGGAGTAAATCAAGACGCTCTCGCGCAACAGTCCACGCCACGCAGCACAGATCATCGGCGAGCACACGCTCGGGAAGCGAAAATTGTGCGTGAGCCGGCATGGGAGGCGCCGACGGGGCGTTCATTTCAGATGCCATGCCCGCTCTATCGTCTTCGTAGTCGGCCATTTCTGCATCGCGGTCGTTAATCATGAAGTCGTCGCCAGCCTCATCCTCGTCATCAAGAAGCGCGTACGGCGCATCGTTTTCATCCACGACGTGTCGCAAGTCATGTGTGAACTCCACATCGAGCGCACCATACGTTGCAGTATTCGCGACTGGACTGCTCGGGCTTTTTGGCGTCAGCAATGGCGCTCGCATTTCAGGTGTCCACGTCGGCGCCGCCTTGTTCTCAATGTCTGCGACGGAAGCCGTCACTTTCAAGGGCGGTAGCTCCACCACGCGCTGCGCCTTTCGCTTTGCCTTTGACTTACGTGCCGTCACTACTTCTACTGCTGCTGCCGCCGCGGCGGCAGCCGCTTTCCCTCGTAATGGAGACGCCGCTCCATACGTCGATTCCTTCACTCTAGGCAATAGCGGCGCTCGAACATCCATCAAGTCACTCGGCGCCGCCTCGTTCGCATTCGCTCCGTAAGCCGCGACCCCAACCGTAGGTTTTAATAACGGTGTCGCCGCCGCACTCCCAAACATTGAAGCCTCGCGCCCAGTGATCTCGTCCCGCCGGTCGCTTGCGTCGGCGTCTTCGGCGTCCAACTCTACGACGACTTGCGGCGAATTCTCATGCGCCTCCGCCGCGCCATACGCGCGCTCCAACTCTGGCGACAGCAACGGTACGGATGATGCACTTTCATCACACGCCGCGCTTGCCTCGTCCGCACCGTACGCGGCGTTAAACGATCCAGATTGTTTCAACAACGGCGTCGCGCTCTCCGCGCCAAACGTCTCGAGCGCAACCTTCACGTCAGCCTCACCCACCACATCGTCCCTCCACGCCCGCATGGCGTCACGCGCGGCGTCTGAAATACCATCCCGCAGCGTCTGTTCGTCGATTTCGGCCGCATCGTGCTCGTCGTCGCTGGTTAATGCGATTAAACTCTCGCCACTGGACAGCTGCGCATCGTCAACGGTCATCGCGTGCGCATCGCCGTCGTCGTCGCGCGCGTCCGCGCGCTTAGCTTTCGGTGGCGTCACCAATCCGACGCCAGGAACGAATAGTTTCGCATCGGCGCGCAGCGACATAGGCGCGTGACGTCGTCGTCGTCTGCGAAGGTGGTGGCGTCCGTCGCGTTCTGAAGAGGCGCGTTCTGAAGAGGCGCGGCACACGTCGGCGCGCGCGCGCCTACGGAGGGACGGCGCAGACAACGCACGCGATGGAGCGCTACGACAAAGGTCGAACGCTCGGGGAGGGCACGTTCGGGGTCGTGTACGAAGCTCGAGTAAAAGAGGTGCGAGAGAGCGAGAGAGCTCTGTGTTGATTGAATGAATGAAAGAATGATATGTTGACGAGCGCCGCGTGGTGTGATACAGACAGAGAATGCGCGAAGACTGACGCGTGGTTCGTATTCGTGCGTCGAATGTCGCGCACACAGACGAATCAGCTCGTGGCGATCAAAAAGATTCGTTTGGGAAAGTACCGCGAAGGCGTCAACTTTACCGCGATCCGTGAAATCAAACTGTTACAGGAGATCAAACACGCGCACGTCATCGAACTCGTGGATGTATTTGCGCATAAGAAGAATTTGAATTTGGTGTTTGAGTTTTGTAGCAGTGATTTAGAGATGGTGATTAAGGATAAGAGCGCGCCGTTGTCGGCAGCGGAGGTGAAGTCGTACGCGAAGATGACGCTCGAAGCGGTAAAGCATTGTCACGATAATTGGGTGATTCATCGGGATTTGAAGCCGAATAACTTGCTGATCGCCCCCACTGGTTGTTTGAAGCTCGCAGATTTTGGTTTGGCGCGTATTTTTGGGTCGCCGGATAGACGGTTTACGCACCAAGTGTTTGCGCGTTGGTATCGCGCGCCAGAGTTGTTGTTAGGCTCGAAAACGTACGGTCCGGGTGTGGATGTGTGGGCTGTGGGGTGCATTTTTGCAGAACTCATGCTGCGGCGGCCATTCTTTGCGGGTTCATCGGATATTGATCAATTAGGAAAGGTGTACGCGGCACTCGGGACTCCGACGGAGACGATTTGGCCAGGCGTATCGACATTGCCAGACTTCATCGAGTTCGTCTACGTCCCGCCGCCATCGTTGCGCGATACATTCCCGAACGAAACAGACGAGGCGATTGACCTGTTGAAGCAGATGCTCGCATACGACCCGAACAAGCGCTTGACGGCGGCGCAAGCGTTGGAGCACGCGTACTTTCATACCAAACCGGCGGCGCTGCCGTACGAGCAACTTCCCAAGCGCTTCGTCCCTCCGAGTGCACGCGAGGTGGATGAGTCACCAGACAACGCACGCGGCGCTACTAATAGACAGTCGTTGAGTGGGCCGAAAACGGGCGAGAAACGTCGGTTAGACGACGACGACGCTCCGGGGACGTCGGATTCGACCGACCCAAATTTCCGCCCCAAGCTCGGCGAAGAAGATAGAGAACAATTGCGAAAGCGTAAAAACGCCCTTGACCAAGCCTTTGCCGACGCAGATTAGACATTTAGATGGGTTGACAATATCAAGCTAGTAGATTTAGTGTTACACACGAATGCTTTACGGGCGACGTACGTCAGCGCTTCGGCGCCGAAGCGGAAGCCGAAGCGGAAGCCGAAGCGGAAGCGGAAGCCGAAGCCGGTTGCGAACGCCGAGTCAATTCCTCCTGCATCGCCTTCAACTCCTCTGGATCAATGCTCGCTAAAATCTTCGGTCCCACATACGCCATAAAAATCGACATCCACACCAACATAAACATCGGATTCATCACTAACGAACGCACCGTGACGCGCGCCGTCGGTTCAAAGTACTCGGCGCGACTCACCGCGACCAACCTTAAAGGCTTCGTATCTAGCGCCAAGCTCGCGTCCTCGGCATACACCGCTTCAATTGTACCCGCGGGCACATTCTCCTCGTCGTCGTCCCCGTACACGCGCACGCGCACGGGCGGGAACGTCAAACCGACGGCGAGCGCGTCCAACGCGTGCGTCCCGCTCGGTGCGTCTCGAATCACAAAACTCCCATCCCTCATCACCGCCGCGCGAATCTTACCGTGCGCATGCGTCGTGAGCGTAATGCGAACATCCTTTGTGTGCACGTTGGCGACTTTCAGCGCGGCGAGATCGACGACGCCGTCGATATCGTACCTCGCAGTCGTCGCGAGCGCATCGCTCAGAGGTCGAGCGCGCGGTCTCAACGCCCCCATGGGCGTAGCGGCGGCGCCGAGCGCGACGAACGCGAGCGCGACAAACGCGAGGCATGCATGTGCAACGGTTCGACGCGTGTGCGTGCGTGAGCGCGGCATGGCACGCGCGCGGCACGGTGTGGCGCGTCGGCACGCAGTTTGCCGCATTTTCCCGCGCGCGTGCTCTTCGTCTCGTCCTCGCTCGTTGTCGTCGTCGTCATGCTCAACGACGACGTGTACGGTCGATGGAAGTCCCTCGTGCCGTTTTTGTACGACTGGTTCGCGCACACGCCCACGTCTTGGCCGTCGCTGTGCGTGCGTTGGGGCGACGTCGTCGAAAGCAATGAGTACAAAACCAAACAGCGCTTGTTTCTTACAGAGCAAGTGGACGACGCGACGACGTCGAGCGGGCGAACGGTGCCGAATACGATTGTGGTGTGTCAGGCGGACATTTTAAAGCCGCGCGTGGCGCCCGCGGAGGCGATGATTTTCGATGAATTCGCGAAGAGCCCGGTGTTGAAGAAGGAGCGAACGCTCGCGCACCCGGGGGAGGTGAATAGAATGCGATGCGTTCCGGGACGTGAGCACGTGCTGGTGACGCATACGGATGCGCCAGAGTTGTTTGTGTATGATACGAGCGCGGTTGGAATGGGGAAGGCGGCGCAGGTGAAACGAGGGGATGGGAGTAGTTACACGGCGCCGGCGTGCGCGTTGCGAGGACATACGGAGAACGCGGAGTACGCTTTAGCGATATCAGCGTGTGGAACGCGTATTGCGAGCGGAGGTAAGGATTCCCGCGTTCTCGTATGGGACATGAGCGACGTGGAGAGCGCGGCGGTGGGCGAACGGCGTAAAGGTGGCGATGCGAGTACGAGCGCGGCAGCCGTCGTCGGCGGAGGTTTGAGTAAAGCAGAGTTGGAGAAGCATCCTAATGTCTGGTCGCGTTTGGAGTGCAAAGGGCACACTGACACGATCGAAGACGTGGTTTTTAATCCGCATAGCGCGCATGAGTTGTGCTCGGTCGGTGATGATCGAAATATGCTCTTTTGGGATGCGCGGACGAACAAAGAGGCGGGCGCGGCAAAGCTCGCGCACTCGGATGACATTCACGCCGTGGGTTGGAGCGTGCACGACGCACATGTGTTAGTCACGGGGAGTAAAGATACAACAGTGAAAGTATGGGATCGCCGCACCTTGTCAGACTCCTCCGTGCGCCCGATGTATGAATTCGACACTCACATCGATAGCGTGTTGTGCGTGGACATGAACCCGGCGGCTCGCGGCGTTTTCATGACTGCAGATGAAGTCGGACGAATCAATGTGTTCGATTACACCAAAGTTGGCGCCGAGCAAACCGCTGAACAGTCAAATGCAGGGCCGCCGGAGCTGATATTTCAGCATTGCGGTCATCGTGGGACGGTTTGGGATATTGCGTGGAACCCTTACGATCCGTGGACCGTAGCGAGCACATCCGTCGGTGAGGATCAAAACACGCTTCAACTCTGGCGCATCAATGATTTGATTTACCGCCCAGAAGAGGAATGTCTAGAAGAGCTTATGCAGCATCGGGATGTGATTTGTCCGCGAAGTAAGAAGGACAAGAGCAAAAAGCAGCGTAAAGAAGCCGACAGGGCTGCGGATGAAGACATGATTAGAGAGGATACACCCACGGAGAATGAAGGTAAATGAAATTATATTGATACAACTTGTACATAGACTACTAGCCTAGACTCTGATTGATATCTACTATAGACAATTTTGATAAAACCATGTAACGTTATCCGCGCTCCGATCCGAGAGCACCCAAACCGACACGCTTGCCCCGAGTCATAGCCAACACTGGTTCACTAATACCTTCGCGCCCGGGCGTGCCCACGCCCGAGCCTTCGCCTTGGAACCCCATTTTAGCAAGCATTTTCGAGCCGAACCCTGTGGTGTGCGCCTCAAATGCACCGAATTTGTGCCCGCCACCAACGACGATGCCTCGTTTCTTTGCACGCATCTTCTCGACGTACTCTCTGTCGCGCGCCTGTGCCTCGGCGGCGCGCCTTGACCCGCGATTGGCGTACACGACTGGTGCAGCTGGAGCATCATTATCGTTTGCGTCACCGCCCGCGGCATCGTCGTCGTCATCGCCGTTATCCGAGTTTGAAATTGTCGGAGGTTCTTCGCCAGCGACGCCGCCAGAAACAAAAGTCACCGCCGATTTCATGCGCCGCTCGCGCTTGTTTGGTGGACGCTGCCGCCCTGGTTTCACGTCCTTATCGAACGTTTTACGGAGCGTATTTTCTGCTTTTGCGTAATCAAACCCGTTCGGTGTCACTCGCGAGCCGCGCTCGCAGTGCACGACTGCATGTCGACGCTTTCCGCCGCCTCGAATCTCAAGCGAGCATCGATGCGCCTTGGCGAGTACATTTATCACCTCAAGCGGTGGCGACGTCGTCATCTGATACTTGCGATGCGCGCTCGATGCGGCTGGAGAAAACCCAACGTACGCCACGCCGGCGCTGATCGCAGCCGAGATCGCCGACGACCACTTTTCAACCATGCGCTCGGCGGCATCCGGCGCGGCGTCAACGACGTACGCCTCTTTCATCTTTGCCACCTCACCCCGAGACATGCCTAGGCCACGGTGGTGCGCGTCTTCGTCCTCGCTCGAGAACGATACCATTCCCGGCTCACGTCGTCCGTTTCCGTCGACATTCATGTTTGAAATTAAACGCAACTCGCGAAGCGCCCAATTCGCGTCGTCGTCGTCCTCCTCCTCCTCCTCATCATCATCGTCATCGTCATCGTCATCTTCCCCATCTTCAGACTCGTCCATGGACCCATCACTACTGTCGCTAAACTCATCCAGCCGCAGACGCGCGTTCTCGGCGTAATCCATGGCGATGTCTAAATCAACGTCTGAATCGCTCACGAACGCGCGTTCGTCCTCGTCCTCGCTCAACCAATCCTCCTCATCCGTGTCCTCCTCGTCCGTACTCGACGCTTCCGCGACACCACGTGTCACGCGCTCATTCCGCATCATGCCTTCATCGGCGTAGTCGTACGCGAACGACGCGCCGAACGCGTCCCTCTCGGTCGAGCCGCCGCCTCGATCGACGACGACGCGAACGCCGCCGACCATCATCACCTCGCCCTCGTCCCCATCACCCTCTCGCCGCGCCACATCCGACACGCGACCGCGACCGCGCCCACCTCGCGCGCGACCGCCGCGACCGCCACGACCGCC
>Ga0181561_10004380_pt1 | contig 12197 bp, 9 predicted proteins | sample 011ome_19_FD_133760 | JGI IMG/M metagenome (GOLD analysis project Ga0181561, IMG submission 133760) | Coastal salt marsh microbial communities from the Groves Creek Marsh, Skidaway Island, Georgia - 011510BT metaG (megahit assembly) | ecosystem: Environmental > Aquatic > Marine > Intertidal zone...
ATTTTCTCTCTTTCTGTGTACTTGAATACATGTCACCAAGGTTTGAAAGAGGCACTACTGTGTGCCCTCTGCCGTGGGACAAGCTCTCAACATTAAAACCCGCTGGGTGGTCTACAGATGCCCCTACACCGCGCAGGCCGCGCCGTTCCTGTTGTTTACACACCCAGGAGTTGAAAGCCTTTGGCTTTCACTCCGGGTACAAATAAGGTCGGTTGACGGTTAAATTCCGGTCATGAAACGGGCCTTCCTTTTTTTTCTCGTCGGGTATGCGTTGTCATGCGCTAATGCACAGCCGGTTTTGGAGTGGGGTGCTCCGGCTGGGGTTGGTTACTCGGCGGACATTTTGGCGGCGGGCTTTGTGGAGCCCACTCCGGCTTCAGCAGACCCTCAATCGTGGGATTTCAGTGGGATTTCAGGCAATTCAGTGGGGTTGTTCAGCCTTTCTCCGGCTAGCGCCTCGCCATTCGCCCCCCTATTTGATGGAGCCGAATGGGTTGCATCACAAGGGGATCAGCTTTCGTTCTGGATGCTGGATGAAGACAACTTCACAGTGTTGGGGAATGCCAATGCCGTGGTGGGGATTACCCTTCCTTTTGACGATCCTTTGGTGCAGTGGACGTACCCATTGGAATACGGGCAAGTTGTCGAGGATGCGTTTGGAATAGAGCAAATGCTGTTCGGACAGCCCTATCAGTTGCAAGGCTCGGCGGTGAGTTCAGTGGATGCTTGGGGCAGTCTGGTGCTGCCTGATGGTACGGCTTACAGCGAGGTCTTGAGGGGAAACTACCAGCAGGACTACATGGAAATCTACGAGGGGGATACCGCCCTTTGGTCTTTGAATCAGGTGATGTACTTCGTCCCGGATTCGGCGCTGGCGGTGTTTTTTCACGAAGCGCTGGAGGTCACGGACAACGCCGGTACGATTCTATTGGAGGTGACGGATGTAGCGTGGTATGCAAACGGAGTGGCGTCGGTGCCGCAGCAGGACCAAGCGGAAATGGCGGCCCCTTATCCAAACCCGTTGTCGGAGGGCGAAGTGTTGAACGGGTTCTTGCCCGAGGGTTGGAGTTACCGGGTCCTGTCCATGGAAGGAAAGGTGAAGGAGGAGATCCGGGCAGGGTCTGCAGGGTGGGTTCAGATTTCGACAGAAGGATGGGGCCGAGGGATGTACTTGCTCGTGCCTTTGAGCCCCTCTGGAGAGGCGCATGGCGCCATTCATCGCGTTTTGATTCGCTGACCTGTGCTGACGAAAAAGGCTCAATACGCATTTCGGGCACTGACCGTTTTGGCGCGCAGGCAAAGGGCGGCGGCGTCAAACGAGGTGTCAGAGTGGCTCAGCGCCCGCGAAATTTCAGAGGCAGCTCCGATGAGCGTGAAGTTCCTGGAGCAGATCCTGGTGGAGTTGCGCTCTGGCGGTGTGGTGAAGAGCCGCAGAGGGCCTCACGGGGGCCATGCCCTGAGCCGCCCGGCAGAGGAAATCGCCATGGCCAAGGTGCTCAGGATGATGGACGGTCCCATTGCTCCTTTGGCGTGTGTGAGCCTGCATTACTACGAGCGATGCGAGGACTGTGTGGAGGAGGACTGCGGATTGCACCGCATGATGGCGGATGTACGGGACGCCCAACTGTCGGTTCTGGAACATCGGAGTCTGGAGGACCTTTTAAACGCCACCTAGTTTATGGGATAAGTGTGAATACACCATCTTCGGCGTTATGGTATTGGCTCCGAACACCACGTCTTTGGACGTGCTCGTCAGGGAAATAGAAACAATTGCAACCGAACAGCTGAAAAGCGGCGGAGTGGTATTGACTACCTCGTTCAGTAAGGAAGACCAAATCTTGACCTGGGCCGTGATGCAGGGCGGTGCCGATGTTGAGGTAGTGTCTTTGGATACGGGTTATTTGTTTCCTGCGACCCGCCAGACATGGGAGGCCACACAGTTGCATTTCGGCAGGGAGATTCGGGCGTTGAGGCCGAATGAAGCAGAGGTGGTGTCCTTGGATGGGTTGGAGCGGATCTACCAGAACGTAGAAGGGCGAAAGCAGTGCTGTTCGGTGCGGAAGATTCAGCCATTGCGGGCTGCTTTGGCGGGCAAGGGGGCTTGGTTGACGGGATTGCGCCGGGCCCATAGCCCGAACCGGGCCGCCATGGAGAGAAGGGAACGGGATGCCGCGTGGGGAATTCTGAAATTCCACCCGTTGTTGGAATGGGACGATCAGATGTTGGATTCAGCCGTTGCCTCTACGGGTGTTCCGGTGAACCCCCTTCATTCCATGGGCTATCCGAGTATTGGCTGTGCTCCTTGCACGCGGCCCGTATTGCCGCATGAGGATCCGCGTGCAGGTCGATGGTGGTGGGAGAACTCCTCCAAGGAGTGCGGACTGCACCGCGGCTGAAAAAGAGAGGAAAGCGGCCCAGACAGAATCAGTAGGCGCGGACTTTTCGTCCTTGCTTCCAGAAAACAAAAGCCCGATTGGCCACGCGGTTTCCACCTGGGGTGGGAAAGTTTCCGGTGAAGTACCAGTCGCCTTTGTGATCGGGAATGGCGGCGTGAAGGCCTTCTACGCTCTGGTATATGATGCGGACTTCCGCCTTGATTCCTTCCGGGGTCAGGAGTTCTGAAATCTTCTGGGATGTTTCCTCCTCTGTCAGGTGGTCGTAGATGGGTTTGACCTTGTTTTCCTGCTCGGTGTAGGGTTTCTCCAGCTCGGCCAGGCAGTCGGCGAACACCTGCTCGATGAGCGCATCGTTGCCGCGCTCGCAGTGCAGTGCGATGGCGGCTTGGAAGGCGATAAAGTCACCCATTTTCGCCATGTCGATGCCGTAACAATCGGGATACCGGATTTGGGGTGCGCTACTCGCGACGACAATGCGCTTGGGACCCAGTCGATCGAGGATGCGCAGGATGCTCCTTTTCAGCGTAGTGCCACGCACGATGCTGTCGTCGATGACGACAAGGTTGTCCTTGCCCCGAACGACGGTGCCGTAGGTAATGTCGTAGGCGTGGGTAACCAGGTCGTCCCGCGCACCGTCGTCGGCGATGAAGGTGCGCAGCTTGGCGTCCTTCAAGGTCACCTTGTCGACCCTCGGTCTTTCCTCCAGAATCTCCCGCACATCATCAGGCGTCGGGTTTTGGCCGAGCCCCAGGATGCGCTGGATTTTGCTTTGGTTCAAGTGACTCTCCAACCCTTTGACCATGCCGTAGAACGAGGTTTCCGCAGTGTTGGGGATGAAGCTGAAAACAGCGGAGTCGAGGTCGTGTTCCACGGCTTCGAGGACCTTGGGAACGAGCGTTTCTCCCAGCGCGACGCGTTCTTTATAAATGTCGGCATCGTTTCCGCGGGAGAAGTAGATCCGTTCGAAACTGCACGGTGTGCGTTCCGCTGCTTCGCGAATCCCCTCAATGCGGCTGTTGCCTTCTCGGTCCACGATGAGGGCCTCACCGGGGTGCAGTTCTTTTACTTCGTCGGTGCGGGCATTGAATGCCGTCTGGATGACGGGGCGCTCGGAAGCCGCGACAATCACTTCTTCGTCTTCAAACCAGAAGCAGGGGCGAATGCCATTGGGGTCTCGGGCGATGAAGGCGTCCCCCGTGCCGATGATGCCCCCCATGACGTAGCCACCATCCCATGATTCTGAAGCGCGGCGCAACACCTTCCCAACATCGAGGTTGTTGGCGATGAGGTCGCTGATGGCCTGGTTCTCGTGACCCTCTTGTTTGAAGTTGCGGAAGCGCTCTTCTACCTCTTCGTCGAGGAAGTGGCCGACCTTTTCCAGCACGGTCACCGTGTCGGCCTTCTCCGTGGGATGCTGGCCCAGTTCAACGAGGATGTCGAAGAGCTCGTCCACATTGGTCAAGTTGAAATTCCCGGCAAGGGCGAGGGTGCGGCTGCGCCAGTTGTTCTGCCGGAGGAAGGGGTGGACGCGTTCTATGGTGTTGCGCCCGTAGGTGCCGTATCGAAGGTGTCCGAGAAAGACTTCACCGGTGAAAGCGAACTCTTTCTGAAGCCAATCCGCGTCTTTGAGGTGTTCGGGATGATGCTCGCGCGTTTCGGCGAAACGGCCCATGATCTGTTCGAAGAGATCTTCGATGGGTTGCTTTTCGACCGACCTCGATCGGCTCAGGTAGCGGTGTCCAGGTGGAACGCTGAGTTTGACATTGGCGAGTCCCATACCGTCTTGCCCCCGGTTGCGTTGCTTCTCCATCAGGAGATACATCTTGTTGAGGCCATAGAAGGCCGTTCCGTAGGTGTCGATGTAGTACTGAAGCGGCTTCTTGAGTCGGAGAAGGGCTATGCCACACTCATGTTGGAGAAGGTCGCTCATCGGGTGCGGGGGGTTCCGGAGCTGCGAATTTAGAACGGAGGTGAGGGAATTAATCCAGGTAGCCTAGTTCGATGAGACTTTGGGCCGTTGCGACCCCAGCATCCTCTGCAGATCGGGGGTTCCAGTCATAACGTTGGCGCGATCGTTCAGAGGATACGCTGGCCATGTAGCCCAATTCCGCGAGCACACCGCGCAACGAGGGGTCGAACAGAGCGAAGAACCGAAGCAAGAAGTTGGGCATGGCCAGGGTGCCCACTTTGCGTCCCTCTTCCGGAAAGGCGTTTTTGAGGGCCTTTGCCAAGTCGCGAAACGGAAGGGTGTTGGCTGTTGCGGCAAAGCGCTGTCCGTTGGCTTTTTCGTCGTTGAGCACATGGAAGTGGAGGCTCACGACGTCCCGAACATCTACGGTGGGGTAGCCCAAATGCGGAACACCCGGGAACTCGCCGCGCATCATCTTGAGGACCACGTCGCCGCTGGTGCCGGCGTCCTTTCCGTCGAGGATGGGCCCCAGGATGAAGCCGGGGTTGACTGCAGACACGGCCACATTCGGCTGTTGCTTCGCCAGCAACCACAGGTCTTGTTCGGCCAAGGTCTTGCTTTTGATGTAGGCCGTGATCATGCCACCGTCGAGTTGTGTCCAGTCCTTTTCGGTGAAGGCGGTCTTTTCTCGTCCATGCCCGTATACAATGGCCACGGTGGATGAGGTCTGAACAAAGCGTTTCACTCCCTCTGCAGCAGACGCTTCGAATACATGTTTGAGCCCTGTTCGAGCAGGCCCGATGAGGTCTTGCTCATCCTTGGGTGCGGTCAAGGGGAAGGGGGAGGCGACGTGCAATGTGGCGTCACAGCCGGCAGCGGCTTCCCTCCACCCGTCTGGAGAAAGCAAGTCGGCCTCGTGAAAAGTGAGGCGACGCAGGGCTGCTTCCGCGTCGTCACCGAGCTGTGCCGCCAACATTTGCCGGACGGAATCTGCGCGCTGGAGCGACCGCACCGTGCCGCGGACGGTGTGCCCTTGGCGCAACGCTTCGAGCGCCATGTGACCTCCGAGAAAGCCGGTCACCCCTGTAATGAGGAGGGTGTTGTATTGCATCGAAAGGAGGGGGGGTCAGTCGGGGTGTACGGGAAGGCGCTTGAGCCACTTGTAGTTCGCACGGGTGAGGTACCACATCATGACGGGGACGATGACCAGTGTGAGGAAGGTGGCAAACGTGAGGCCATAAATGATCGCCCAGCTCATCGGTTTCCAGAAGATGTTGTTGTCACCGCCGATGTACATTTTCGGGTCAAACTCGGCGAGCAAGCTGACAAAGTCCACATTGATTCCAATGGCCAGTGGGAGCAGTCCCAGGACAGTCGTGATGGCGGTCAGGAGCACGGGGCGGAGACGTGTGCGTCCACCCTGCACGATGATCGGCACCACTTCGCCAAACGGAAGCATGTCGTCATCGCTTAGGCCCAGTTCGGCTTTGCGCCGGTCGATGAGCAGGTGAGTGTAGTCAATCAAGACGATCGCATTGTTGACGACCACCCCTGCCAAGGAGATGATGCCGATCATGGTCATGATGATGACGAAGTCCTGTCTGAAAATGACCAAGCCTAGGAAGACACCCGTGAGCGAGAACAGTACACTGAAGCCGATGATGAAGGGCGTGGAGATGCTGTTGAACTGCGCGACGATGATGAGGAAGATCAAAAAGAGCGCAATCACCAGGGCGCGTGAAAGGAATGCCAGCTCCTTGGCTTGTTCTTCTTGCTGGCCGGTAAACTCCCATTGCACTCCCTGTTGTGCAGGATAGTCGCTGAGTTTTGCTTTGATGGCTTCTACGATTTCATTGGCGTTGTAGCCTTCGAGCACATTGGAAGCCAGGGTGACGGTTCGGTCGAGGTCCTTGCGTTTGATGGCATTGTAGGTGGTGGAACGCCCCGCAGTAGCCACAGCGGAAATGGGCACCTCCTTGATTTGGCCGTCGGACTGGCTGCGGAAGATGACCTTCTGGTTCATGAGGGCGTCTGCATTGTTTCGGTACTCGTCCGCAAACCGAAGGTTGATCGGGTAGTCGTCTTCGCCATCCTTGAAGCGGCTGACTTCTCTGCCGAACAGGGCACTGCGCAGGGCGAACCCGATTTGCTGTGTGCTGAGTCCATATCGCCGCGCCTTGTCCCGATCGATGGTGATGGGCATTTCCGGTTTGGACTTCTCCACGTCGAGCTTGAGTCCTTCGATGCCATCGACGCCGGTGGATTCGATGAACCGCTTCAGGCCATCAGCGTAAGTGAGGGCGGTCTCGTAATCGGCGCTGGTGATCTCAATGTTGATGGGCAACCCTTGGGGCGGACCGTCCGAGTTCTTGGTGGCGCGTATGATGGCATCGGGGTAACCCTTGACCTCTTCGCGGATGGCGTTGAGAACGTCGGTGGTGCTGAATCCCTCGCGGTCCTGGAATTTCACGAAGCTCACGGTGATGCGGCCTTTGTGGGGCGTGGCGCCCAATTGCGGTCCCTCCGCCGGGTCCGAGGTTCCTTCGCCCACCTGGGCGATGACGGAGTTGGTCAGGAATTGCTCCCGTTCTCCGTCGTCCCCATTCCGCATGAATTCCTGCCGGTTGATGGCAGTCATGACCATGACCTCGACCTCTGCCGTGACCCGGTTGGTTTCTTCGATATCGGTTCCGATGGGCATGTCGATGTAGACATTGACATACTGTGGCTCGTTCTGGGGGAAGAACTCCACCTTGGGCGGGAAGATGCCGAGCAGCACCAGCGACCCGAAAAGGAGGCCGATCATCCCGTAGAAGAACAACCACGGCTTGGCGCCGCGGAGTGCAAAGTGCAGCAGCCGTTCATAGCCGTTTTCAAGGGCGGGCAGCAGGCGGTTCTGGAACCAGGCGGTGGCGGGTGTGAGGGCGTAGCGGTTGATTAGGCCGACTGCTCCGGCGAGGACCAGCAGGTTGCCCAGGGTGTTGAACCCTGCGCCGAGCAGCAGCAAGCCGAGAATGATGAGGATGCCCGTGGTGATGAAAAGCCGGCGGACGTTCATTTCGGCCTCCTCCACTTTCATGTAGACGCTGGTCAGCACGGGGTTGATGACCAAAGCCACGAACAGGGAAGAAGACAATACGATGATGAGGGTCATCGGGAGGTACTTCATGAATTCTCCGATGATGCCCGGCCAGATGGCCAGGGGCAGGAAGGCGGCCAGTGTGGTTGCCGTGGAAGCGATGATGGGCCAAGCCACCTCGCCGACACCGAAACGGGCGGCGTCGAAAGCCGACATTCCTTCGTCCATCAGGCGGTAAATGTTCTCGACCACCACGATGCCGTTGTCCACGAGCATACCGAGCGCAAGTACCAGCGCAAAGAGGACCATCACGTTGAAGGTGATGCCCAGCGCGTTCAGGATGGCGAAACTCAGGAACATGGAGAGGGGAATGGCCACACCGACAAAAAGGGCGTTGCGGAGCCCCAGGAAGAACAGCAGGACGCCGACCACGAGCAGGACGCCCAGAATGATGCTGTTCTGCAGCTCATCCACCTGGGTGCGCGTCTGGTCGGATTGGTCGGAAGTGATGCTCACACTCAGATCGGCCGGCAGGAATTCAGCCTTCGCTTCTTCAATGATGCGGTTGATTTCATCCGAGGCGATGATGAGGTTTTCTCCGGCGCGTTTTCTCACATCGAGAGAAACCACAGGGTTGCCCCATTCGCGGGCATAGCTGGTCGCTTGCTGGTCCACAAATTGAACCTTGGCGACGTCGCGCAAGTAAACGGGGTTGCCACCTTCGGCCTTGATGATGATGGACTCCAGGTCTTCGGCGTCACGTATGTCGCCCACGACTTGGACAGTCCTGCGGCGGCCATCCATGAGGATGTCGCCTCCTGAAATGGAGAGGTTCTCCTGACCGATGGCCTGGGCGATGTCGTTGAAGCTCACGAGCATGGCTTCTGCACGCAGGTAGTCGATCTCGACTTCGAGCTCCTTTTTGTTGACGCCGCGGATTTCGGCCTCATTGATCTGGTCGAGGTCCTCAATGCGGTCTTGCAATTCTTCCGCGTAATCCTCCAGTTGGTCCACCGGGTAATCGCCGGAGAGATTGACCTGCATCACCGGAATGAGTTCAGTGAAGTTGAGGTCGAAGATGTTGGGGTCGCTGGGGAGGTCGTCCGGAAAGCTGGGGTCGCTCATGGCGATGTCCACCTTGTCCTTGACCTTGCGAAGGCCGACCTCCGGGGTGACCGAGAAATCGAACTTGACGTCGATGGCGCTATAGCCTTGCTGGCTCGTGGAGGTGATGACATCGATGCCCGTGATGCCCTTGAGCTCTTTCTCGATGGGGCGGGTGATGAGCTTCTCGATGTCGCTGGGGCTGTTTCCGGGATAGGCGGTACCGATGTATACCTCGGGAACGACGACTTCCGGGAAGCTCTCTTTGGGAACGGTGATGTATGAGGAAATGCCCGCCAGAAGGATGATGGCGATGAGGACCGCCACAGTCGTCCGGTTTCGGATGGACGCCGTGCTGAGGCCGAACTCCTTGGGTGTATCAGGATTCATGGGAATCGTAGGGGGTTCGGGGGTCAGCGGAGAACTTGAACGGCTTCACCTTCCACCACTTGTCCGGCGCCGCGGTCAATGACGGTGGAACCGGCGGAAAGGCCATCCAGGATCAGGATGCGGTCCATGTAGGCTGTGCCGATTCGGACCGGCTGCCTTTTGGCCTTGCCGCCTTCAATCTTGTAGACGAAGTCCTTGCCCTCCCGGTCTTGGAGGATGAGGCTGGACGGCAGGGCGATGGCGGAATCGAGGTGCAGGTCGTTGATGCGCAACGAGACGAACTGGTTGGGCAACATGACGTGGTTTCCTTCAATGGGCACAACGATTTCGAAGGTGCGATTGGCAGGTTCGATGTAGCTGCCTACGCGCCCAATGCGGGAGGTCAGGGTATCGACTCCCGGAACAAGCACTTCCACGCGTTGGTTTTCGGAAACCTTCCCGACGTAGTGATCGCTGACCTTGGCGCGGACATACATTTCATCCAGGTCCAGGATTCGCGCGGCTGGGTTCATGGGGCTGGCAAGCTCTCCTTCCTTGGCGAAAATCCGGTCCACCGTTCCGGCAAAAGGTGCGGTGACGGACCCGAGGTCCACCTGTTCTCCAAAGGCGGCAATGCTTTCTTCCAGCGCTTCCACGCTGGTGCGCGCTTCGAGCAACTGCACTTCGGTGCCAATGCCTTGGCTCCAAAGGCGCTCTTGTCGAGCGAGGACGTCCTTGGCGAGCGCCAGACGGGTTTCCAGTTCATTTTGGTTGCTGGCCACTACATCGTTGTCCAGTTGAATCAGCACCTGGCCTTTGCGGACGGTCTGGCCTTCCTCTACGAGGATGCGGCGCACGGTTCCCTGGGTCAAAGGGAAAACCTGGGCCATGCGGTCGGTTTCGACATTGCCTTGTACGGTGAAGTAGTGATCGAAGGGGGCCGTCTCCACTTGAAGTGTGGTGACTTTTCGGGCGTCTTTCACCGCTTTTGAGGGGTCGGTGCTGGCAGCAGATTCCGTCGAGGGGCTGTCAGGGGTGCTGCACGAAGCAAAGAGCAATGCAGGTAGGGCGAGAAGGGAAATAGAACGGATCATGGCGTTCAGGCGTTGAGGGAGCGTTGGAGACGGAGGTGGGCATTGAGCCAGCGAAGCGTGGCTTGGGTAACGCCGCCTTGGGCGTTGATGAGTTGGTTCTGTGCCTGTGCCAGGTCAAAGCTGCTGGCGAGGCCTTCGGTGAATCGAATGCGGGTGCGGTCCATGATGCGGGTGGCCAGCTCCAGGCTGCGTTGGGACTGCTGGCGCTGTTCCAAGGAGGCGTTGTATTCGGATCGGGCCGCACGGTATTCGAGGCGGGCAGCTTCGGTCATCTGCTCCAAAGCTGTAGCGGCTCGGTCGCGCGTCAATTCGGCCTTGAAAACGCGCTCCTTGCCAGCGAAGCTGGACCAGATGGGAATGTTCATCTGCACGCCAACGAGCTGGATGGGATACCAGCTGCCGTCACCGAAGAAGTCAAAGGCGTCTCGCTGGGCATTGCGCTGGTTGGTGTAGAATGCGCCAATGCTGGGAAGGCCGGCCGCTTTTTCGTTTTGAATGCCCAGTTCGGACAACGCGAGGTTCTGCGTTTGGGTGCGGATTTCGGGAAGCCGGACGGCATCGAAGGGAACACCCAGCACGGAAGCGGCGCTCAAGGCACCATCCAATGTTTCGAAGCTGTCTGCGAGGATGACCGTGGTTTCCACGGGCATTCCCATGGTGAACTTGAGGGCATCCAATGCCACCTGTGCCATGCTCTCGGCTGCGGTGCGTTGTTGTTTCACGTCGGTGAGCGCGAGTTCCAATTGGTCGGCATCCGTGGATTCGGCCACGCCTTCTTCCACCATGGCACGCATCTGATCGTGGCTGTCGGAAGCAAGTTGTTCAGCGGATTTGAGCAGGGCGACGTTTTCATCGGCTGCCAATGCTGCGGCATAGGCCTCGCCTGCGGCACGACGTGCATCTACGACCGAGCGCGACTCGGCGGCTTCCATGGCGCTGGCGTACGCTTTGGCGGCTTGGATGCCGACGAAGTAGCTCGGGCTGAAAATCAATTGAGTCGCTGTGATGCCGGCGGTCATGGTCTGCTCCGCGCCGAACTGGAATTCCTGTATGGCATCCGGATCCGGGGCCGGGGCATCCAACGGGACGCCTGTGGCCTGCGCTACCCCTCCGAGAAACGTGTTCAGGTAGTCAGGGAACCCGAACACATCTCCACTGGACACCTGTGTAGGGATGTCGATGTAGCGATTGTATTCAACTGACCCGCTGATTTGGGGGAAGCCGGATGCAATGATTTCTCGGGTGTTGCTGGCGGCTTCGTCTTTGTCCATGGTGGCATAGCGCACGTTGTATGCGCGTTGAGCGGCGATGGATTGGGCTTCATCCAAGGTGAGTCGGATGCTGGATTGGGCTGTGGAAGCTGAAGCCAGGACGAGGGTGGAAAGGAGTAGAATGGAGCACTTCATGATGCGGCGTGGGCCTGTGCGGCCAGGTGTCGGATGCGGTAGTATTCCATGCCTTTTTCGGTGGCGATGCCCCGGAGGTGGTAGGCGTGGAGTTCTTTCTGGAGTTCGGAAAGGGGTCGTCCGAATTCTTCGAGGGTGGAGGGGTCCGTCATGGTCTGTACCATGGACATGTGCAGTCGGGCAATCAGCTTGGCGTCAAAATCCTGCCGATAGAAGCCTTCTTTTTGGCCGCGTTCGATGTTGCGAATGAGGTAGCCCTGCATGTTTTCCTGCTTGTGCTTCTCGAGCCTTTGCATGGCATCGGGGTGGTACTTCTGCAGATCGAAGAGCATGCTGGGATGCATTTCCCGCAATTCGGACTGCATGTATTCCATGGCGCCGATCACGGCATCGATGGCATTTTCTCCACTTTCGGCCAACGCGCAGATTTGCGCATCCTGTCGGGTGCACATGCGATCGAACACCTGAAGCACGAGGTCGGACTTGTCCTTGACGTACTTGTACAGTGTCTTCTTGGAGACGCCCAACTGTCGGGCGAGGTCATCCATGCTGACAGCACGGATTCCCAAGCGGCGAAATGCACTTTCGCAACCGTCAAGCAGCTGGCAAAGGCGGGAACCGTCAGGGGTTTGTGGGGGATGGAGATTCACCAAGCACTTGTTTCGGGCGGCAAAAATACCCATTGACATGCGCGATGGAAACGAAACGCTTGTTAAATCGTTTCCATGGTTTCTTTACGGAAATGAGATGGGCTCAATCGAGCCGAATGCCCATCCTTCCGACGAGCCCTTCGAGGTTGTTGGAGGCAAAACGCGTATCCCGGACGCGGTTTTCCTGGGG
>Ga0181561_10004388_pt1 | contig 12185 bp, 5 predicted proteins | sample 011ome_19_FD_133760 | JGI IMG/M metagenome (GOLD analysis project Ga0181561, IMG submission 133760) | Coastal salt marsh microbial communities from the Groves Creek Marsh, Skidaway Island, Georgia - 011510BT metaG (megahit assembly) | ecosystem: Environmental > Aquatic > Marine > Intertidal zone...
ACGGCGCGAGCCCAGCAACACGCGTTTCAGCCCGACTGCGCCGCGGTCGCGAGCGCGACGTCGCAGGCGTTGAAAGTCATCGACACCGAGTACGCCTTCGACCGAGCCGGGAGCTACGTGTACATCCGCGCGGACGCCACCACCGCCGACACGCTCAGCGGCTGGCAAGACCTCTTCTTGTGGGGTGCCTTGGATTATTGCGACGGCTTGTTTTTCGGGCTGAAGGACAACGGGCAGTTGTTCGTGGGCCAGCAGTGCGAGCCCGCGATACACGCGGTCGATCTCGCCGTGTTCGCGCCGGTCGCGAGCACACGGTACGTCTTCGAGGTGTACTTCCGAGACGCCACGAACGAGTTGCGGATCTGGGTGGACGGAACGGAGGTCACGCCGCCGGGAACCAGGTATGATGGTTTGACGTGGACGGACGGATACGCCTCCGTGGGCTCCGGCGGTCACGGCGCAATCGACGAGGATTGGGGCGGCGCGGTACACGCCCTGAGCTTCTACGAGTGCGTCGCGCCGCTGGAGTTTGCTTCGCCGGTCACGACGTATGGCACCGGCTTCATGTTCACGTGCGGGACGAACGGCGACGGCGAGGTGCTTTGCTGGGGTGTAAACAGCCTGAGCGGTGTAGGGCTCACCGGCCAACTCGGGGACGGCTCGGGGGTAAACTCGAGGTACTTCGTCGGCGCACACGTGAGCGGCATTGCCTCGCCGAAGAGCGTGAGTTGCGCGTACCAGTTCTGCTGCGCCGTCGTCGACGGCGCAGTAAAGTGCTGGGGCAGAAACGAGAAAGGCCAGATCGGCGACGGCACCACCACGGACGCGCTCACGCCGAAATCCGTTCCCGGTGTCGACGCGGCGTCGTTTGCGCGTTGCGGTCGGAACGCGTGCTGCGCCGTGCTCGAGAACGCCACGGCTGTGTGCTGGGGAAACAGCGACTGGGGCGAAATCGGGGACCAAATCTCAGGGGTGCCAATCGGGGCCGGTCCGGCCGCCGTGAAAGACGCCAACGGCGACGCGATGACCGGCATCGTAGACATCGGTCCCGGAGATGATCACACGTGCGCCTTGCTTTCGACGGGTTTTGTGAAGTGCTGGGGTTACCAAGAGACCCCGAACGGCGCCCTCGGGGACGGTACCGGGTCAATCAATTCGGTTTACCCCGTGACCGTCGTCGACCTGACCGGCAAGGCGATCAAGGCGAAAAGCCTCTCCGTCGGCTTTTACCACTCGTGCGTCGTGATCGTGGACGGAACGGTGATGTGTTGGGGGCAGAACACCTACGGCGCGATCGGGGATGGAACCGATGGAGGCACGGAGTACAAATCCTCCGCCGTCCCGGTCATCAACCTCCCCGCGGGCAACCCGGTGACGAGCGTGTCTTGTGGACAATATCACACCTGTGTCACCTTACAGGACGGCGGGGTGATGTGTTGGGGTGACACTTACATGGGCCAGATCGGCCAGGTCGGTCAGACCGGCGGTGAAATCGGCGAAGTTTTCGGTGTGCACACCTCGTCACCGCCGAACGAGGCCATCTACGGCATCGACTCCGCGATCAGCGTGTCCGCCGGATTTTCCCACACGTGCGCGGCGCTCGAAGACGGCTCGATGCGTTGCTGGGGACAGATGCACGGTCTCGGGATCGGCGCGGCAACGGGCCAGGCCAACATCTGGTCCTATCAACGGAACGTCCCAACCGAGGTTCCCGGATTCTCGTTCCTGCCCAGCGGCGAAGGCTTCAACCGGCCGTACGGGTACGTCCCCACGTGCGCGCCGGTGTTAGACGTCATGCCGAGCGGTGTCAGACCGTTCTCGAAGCAGAAAAACGTCGTGGCGTCGTACGCGTTTCCCGCTTCCGCGGACAGGACGCTCTACGCCCGGCTCGACCTGGTGTGGACGACGCCGACTACCACTATGATACTTCTGTTATGGGGCGGCAGCGCCAGTTCTTCGTGCGGCGGCTATCGCCTCGGCTTCACGTCAGTCGGGAATATGTACATGGACTCGCAGTGCAACGGCCCGATTGACAGTCGGACTTCCGGTTACGTCGAGGGTCCCGGACCGTTCACCGAGGGCGCGCGGTACGTCTTCGAGTACTACTACGACCAGGTTTCCGCGAAAGCGAAGATGTGGAGCACGTGCTTGAGCAGTTGCGGCGCGGACGAGGTACCGGGCGCCCTCGTCGAGCGGACGCCGACCGGGGGAGCGACACCATCGGGGGGGGGAGGACAACCTTCCCTGAGCTTCGCCGATGGCCCAATCTCCATCGGATACGACGAACACAGTCACACTGCAGATAACGTCAGAGGATTCATGGGCACGATGTACTCCGTCTTGCTCACCGAGTGCGCCCCGCCTGTCGGCCTGGACGCTCTCAAGGTGCACCTCGTGGCGGATGACCTCGACGCCGCGTACCGACCCGAGACGTGGGTCGACAGGGTCGCTTGGCTGTCGTTTTTGAAGGCGCAGTCCACGACGCAGGAGGCGCCGGCGCTCGTAAACGGCGCGATCCACGGGCACAACGCGCTCCGGTTCGGGATCAACGACGCCGGCGACGTCATCGGCACCGGACTGGAGGTGCTGCTCGGCGCGCGCGAAGTCTTCGCCAGCGTTCCGGGGCAAACCGGCGTCACCGCGTTCGTGGTGTACCGCCCCTTTGCCGTCGGCACCGTCGTCGATTTTCCGATATCTATACTGTTCGAGTGGGGCGCGATCGTTTCCACGGGCTTCGGCTTCGCGTCTGAGGTGAACGGCGACACGAGGTTGTGGACGCCGGAAGACTACGGAGGTGCATATCCGGCGTCTGCTTTTGCCGTTGCGGATGCTACGTACATCGCGGCGATTCGCGTCAAGTTCCACGCCGGTACCGGCGACCCCGGATATCAGTTGGTAACGTCCCAGAACGGAGACGTGGCCGTCGGCGACATGTGCCCGAAGGTCGCACACGCAGTCACAGGATTTACCGCGACGAACATGATGGATGCCTTTTCGTTCGGCTTCCAGGCGAATGGTACCGATCGGGATACGCTTTTTTTCAAAGGCGACGTCGCGGAGTTCCGGTGGTACGCCGACCTGTTGTCGGACGCGGACGTAGAGACGGTTCAAGTCGAACTGAATGGCACGTACCTGCCTTATTCACCTTTTTCCAAGGTGTCACTCAAATCTGCGGTGGATAACTGCATCGCCGCGACGGTCAACCCCGACCTCACGCTGTACCCTTCGTGCGTCGCGCCGGCCGTCCCGTCTGGGAGCGGCCGCTTCTGCTGTTCGCGGTGCGGCGCGGATTGTCTAAACGGTGGCGCGACTGACATGCCAGGTTGGGACGTGAGCCGAGTCACGAGCTTCGAAGGGTTGTTTCAGGACAAAACGAGCTTCGACGAAGACGTCACCGGCTGGACCGTTCCCGCCGACGCGGACACGTCGAACATGTTCCTCGGCGCCACCGCCTTTCTGACGAAGTTCGCGAACTGTAATAGCACCGCGACGCCGATAGACCCGATCGCGTGTCGCCGCGAGGTGTACCCGCCGAGTCTCGCCGCGTTCGACGGACCCCCCGCCGCGTGGGATAACCGTCACTGCGACTTCTCGGTGTCGGTCCCAGCCAACGGCGCCCTCGGCGAGTGCGATTCACAGGTGCCGAAGGGCACGAAGTGCGCGCCGACGTGCGAAGACCCGAGCGCGCTGGTCGTGAAGGGCGTGTGCGGGATATTCGGGCAGAAAACGCCCGCGTGCGCTTGCGAGTGCGCGGAGAAGATGGCGAGCTTAGGTTTCAACGTCGCGCCGTGAATGCGGGGGACGCAAAAGCGCTTGTAATATTTTTAGAAAGGTTTGATGTCGTTTGCCGCGCTCGTTCGCTCCCAAGTCGCCCGGGGACGGAGACACTGTCTCCCGCGCCCGAGGCGTCTGCGATGCGCGTGTTCCGCGTCTCGCACAGCTTCGTCGCCGCAGTCTCTCGCCGCCACGCGCGCCGCCGCCCCCGCCGTGCTCCCGCGCGCGTCTCCGCGGCGATGGACCCCGATCCCGTCACCAACCTCAGGGTGGGCTACCGCCGGACCGAGATGTGGTCCGAGTCGCTCGTGGGGACGGTGAAGCAACACGACTGCCACGCGTTTCTCGTGCATGGCGACGCCGTGGAGTGGCCGGGCAAGGAGTTCGAGCCAGCGCCCGGTTCCGTCGACGAGCCTTCGTCGCCCGCGGTCGTCATGCACGACGCGCTGCTCGACGCTTCGGGGACGTACAAGGGGGGCGTCCACAGGTTCGAAGCGGGGACCAACGCGGTGGGAAGCGTGAAGCTTAATCTCGCCGAGGCGCCCGGCGCGGCGGGCGGCGTCGCGGGCGACGCCGTCGGGGACGTGCTCTTGTTTCCGCAGATGCGGAGACACAGGCTCGGACCCGAGCGCGTGCGGGACAAAAACGAAATCGCCGCGTTCGTCCGGAGCGTCGTCGTCGACGGCGACGACGCGGATGCGGAATCCACCAGCGTTGCCTCCCACGCGCACATCTTCGTGTGCACGCACGCCTCCCGCGACGCGCGTTGCGGCGTGTGCGGTCCCGCGCTGGTCGACGCGTTCCGCGCGTCCGTCGCCGCGGACCCCGCGCTGCGCGGCAGGGTGGAGGTGCGCGGGTGCTCGCACGTGGGGGGGCACAAGTACGCGGGGAACGTGCTGGTGTTTGCGCCGCGCGGGGGCGTCGAGGGTTCAGATCTCGGGGGCGCCGCGCGCGCCGGGTCTCGGGAGACCCTCGAGGACCGCGAGACGGCGTGCTTCGGCGCGTGGTACGGGTACGTGACCCCTCGCGAGATCGACGACGTGTTGCGCCGAACGGTGGGACGGGGGGAGATCGTCCCGAGGCTCTGGCGCGGGTCCATGGGGATGGACCCCGGCGCGCACGAGGCGGCGGCGGCGGCGGCGGCGGCGGCGGCGGGCGAGCCGTGGCCGCCGGAGACCACTCCGTGCGACGCGTGCGCGGAGACTGAGAAGTACTCGCTCGGCGACATCGAGGACGCCGGCGGCGCGAACCCTATCAAGAAAACGCGTTCCGGGGCTGTCGCGGGAGACGTACTTTTAGACGTTCCCCGCGACTCCGCCTCCGCGCTCGAGAGGACGTTCAAGGCGACCGCCGTCGCGGGCGCCGCGGGCCTCGTCGCGTCTTTTTTGTGGATGGCGCTGCAGGAACGAGCGAGCTGACCGAACCGCGAACCTTTTCTTTTAAAAGTCACACACTCCCGTCCGCGTCTTCCGTCTGCGCCGCGGCCGCCTTGTTCTTCTTCTCCGCCGGCGGGGGGGGTGGCATCGACGCGTCGCCGACGCTCGCGGCCGGCGCCCACTCCGCTCGGTCGCGCGCGGCGGCGCCGCCCACCGCCGCCGAGGCGGCGCCGCGGCCGAGACTGCGCAGCTCCGTCTCCAGCAAACGCCTCCGCTCGGCAACCTCCTCGCGCGTCGCCCAGAGCTTGGACTTGGGTTTTCCGGGCTGCTGCATCTGCAGCGCGAAGTGGGCGGTGCGCACCTGCTTGTTCACGCCCTGCTCGGGGACGACGTAGTCGATGTCGTTGATCATGTCGTCGTACACGTCGTCCACCTCGGCGACGTCGCGTTCGCGCTCCGCCGCCCAGATGCCGTCGTCGCCGCCGTCCGACGACGTCTCGCCGTCCGACGCCTCCACCGCCACCTCGCCGCCGCGCACTAGCGCGGCGGTGTCCGCGTCCAGGGTCTTCACGTTCACGACGCCATCCGCGAGCAGGCTGCGGTCGAAGCCCTCGATCTCTAGCGTCTCGCTCTCTCCGACGCCGCGTAGCTCGAACAAGCCGTTGAGCTTCGCCGCGCTGCCCGCGGGGACGCCGCGCGCCGACACCACGCGCCACTGCATGACGCAGCAGTCCCGGCCGCCCGCGGACGCGACGAGCCGGTCGCACCACGACACTTTCGCCGCGCTGACGTGCGAGGAGTGCGCTTTGTGCGCGAGCGAGGGCGCGCGGCGCGTGGCGCACGGGAAGTTCAACACGCGCAAACACCCGGAATCGTCGGCGGAGACGACGTGTTTCCCGTCGCCGAAACGCCACACGCCGTTGATGTCCGTGCCGTCCGCGCCCTTCGGCCACACGCCCATGAGCTCGAACCCAAGCGGTGTGGTCCACGTGTGCCACCCTCCGCGCTCGTCACCGCCCCCGTGCGTCTCGCGTCTCGCGTCTCGCGTCTCGCGTCTCGTCTCGCGCGCGTCCACCGCGAAGCGCGGCTCGCGCGTGACGCGCCGCCCGCTCGGGGCCTCGTGGCAAAGCACTTCGTACGACGTGCTGCTGCTGCGCACGGCGCAGCCATCCGCCGACCAGTCGACGTGCGAGATGCTCGAGGCGTGCCCGACGCACTTGGCGCGGCGCCTGTACGTGCGCGCGTTCGCCCCGGACGCGCGCGCGCGGTAGAGCTCCAGGTTCCCGATGCCGTCGCCCGCGGCGAAGAGCTCGCCGTCGGGCGAGTACGCCACCGCCGTCACCGCCGCCCGCAGCTCCCCCGCGACGCTCGCGTGGAAGCGGGGCTGCACGTCGTTCGGCGGCGCCAGCGTCGGGTCCGCGCGCAGATTGAACACGTGCACGCGCCCCCCGTCCACGCCGCACGCCAGGTGGTTCCCGTCCGGTGAGAACGCCATGGAGCGCACGGGCCCGCCGGCGTCGAACGCGAACATAGCGGCGCGCGTCTCGGCGTTCCAGCACACGACGCGCCCGCTCGCCGCGCCCGTCGCGAATCGACTCTTGAGCCCCAGCCGCTCGCCGCGCCCGCCGCCGCGCCAAGCCACCGCCGAGACGGCGGAGTCGTGCCCCCGGATGAGCACCCGCGCGCGCGGGCGCTCGACTCGGTCGGTATCGGAAGACTCGTCCCCGTCGTCCTCCGCGCCCGTCTCGGTCACCACGTCGCTGTCGTCGTCGCTCTCCTCCGGCTCGGGCTCGAGGTCCACCCGCCACACGCTGCCCTGCGCGGTGGTCGCCAGGTAGTACTTCCCCGAGGGCGACCACGCCAAGCCGCGCACGTCGGGGAAGCTCTCGCTCCACAGCGGCAGCGGGTCGCCGTCGCCGTCGTCCAGCGGCTCGTTCTCCAGGTCGCTCTCCAGCCACAGCTCGGAGGGCGCCACGGAGTCCGCGCGCTCGGGAGGCGGGGCCTCCACCAGCGGCGGCGGCGTCTCCACCAGGAACACGCCGCCCAGGGGCGCGGCGACGCGGCCGGAGAGCGGGTCCACCGCCCAGCACATCACCGCGCCCGCCGCGTCTCCCGAGAGCAGCAGCCGGGGCGCGCCGGCGCGCTGCCTGTCCAGCGAGAGCGCCAGCGCCTGCACGGCGCCGCGGTGGCGGCTCCCCGGAATCTCACGAGCGGGCACCGTGCCGTCGCCGTTTTCCCAAAACAAGAGTTTCCCCCGGGGCGTGCCGCTGACGAAGTGCGCGCCGCGGCGGAGGCCCTCCTCCGCCGCCGGGATCGCGTCGAGGTGCGGAATGGCGCGCACGCCCTCCACGCGCGCGCGAAGCGCGTCCGAGCCTTCCAGCGCCGCGCACCAGTCCAGGAACACGCCGGAGCATACATCCTCGACGCGCAGGTTTTTCCCGGCGCGGGCGCGCCAGGGCGCGCGCTCGGAAAGCGGCGAGGCGGCGTCCGGACGCGCCGAAAAGCTTTTCGGCGCCTCTTCCGCCTCCGCGCTTTCCGGCGCGCTTTCGTTTCTCGGCGCCGGCTTCCAGAAGCGCACGTGCGTCACGCCGAAGGTCACGAGCAGGTCCGGGTCGCGCAGGACCGGCGAGAAGAGCACGCCCCGGACCGCGGGTGGGGTGGTCTGGTACGACCGCGCCGACCAGAGCATGCGTCCGACGCGCGGCCCGCCGGAGCTTTTGTCGAGCACCTCGTGGCCGCCGGTGTCCCAGGCCCACAGCGAGACGGTGTGCCCGTCGTCGCCCGCGACGGTGGCGACCCGGTCGCCGCGCGCGTCGAACGCGACGCCTATGATGGCGCGCGCGCCCCGGGGGTGGCGCAGCACCGCGAGCGCGGGCTCGCCCGAGCGTGCGTCCAGGGACCACACCATCGCCGCCGGCTCCAGACCCATCTCGCCGCTCGCCGCCACGCGCGTGCGCTCGTGCACCGCCAGGCACCGAACGTCGTCCGCGTGGCCGCGGAAGTGCCGCTGGGGCGGGTTTAGGGTAACCTCGTTTAGGGTAACCGAATCGTCGTCGCGCGCCTCGTCCACGCGAAGCGTCTGCACGACGCCCACGCCCGCGGCGAAGAACACGCACTCCTCGCGCGACTTGCTCTCCAGCAGAGCCGCGCGCGCGTCCATCTCCGCGCCGCGCTTGGGCGGCTTCGCGGGAACGCGCGCGGGAACGCACGCGATGGGGACGCACGCGGCGCGGTCCACCAGCCCGGGGCCGCAGCCGTGCACGTGATCGAGCTCAAGCGTCTTTTCCGGGAGCGAAGCGCCACGCGAGACGTGCTGGTGCGACCACCCCGGCGGCGCGAACACCGGCGTGCGGCACTGCGGGTAGTTGAACGTCTCCTCCGGCTTCGCCGGCGGGTCGTGCGGCAGAAGCGGACCCCGGCGCGTCGGCGCGCTCGGGGGGGCTCGGCTCGGCGGCGAGCGCCGGACCCCGAGCGCGCCCCGCGCCGGGCGCGGGGGGGCGATGCCCAGCGCGGCGTCGATCCAGGGCTGGTACGACAGAAGATACCGGTCCGACGCGCGGGACGGGTTCGGGTGGGACGCGTCGGAAGCCGCCCTCTCGGAAGCCGCCTCGTCCTCCTCATCCGCCCTCGACCGCGTCGTCTCCCCCGCGAGGGCGTTTTCCTTCCCTCCGTCGTCGCGCATGACGTGTTCGGAGGTGTCGAACACCGCGAGCACGTCTTTCACGGGGATCTCCAGGCCGAGCTTCGTCGCCGTGACCCGGAAGTCCTCGGGGCTCGCCCGTCCATCGCCGGGGCAGCTCGACGCGAACGCGCGGCGCAAGACGTCCACCGGTTTCTGGTGTTGGCCCCGACGCGCACGCGCGGCCGCACGGAACGCCGCCGTGACCTGCGCTGCCGTCTCCGCGCTCGTCTCGCTCGCGCGCGCGCCGGATGCGTCCGGCGACGCCATCGCGACACCAGCCCGCCGCGCCCTTCGAGTGTGCTCTCCCGGGCCGTGCACCCACGACGATTTCCTCGGAACGGCACATAACGGTCGTAAATCCAAGCGTCAGTTTGGTCGACTGTCGGGTATCGGCACTCCCGAGGCGAAAGGCTAACAACGACGCGACTCCGAAGGCTCACTTCCGGACGCGCGAACCTCCCGCGTGCAGGTCGCGGCGACGCATGCGGCGGTCACTCCCTCCCCCGCTCGCCATCTGCGCGCTCGCTGCTCTCGCGTTCTCCGCCGTCGCCGCCATGCGCATCCCCGAAGACGAGAAACGCGTCATCGACACGTGGATCGTTTCCAATGGTCTGGACGAGGTGGGAAACCCGCGAGGCACGATGTACACCGGTGGCACCCCCCTCTTCGACGAAAGCACCGGGCGGAGGGTGGACAGGTACGAGTACATCGTTGGAGCGCACCCCGACCGACCCTGGGCGACCCTGGAGACCCTCGAGGCCGAGCCACCGAGTCCCGACGCGGAACCGCCGAGTTCGGGGGAAGGCGTAGGAGACGACGAAAAAGACCAAGACGAAAAAGACGCTGGAAAAAAAAGGTTTCCGAAGCGCTGGGGACCCGAACCGGCCGCGCAAACGCGGGACTACAGAGAGCTTCCCGACGGATACGGCTTCGGAAGCTCAACGCTGTATCGATGGATCGAGCAGAACATGGCGAAAGACGCGGCGGCGGCGGCGGCGGCGGCGGCGGTGGCGGCGCCCGCGCCCGACGACTTAAGACGCCGATGAGCGCGGAGACTGCGCGAGAGACGTCTTTTCGGCGGCGTACCGTAGCGTATTACGACGTTTGCACGCGTACTTTCTACTGAAACTAGCTCGTTTTAGCTACCAAATCCTGTTTGTTCTGTTTGTTTTTTCTACGTAGCTAGCTACAGTACGCAGTCACGTGCCCCCCCCCTCCCCGTCCCCCACCACGGCCACGAGCACAACCTGTTCTCCGCGAACGAAGATCTGCGCCAAACGCCGCGTGCGCCGGACGAGCTTCGGTCGGCGTCTTTCCTTTTCCCCGGCGTCCCCGGCGACGACGCGCGTCCCGCGCGACGCGCTCGTCTCCGTGACGTCCGCGAGGATGAGGTTGAGGTGCCTGTCGAACGCCTTGAGGTACGCGACCGCCTCGCCTCGAACCCCGGACGCGTGCCTGGTGCGCACGCGCACTTGCCGCCGCTCCTCCATCGCCCGCGCCAGCAGCGAGAGCGGGCCCCCCGCGGCGGCGCTCGCGGCGAGGAGCGCGTCCAGCACCGGGACGCGCGCGCGCGCCGCGTCGCCTTGCGCTCGGAACTTCGCCGCGCGGTCGCGCGCGTTCGCGGCGGCGGCGTCTCGGTCGGCGCGCGGTCGCGTGGGAATCGGATTGGTCTCCTTCGACGACCCGGAACCGGAACCGGAACCGCCTCGCGTCGGCGCGCGCGAGACGGAGACTGGGTCCAGCCGCGCCGGGTCGTTGGCGGGGAGCAACCGGCGAAACCGCCGCGTGTTCTCCAAGGGTCGCACCTTCCGGGGGGGATCCAGTTGTGGCGGTTTCGCCGCCAGCGCTCGCGCGGGGTCGAAGTACCGGGACTTGAAATCCAGTCGAAGCGCCTCGTCCGCGCCTTCGGGAAGCGGAATCAGCGCCAGGGTTTCGTCGAACGCGTCCGTCCGGACGCTCCCCGCGCCATCGCGCGGTCGATCGCCGAAGGGTGCCGAGGAGGACGGGATCGCGTCGTGCGCGCTCGGGAGGAAATCCGAAGCCGCGCGCTCCGCGTCGTCCACGACCTCCTCGAAGTCGAACGCGTACCCTTCGTCGCCGCCGTCCATGGCGCGCGCGCCGAGGGACCGGCCCGCGGCGAGGCGCGTCGGGCGACAGTGAGGCGGGCGAAGCGGTCCACGACGCGTTTCTTCAACCACGACGCGAAAATCGAATGAGCGGCAAATCGGCACCTCGCATCACACGCAGATGCGACGAGTGACGAGAGGGTTTGGCGACGATCGGCTTGGCGACGCACCCTCCCCTTCCGTCCCCACACCACGGGCGCGCGGGGTGGTGCGCGCGTTCCGCGAGAGAAGGTTCGGGTCTCGAACCGACGTGCGCGGAAGCTCGCGCGCGTGTGGCGCGGCGATGCGGGGCGATACCGGCCGCGCGTTGGCGCGCCTCGCCAGACTCAGCCTGGCGAGCGGCGCGCCCGCGTCGGCGCGCGCCCCCCAGGCGTCGTTCCCCGCGGCGCTCGCGCTCGCGCGCGCGTTCTCTCCCGCGGCGCTCGCGGCACCGGAGTCGGCGCGCGCGAGGCGCTCCGCGCGATCGGCGGCGGCGCGCGCGGCGACGAGGGGCCTCGCCGCCGGCGCCGCGGAGACGAGCGCGTCGGGCGGATCGGCGCCTTCGAACATCGGAAGCGCCTCCGACGGATCGACAAACGAAAGTGCGCCGTCGCCCCTGCGCCGCGCGCCGGCGCCGCGAGGAGGCGCCTCCTCGCCTTCCTTCTCGGGGACTCTGACAGACAGCCTGCACCCGCAATTGACGGTGCGCGCGGTGCGCCGCGAGGCCAAGGGCTCGCCCAAGAAGTTCAACGACGTGTGCAGGCTCGTCCGGGGGCTCTCCGTGGACGACGCCGTCGCGCAGTGCGCGTTGTCGCCGAAGAAGTACGCCGACGTCGTGCGCAAGGTGATCTTGAGCGCGGCGGCGAACGCGACCAACAACCACGACTTGGACCGCGAGAAGCTGGTGGTGGCGCAGGCGCTGGTGGGGAAAGGCACGTTCATCAAACGCGTCTCCGTGCACGGCCGCGGGCGCGCCGGCGTGATCACCAAGCCCAGGAGCCACGTCACGATCGCCGTCGCCGAGGCGAGCGGAGAGCGCCCGCGCCGGCGGATGAAGGTGCGCGAGCACGAGGCGCCCTGGAAACGGCGCAGGCGCTCGGCGCTGCGCGGGCTGCGGATCGCGAAAGAGGCGGGACTGGCGTGACGAGCGACGAGCGGCGCGAACATATTAATACGAACGTTGTTGTTGTTTGTGTTGTAACAAAACACGAGACGACGTTCTTTTACACTCCAGTACGCGCGGATACG
>Ga0181561_10004394_pt1 | contig 12174 bp, 4 predicted proteins | sample 011ome_19_FD_133760 | JGI IMG/M metagenome (GOLD analysis project Ga0181561, IMG submission 133760) | Coastal salt marsh microbial communities from the Groves Creek Marsh, Skidaway Island, Georgia - 011510BT metaG (megahit assembly) | ecosystem: Environmental > Aquatic > Marine > Intertidal zone...
ACGCCGGAGGCTCAGAAGCCGCGCGAGGATCCCGCGGCGCGCGCGTCGCGCGTCGCCGCCGAGGCGCGCGCGTCCATCAAGCGCGGCCGGAAGGAGAACGACGCGCTGGGAAAGCTCGCGACGTCCATGGACGTGTGGCCGACGCGGTGGGGCGTGTTCGAGGTTGGGCCGAAGATGAAGAGCCTGAAGGAGTGGCTGGACGACGACCCGCGGAACCCCGCCTTCGCGGACGAGCGCCGGCTCAAGTCCATCTCCGCGCTCCTCATGAAGACCGCCGCGAAGCCGGCCCCTCCCCTTCCTGCGCCTCGTGAAGGCAAAGATGCAGTCAAAGATGAAGGCAAAGATGCAGTCAAAGATGCCGTCAAAGACTCCGGAGGGGATGTCGAGATGGCCACCGAGCCGAATGCCGAGACGGCGGCCGAGACGGCTGACGCGAAGACACGAAAGGGCGCCGACGCGGACGTTTTCGGTTTGCGCCGCGACGGGTACGCGGCGCTGGACGAGGCGGGCGACGCGGTCGTCTCGGCACGCGCGTCCGGGGACGCGCACGCCCGGGCCCGCGCGCGCGACGACGCCGCGACAGCGTTGTGCTCGGTGATCCGATTCGTGCTGAGCGGCTCCACCAAGTTCTGGGCGCAGTCAACGCAGTGGCTGCGCGCGTGCCTGAACCTGTGCGCCGCGCTCCCCGACGCGCTCGGCACGGGCGCCGGCGCGCCGGCACCCGGCGACGCCGCCGGCGACCGGCTGGCGGTTGTGGTGTCCCGCGTGCTCCCCCCCCTGGAGGCGATGCTCCGCGCGTCGGGCGCGACGGCACAGGAGTGGCTCGAGCGCCGCGAGGCTTGGTTCACCGGCCTGCGTGGCGTGGAGGACTTCGACCTGCGCGTCCCGCCGAAGGCGCTCATGTCCGTGGAGGACGCCGAAGCCGCCGTCGCGCTCGCCGCCGCGCAAGCCGCCGAGGCGATCGAGTGGAGCACCACGGACGCGGCGCTGGCAGGCGCCGCGGCGCTCTCGGTGGCGCGGTCGGCGCGCCTGCTGGCCACCCTGTGCAGCGCACTGAGCCCCGACCCCGAGCGTCTGACCAAGGAGCAGTTCCTGGCCGCCACGCCCCCCGCCACGCACGCCGCCACGGTCACCGCGTGCGCGCCCGGTTCGGTGGTGGCGCTCGTGCGCAAGGGCATGAAGCTGACGCGCGAGCGGTACCTCGACACGCGGGTCGGATTCACACCCGAGGGCTGGATTCCGCTCCGCGAGCTTCGACCGGTGGAGCGCGCGGTGGTGCGCGGCGTGGCGTACCGCGCCGCCGTCCCCGCGCCCCCCGAGTGGCAGGGCATGGGCACGCCGCCGTGCGTGTGGGTGCTCCTCGAGCTCCTGGACCCGGCGATGATCATGCCTGGCCGCCGCAAAGCCGGCGAGGCGCCCGCCGGCGGCCCGCGGCTGGTCTCGGCGCCCGTCTTCGCCGGCGGCGAGATCGCCGACTACATCATCGACTGGGAGAAGTACTCCGCGTGCCTGGACCGCCCCTGGGCCAAGGGTGCGCGCATCCAGATGCTCTTCGAGGACCTCACCGCGGGCGCCGACCCCACCGCCTACGGCGCGCTGCCGCCGCCGCCCGAGCCGCCCAAGGAAGCGGCGCCGGAGAAGCCGGGAGCGTCCGCCGCCCCGGCTTCGGACGCGACGGCTTCGGACGCCAAAGCGGCGCCTGAGGGCGACGTGAGCGCGGGCGCGTCTCCGGGCACGCTTCCCACGGGGCCGGGAAGCAAAGAGACGGCGATTTCCGGACCCGAGACGACCGCTGTGACGGCTGTGACGGAAGCGACGGTGACGAAGGATGACGAAACCGAAAACGAAAAAGAGAAACCGAAGGTTGGCATATTGAAAGGCGCCAACGGCGCCGAGTACTGGCTCGGGCGCGTGTCGCGCGTGCGCGGCGGCGACGACCCGTGGGAAAACACGCAGGTGCTCTTCGACAGCGACCCCGACGGCGAGGAGCCCATGTGGGTGTGCCCCTGGGAGATCGAGCTCGCGCCCGCGGCGTACCAAACCTCCGAGGACCGCGCGCACGACCCGTTCGGCAAGCCCGGCGGCGGCGGCGCCGCCGACGCGGAGGACTCGGCGCGCAGCGCCGCGAACCAGGCCAAGTGCGACGCCGGCAAGGCCATCGCCGTGCGGCTGGGGTGGCCGCGCGGTTCGCGGTCGGCGCGCGAGGAGTTCCAGACCTGGCGCGAGGCGGCGATGCCGCACGGCGGGCGGCCCCCGCGCGCGCCCACGTTCTGCCACAGCGAGCTGGACCTGTACAAGGTTCTGACGAATGTGCTGTGCGACGGCGGGTACGAGCTCGTCACGGCGGAGAAGAACTGGAAGAAGATCGCCAAGACGCTGGGCAAGGACCTCACCACGCAGACGAGCGCGTCCTTCGCGCTCCGCACGCACTACCAGCGGTGCCTGCTGGACCTCGAGAACTGGCTCTGGGCGAACGTGGACACGCTCGGGCCGAGGCCGGACAGCTTCGACGACGCGAGCGACGCGAAAGACGCGAAAGACGCGACGGCGCCGGCGCGCGCCGCGCCGCGCGGCGCCGCCGACGACGCGATGGACGCGGATGGCGCGAGTGACGCGGCGGAGGAGGACGGGTATGCGGACTCCGACGACGCGAAGTCGGCGGGTGACGACAAAGAGGCTGGCGGGCCCGCGGAGGAGGAGCCCGAGGAGGAGCCCGAGGAGGAGCCCGAGGGGGACGAGGCGTTTGACCCCGACGCCGAGAGCGACGAGGGCGACGACGCCGAGAGCGACGAGGACTTCGCGCTGGAGACGAAGTGATGCGAGTGATGATGGCGAGACGGAAAAAAATAATCTTAAACCGTGATCGCCCCAACACATTTCGTATGCGTCTTTGGTCTCCAAATTATTCCACGAAATCGCGCTCGCAAGCGACCGACGCTCGATCGAGCTCGAAACCGACCGACGGCGAGCGTCCGAAAGATCAGCGCGACGAATCTCAGCCAGAGAGCGACACGTCGCGCGAAGGCGCACGGTTCGGTTCGTCGCGCGGCGGCCGGACTCCTCCATTGGTGCCCGCGCCGGTGACGGTCTCTGGCACCATGTGCGTGTCCGAACAGAAGCAGAAGAAGCTGTCGGCGCCCCTCGTCGGCCGCCGCGGCGGCATGGGTGCGTGCGGCGTCACCCCTCCCGCCTCGCGACACGCGCGCGCGTCCGCCTGTTCGTGGACGCCACGCGCGGCGCCAACGTTTCAATTTCACCGCTGACGTCCGCGCGCTGACCGTCGCGCTCGGCCCCCCCGCGTGCCTCTTCCCCGACCCCAGGCGACGGCGCCGAGGTGTATCTCGACGATATCAACAAGCCCCGCCAGGAGTATTACTTCAAGCCCCCCGCTTTCGTGCAGCGCTTCCTCGAGCGCAGCCTGCACGACGTGCGCGACATGGAGATCGCGTGGCTGTACTGGAACATCATGACCACGATGTACCCCGCGCTCATCGCGATTTGGACCGTGCTCCCCGCCTCTAACTTGATCGGCGCGGCGTATCTTCTCGGGTTCAACGTGCTGTACATGCAGAGGTTCATCCTCGCCATGCACTACAGCACGCACAAGCGCCTGTTCAAGAAAGAGGCGTTTTTCGGGCTGGCGGATTACGTGAACCGGTTCAACATCGTCATCGTCGCGCCGGTGTTCGGCATCCCCTGCAACACGTACTGGCTGCACCACGTCGTGATGCACCACGTGGACAACAACGAGTGGAACAAGGATTTGAGCGCGACGGAGGCGTACCAGCGCGACAACTTTGCGCACTGGATCGTGTACTGGGTGCGCTTCATGGTGGGATCGTGGGTCGAGCTGCCGTATTACGCGTTCAAGCGCAGACGCTGGGACCTCTTCGCCGGGTGCGCGATTGGCATGGGCGGGAGCATGGGTCTGTACCTGTACCTCCGCACGATCAACCCCATCGCGGCGTTCTGGACCATGGTCATGCCGTTCATCGCCGTCTCCACGGCGATGATGTTCGGGAACTGGTCGCAGCACGCGTTTGTGAAGCCGGAGGATCCGCGGTGCAACTTCGGCTTGGCGTACACCGTGCTGAACCACCCGGACAACCAGCGCTCGTTCAACGACGGGTGGCACACGCTGCACCACGTCAACTCGCAGATCCACTGGTCTGAGTTCCCCGCGAAGTTCGTGGAGCGACTGAGCGAGCACGGAGATAAGGACGCGCTGGTGTTTGATGGGATCGGGTTTTTTGACGTCGGCTTCGCGCTCTTCACGCGCAACCACGGGTTCCTCGCCGACCGGTACGTCAACGTCGGGCAGAAGAAGCGCTCGCGCGACGAGGTGATCCAGCTCCTCAAGGACCGGCTCGCGCCGCTCAGGGGGAGCACCGCGAAGAAGACCACCAAGACGGCGTGAACGGTTCCGCGAAAGTACGTACTATTTTTATCGATCGAACGCGTGTGTCGCGTCTCGGCTACGGGAGTCACCTACTCGTCCCCCACGTCGAGCCATATCTTGAACATCTCGTACGAGTAGTACCCGAGCGCCGCGCTCGGCAGCACCTGCGCGACCGAGGGCAGGCACCCGATGTACAGCCCCTTCAGCCCGTGGTTCTTGGTGATGATCCGCACCGTCGCGGTCATGCGCCGCAGCGCGCGCCGGCCAACCACCTGGCTCATCGTGCCCTGCCCTCCCTGCAGCTGCATGCGCCGCCGGATCACCTCGAACGGGTACGTCGAGAACTCCGCGGCTGCGCCCGCCAACGCGCCGAACAGCATCATGTAGCCCTGCTCCACGCGCACGGGACCCGGGCTCGTCACACCGCCGTTCGCTTTACCGTCGCGTTTGGTATCCCGCGCCGCGCTCTCCGCCGCGCACAGCTCCTCTAACCGCCGCGTCTTGAGGCGGTCGTACACGGTGTAGTACACGGCGCCGTTGGGGGTCATGGCGATGATCGCGGGCAGGAACCCGCGGTAGAACCCGCCGATGCCTTCCTTCTGAAACATGCGCCGCACGCAGTTCCGCAGCCCGCCGTACTTGCGCATGCCGCCCGCCACCAGCAGCCGCGTGCGCACGACGTCCATGGGGAAACAGCTGCACACCGAAGTCACGCCGGCGGCGGCGCCGGCGAACGCGAGGAGCGCCTTGTCTACGTCGTGCGGCCCCCCCGGGGAGAGCGCGACGGCGACGCCCCTGTACGCGTCGAACGCCGCGAAGTTTATGGCTTTGTACGGGCAGACGCGCAGGAGGTTTATGGCGTTTCCCCGCCAGAACCCGCGCGCGCCCTCGGCGGCCATCACCTTGCGAAACGCCGCGCCCACCGGGAGCATCGACCGGTTCAGCTGGTACTCCAGCTTGACCCGCTCCATGGGCGCGAGCAGCGTCCGGACCACCACCGTGCTCAGCACGCCCGCGACGAGGCGAAGCGCGGTCTTCCGGGTCTTGGAGTCCTCCCGCGCGTCCCTCGTCGGTTTCCGATCGCGCGCGGGCGGCGTACCCGCGAGCGTCGCCACGACGCTCGCGTGCGCGCGCGACACGCTCAGGGTGGGCAACGACCTCGGGGATTCCGAACGGCCGACGCCGCGCGCCGTCGCGTCCGACCGCGAGGCCACGCCGGTTTCTCCGGTCTGATCAACCCCGCTCGTCCCGGCCGGTTCCATGGACGTCACGCCGACGCGCCCAACCGGCCTTCGCGCGCCCCACCGCCCGCGCGCGTCCCCGCGCGCGCCCGCCCCCGTCCCGGAAACGTCGGGGCCATCCGAGCCCGGTCCGTTATCCTCGCGACCGGACGACGGGCGCAGCGTGGACCGCAGACCCCGACCGATATGGCCCCACGCGCCCCAGCCGCCCGCAGCGGACGGCGCGCCTTGCGTCGCCACCATCGCGTGCGCTCTTCGTCGCCCAGTGTGCCGCCTCGCCTCCCAGTGCGTCAAAGATAACCTATTGCTGATTGATGATTAGTCGAGTGCAGAACCGCTTCAGAAGATCCTCTTCGCGTTCAGTCGGGGGCTGTCGGCGTCTTCGTGCGCGACGCGAATTCGAGGGGTATGCTCATATGAGCATTTAGTCTCAAGCGTGGAAACTCGGAGCTCGAGCGTATAATTGGCGGGAACCTCGATATGCCAGCTTGGCAGTGGACGCGCACGATTTTCCAAACACAGTCACGTCCCGAAGAAAACTAACACGATGAAGATCTCTTTCGTTCCCGCCACTTCCGCGTTCGTCATGGCCGCGCTCGCGACGGGCGCGCTCGGCCGCGCGGGCGCGTTCCCCGCCCCGGGGAGACCCTCGAGACCGCCCGGCCGCGTCCGCCACGTGACCCGCGCCGGGATTAAGTACTCGCGCGGAGATGTCGAGGTCGACCGGCAGATCGGCGAGGGGTCTTTCGGCATCGTCTACAGCGGCGCCATCGAGGCGCGGAAGACAGGCACGGTAGTGCTGAAGCGCCCGAAACTCACCGTGGAGGGCGCGGCGGAACTGCAGGAAGTCGAGGCGTGGATGAACGACCGCGTCTCGCGGGACGCCAGGGGCGCGTGCGCCGATTTCCTGGGATCGTTCCGCGTCTCCCCCGACGAGTCCTACCTCAACCAGAGCGAGGGCGTCATCGCCAAGGAGGGCCTGTGGCTCGTGTGGCGGTACGAGGGGGACAAGACCCTGGCGCAGTTCATGGCGCAGCCCGATTACCCCGCGGGGATCGCGAAGACGCTGTTCGGCCGTGAGGGCAACCTACGCGGCGACGCCGCCGTCGAGCTCGAGGTGACGCAAGCCACCCTGAAGCAGCTGTTCAAAAACCTGAACACCGTCCATCGCGCCGGGCTCGTGCACCGCGACATCAAGCCACACAACCTGGTGCTGACGCACGGCAAGACCGGCGATGTCGCGTCGGCCGAATCCAAATTCAAGCTGATCGACCTCGGCGCGTGCGCGTGCTTCCGCACGGGCATGAACTTCGCGCCGGACGAGACCATCATGGACCCCAAGTACGCGCCGCCCGAGGAGTTTCTAATTCCGAGCGACGACGCCCCCGACATCCGCAAGCTGTTCGGCCCGGTGGCGCTGGCCGCCGGCTCCGCGGCGTGGCTCAAGCACAAGCCCGACCGCTTCGACATGTACAGCGCCGGCATCGTGATGATGCAGCTCGCGCTGCCCAGCCTGCGCACCAACTCGGGGCTGGTCACGTTCAACAAGTCGCTCAAGCGCTTCGGGTACGACTTGTTCCTCTGGCGGGACGCGAACAAAGGCCAGCTCTCGCGCTCGAAGACGGCCGTACTGGACGCGGGCGACGGCGCGGGCTGGGACCTCGCCCGGCAGCTGCTGCGCCCGCGCGCGTACGACGAGGACGCGGAGGTGGCGGCGGCGGTGGCGCGGAATAAGGCCAGGAAGGGCAAAGCCGGCGACGACGACGACGACGCGGCGACGGAGCTTTTTCAAAAAGGCGAGCGGCCGAGCGCGGAGGAGGCGCTGCGGCACCCGTTCTTCGCCGTGGACCCCGCGGAGGTGGCGGCGATGGTCGCGAAGCAGCAGATGGGCGGCAGGGGGAAGCGCGCGGGCGGGTTCTTCGGGGGGATCTTCGGAAAAGGCGGCGCCGAGGAGGCGGACGCGCGCGTCTCCTCGGCGGCGGACGCGGAGGCGTCTTCGGGGGCGGAAGAGGAGACGGCGCCCGAGAACGTGCTGGCGGACATGCTCGGTTTGGAGAAGCGCATCAGCAAGCAGCAGGACCTGATCATGAAGCAGAGCACCACGATCATGCGTCTGCGCGAGACGGGCGCGCCGTCGGAACAGATCGAGAAGGAACAGAAGACCCTGGAACGCATGAAGATCGGGTTACAAGGTTTGTTGCGCTCGTTTTCCTTCTCGCAGGTGGAGGCGCGGACCACCATGGTCAAAGCCGCGACGGAGATGCAGGAAATCGCGGAGGAGGCTGGTTTGGAGCCCCCGCCGCTGGAGGGCTTCATGCAGAACATCTTCGGCAAGAAAGCCACCTCCGCGGCCGTCGGCGCCGCGGACTCCGTCCTGGACTCCATCCTGGACGTCCTGAAACCGTCCCGGGCGAAGACGACGGCGGAGGCGAGCGGCGCCGAGGCGGCGCCGCCGGCGGCGCCGCCGGCGGCGAGCGGCTCGGGCCTCCCGCCTCCCTCGGACGACCGCGCGAAGGACCCCGCGGAGCTGCGCAAGCGCATGGACGACATCAAGAGCGAGATGGTGGCGGTCGCGGAGCAGATGGCGGAGATGGAGCGCCGGCTGCTGGAGCAGCAGGAGGACCTCGAGCGGCGCCAGGCGCGGCTGGAGCGCGAAACCGGAGCCGGCGCGGCGGAGAAGGGGTACCTCGCCGAGGAAGCCGACCGCCAGGGCAAGGCGCTGACCACCGCCGCCGGGAAGCCTATTCTGCGCGGGGACATACAGAACATCGAGGAGACCAAGCGGGAGATTGAGGAGGCGCTCACGCGCATCGACGGCATGCAGCAGGCGCAAAAGGACCTCATCGAGTGATGGTCCTACTCGTATTATTAATACGTGACGTCGCGTGTTTTTGTTTACGACGAGCGCTCGGAGAGCGAAAGATTGTGAAAGCGACGAGACGACTCCGTTAAAATAACACGACAGACGCGTTCGCGTCGCGTCGCGCCGTCTCCGCGTCGCGGCGCTCCGATCACCGCGAGTACTCGAAGTGCGTCATGGGCCCTTCCTCCAGCGCCTCTCGTGGCAGCACCTCCGCCGCGCGCGCCTTTTGCATCCTGACCATCAGCGCCTCCTGCTCCGCCGCGGTGTACGTCCGTTTCACGCTTCGCTCACTCGCCGCCGCAAAAGAGCGCGGCGCGGCGACGGCGCCCATGGACGCCTCCGCCTTGTGGTGCAGCGACTTCCCGCTCGGTCGGTACTCGTCCCAGGGCCCGTCCAGCGCCGCCTCCAGCTCGCCATCCTCGTGCTCGTCCAGGATCGCGTCCAGCGCCCTGCGCGTCGCCGAGCACAGGAACTTCTTGCCCATCTTCTCCTCCGCGCGCATCGAGTCGCGGATCAGGCGCTTCGCGGCGTAGCGGTGCACCAACCGGTCCGCGCGCGTCACGTTCATCACCAGCTCGCGGTTTTTTTCCGAGATGTCCGCGAAGGCGTACGGCTGGTACGCTTCGTTGCGCTCCTCCTTCCAGGGGAACTTGGAATCGTCGCTGCCGCACTCGCACTGCGGGTGCACAGTGCCCCGGCTGTGGTACTCGATCAAGCACGTCGTCGCCTTCATCGCCTCCGTCACGCCCACCACCTGCATGGAGTCGAGCCGGCGGATCACTTTGTCCAGGTCGGGCTCGGCGGCGTCATTCGCGCCGAGGTAGTGCGCAGACTGGAACCAGACCGCGCGCCCGGGGTCATCGGGCGTGCCCCACCTCTCCGCGCCGGTGCCGATCGCCTTGTCCTTGACCTCGTCCTTGGCGCCGCACGTCAGGTACCGAGCCTGCATGTTGATGGGGTTGAAGCAGTTGAAGTAGCCATCCTCGCGGCGCCAGTCCTCGCCGAAGTGCTTCAGCCACTTGCTCAAGCCGTTCATCCAGCCGAGCTTGGGCGTGTCGCCCTTGTTGCCGCGCGGGAAGCCCCACAGCGGAGACATGGAGGCCGCGCCGTGGGGGTTGGCGAAGCAGTGCGAGAACTGCGACAGCACGTGCTCGCGCGGGTCGCGGAACAGCGCCGCGTTGATCATGCGCTCGCGGTGCACGTACTTGTAACAGCGCTCCTCGCCCGTGATGGGCACGCCGAGCTGGGGGGCGGTGAAGCGCAAGGTAGCCCCGCCCGTCCTCGGGACGTGCATGAAGCTCACCGGGATCTTCTTGTGGCTCGCCAGCTGCAGCACCTGCACGATGTCGCCGCCCCAGGACGACACGAACGACCCGAGCGTGGCCGCCAGGCCGAGCACCGCGAACGCCACCATCAGCAGGAACGAGCGTTTGCTCGGGGCGGACGAAGGGGACGCGCTGCGTCCGTCGGTCGGACGCAGAGGCGCCCTCTCGTCCGAGACGCCGCGCTCAAGGTCCGACATTGGACGTGTGGCGTATCCGTCGACGCCGAGCGACGCGGACGCGAGGTGCGCGCGCCGTGCGTGAGTCGCGCGGCCGCGAGTGACGCCGAGGGGGTTGGGATTCGCAAAAATACTGTTACTAAATCCGCTAAACGTCAATTGACAAGCAATTAGTCATGATTTTATGCAACGATATACTATTTAGTCGGAGTTTCCTGATTATTCACACGTGATATAGCGGTGCTCCAAGTGCCGACACACGAGTGACGTGACTTCGCCTTTGCGTCGTAATACCCTCGTGGCTTCCCGCGACATCAGCGTGAGGCGCGTCGGTGGACGCGCGCGGGTCGATTCGCGGGGCGTCGCCATGGCGGACGACACCGCTCGGGGAGTCGGCGGGCTGAACCTCGACGCCGCGCCGTTCGCCCCGCCGCCCGCTCGCGCGGCGTCCGCCCCGACCCCGAACGCGGAGAGAGGCGTCCCCGCGAGCCGCGAGCCGAGGCGCGGGCCAGGCGGGGGCAGAGGCGCACGGGGCGGCGGCGGCGGTAACGGCGGACGCAACAGCGGTAGACGCAACGCGGGCTCGGGTCGCGGCGGCGCCAGCCCGGCCGGCCCGAGCGCGGGTAAGGGTCCGTCCACCTCCGCGCGCGATGGAGACGCGTCTTCGCCACGTCCCGGATCGACCGACGCCGCGGCGCCGCCGAGCCGCGGCGGCAAGGGCGTGCGCGCGGATTTCCTGTTGAACTTCCGCGCGCCCGCGCGCGAGACCGAGGCGCCGCGCCGGGGTGGTCCGTTCGGCGGTCGGAACGGCGGCGGTCGGAACGGCGGCGGTCGCGGCGGCGGTCGCGGCGCATCCTCTCGCGCGCGGCGCGGGGCGCACTCCAAGGAGCTCTTCCTGCAGGCCAACTTCCGGTTCCTGGTGGCGGACTGGGCGGACCTGGCCGGGAGCAGCCGCGACCCGGACCACATGGTGGACTGGGACGACGTGGTGCTGGTGGAGGCGGGCGCGGCGGAGCCGCTGCGTTGCCCGGTGTGCCTGGACGACCCGATGACGGCGCCGCAGGTCACGCTGTGCGGCCACGCGTTCTGCTTCCCGTGCGTCGCCAGGCACGCCGTGACCAACCGCGCGGAGGGCGAGCCCGCGAAGTGCCCCATGTGCTTCCAGCCCCTGCGGCTGGCCGACCTGAGGGGCGTGCGGCGACGCCCGATCGCGCCCGTGGTCGCGCGCGCCGAGGACGAGGACGCGAACGCGAACGAAACGGCGTCTCCTTCGAAAACGGAGACGCCGTCTCCGTCTCCGTCTCCGGCGCGCATGTCTCTGGTGTCGCGCCGCCGCGACAGCGCCGTCCCGGTTGCCGCCGCGACGACGCGCGCGGTCGCGGCGGCGAAGGCGGCGCGACACCGGGCGGCCGCGCATCTCGCGGGGGGCGACGACCGCGCCGCCGTGACGAACGACGAGCGCGCGGCGGCTTGGCCGCGCTCGGACTTCGCCGCGGACGGCGGCGCGTGCGACGCCTTCGCCAAGTACACGCTCACGTCCGAGGAGCGCGCGCTCGGCGAGGAGGAGATGTCCGTGCTGGAGGCGAAGGTGCACGCGATGGCCGCAGAGGGAGGCGCGGACGCCGAGCAGGAGCTTCCGTACGTGCTGCTGGCGTGCGACGCGATGCAGACCAGGATGACGGCGTGGGCGGAGAGGCGCGCCAAGAAACGAGGCGTCGAGCCGCCGCCGCCGAGCGTCTCCGGCCCGGCGCGCCGCGACGCCATGGCGGCGGCGGCGCGCGCCGTCGCGCGGCGCGCCGCCGAGGCAAAAGCCGCGGACGCGGCGTTCCCCGGCCTGCCCCCGCGCGCCGCGCGCGCCGCGTCGCGCGCGGCGTTCCTGGGGGGCGCGGCCGTGCGGGCGGCGCGCGCGTTCACAGACGACGAGGCTTCCGAGGACGAAGCGTCGGACGAGACGGAGGCGATCGAGACGAGCGCGGGGGGAGGCGGAGCGCGGGACGCCGGAGAAGACGCCGAGCCTGCGACGACGTCCGCGACGATATCCGGAGACGCGGAGGACTCTCGGACGGACTCTCGGACGGACTCTCGGACCGGAAACCTCTCCGAGCCCTCCCGCGGCGAGCGTTCGTCAAACCGCGCGAACGCGAACGCGAACGCGAACGCGAACGCGAAC
>Ga0181561_10004399_pt1 | contig 12166 bp, 6 predicted proteins | sample 011ome_19_FD_133760 | JGI IMG/M metagenome (GOLD analysis project Ga0181561, IMG submission 133760) | Coastal salt marsh microbial communities from the Groves Creek Marsh, Skidaway Island, Georgia - 011510BT metaG (megahit assembly) | ecosystem: Environmental > Aquatic > Marine > Intertidal zone...
GGATGTGTTGGAGGTGGAGAGACGGGTTGGGAACGCATCCCTTTTTTCGCGAAAAGGACCGCCGAGGAGATCGTCGATCGTCGATTTCACTCGCGCGTGTTTCGACGGACGGCGGTCGCGCGGCGACCTTTCATTCTGGGATTCTTCACGAATCAAATCAACCATATCTTTTAATTCAAGGTTTTTCGGTTTTATCCCGTTAGGACACGCGCCACGACGCTTTGAAGCGTTTCCAAATCTCGTTGGGAAGCCCGTCCCGGGGGCGCACTCTTCACGTCGCCGACGAGCCGACGTATCCCCCGAGGTGAGCACTCTCTCGGTCACGCCGCAATACGTCTTTCCCGCGCTCTCGCGCGCGTTTCTGCGCGCCGCGACTGCGCGCTCGGGGCGAAATGCGGAACGCCTTCGCGTCGAAAATGAGCGCGATGTTCTTTTTGGTTTTCGCGCGTCGGCAAGGAAAAAACCGCGCGAAATGCGTCCGGGTGGGCGCGTCTGGGAAGCGCTTCGAGCGCTGGAACGGCGCCCGCGCGCGGCGGCAGACCCTGTCACGTGCCTTGAACCGTCCGCGCGCGTTTCGCGGCGTCCCGATGACCCCTCGTCGCCTCCGCCGCCGTTCCTCATTCTCACGGACGTTTCTCTCCCGCCTTTCTTCATTTTTCGCGAAGTTCGCGCGCAGGCCTCAGGTGCTGCTAGCAGTCTCGACATGGGTGGAAAGGTGCGCGCGGACCTCCCCCCCGCGACGCCGCGCGCGGTCGCGCGCGGCCCGAGGGGCCTCTCCGTCGTCTCCCCACCCCCCGGGGACGCGCGCGCGTCCCCTCACCCGCCGCCCCCTCGGCTTGTCGAACCACGAGACGCGCAATCGGCCCGTTGGGCGAAATGCACCAATCACGAACCCTGAAACGCGTCCATCTTTCGTTTCGTCACTTTCCCCGGTGTCTGACACATCATCATCGCTCGCTCGTCTGACACGTCGTCGCCGTCTTCCGCGTCGACACGACAGAGAGATGCCGAACGCGCGTCTCTGCCCAAACCTCCGAAACGTGCGCGCACGGCGTACCTCGTGTTTTGCGACAAGCACCGCCTCGACATCATGCGCGCCGTGCACCCCGACCCGGCGGCCAAGTTCACGCGCGAGGAGATGCAGAGCGTCACGACGCGCCTGGCCGAGCTCTGGAAGTCGATTGCGCCCGCGGAGCTGGCGGACTGCAAGGCGACGGCAGACCGGCTGAAGGATGAGTACGACGCCGCGAAAGCCGCGCTCCCTCCCGGCGCGTTGAAACGCAGCAAGGGCAAAAAGAAACACCAGCTCATCCTGGTGGAGGGCAAGGGGGAGAAGCCCAAGCGCGCGCGCACGGCGTACCTGATTTTTTGCGACCGGTACCGCAACCAGATCATGAAGGACGTGCACCCCGATCCCACCTCCAAGTTCACGCGCGAGGAGATGCAGACGGTGACCACGCGGCTGGCGGAGATGTGGAAGAACGTGGACCCGCGCGAGTTGGAGCAGTGCCGCCTGGAGGCGGAGATGTGCAAGGACGAGTACAAGAAGCTCAAGGAAGCGTACGTCCCGCCTGTGTACGCGGCGAAGGGGAAGAACGGCAAGAAGTCGGCGGCGAACGGCGGCAAGCCGAAGCGGCCGCGGACCGCCTACCTGCTCTTCGCCGAGGACTGCCGCGCGCGCCTCAAGAAGACCTCGCCCGACCTCTCCTTCACGGACGTGTCGCGCGTCGTGTCGTCGCAGTGGAAGGAGCTGCCGGACGGCAAGAAGAACGCGTACATCCGCACCGCGGAGAAGGAGCAGGAGAAGCACCGCGTCGCCAAGGCCAACTGGGAAGCGAAGCACCTCGTGGCCGACGGCCTCCCCGGCCTCGCCCCCGCGTGAACGCTGCCGGAAGCGTGACCTTTGTCGAACGACGCTGTACCATAAGGAGCGACGTGCGCGCGAACGCCGATCGCGCGAGCGCGGAGCGCGCGAGCTTCGAAGATTGAGATTACGCCGCCGGGCGTCCCAGCGACCGCGCTGTACATTTCGCGGGACGCCAACCGGGCGAGCGATGAGAGCGAAGTCGCTTGAATTGAAATACCGGAATTCTGACTGTCGCGACGAAAAATACGACGCTCCGTCTACTTCCGTCTACTTCCCCTCCAGCAGTCGCATCGCGCGCTCCTCCATGGACTCGACGGTCTCCGATTTCAGCGCCATTCCAGCCACGGACACGTCCGTCTTGGCGCGCTTCTGGGGACGGTCGGACGAATCCGAGTCCGAGTCCGAATCGTCCGAGTCCGAATCGTCCGAGTCCGAATCGTCGTCCGACCCTCCGCGATCGCGCCCCGATCGTTCGGAGTCCGAGGACGCGTCGTCGTCGTCCGACGCTTCGCCCAACACGGCGACGCCCGTGCCGTCGTCGTCATCGCCCGCTAGCTTCCGTTCCTTCGCCTTATTCTTATCGCGCATGTCCCGCAGCCTCTGCTTCTCCCTGGCGCGGTCCGCGACGTCCGCCTCGAGCCTCTGCTTCCTGACCCGGTCGTAGTGCGCCCGGGCCGCGGCGGCGAGCGCCTCGCCGCCTTCGGGAACCGGGCCCGCGTTCGCGTCGCCGAGCGCCTCGAGGGGCGCCATGGCCTCGCCGTCCTCGCCGAACACGACGCGGTCGTTCCCGCCGTGGCCGCCGGCCTTGATGCGGAGTTTGCCCTTCTTCGCGCGCGCGCGCAACGCGGCGCCCGGGTCCGCGGGGCCTTCGGCGAGCGCCGCGCGCGCCGCGACGGACAAGTCGGCGTGCGCGGTTTCTAAATCCTCGTCGCTCGCGCCGTCCATCCCGTGGTCCGCGCGTTTCACGGTCATCAAGTCGTCGTCCTCGTCCGCGCCGTCCACCTGGATGCCGAAATGGCCGCCGCCTGCGCGCTTGACCACGCCCCGGTCGCGGATCTCGTCCGCGCCGGACTCGGACTCGGACTCGGACGACGACGCCGGGCCGCTCGCGTCGTCCTCGTCCTCGTCGGCGTTTGTTTCATTCGCGCCGCGCTCGTCCTCGTCGTCGTCCTCGCCGCTGTCGTCCGGGCCCGCTTTCGAAACCCTCTGCGACTTCAGGAACCGAAGCCTCGGCGGGTTGGGGAGCCCCACGGAGTTGGCGAACGCCTCGACGTCCAGCGCGTCCACGTCGAACACGTCTTTGTTTGGCTGGAGGTACACGCTTCTCAGGTACGAAACCACCGCCCTCTGCGCGAGGTATTTCAGCTCCGAGTCCTTCCCGAGCAGACCCTGGATGCTGGAGGTGATGGACACGTTCTTCGCCTGGTTCAGACGCATGGTCTTCAGCGGGACCTTCGCGGCAGCGAGCTCCTCGGCGAACTTAGCCTCGGACGGCGTCAGAAGCAGCAGACCCTTCCCCTCGGCGGTGTAGCGCGCCGTGCGCCCGACGCGGTGGATGTAGCAGGGCACGTCCTCGGGGCAGTCCGCCTGGACGACCCAGTCGACGGCGGGGAAGTCGAGACCGCGCGCGGCGACGTCCGTGGCGAACAGACACACGTGGTTGGCGCGCGCGAAGCTCTCGAAGGTCTTCATGCGCGCCTGTTGCTTCATGCGGCCGTGCAGCATCGCCACCGGCACGCCCGGGCGCATGCGGCGGAAGGTCTCGTGCACGAACCTGACTTGCTTGCAGCTGGACAGGAACACCAACGTCTTACTCGTGAGGTGGCTCTTGATGAACGCCCACAGCGTTTCGATCTTCTTATCCAGCTCGCACGTCGCGACGAGCTGCGTGAGTTTCGGCGGGGTCGCGCTCGCGGACTCAGCGTGCACGGCGAGGTACTCCGGGCTCCGCAGCGAGAGCCGCGCCAGGTCCTTCACTGACTTGGTCTGCGTCGCGCTGAAACACAGCGTCTGGCGCTTCTTCGGCAGGTTCTCCAGGATGGCTTTGAGCGTGGCGGCGAAGCCGAGATCTAAAATGCGGTCGGCTTCGTCCAGCACAAGCACTTTCAGCGTCACGCAGTCGAACAGCGGCGTCTCGTCCATGTGCTGCAACAGTCTGCCGGGCGTTGCCACCAGCAGATTCATCTTGTTCACCGTGTCCTTCTCCTCCTTGACATTCTTGCCGCCGATGAGCAAGCCGGCACTGAGCGTGTGGTACGACCCGGCGTCAACCAGCTGCTTGAAGATCTGCATCGCCAGCTCGCGGGTCGGCGCGATGACGAGCCCGCCGAGGCCGTCTTGCCTTCCCCACTTTTGCCGGAACAAAATCTCGAGCAGCGGGATGACAAACGCCAAGGTTTTCCCCGAGCCCGTCTTCGCCGCGCCGAGCACGTCCCGACCGCACAGCGCGTGCGGAATGGTGGCTCTCTGAATCGCGGTCAGCTCCTTGAACCTCGCCGCGGCTAAGCCTCGCTGCGTCGGCGTTGAAAGAGGCATATCCTTAAATTTACGCACGCCGATCAGGGACACGTTCGCGTTGCCCCGTTCGCTGTTTTTCCGAGGCGCGACGCTCAGCGGATTGACGCCCGGGTCTGGTTTCGTGGCCTATTCGCGTCGGGGGGAGACGGTTGGGAACGACGAAGATACGGACGTTGTCAGTGATATGAAACGAACGCGACGGGTTCGGTCACACCCGGTCGATATCGCTCGCGTCTCGACGATGGTGTCGTGACGTCCCGGAAAAAGTGGCGGCGGTTCCGTCGGCGGCGCTTCGTCGCCGCACCTCGATGGCAGCCTCGAGCGCCTCGATCTCCCGATCGACCATCTTCACGCGTCCGTTGCCACCCTTGTCATCGGATCGGCGGCCTCGCCCTCGGCCGCCTTTGCCGCCATCGCGACCCATGACGTGTAAACCGCGCGTCACCTCGAGTGGCGCGCCGCGCCGACAAATGCGTCGAAACGCGACTTTTAGGCCGAGTTCGATTCGCTTCACGCCCGGAATCTCGGAAAAGGCACTCGAGGGCGCGCGTAACAACACTTCGACCCGTCGCGCGCGCTTCGCGATGGGGGGGCTCCCCGACGCGTCCCGCGTCGGCGGCACTTGGTTCCCCGACGTCGACCCCGAGGAGTGGGCGCTTCCGGACGGCCTCGCGTCGCACGTCATCACTCCTGCGCTGGTGATCGACCTGAAGAAAGTGCGCCGGAACGTCGCGGCGGTGAAACGCGCGCTGGGCGGCGATTTGAACCGGTGGCGCCCGCACCTTAAGACCACGAAGATGTCCGTGGTGTGGCTGGAGCTCGTGCGCGCGGGCGTCAAGAACTTCAAGGTGGCCACCACGAAGGAGGCTGCGGTGCTCGCGGTGACGCTGGAGACGTACCTCGACCGCGACGACTCGAAGAGAAAAACAGAAACCTCCTTCGCCGAGAAGGCATCCTTCGCGGAGACGAAAAACGCAAAGGACCAGCTCCGGCGGCGTTTGATGAAGGAGAAGACGGCGTTCGACGTGCTCGTCGCGTACCCGCTCTGCGGGCCGGCGCGCGACAGGCTCTCGTGCATCGCCAAGGCGTTTCCGTGGATCCGCTGGTCCTGCCTCGTCGAAGCCGAAGAGGCGTTTTCGACAGACGAAGAGGCGGGTCTGGAAAAAACAAACGTCGCCTCCGTCGAGAGAGAGAAGAGACGAAAAACCGACGACAAAAAAAGCGCTCGCCGGCGTCGGTTCGAGGATGATAACGTGGGGTACTTCGTGGACGTGAACCCCGGGATGCACCGCACGGGCGCGGAGGCGCGGAGGCGCGGCGGCGCGGCGAAAAGAGCGGAGGACGCCGCCTTCGACGCGAGGATATGGCGCGCCTGCGTGAACGACCCCGCGAACGAAACGGCGTACCTCGGATTCCGCGGCGTGCATTTCTACGAAGGACACCTCTCCGCGTGCGTCGCGCGCGCCGGCGCGACGCTCGTCGAGACGGAAATTGCGCGCTCGCGCCGCGCCGACGCGTGCGCGGCGCTATACGAAGACGTGCTCGCGCCGCTGTTGACGTATCTGCGCGGGAAAGGCGCCCCCCCGATTGAGCTCGTCACGAGCGGCACGCCCGGGTTCACGCACGCGCTGGAGTTTGACGTCCGCGACGCGCTCGTGCACGGCATGGAGCCGGGCGAGACCCCCGAGACCGTGCGTGCCTGGGTCCTGAGCCACCGCGTCTCGCCCGGCACGGTGGTGTTCCACGATTGGCGCGGCGAGCGCCAGAACCCGGGGCTCGAGCTCACGCCGGCGGCGGTGCTGATGGCGCGGGTGGTGTCGTTGCCGGCCCGAGGACGCGCCACGCTGGACTGCGGCTCCAAGGCCATCGCCGCGGAGGCGGGCGATCCCGCGGGGTACGTGCTGGGGCACCCGACGTGGCGCGCGCTCGCCTGCTCGGAGGAGCACATGCCGCTCGTGATGGACGGGCTCGCGTACGCGCTCCCCGAATCGCGCGACGCGCGGACCGACGGCGAGCGCCCGAGCGGCTCGATGGTCGCCGGGGAGGTTTCCGGGATCGACGCGGGGAGCGCGTACGTGGGTCCAGAGGCGTACGTGGGTCCAGAGGCGTCCACGCGGAGGCGGCCCTGGGACGTCGCGCTCGCCAAGCGCTTCCAGATGCGCCCCGAGGACGCTATCCCCGGGAAGATATCCCCGGGGATGGACGCGGACGGCCGCCCGCGAGACCGGCTCGGGAAGCGCGCGGGGACGTCCCGGGAGGGACTCGCGGATACGAACGCGTCCCGAAATGGGACCCGAAACGACGAGGCATCGATCCGAAGGAATCAGGACGAGGATGCGAAGGAACCCGAAGGAAGGCATTCCGGGAGGGACGATGTCCCGAAGCGCGGGGATGTGGTGTTCGTCGTCCCCGAGCACGTCTGTCCGACGGTGAACCTCGCGGAACACGCCGTCGTGCTGGACGGAGGCGAGCTCGTGGGGGTGATGGACGTGGAGGCGCGCGGGCACGAGCTCGTCCCCTCGGACCTGCCCCCCGCGGCAACCATACGAGCGCTCAGGAAAGCCGCGGAGGGGAGCGAGTGATGCGGGGAGAGGTGGAGCGAGAGAGTCGTCGAGTTCTTGAACGCGTCCGACGTTAGATACGTCTCCGTTTCTTTTTTACTTTCACATTTATGGGATAAAAGCGTTCTTTTCTCGCCCGGAGTGATCACGCGCACTCACCGCCCGCGAAACGGCTCGGTCGTGATTTCGCGGGACCGGCCGAACCCTTCAGCCCGTCCCTGGGTCAGCACACCAGGGCGCGCGAGGCGGGCGACACGCGACGCGCGCGGTGTCCCCGACGCGTGTGTGGGGGTAGGGGGGAATCGCGGCTGGTTTGGGCTTAGTTAGCGGTGAGGGGTTCCGTCCAGACCTCGGCGCTCTCGGGAAATCGCACATCGTGCCGTTTACGTCGCCGATGGAGCAGGCGGACGTCGAGTCGGCGTTCGCGAGCCCGCCCGGTTCCGTCGATGGGCATCCTCCTACCTCGCCGCCGCGTGGCGTCGACGAAGGCTCGCCCGCTGCCCTCGCCGACCCGCCCTCCCCCGTGGTCGTCCTCGACGCCAAGCACGTCGTGGCGGATGGCGACACGCTGGGTCTGATCGGCGAGATGTACCAGACCCCGGTGCGCGTGATTCAGCGCCTGAACGACCTGCACCCCGACTCGATCATCTACCCGGGAGAGACGCTCCGGGTCCCGACGCAGCTCCGGGCCGAGACGCACGTGGTGGTGCCCGGCGAGACGCTCGTCGTCATCGCGAAGCGGTTCGACGCGCCCGTGGACCACGTGAAGGCGCTCAACGGGCTGTCCGGCGACGCGGTGATTCACCCCGGGAAAAAGTTGAGAGTGCTGCGAGGCGCGAACGCCGCCATCGCGCACCGCGAACGCGAGCGACGAGACGAGAACGAACATCGAACGGAGATGGACGAGCGAGTAGTAGATCACGCGGGAGAAGACGCGGTCGCGGCGATGCCGACGGCATCGATCCCGACGCCGACGCCGGGACTCGAACGCGACGCCGAACACCGCGACGAACGCCGCGACGAACGCGAAGAGACGTTCGTCGTTCGACACCGGAGGCGGCCGTTGTCGGCGGTCGCCTCGATCCCCGCGCGCGTCCTGAACGCCACCGTGGACGCGACCCTGCGCGTCGCCTCCGAACTCACCCGTCCGCTGGGCTGGCGGCCCATCCGCCTCCCCTCGAGCGCGGCGAACTCGGCGGCGCGCGCGGTTTCGCGGAGCGCCCGCGAGACGCCCGCGCGGCGCGTCTCGGCGAGGCCCGGCGAGAGCCTCGCTTCGCTCGCCGCGCGGCACGGCTTGCGCATCCGCGAGCTGCAGCGCGCGAACGGCATCACGAGCGACGCGCTGGACGTCGGCCAAGCGCTGCGCGTGCGGCGGCTGAGTGCGCCCGAGCGCGCGCCGCGGCTGCGCCGACGCACGCGCAGACACCTCTTCCAGCGCGACGCGCTGACCGACGCGACGACAAACGCCGACGGCGCGTGGCGGCGGTGGCGGTGGCGCTACGAGCCGCGCGGGGGGGACGCGCGCGAGTTTTTTTCGCGGCGCGTCGGCGTCGGGCGGAGCGACGCGTTGAACGGCGACGCGCGGACTGACTTCCATACGGATCGCGCCGACGCGCGGAACGCGGCGATGCGGTCTGTTTCGTTTGACGAGAAGGACGAGAAGGCTTTGGCGTGGGAGGATCGGCGGCCGCGGCGGGGCGGCGAACGACGATGGCACCCGCGCTTCGCGGCGCCTCTGCGCGCGCGGCACGACGCGTTTGTCACGAGCGGGTTCGGGTGGCGCTGGGGAAGGCTGCACGCGGGCGTGGACCTGGCCGCGAACGAGGGCACGCCCGTGCGCGCGTCCGCGCGCGGTGTGGTGGTCGAGCGCGTCTTCGACGCGGGCGGGTACGGCTGGCTGCTGCGCGTCGCGCACGGCGAAGGCTGGGAGACGCGGTACGCGCACTGCCGCGCCGTCGACGACCTCGGCGTCGGGGCGCGGGTTCGGCGGGGCCAGAAGGTTGCCGAGGTGGGCAACACGGGGAGGTCGTTCGGCCCGCACCTACACTTCGAGGTGCGGCGGAACGGCGTGCCCGTCGACCCGCTGACGTGCACCGACGCGTGAGGTCGTGCCGTTCAGCGTGTGTTGAAGACACGAAGGTCGGTACCCGTACCCCGGTACGCGTAGGAAGGATTCAATCAAACGACTCTCATCTCGGCAGCTCGTGCGCTTTGTTCGGGATCGCGAGCGGGTCGTCTTCTCCCACCGTGACCTCGTGCGGCACGCCTCTGTACGTGTACCTGACCCGCAGGTACGCCTTCTCGTCAGGACACGGGTCGCAGAACCCTAGTAGGCTGGGCTTGTGCGCGCCCGCGTGCACGTCGAGGTGCGAGTCGAACACCATGAACTGCGCGGCGACGGTCACGTCCAGCCACGGCGCGGGAGCCGGTTTCGTCGCGCCGTCCCCGTCCCCGTTCCCGTCCCCGTCCCCGTCCCCGCTCGTCCCCGTCGTTCCCGCGCCGCGAGCGTCGTCCGTGCCCTCCGCGGTCTCCGTTTCCTCGCGAAACCCCTCCACGATCGGCTCGCCGGCTTTTGGCCGCGTACGTCTCGGGAAGTGACCGAACACCGCGCGCTCGACGACGAGCCCGTTTTTCTCGCGTTCCTTCGCGACGCGCGCGGCGGCTTGCGCCTTGAGGAGCTCCTGCGCCGCGCGCGCCTCCGCCTTGTCCGCCGCCACCTGCGCGGCGTGCTTCGAGCGCAGCACCGCCTGCTCCTCGACGCGCAGCTTCAACGCGTACGGCTTGACGACGTACCGCTTCAAGATGCCGACCGCAGCGAAGGGGATGGCGAGCGACGCGCTCGCGTTTGCGACGGTGGCTCTCGGCGCGAGAAGAATCGGAAACTGGAACCTCTGCCCCGAGTGGTTGAACCGCAGCTTGAGATGCACCCCCCTTATTCCGACGCTCACGGACAGCCCGAGAGACGTCTCTCGATTCATCTTGCGCGTGCAACCGACGTCGAAGTCGATCGCGGTCGTGCCCAGCCGGACGCCGAGCCGGAACGTCGACTTCTTGGACAACCGCCGCGCGATGAACCCGGCGACGCCGGAGGACGCCGGCCCCACCGAGACGTCCGCTTTCCAGCTGGTTTTGCCCTTCGCGCGCTGCGCGCCGGTGCTCACGCCCCCGACCGGTCCCACGTTCCACGTCAAGTGACCTTTGCTGTGCTCGGAGAGCTGCCGCTGGACGCCCACCTCCAGCCCCAAGCCGCCCTGCGCGGCGGCGTACGAGTACGCAAGCGTGCCCGCCGCGTGCGCGCTGAGCTGGCGCTGCACGTGGAACGTCGCCGCGCTCTGCATGGAGCCCATGACCAGCGCGCACTCCCAGCTGGTGTGCTCGCTGGCGGTTTTCCGTAGCCCCAATATGAGCCCCCCGGCGCCCGCGCCGCGGCTCATCTGGCCCTGCGCCCCGACGTACGCCGTCGCGTCGTCGGACCACGTGGGCACGTCGAACACCGAGTTGAAGTCGACGCCGTTCAGGTCCAGAAACGGCGAGCCGCCGGTCGGGAGTCCTCGTCTCGCAGCGATGAGCGCGCGTCGGTGGCGCACGCGCTCGTCGAACAGGTGCGCGGCGGAAAAGCTGAACCCGTAGGACCCGCGGAAGTTGAGCTTGGCCTCCATCTGCGCCCTTCGCTCTTTCGCGCGCGCGCGCTCAAACTCTTCCGAGATCTCGCGCAAAGATTTGTGTCGCCGCCCAACCTCGAGGCCGGCGTTCAAGCCCGCCATGCCGTACACGTCGTACACGCGCCTCCTTTCCTTGTCGCTCAGGATCTCGTACGCCTCGTTCAACGTGTTGAACGACCGCGAGGCCGCCTCGCGCAGGACGGAGGAGGAGTGCTTATCGGGGTGCGCGACCTGCGCCAGCGCGCGGTACGCCTTCTTGATGTCATCTTCGGTCGCGTCGCGAGAGACTACGGCGGATGGTGATTGTTTTTTTTCGGCGGAGGGGGGAGGCGGGAAGGAGCGAGCGGGAGGCACGGGTCAGCGGTTCGCGAGACCGCGAGGGGAGAGGAAATCGAGCGCGTCAAGATATCGCGTCGGTAGACCCGTGACGCGTCGAGGCGTCCCGGCGAGAACACGTGTCACTCTTCGGCCTCTTCGCGAGGCCGACTCGCCGTTCGTGAAAAGCACACATGCCGGCCGTTGCCCGATGACCGCGGCGGTCTCGGCGAAACGCACCTCCGAGGTTCGCGTACAGATCGCGCTTATCCGCGGGTTCATCTGGTTCCTCGGGAGGGTCCTCGAACCCGTCCATGTCGACCACCGTCCGCGCCGCGCCCTCGTCCAGTGTCGTCCCAAGCCCTCAGGCTTCTGATGAAGTTACTTCCAAGAAAATTTTCGGCTGGAGCCTGGAGGTGGAGCCATCGTCAAGCAGTGAAGGTTTCCGCGCGTCCTTCATGGGTGGCCGCTCCACTCCCGAGCGCGCCAGACGCGGTGCGCCCCGACGCGCGAGATGGTTCTCGCCAAGGGAAAGCTCCCGGATGATGCGCGGGACCCCGACGCGGTGGTTAAGTTCCAGCGACCGGTGCGTGCAGCCTCCACGGACCCTTCCCGATCCCGAACGTCGAGCTTTTTCGACGAGAGGTTTTCCTTTTCGTCCATCCCCGACGCGCGCGCGACCGTTCCCCACGCATCTCTGGACGTGTCTCGATTCTCAACCATCACGTCCCCGCCATCGCATCGCCACTCCAGAAACTGGCGTACGAAGACATCCCCCCCGACCTGTGGAGCGTGGGGGCGCTGTTCAGCAGCTTCGTGGGGATGACGTTCAAGTGGAAGGGGCTCACGTGGGTGGGTTTCGTGTTTGCCGTCGCCGCGCTGTGTAACAAACGCGCGCACGACGCGGACACGAAGCAAATCATCACCGGGTCCGTGTTCGCGTTCTCCGCGCTGCTCATCAGCGCCATGCACTCGTGGCAGGGCGCGAAAGCCAGGGCGCTCATCACCAGCGACGAACTCTAGCGAGCTATAGGAGACGCGCAAACGCGAAAGGAACACGAGCTCTCATACATTACACATTACGTAACTACGCGGATACTTCCTACGCGGCGCGCGCGTAGTACGCGTACGCTTTCTCGCGCGCTTTCGTCACGATCCGTACGTCTCGAGCAACCCCCTGGCGAGCCTGATGAAGTGCTCCCTGGTGATGAGCCGCGTCGGGTTTTCGGCAACCTCGGGAGGGA
>Ga0181561_10004405_pt1 | contig 12156 bp, 6 predicted proteins | sample 011ome_19_FD_133760 | JGI IMG/M metagenome (GOLD analysis project Ga0181561, IMG submission 133760) | Coastal salt marsh microbial communities from the Groves Creek Marsh, Skidaway Island, Georgia - 011510BT metaG (megahit assembly) | ecosystem: Environmental > Aquatic > Marine > Intertidal zone...
AGCTGGTCGCCAGCCTCGGCCATGACGTTCCCGGATATCGGGTCCCACAGCTCCGGGATGCGCAGCTCGACGAGGTTCCCGAGCGAACCCTGCGCGATGGCCTCGTCCGTCGCGATCGCCGCGGTGTTCACCGCGTCGAAGAGGTTGTCCGGGAGCTCGTCGTCGTCGAATTCCAGCGTGCCGTCGTCGTTCATCACGCCCTTGATCTCGATCGTCGAGGGCGGCGACGCGTCGTCGTCCGCGCCGACGGCGATCTTCTCAAACTTCGCGCGCGCGGCGACGGATCGACGCGCCGCCCGCGAGGACGCGGGCGCGGCGCGCGAGGACGCGGGCGCGGCGCGGCGCGGCGCCGTCGCCGCGGCCGTCGTCGTCGCGACCGTCGTCGTCGCGAAAGATGACATCGTGGGAAGGTGGGGCGGTGCGCTGCGCGCGCTCGCTTATCCACCGCGAGGGAGATCGGCTGGCCGCGGAAATCGACTGTCAGGTGCGTTCACCCATCGCTCGGTTTCAACACTTGATCGTGTCCCCTTTCAACTGACCGATGAACATTTTTTAACGCGCCTGCAGCGCGATCAGATCGCGAGCGCGCGCAAAACGCGCGAGCTGTCGATGACGTCGTCGATCACAGAACGCCCTGCGCCGGCATGTCGCGGTGGTACACGCTCAACTCGCAGACCGGGATCTACTCCGGCCCTCTCATCGACGCCCTTCGCCTCGGCCTCGCGGGCGTCGGCCTCTCGACCGTCGCGTGGGCGTTCACGACCCCGAGCCCGCCTCCGTCCGAACCGTCGTCGTCAGATCTTCCGTCCGACGCGCGCTCGACCGCTTCCGCCGCGCGCGAACCGAACGCGCGCGCGGTCTCGACCTGGATGCGACGCGCGTCCGAGGAGGGCAAGGACGGGACGAGCGTCGCGACCGCGCTCGAGAACGTCGGGCCGTGGGCGAAGGACCAGCGCGCCGGCGACAACGCGGTACCCGCGCGCGCGCCGTCGTCGTCGTCGTCGCGTCATCATCATTAGCGCGTCGTCGCGATGCGCGACGACGACGACGGCGACGACGGCGACGACGGCGACGACGGAGGACGCGCGCCGCCTCTGGTGTGCGCGGTGACGTCCCCGGGCGGCTTCGGATGCGGCGTCGCGTGCACGCTCCGCGGCGCGCCCTGCGTGCTCGTGCCGCACCACGTCCTCGGCGACGCGTCCGACCTGGACCTGGCGTCGCGCGCGCGAGAGGCGCGCGCGACGACGCGATTCGCCGCCGCCGACGCCGCCGGAAACGGCGGCGGCGGCGTCGTCGCGCGCGAGGTTCGCCTTCGCCCGGAGATCTTCCTCGCGTCGTCGCCGCCGCCGCCGCGCGGACGCGCGCCGGAGGCGACGAGGCTCGATTACGTCCTCGTCGCGTGCGCCGCGCCGGCGGGCGCGCCGCCGCGTCTGCTGCGCGCGTTGGAGGAATCCGCCGACGTCGACGCGGACGCGTTGGTCGGCGCCGGCGTCGTCCTAACCGCCGCCCCGAAGCGCTGGCTGACTTCGGACGACGCGTCGGACGGCGAAGCGTCCGGGGGCCCTGAAGTCGTCCGCGGCGTCGTGTCGAGCGTCGAGGCGGCGACGGCGCGGTACGACGCGCGCACCGCGCGCGGCGCGAGCGGCGCGGCAGTGACGGCGGATGGGCGCGGCGGCGGCGCGCTCGTCGCGATGCACCGCGCCGGGTCTCGAGACGTCGGCGAGGGCGAGGGCGAGGGCGTCTTGATACGAGAGATTTTGCGCGACATCGCGGAGACGACGGCGGCGAACGGGATCGCGAGAGAAGCCGCGGGCGGGAACGCGGCGCCCGCGGCGAGAGCGCTTCTCACGAGAGCGTTCATAGGCGGGAGGTGTCGCGCCGCCGCCGCCGCCGCGCGCGCGGTCGCGTCCGACCCGGCCGCGGTCGCGCGCGCCGCGAGCAGCTCGGGCGACGGCGACGACGACGACGCCGGCGCGCGCGCGCTGACGAGAGCGCTGCGCGACTGGCTGGCGAAGTTTCCGAGGTCGACGTCGCTCGCCGTCGCGGCGGCGCACGCGTTGGGGTCGATTCGAAGGCGGTTCGGCGCCGGATCCGACGGGGACGTCGACGTCGCGGCGTGTCTGCGCGGGGTGATGGAGAGACACCAGGGCGTGGACGCGGTGCAGTCGCACGCGAGATGGGCGCTGAAGATGGTGGAGAAGCGCGCGTGAGAGTGTCTCATAGACGATGAGCAGTAAGGTTAGATGTAACTATCTGTCGCTGTCGCGAAGTCACGAAAAAAAACAACGACGACGACGACCCGTCGCGCCACACGTCGCGCGCGCGCGGGCTTGGGTCGGACCGCCGTCGCGGTCGCGGACGCCCACCGATGGACGCGCACGGCGCGCGCGGCGGGGACTGGTACTCCTCGCTCCCGTTCGGGACGCGCGGCGTCTTCACGATCTGCGTCGCGTCGTACGTCCTGTGCGTCCTCGTCGGGTTCGACGACTTCGCGCGCGCGTGCGTCGCGCCGCGTCACGTCCTCGCGACCGGGGAGGTCTACCGCGCGCTCACCGCGCCGTTCTTCCACGGGAGCCTGCTGCACCTCGCGCTGAACATGACCGCGTTTGTGGGCACGGCGTCCGGCTTGGAGCGATCGTTGGGGACGACGCAGTTCGCGCTGATCGTGCTCCTCTTCGCGCTCGTCGCCGCGGCGTACCACGTCGCGCTCGCGACCGCGGCCGCGCTCGTCGGGTTCACCGGCGCGCCGATGGAGTGCGCGATCGGGTTGAGCGGGATCATCTTCGGCCTCATCGTCGTGGACACGCACCTGAGCGCGATCGAGCGACGCAGCGTCTTCGGCTTTTTCGACGTCCCGAGCGGCTGGTATCCGCTCGGTCTGCTGCTGTTCATTCAGGTCATCGCCCCCGCGGTGTCGTTCCTCGGCCACGCCGCGGGGCTCCTCGCGGGACTGACGTACGTGCGCGGGTACCTCAACCCGGTGTTGCCGTCCCCCGCGGCGATCGAGAGCTTCGAGGCGTGGCCCGCGATGGCGGCCGCGACGCGAAGGCGAGGGTTCGTCCACGGCGGCGGCGCGCGGTCCGCGCGCGCGTCCCCAGGGTCGGGCGTGGCCGTGCTGCCGGTGTTTCTGACTGGAGGCGGCGGGGGCGGGGGCGGGGGCGGGCCCGCGGCGAGGTGGTGGCAGCAGATCCCGGGGACGTTCGCGCGGCCGGCGGGCTCGGAGGGAACGTTCGCCGAGGGCGGCGGACGCGCGTCGGGGACCGCGGCCGCCGCGGGGGGCGGCGGCGACGGCGGGAGGGCGAAGACGGCGCCTAAGAAGCCTCCGTCGGGACCCGCGGCGGCGGCGTCCCCCGCGGCGGCGGCGGCGGCGGCGGCGGCCGCTCGCGCGGGCGTCAAGCCACCCCCGCCCGCGCCCCGCGCCGCCGCCGCCGCCGCCGCCGAGTCGGACGGCGACGACGAGTTGGAGAGCATGGAGGTGGCGCCCGCGGCGATGACGTCCGTCGCCGCCGCCGCGGTCGCCGCGGACGCCGGCGGCGGCGCGGACGACGCGACGACGCTCGTTGAGATGGGGTTCGCGCGCGAGGACGCGCGGCGGGCGTTGGACGCGGCGGGCGGCGACGTCGCCGCGGCCGTGGATATCCTTTCGAGCCGTTGAGGAAAACGCGAGGGAGGGAGCGAGCGCGAAGCGCGAGACGTCGTTTGATCTTTTACTCGTTTTTATGGACAGCAGTTCTGCGCGTGCAGTACTAACATTTTTTTATGTGCGAAAAGACAGTGCTTGAAACCTTCGTGTTGGCGGGGAGTCTCGTTCGAGAGTCCTCCCCCGCCCGCCGCCGTCGCCCCCGTCGCCCCGCAGTCGTTTGCGTGTGTGTGTGTTTGAGAGACCGACCGACGCCGCGAAGGCGTCCGTCCTCTCAATCATCGGTTGTCATCGGGCGTACACACGGGGTTCTAATAAAACCGCCCCCGTGCTCGCACCAGCATGCCGAGAGTGAATCCGTTCCAGTCGCGTCTCGCCGCGTGTCGACGACGCGCGTCGACAGCAGCCCCCGCGAGGGAACGGCGCTAGTTTGTAGTGTTGCTAAGTGCGGTCGCGCACCCGCGAGCGTCGAAGAGAGAAGCAGAGAATGCCGAGAAAGGCCGAGCGCGTGATCGCGTCGTCGGCGTCGTCGGTCGTCGTGCGCGTCGTGCGCGTCGTACGCGTCTCCCTCCTCGCCCGCTCGCGGGCGCGCGCCGCGCGTGCGTTTGCCGCGGCTCGTCGTGAAAAAATAGTGACGGCCGCGCGCGGTGGCCCCGCGCGATGAACCTCGCGCCGATCGACGGCACAGTGCCCCTCTCCGCGGCCGCTCGGAACGCGCGAAGCGTTCGAAGCGACCGAGGGACTCGCCAGCCGCCGTCGACGACGAATCGCCGAGGCCGAAGAATCGTTTTTCCTAAACCCCCCCCGTCCCAAACCCAAACCCAAACCCGAAACCCGGCGGCGCCGACGCCGGCGCCGCCTCGCCTAAACCGACGGACGTTTAGTAACCCAAACCCAAACCCGAAACCCGGCGGCGCCGACGCCGGCGCCGCCTCGCCTAAACCGACGGACGTTTAGTTGCCCTCCTCCGCGGCCGCAGCCTTGAGCACCGCGAGCGCCTCCTGCACCTTCGCGCGGAGAGCCTCCGGGGACTCGATGAGGTGAAGCACCTCGGAGTGGTCCATCTCGAGAAGCATGCCGGTGATCTTCGCGGAGGAAGCGGGCTCGACCGCGTCCACGAGCGGATAGAGCGCCTCGCCGAGGAGCATCCTCTGCTGGTCCGGCGTCGCCGTCGGGAGCTGCGCCGCGAGCAGAGACACCGGGTCCTGGGGCTCGCCGGGCGGAAGCGGCGCCGGCGGCATCTCGCGGCCCTGGTTCGGGAAGCGCATGCCCTGCTGGCCTCTGCCGCCGCGGCCGCCGCCGGGGCCGCCGCGTCCGCCGCGGCCGCGCTGGCCGGGGGGGGCGCGCTGCGGCATCGGCATGACGTACTGCATGTTCGGTCCGCCCGGGCCCATCGGGCGCCCGGGAACCCCGGGGGGCATCCCGGGCTGGAACCCGTACCCGGGCTGCGGCTGCGGCGGGCCCATCACCCCGGGCGGCGGCTGCCCGTAGTACATCGGCGCGCCTGGAGGGGGCATGCCGTACGGGCCCATGTTCGGCATGCCGCCCGCGGCGACCTGCCTCTGCGCGAACTGCGCCTGCAGACGCAGACGGCGGTCCTCCTTGCGCTGCGCGAGCGCGACGTACAGCGGCTTCTGACCCGCCATCTTGCCGTTCATCTCCGTCACCGCGCGCGTCGCCTCATCCGCGGAAGAGAACGCGACGAACGCGGAGCCGCGGCTGCGAGAGGGAGAGAGGGAGGGGGGAGGAGGAGGAGAGGGGAGGCGGCGTCAGTCGAGGGATCTGGGAGGGCGAGTCGGAGTCGGACGGAGACGCTGTCGCGAGCGGAGACTTCCGCCTCCGCCGGAAAAAAAAACGGTTCGCGCCGCGTTCCCGCGAGAATTGCGAAAATAATTCGCGCGTCGGGTCGCGCGCGGAACGCGGCGACGACGCGTCGAGGACGCGCGCGCCCGCGCCCGCGCCGCGCGAACGGACAGAAAACACTCGCGACGAAATGAATCCGCGGCGTACCTCGCCCCCGCGGTGTCGCGCATGACGCGGCAGGACGTGATCGTCCCGAACTCCGCGAACAGCTCTCGGAGCTTCGCGTCGTCGACGGTGTCCTCGAGATTCTTGATGTAGAGGTTCGCGCCGGCCATCTTCTCCATGCGCTCGCGGCGCTCCGCGTCGAACTTCGCCTTGAGCTCAGCCTCGCGCTCGGACTTCTTCTGCGCGCGGCAGACGACCCACGCCTTGTCCTCGATCTTGTCGTATCCGTCGAGCTCCTCGACGGATTTCCCCGCAGCCTCGGCGTCTTCGTAGCACACGAATCCGAAGCCCTTGCTCTTGCCTTCCGCGTCTTTCATCACGACGACGGACGTCAGCGCGCCGAACTTCTCGAACACCTCGCGAAGCTTCTCCTCGGTGACGGACTCGTGAAGGTTCTTCACGTACACGTTGTTGAACGTCGTCGGGCCGCCGCCGCGCTCGTTGCGCTTCTGGAACGGGCCGACGTACACCTGCTTGTCGTTCAGGAGCATCCCGTTCACCTTCTCGATGGCGGACTGCGCGCCCTCTTCGGTGTCGAACTGCACGAAGCCGTAGCCCTTGGACTGACCCTGAAGGTCCGTCGCGACCTTCGCGCTGACGATGTTGCCAAACTGCGCGAAGGTGTCGTACAGCGCCTTGTTATCGATCTCCTTGTCGAGGTTCTTGATGAAGATGTTCCCGACGCCGGATTTCCGCAACGCGGGATCGCGCTGGGAGTACATGATGCGGATGGGCTTCCCGTTCACGACCTGGAAGTTCAGCGCGTCGATCGCCCTCGCGGCGTCGTTCCCCTGTTGGAAGTTCACGTACGCGTACCCCAACGACCGACGCGTGATGAGGTCGCGGCAGACGCGGATGCTCACGACCGGACCGATGGTGCTGAAGAGCTCGTAGAGCTGCGCTTCCGTGCACGACGGGTCGAGGTCGCCGCAGTAGAGCGACGTCGCGCTGAGGTTGCTCCCCGGGGCGGGGGCGCCGCCGGGCGCGGCGGGCGCGGCGGGAGCGGCGGGAGCGGCGGGAGCGGCGGGAGCGGACATCTTTTTTTTGTTTTTTTCGAGGTTTATGCGTCCGCGCGCGGCAGGGAAAGGGCGAGCCGGCGCGACGACGCGACGGCAAATTGCCAAGTCGCGCCGCCAGCGCGGGAATGCTCGGAAGAGAGGGAGAAGAGGAGCTGCGGAAAGGCTGAGATTTCACGAAGCGTTTTTCCTGTTTCGAGAACCGAGCTCGGTTCGAGCATCGGTGAAACTCAATTTTTCAACGCAAAAAAATCACTCCAGTTGACCCACTTTTTGCTTTCGAAAATCGAAATCGAGCTCGGTACGAGCATCGGCCTGACTGGTTTTCATACGAAACTACACCCGAAAAGTACACGAGTACGAATCCTGACCCCGCCTCGACATCGCCGCGCCGGCGCGGCGCGGAGGACTACAGACATTCTTGAGTAGTGCCGAGCGAGAGGGGCGATCTCGCGATGGAGGCCTCGGCCGGCGGCGGCGGCGCGGCGGGCACGTCCGAGCGCGACGCCTCCTCCGCCGGCGACGCGAGCGGCGTCCTCTCGTCCGCGCGCCCCGCGCGCGTCGGCGCGATGGTGGACGCGTCCGCGGCGTCCGCGAGAGCGATGCCGCCGCCCGCGCCGAGGCCCGCGCGGAAGCGCGCGGAGGTCCTCGACGAGGACGAGTGGACGGCGAGGCTGGAGGGGATCATCACGCGCGACTACTTCCCGGACATCCCGAAGCTGAAGGACAAGCTCGAGTGGCTCGAGGCGACGCGCAGCGGCGATCCCGCGCGCGTCCGCGCGGCGCAGGCGAACATTCAACGCCGGCAGCGCGAACGCCTCGGCACGCCCGGCGGCGCGCTGAGCACGCCGTCGTTGGGGGGCAGCGGCGGGACCGGGTCGACGCCGAGCCCGATGATTCGCGGCGGCGCCGCGCGCGCGACGGGGCTTCGTTCGGAGCCCGCGACGCCGAGATCGATGGGCGGGAGCGAGTGGGGCGACGACGACGACGACGACGACCGCGACGACGACCGCGACCACGACGACCGCGCGCGCGGCGCCGTCGGCGACCGCGACGCGACGGCGGCGACGACGACGGCGAACGCAGACTCGAAGCTCAGCCTGGACGGGTTCCTGAACAAGTACACCTCGGAAGACAACGCGTCGTTCGCGGAGGCGCTGGAGCGCGCGAACGCGGCGAAGCGCGCGCGATACGCGTGGCAGCAACAGGAGACGCACGACGAAGAACAAAAACAAACGCGGTCCTCGTCGGCGTCGGCGGACGTCAAGGCGCTCCCGTCCGCGTCGACGACCGTCACGGACGGGTCCGGCACCGAGGACGGCGTCGACCGCGCGCTGACGTTCCACCCGTTCAGAGCGAAGAACGATCTGTACTACGTCAACGACGGCGTCGCGTTGAGCGTCGCGGAGGCGTCGCGACGCGCGCAAGGGCCGCCGAAGGAGACGGTGGCCAGGAACACGAGGTTCGTGATGCAGCCGCGCGCGCCCGCGCCGACGCCGACGCCGACGCGCGGCGCGATCGTCGACCCCGGCGCGCGCGTCGCGATGGAGACCGCGGCCGCGGGGGGCGGACGCGTTCGCGACGCGCGCGGGTACGAGATCGTGCGGACGCCGGACGTCGCGCCGGACCCGGAGGAGCTCGCCTTCACGTGGGGCGAGATCGCGTCGACGCCAATATTGTTAGACGCGGAGGAGACGCCGGTGGACATCGGCGGATGGGGCGGGGTAGGGGGGACGCCCGGGTCGAGGTTTAAGGTGAATCGCACGCCGGCGCGGGACGAGGTGTTGAGGGGGTTGACGCACGGCGGCGGCGGCTTCGGACGCGCGGGGAAGGCGTCGCCCTCCCCCGCGCGAAACCCCGGGGGGAACCGAACGCCCGCGCTCGGCGGCGGGTTCGACGCCGCGCTGCGCGGGTCGTACTCGGGACGAATTCAGACGCCGTCTCGGAGGACGCCGGGAGGGGGGTCGGGAAGGGCGACGCCGGTCGTGGGGGGGACGCCGGTCCGAGGGACGCCGTCGAGACTTCGCGACGGCGGCGCGAGGCAGACGAGGAATAGCCTCACGGACGATTTGCTCGACGTGTGACACCTACGAGTGATGCAGTACACGTAAGCATACATTACAAAGTGATTAATTAGACTAATATCCCCTTTTATTTCGAGCTGCGGTGGCAGCTAGTAGTTTACATCACAAACGATTACAACAAGACTGAGCTCTAACCCATCCGGGCAAAACATGTGACCAAGTGCGAGCAAACTACTCTACGGGTACGTGTAATCGTATTCGTAGTCATAGGAGTAGCCCATGCTGTCGTCGTACGTGCTGTCGTACGTGCTGTCGTACGTGCTGTCGTACGTGCTGTCGTACGTGCTGTCGTCCGTGCTGTCGTACGTGCTGTCGTCCGTGCTGTCGTACGTGCTGTCGTACGTGCTGTCGTACGTGCTGTCGTACGTGCTGTCGTCCGTGTTGTTCTCGTACATGCTGTCATCGTACGTGATGTTCTCGTACGTGCTGTGCTCGTCAGTGCTGTTCTCGTACGTGCTGCTGTCGTACATGCTGTCCCTCGCGCCCCACGTCTCCTCTGGGAACTCCTGCGCGGTCTCGTTGCTCATGCACGGGAACTGGGCCGCCTCCATGGATATCCAGTTATACATGCACGATTCCTTCGTATGATTGTACGAGACGCAGTCGCGCGACGTCGTGTTGACTTCAGTACCAGTGACGGCAAACGTCGATTCGTCGCCGACGGGTTGGACGGATTCGCGGCAGATGAACCCGGGTTCGCAATACGCGCACACGTCCGCGGGCGGCTCGTTCAAATCGTGCTCGGACATCATCTCCTCGGGGCTTTGACCGTAGAAGACCGCGCAGCATTTGCCTTCGGTCAAGTTGCCGGCTGTCGCGTTGTCGTCCGAGCTTGATACGCTCAGTATCGTATACACGCGCACATGACCAGCGTTCATCGCGAATGCATCGTTTGCCCACCCGCCGACGGCCAAGACCGTGCCATCTTTCGAGATGGACAGGCTCGCCCCGAAAAGGTCCCCAGACCCCTCGCCGTCAATATCAGCGCCAATCTGCGACCAACTGCCCGCGTAGTACTGATATACTCGTGCGTGACCTGTCTGTACTCCATTGTCATCATAGTTCTTGTTCGCGCCGACTGCAACGATCATGCCGTCGCCGGACAAGGACACGGACCGCCCGGCCCAAGCACCGGCTGCCTCTCCGTGAATGGCATCGCCCATCGGCGTCCACTCGCCTGAAGAGAAGCGGTACACTTGCGCGCGACCCGAATCCGTGCCGGAGGTTTCACGCGCGCCGACGGCGACGATCGTACCGTCGTTCGACAGGGAGACAGAGGCCAACCTTTTGCCAACCTCGCCGTCGATATCCGAGCCAAGTTGTGTCCACGTCCCAAGGTGGTGACGATACACTCTGACGTGACCTGCATCGGTGCCCGCGTCGTCGTTCTTATGCGAGCCGATCGCGACGACCGTCCCGTCGCTCGATAAGGAAACCGCCCAACCGGACTCGTCGCCGGCGTGCTCGCCGTCGATGTCGTCGCCAATCTGCGTCCACGCGCCTGATCTGTACTGGTACACGCGCACTTGGCCCGAGTTTTCTCCGTTTCCATCGTTCAGAAGAGCGCTGAAGGCCACGACGGTGCCGTCGCTCGATAGCGTCACCGATTCCCCGGCTTGATCCCCAGCGAACTCGCCGTCGATGTCTTCGCCAAGTTGCGACCAGACGTTCGATTCGTACCGGTACACGCGCGTGTGACCCGAGTTGTCTCCGTTCCCGTCGTTGAAACGTGCGCCGACGGCTAAGGTCATGCCGTCGTTCGACAACGACACAGCAGAGGACCGTCCGGACGACTCGTCGCCCGCCGCCTCGCCGTCGATGTCGTCGCCAAGTTGCGTCCACGCGTTCGATTCGTATCGATACACGCGAACGTGTCCCGCGTTAGTGCCAGTGCCATCATTTAGATACGCGCCGACGGCGACGATCTTCCCGTCGCCCGACACCGCGACTACTTTTCCGGAGGCATCGCTCTCCGCCTCGCCGTAGATATCATCGCCTAACTGCGTCCAGTTACCCTCGGCGAACTTCATCGGGGGCACGTCGCACGTCGTGTTCGCGCCCATCGGGTCATCACCCCCGTCGTTCTTCTCGCCAAAGGAACACGGCACGCACGCGTGATCGAGAACGTGATGATCCGCGGGACATCCGCACGTCGTGTTTGGTCCGCTCCAGTCGTCCCCGGGAGGGTTCACCGCGCCGACCGGGCACGCCACGCACGCGTTGTCCTGGACATGGAAATCGCGCGAACACGCGCCGCACGTCGTGTCCGATTTCGACCAGTCGTCGCGCGCCGTGTTCATCGTGCCGTTCGGGCACGCCACGCACGCGTGCGCGACGACGCGCTCGTCTCGCGCGCAACACGCGTCCGCGCGCTCGTACACCTGCGCGGAGACCGCGTTCGAATCATGCGCCGGCGTGCCGCCGACGACTCGTGAGCCGTCGCCGGAGATGGCCAAGGTGTGACCAAGCACCCACGGCCCTGAAAACGGCGAGATCGTGACGTTCATGTGGAAGTCAGTCATCATGATCCAAGAGGGCGTGTCTTTCATGCGATACACGCGCGTGTACCCTGTGCCGTTTGTAGACATCCCGCTGATCGCGATGCTGTAGCCGTCGTCTGCCAACGACACGGCTGTTCCGAAGTGATCGCCGGTAGTCTCGCCTTCGAGAGTGTCACCGATCAAAAATGGCTCAACTGCCGTACGTGTATGGCCCGTGGGGGGAAGCGGGTCGCAGAAATCCCAACCGCCGCTGACCACGTCACACCAAATAGTAGTATCACTATCGGGGTTTCGGCAGTAATTGTGTCCCACAAGGGGTCCCGAAGCATAGCCAGCCCACTCTTCGTCTCCAGAGGTCCAATATGCGCACGGTTCACCGTTTCGAGCCACGTTCTGGCAGCCGCGATAGTCCACAGCGCTTTGCACGTGCTCTGGTGTCCCCTCCGCGTAGTCGAGTGTCTCATCGCAAGTGGTCGTCGTCGTGTTCGTGCGATCGACATCGTACACTTGCACGCGACCGCGTCCCTCGTCACTGTCGTGCGAGCCGAACGCCAGTCTCGTGCCGTCGCCTGATAGAGAGATGGAATTTCCAGGTCCGGTGGCGGTCGCCATTGCCAACTCAATCGACGCGTTCACCACCGACACCCAAGCACTCGTCGCCGGCTGCTCACACGCTTGCGTCACGCCCTGCGTACACAGCCACTTCTTTGCCTCCGTCGCGGACACCCTGGAGTATACCCCAGGGTATCCCGCGGATGCGCATTCGACCCCCCACGACACGACGCCAACCTGCCGTAAGTCGGACGCGCGCACGAGCGGCCCGCCGCTGTCGCCTTGGCACGAGTCTTTCCCCATCTCACCCGCGCACAACATCGACTCGGGAACAA